>Ga0194132_10009094_pt1 | contig 13897 bp, 16 predicted proteins | sample TA2KigOf80mmetaG_FD_148612 | JGI IMG/M metagenome (GOLD analysis project Ga0194132, IMG submission 148612) | Freshwater microbial communities from Lake Tanganyika, Tanzania - TA2015054 Kigoma Offshore 80m | ecosystem: Environmental > Aquatic > Freshwater > Lake | place: Tanzania: Lake... | reverse complement strand
GACCTCCCCGAATCGGAACATCCGAAGCTTTATGGGGAGCTGCTCGCCTGGGCCAGGCAGTTCAGAGGTAAAGGTTGACGCGGCGCGGCGAGCGAAGCCGTCGAAGCGTTGGAGTGTTAGAGCGTTTCCATGGGTCAAATCGTTTCCGCTTTCTTCACCCTGTAACGCTTCAACGCTATTATAACGCTCTAACGCCTTCAACGCGCCCAAGGGAGATTCCCGTTTGCCCTCTGCCGTGCGTTTGCTTAGATTAGCAGTGTTACGCCGCAATATCATGAGCCCGACGCGACTGTTTTTGACCGCCACGTTGTTTTTCTGTCCGTGTGCCTGGTTCTCAGAGCAATTATTTGCCGCACCGGCGAAAGTCGATTTCAACCGCGACATCCGCGCCATTCTCTCCGATCATTGCTACGCCTGCCACGGTCCGGATGAAAAGGCGCGCAAAGCCGGACTGCGGCTCGACCTCAAACGATTTGCTTTCACTCCCGCCAAATCCGGTGCGATCGCGGTGGTTCCTGGCGACTTGAACAAGAGCGAGTTGGTCCGCCGCATCACCACGGATAACGAGGACGACCTGATGCCTCCGGCGAAGAAAGGCGGAAAGCCGCTTTCGCCAAAGCAAATCGATCTGCTCAAGCAATGGGTCGCGGAAGGCGCAGATTGGCAAGAGCATTGGGCTTATGTGAAGCCTCGTCGAATCGACCCGCCCGAAACCAAAAGCAAGACCTGGCCGAGGAACGAGATTGATCGTTTCGTCCTGGATCGGCTGGAGCAAGCAGGCCTGGAGCCGTCCCGCGAAGCTCCGAAGGAAAAGCTGCTCCGCCGGGCCATTCTCGATCTGACAGGCCTTCCGCCAACTGTTGAGGAGATCGACGCCTTTTTGGCTGATGAAACTCCCGAAGCTTACGAGAAGGTTGTGGATCGCTTGCTCAAATCCAAAGCCCACGGCGAACGTCAGGCCATGTTCTGGCTGGACCTGGCGCGATACGGCGAGACCCAGGGATATCATCACGACAACCATCGCGACATGTGGCATTGGCGGGATTGGGTGATCAAAGCCTTCAATGACAACATGCGCTTTGACCAGTTCACCATCGAACAGTTGGCCGGCGACCTCTTGCCCAAACCGACTCGCGAGCAGCTCATCGCCACCGGGTTTCACCGGAATGAAATGACCACCTCCGAAGGCGGCGCGCTGCCGGAGGAATACTCGGTCAAATACGTCGTGGGCCGCGTCGATACCACGGCCCGCGTCTGGATGGGAACCTCAATGGCCTGCGCCGAATGCCATGATCACAAATACGATCCGATCACCCAGAAGGATTACTATCAGTTCTTCGCGTTCTTCAACTCTGTCCCAGAGGGCGGACTCGATGCCCAATTGAATCCCGTGCCGAGAGTGGAACTGAAATCCACCGAGCACGAGCAGCGGCTCGCCCAGTTCAACGCAGAAATCGCCGCGCTCGAACTCGCCCATCGAAAAATCGTCGCGGAGACCAATGCGACCTGGGCCGCGGGTCAGGAACAATGGGCGAAGCGCCATCGAGAAAAGAACATCGATAACTGGGGGCCACTCCTGGCTACCGAGTTGGCCTCCCAGAACGGCGCGAAACTGTGCGCCTCGGCGGATAACTCCGTCTCGGTCACGGGCGCCACACCGGATCAAGACACCTACCAACTCCGCCTGTTCACACCCGCCAACGCGATTTCCGGCGTTCGACTGGAAGCATTGCCGGCAGCGGAGTCGGCGCATGGGAAAGCCGGTCGCAGCGAAAACGGCGAGTTCATTCTGACGCGCGTCGAAATGACCGCTCGCAGCGCGAACCCGGAAAGAGCCAAGAGCAATTTCCAGAAGGTTGAGATGGCTCCGTGGAAGCGGTTGGGCCCCTTCGCAGCGTCATCAAAGAAGGAAGCCTTCGACAAAGACTTTGGCCCGGAACACGGCGTGGATTTGAAGGCAACTTACCAGGAAGGCCACGTAAAATGGGAGAACGCGAGCGACTTGAAAGACGGGGAAGTCACTGCGCTGCCGGGCACGGAGTCCGCGTTTTATTTTTTCCGGACCGTGCACGCTCCGGAAGCACAGCGCGTCGAGTTGCGCCTGGGCAGCGGTGGCAGCGTGAAAGTGTGGTTGAACGGAAGATTGGTTCACAACCGAGACTCGAACCGAACTGCCGCCGCAGATCAGGATAAGATCCAGGCGCGCCTGGCGCCCGGAGAAAACAAACTGCTCGTCAAGGTGGCGAACGCGAGTGAGAAGGGCGGATTCTATTTCCGCCTCGGATCCGAACCTGTGCTGGTACACGCGGTCACGATTGCGGCCGCGGCCGCCGACGCGAGTCGCGGCGGTTACCCGATCAACGGCGTGCTCGACGAACTCATCGAGACCGGATGGTCCATTGACGCCGGCAACGACGACGCCAAAGAGCCGCATTACGCCTGGTTCCGCTTCGCCGACCCTGTGGGTTTCAGCGAGGGCACGGAATTGGAGGTGCGGCTGATTTTCGACGCGCCTGTGCCGCGCAAGTCCCTGGCGCGTTTTCGCCTGGCCATGACCGCCTCGGATGATTTGCCGGCGTTTTTTGCGCTTCCGGAAAACCTCCGCGCCTTGCTGCTCGCCGATACGGCGCGGCGAACTCTCGCGCAGAATCTGGAATTGCAGCGCTATTACCGGGAACAGTCTGTCCCCGAAGCGCGAGACCTGGTCAAAGTGCTGAACGAACGGCGCGGCGAACGGCAGAAATTTCAAGAGTCCATCCCCGTCGCAATGGTCATGCAAGAAATGGAAAAGCCGCGCGCCACGCATTTGCTCATTCGCGGCGAGTACAACCGTCCGGGCGAAGTGGTGGCGACCGGGGTGCCCGAAGCGATTCTCCGCTGGGACGACAAACTGCCCAAGAACCGGCTGGGTTTGGCGAAATGGCTGTTGCACGCGGAGCACCCGCTGACCAGCCGCGTGGTCGTGAATCAATTCTGGCAGCAACATTTTGGCGCTGGCCTCGTGAAGACTTCCGAAGATTTCGGCGCGCAGGGTGAACGGCCAAGCCATCCTGAACTCTTGGATTGGCTGGCGACCGAGTTCGTGCGGTCGGGTTGGGACATGAAACACATGCATCGGCTCATCGTGACTTCGGCCGCGTATCGACAGGACGCCGCAACTTCGCCAGCCCATCAGCAAAAGGATCCGGGCAATCGTTGGCTCGCGCACTTTCCCCGCCAGCGGCTCGAAGCCGAAGCCATTCGCGACCTGGCGATGTCTGTGAGCGGTCTCTTGCATCCGCAAATCGGCGGACCGAGCGTCTTTCCGTTTCAGCCGCCGGGGCTTTGGGAGCAAGTGGCCTTCGAAGGCACGCGGACCTGGGAGCAGAACTTGAGCAAAGGAACCAACAACTATCGGCGCGGCCTGTATGTCTATTGGCGGCGTTCGATTCCCTACGCGTCATTCGTCACTTTCGATGCCCCAAGCCGCGAGACCTGCACTGTCCGGCGGCCGCGCACGAACACGCCCTTGCAAGCGCTGGCCGTGATGAATGATCCGGTGTATGTCGAAGCCGCGCGGAGTTTCGGCCTGCGAATCATGCAACAAGGCGGCGCGAGCGTCGCGGACCGTGTGAGGTATGCCTTTCGAGTTTGCCTGGGCCGAAGTCCGACGGCGGCAGAACTGGATCGAATTACAAAAGCGTTCGATGCCGAGCTCGATCACTTCCTCAAGCATCGCGCGGACGCAAACCAGCTTGTCCACGTTGGCGCCACACCGCCCCCGGCGAACGTCGATGTGATCGAACTCGCCGCGTGGACCTTGATTGGCCAGGTGCTCTTGAATCTGGATGAAACGATCACGAAAGGATGACCTTTAACCGTTTGAAATAGATCAAGCTTATGATCCTCGAATCGGAATTCAGAAAAACAATGGCGCGCCGGGCGTTTCTCAAGACGACCGGCCTGAGTCTCGGCTCCGTGGCCTTGGCGTCGCTCCTCAACGACAGATTGCTCGCGGCCAGCACGCCGGCAGCAGCACTCAAGTCCCTTGGCGCGGTGAATCCTCTGCATTTTGCCCCGCACGCCAAACGCGTGATTTACCTCTTCATGTCCGGAGCGCCGTCACAAATCGACCTCTACGATCCGAAGCCCAAGCTCCGCGAACTGACCGGGCAACTGCTGCCCGAATCGGTGCGCATGGGCCAGCGCATCACGGGCATGACCAGCGGACAGAAGTATCTGCTCTGTGTGGGATCGCCGTTCGAGTTCAAGCGCCAGGGCAAATGCGGCATGGAAATCAGCGAATTGTTGCCGCACATCGGCAGCGTGGCAGATGAAATCGCCTTGCTGCGCGCCGTCCACACCGATCCGATCAATCACGACCCGGCCGTGACTTATCTCTTCTCGGGCCACCAGCAGCCGGGTCGCCCCGCGCTGGGCGCGTGGGTTTCATACGGCCTGGGCAGCGAAAACAGCAGCTTGCCAGCCTTCGTGGTGATGATCTCGGGCCGCGGCGGCCAATCGCTTCAGACGCGCTACTGGGGCAATGGATTTTTGCCGAGCAACCACCAGGGCGTGCAATTCCGCGGGCAGGGGGATCCCGTGCTGTTCATTTCCGATCCGCCTGGACTGAGCCACGAAACGCGGCGCCGAATGCTGGACCATGTCCAGGCCCTCAACCGCCTCCAGCTCGAACAATTGAACGACCCGGAAATCGCGACCCGCATCGACGCCTACGAAATGGCATTCCGCATGCAGACCAGCGTTCCGGAGTTGATGGATATTTCCAGGGAACCGAAGGAAATTCTCGACCTCTACGGCGCGGAGCCGGGCAAACCGTCGTTTGCCAACAACTGCCTCCTCGCCCGGCGGCTCTCAGAGCGCGGTGTGCGCTTCGTGAAACTTTTGCACCGCGACTGGGATCATCACGGCGGGTTGCCGCAAGGGATCCGGCAGCAGGCCTTGCAGACGGACAAAGCCTCCGCCGCGCTCCTCAAGGACTTGAAGCAGCGCGGGCTTCTGGATGAGACGCTCGTGGTCTGGGGCGGCGAATTCGGGCGCACGGCTTACAGCCAGGGGAACATCTCCAAAGAAAGTTTTGGCCGCGACCATCACCCTCGCTGTTATAGCTTGTGGATGGCCGGGGGCGGAATCAAAGGCGGCACGGTCTTTGGCAAGACGGACGATTTCTCGTACAACATCCTCCGCGACGGCGTTCACATCAACGATCTTCACGCGACCATTCTCCATTGCCTCGGCATCGACCACGAGCGCCTGACGTATCGGTTTCAGGGACGCGACTTCCGGTTAACGGACGTGGCGGGCAAGGTTGTGAAGGATATCCTCGTCTGAAGCGGAATCCCGGGTGTGCCTGGCGGAGGATCGCTTTTCCGAAGAGAGTTCGCGCTTTGAACCCTGGGACGGACTCTCCCGTGCGACTCCCCAGCCTCCTCGGATCTTCTCCCTCGCTTCCCTGGAAGGGAGGAAAGGGGAGAGAGGAAAGGGCCGGGGAGAGGAGCGCCGTCTTATTGGGGATTACCCCTTTCCTCAATCCTCCCCCCACTCGTCCCGCGCGGGGAGAGGAAGAAGGAAGAAGATTCACGAGCGTGAAGGCTCCTTCATTCATCAGCAGGGGGCGGACGGGATGGCGAGGGTGTAACCTTTTCCGATTCCCTTGCGTCGTGATGGCTTTAGGCTGGCTCGAACTGTTTCCGGGCCAGGTTCACACACAGTCAACCACCACTCGATACATCAAAGCATATGCAAAGACGGCTGAATTCTCTTCTCACCGCGGCGATCATTTCCGTCGCCACCTTCGCCCTGACCTCGACCGCCAAAGCCGCCGACGTTAACGGCACGTGGAAATGGAGTCAGCAAGGCCGCCAAGGCAGCGATCCGGTCCAGATCACCCTGAAACTGAAGGCTGAAGGCGAAAAAGTGACCGGCAGCCTTTCTCGTCCTGGCCGCGACGGAGGCGCCGCCCGCGAGACCGAAATCAAGGATGGAAAACTGAAAGGTGACGAGCTTACGTTCGTCGTAACGCAGGAGCGAGGCGGCAACACGTTTACAACGAAATACAACGGCAAAATCAGCGGCGACTCGATCAAGGGGAAAATCGAACTCCCGGGCCGTGATGGCAACTCCCGTCAGATCGACTGGGAAGCCAAGCGAGAAGCCAAGAAGTAACTTACAGACCTAATTCCGTTGGCGGTTTAATACCTGCCGACGCACCAAATCCAACGGGCTAACCTTCGCGCAGTCGCGTGTCTGGAATCAGGCACAGAGAAAAGTGAAGGTGCCCGTTGATTCATTTTCCGGGAGGACAATGGCGGAAGGGGGGGGATTCGAACCCCCGGTAGGATTGCTCCTACGCCTGATTTCGAGTCAGGTGCCTTAAACCACTCAGCCACCCTTCCAACATGTGGATTGCATTGGCCTTACGCTGTTTTTTCGGTCGGCCGATTCGCGTTTTATACTTTTGCATGAAAGCGAGCAAAACAGAGCAAGACTCGCAGCAGTGGCAAAAAACGCCGGTTGCAAACCTCGTTCGCAACGCGGATTCCGGCGGTTACTATGCCAGAGTTCGAGTTGCGGGCAAGTTGATTTGAAAATCCCTCAACGCGAGACGACGGACAGAATGAGCGTTGCGCAGCTTCGTCTGGGTGATTTTCTGAAACGGGAACGGCATCGCGCTGAAGCGGTTCAGGCGACGGCTCCGGGCAAGATGACTTTCGAGCAAGCCCTGAAGACGTACGAGCAACGCATCCAAACCATGAAATCGATCCTCACTCTAGGCACGTTGATTGCCAGCCTCTCGCTCGCCGGAGCCCAGGGAAAGCTCCCGCAACGCTCAATGTCATGATTCCGTCCGTGCAAACTCGCGAGATTCCGGACGGCGTGATCGCGCGCCTCGTCACCAATGCGCGTGGCCAGGGTCACGGCGTGGTGGAGACGCTGGTTCGCGCGTTCACAAGCGACCCGGTCGCGGTCCACTTGTTCCCGGACCCGGCAGTCCGCGTGAGAGGCATGGCTCATGTTTTCATGCTGGCGCTGCGGTCCGCGTGGAAGTCTGGTTGTGTCGATGTCATTCAGCCAAACGACGCTGCCGCCATCTGGTTGAGGCCGGGGCACGACAAGGCGCGCTGCGTGCAGTTGATTGGCAACGGCGCCCTGGCTGCTCCGTTTCTCGTCGGCTGGGGAGCCACGCGGCGAATGCTGCGCTACGAAAAGTTCGTCGAACAGCGCCGTGCGCGTCTCATGGGCAGGCAGCCGTATTGGTATCTGTTCGCCATCGGCGTACTCCCGAATCGCTGTGGCGCCGGGCTTGGTTCCGCGCTGCTCGAAGCCGGTAGACGACGTGCCAGCGAAGACCGCTTCCCCTGCTACCTGGAAACGTCCAACGAACACAACCTTGCCTTCTATCAAAAAAGAGGATTCAGCATCATCGACCGTCAAACACTGCCGGACACCCAACTCACCGTGTGGAGCCTGATGCTGGATCACTCCGCAGTCCGAGAAACAAAACGGCCATGCCGCGTTGCATCCAATCCTTGAGCCGCGTCAGTTGGCTCATGGCCGGACTGACGATGCTTTTCACCCCAGGTCTCGTCATGGATTCGCGCACGATCGATGGCGCTCCGGGGTGGCTGAAGCCGGCGAAGTTCGCCGTGTCCCTCAGCATCTATGGCTTCACTGTTGCGTGGAGTAGACTCCGACCAAGCACGCTCCGGCGGAATCAGAACGCGAGAATGAACGTTTGGGCCAACAACCGGACCCTTTTTCAAACATGAACGATATGCCTTCACGCTTGCGACCCCATAGAGAGGCCGTCATGGAGTGTTCCCTGTTCCTCTTCCTGGCCTGGATGATGCCGCTCCACGCCGCTGAGCCGCCGGAAGCAAAGGCAACCCTCCACACCGCGCGGCTCGAAACGAGCGAACTGCGCGTGGTCGTCGCCGACAACGGAGCTTACCCGCCAAAGCACCAGGCCGGTTACAACGGCGTCGCCGAACTGCGGCTCGGGGGATGGGACAAGCCCAACCTCTTCGTGCCCGAATACGCAGGTCTGAACCTCGAACACATTTTCAGCGGCGACGCGGCCTCGTATGGCTGGCATATCTTCGAGCCACGACAAGCGCCCATGGAGTTGCGCCGAATCTCGAAGCGCCGTGTGGAGTTGCGCCAGGAACAGACGCAACATTGGCCGCTGCGCAGCCGGCTCTTCTTTGAAGTGAACAACGACGCGATTGACCTGACCTACTCCGGCACTCCGCTGGAAGACGTTTGGCGAAAGCACGGCTATATCGGGGTGTTCTTCGCCTCCTACATCCAGTCGCCGGAGGACATGGCGATTCAGTTCATCGGACGCTCGCGCCCGGGTCGGGGCGACGCGACGCCGCGGTGGATCAAACACCTGCCCACAAGCCACGGCATGGCAGCGAGCCATCGGCCCTCCGGCAGCACCTGGGACCCAACCTTTGACGAGGGCTTCAAACTCACCCTCGCGTCGGGCTTCTCTGACTTCGAATACGTGTATCCGTTCTACTTCGGGCGTTCAGGCGACAATGTTCTCGTCATGATGTTCGAGAAGCCACATGACGGCGAGGAAATGCGGTTTGCCCAGTCCCCTTCCGGCGGAGGCACGAGCAATCCGGCCTGGGATTTTGTCTATTTCCGCCGTGATTACGCCGTTGGACGCGAGTTCAAGTTCCGCGTCCGCGCCGTTTACCGGAAGTTCACCAGCGTGGAAGACATCGTGCGGATTTACGAGCGCTGGTCAGTAGAGAAAGTCCGCCGGCCAAACTGAATCTCGCTAATGAAGCGCTAAACAACCCTGACACGCCTGATTCCCGGCGTGGGGCCGCCCCACCGTCGCACAGGGCGAGCCTCGACCATCTCGCCCAACAACGGCTCCAGCCGTCCCGTCGTCTGGTTGCCTGGTCCGCGGGATGGACGACAAAGCTCGTAGCGCAGAGTTGCACTCTGCCGTATCGCAGAATTGTATTCTGCGGGGCGTCTCCCAATCCGAGCCCGCTGGGACTTGCCGGCGCCCTGCCGATTGGAAATCGGCGATACAGCAGATTGAAAATCTGCGCTACGATTCTCCGGTCGATCTGTCGTCAATCCCACGGTCTGCACAATATGTTGAGTTGCCCCGCCCAAGTCATCCCCTTGCTCCTGTTGCTCGGCGCAAGTTCGCAGCGCGCGCTGGCCGCTTCGCCATTGGAAGCCGCGGTGCTGCGTGCCGTGCGCGAAGCGCGCTTCGACCGCGTGCTCGACTTCGGGCCGGCCAATGAGGATGCAGCCAAGCCGGCTTTGCCGAAAACCATCGCCATGTGCCCGACGTGGATGTCGCGGTCATTCAACTGAATCGCGAAGGCCAGGTGATGGCGTCCGCCAATGTGCTGCTGTCCCGCGACTATCCCGAGGGATTGATTGTCCCGGCCAGTTTGAACCAGGGCGCGGCCGCCGTCCGGTTTCGTCGTTGGGACATCGCGCGCTGGAACGGCGGCGTGTTCAAGCCGGACGAGTCCCTGCCGGTGACCGCGAAAGGCTGGACCAACGATCCGCCGTTGACCGAGGACGTCGATGTTGTTCCCGGGCGAAGTCTTTGCAGATCGGGCGAAGGGGCCTTATGCGGATCCCGTCAGTCCGATCAGCTACACCCAGCGCATTCCCGCGCTGGCCAGGGCCATCGACGACGCGATCCGTGAGACGCGCTGAACGGAATTCGGTGCAGACATCGGAAGCTATCGGCTGGCGCAGAAAGCTGGCATGCTGCGCGCGTGTCTGGTTCTGGCGATGAACGGAGCGTTCGGCCTGTTCGAAGCCACGCGTGGCTGGTGCATGGCCCGCGCCTGCGACGCGAAGACCCGCTGGTGATCCGCCCCGCACCAGCGGCAGAACCGCGCTTGAAAAACGCCTCTGGGACAGCGCCGACCAGTTCCGCGCCAACTCCGGCCAAGTCAAATGCCAGATTGCGAAGTGCGGATTCGGAATCGCCGGCAGTTCGTCATTCGAAATTCGTCATTCGTCAGTCGCGAATGCCCCGTCCTGCATCATCCGCCTCCTCACCGAAGTCAATCTCGCCATGCCGGACCACGGCACTGAGCGTTTCAACTGACCCATGCCTGAAACCCCTGAACAAAAGGCCCGCCAGCAGATCGACGCGCAGCTACTCGCGTCAGGCTGGGTCGTTCAGGATTACAAGCAGTTCAATCCCTCCGCCGGGCGCGGCTTGGCCCTCCGCGAAGCTCCGCTTAAATCCGGCACCTGCGACTACCTGCTGCTCGTGGACCGCAAAGCCCTGGGTGTCATCGAGGCCAAGAAGCAGGGAACGCTGCTGGCGGGTGTTGCCGAGCAATCCGGACACTACGCCGAGAATCTCCCCGACTTCATCCAGTCCACCGCGCTCCAAATCCTTTACAGCCGCCCCTACAAGCAGCGGCTGACGGAAGCGATGTTGAAGGAACTCGAAGCCAAGTTGAAACAGCCCTTCGGCAGCGACCCCGTGAACGCGCTCTGGCACGCGCATGAAATCTCCCTCGCCCCCACCGGGGGAGAGGGCCGGGGTGAGGGGGCATCCGTGTCATCCGTGAAATCCGGTGTTAAGAAGAATCCCGCCTGCCGCTTTGCCGACCTCGTCGCGCTCGTCCGCTTTGCGCTGGAACAACAGCCCGTGCTCGAACCCTTCGCCGAATCCGTCACCACGCGTTTCAACGAATGGCTCATGGACAAGGCCAAAGCTGGCGTGAAATTTGACGGCGACCAACTCGCCTGGCTCAACCTCATCCGCGACCACATCGCCACCAGCCTGAGCATCGAGCCGGACGATTTCGATTACGCCCCGTTCAGCCAGCGCGGCGGACTCGGCAAAGCGCATCAACTTTTCGGCGAGGAACTGCCCAAGCTGCTCGATGAACTCAACGAGGCGCTTGCGGCATGAACCCACATTTTCTCCATCTCGACAAAACCGATTCCCGGTCTATCATGCCCGCCAGCATACCCGCCAAGCCTCTGGTGCAAGCCACGCGCAAATGTGGCGGGTTTTTCATTCCCGTTAATTTCGTGACGCCATGACCAAACCCATCGCCAAGAAGAAATCCGCCGCGCCTGCCCCGGCCAATTACCCCGGCCTGGTCGGTGGCATTGGCGAATTGCTCGATGCCGCCCGCCGCGCCAGTGTGCGCACGGTCAATGCCTTCATGACCGCGACCTATTGGGAAATCGACCGGCGCATCGTGGAGTTTGAGCAGGGCGGTGAAAAGCGGGCGGAGTATGGCGACGCGTTGCTGGAACGGCTCTCCCAGGATTTGACCGCCAAATTTGGCCGTGGATTCGCGCGCCCGAACTTGATTCGCTTTCGGCAGTTTTACCAGACGTTCCCGACGCCACGAATTCGTGCGACAGCGTCGAACGAATTTTCCGCTCCCCACCAAATATGTTCGACAGTGTCGAACGAATTGCCCACGGCCTCAATTTCCGAGACACCGTCTAGGAAATTGCAGACACCGTCTGCACCATTCAATCTCACCGACCTCGCCCGCGCCTTTCCGATCCCGTGGTCGCACTACGTCCTGCTCATCAGCCGCAGCCGGTCGCCCGAGGCCTTTGCGTTTTACCACACCGAAGCCCTGCGCGGCGGCTGGTCCGTGCGCCAGTTCCAGCGCCAGATGGACAGCCAGTTCTACGAACGCACCGCCCTCTCGCGCAACAAGGCCGCCATGCTCGCCAAAGCGCGAAACCCCAGCCCGGCGACGCCGTCAGTGCCGACGACGAAATCCGCCATCCGCTCGTCCTCGAATTCCTCAACCTGCGCGACGAATATTCCGAGACCGACCTCGAAGCCGGCCTCATCCAGCACCTCGAAGCCTTCCTGCTCGAACTCGGCAACGACTTCGCCTTCATCGGCCGCCAGCGCCGGCTGCGCATCGACGACGACTGGTATCGCGTGGACCTGCTCTTCTTCCACCGCCGCCTGCGCTGCCTCGTCATCTTTGATCTGAAACTCGGCCGGTTCACCCACGCCGACGCGGGCCAAATGCATCTGTATCTCAATTACGCCCGCGAACACTGGTCGCAGCCCGGCGAAAATCCGCACGTGGGCGTCATCCTCTGCTCCGGAAAAAGCGAAGCCCTCGTGCGCTACGCCACCGACGCACTGCCCAACAAAATGCTCGTGCGCGAATACCTCACCGCGCTGCCGGATGAAAAGACGCTCTCCACCGAACTGGAAAGGACGCGCAAGCAACTGGAGGCCCGGAAATGAACGGCAACCGACAGGATGTAGGCCGCGTGCCCTCACGCGGCGAATCCTCGTGGCAACCGAACGCCGCGTCAGGGGACGCGGCCTACAACAAACCGCATGCCGATGTAGGCCGTGTGCCCTCACACGGCGCAGCCCCAACGGGGCGAAAGAAATTAGCCCAGGGCAAGTCGCGCAGCGACGCCGCCCTGGGTAACCCGCCCCCAAACACATCGAGCCCTGAAGGGGCGAAAGAACACAGCCTTGGAAAGCTCGTGCGGCCACGTCGCGAAAAAGCGATTCCGGCAGAGCACCCCGAGTTGTCTTACATCGGACTTGAGCACATCGAGGCGCACACGACCAAATTGCTCGGTTCAGTTCCGGCGGCGGAAATGAAGAGCACGGCAAATCGTTTTCGCACTGGCGACGTTCTTTATTCCCGGCTTCGCCCTTACCTAAACAAAGTGTGGCGTGCGGACCGTGACGGCTTGTGTTCGTCTGAATTCATCGTGCTGCCCGGCAACGAATCGGTTGACGCGGGTTTTTTCCGTTATCGGCTGAATGCGGCAGATTTCGTTTCGTTCGCCAACAGCCTGAACGCCGGCGACAGACCGCGCGTGGACTTCGATCAGATTTCTTCCTTCTGCCTTCCTCCTTTTTCCTTGGCCGAGCAGCGGCGGATTGTGGCGGAGATTGAGAAGCAATTCACGCGGCTGGAGGCGGGGGTGGCGGCGTTGCGGCGGATGCAGGCCAACCTCAAACGCTACCGCGCCGCCGTCCTCAAATCCGCCTGCGAAGGCCAACTCGTCCCCACCGAAGCCGAACTGAGTAGAACCGCGGATTACGCGGATAGCGCGGATGGGAAAAAGAAATTATCCGCGTCATCCGCGGTTAAATCTGTATGCTCCACGAAGAAATCACGAAAGACATCATCGGCGCGGCGATGGCGGTGCTGAAAGAACTCAAGCCGGGTTTGGATGAGAAACTCTACGAAAATGCGCTTGTGATTGAGTTGGTGGCCCGTGGTCACACCGTCGAACAGCAGCGGGAGTATCCGGTCCACTATCGCGGCCACTTTATCGGCAAGCTGATCCCCGACCACATCGTGGACGCAAAGGTCATTGCCGATCCCAAGGTGGTCACGGCATTCAATGACACGCACGTTGCCCAGATGCTCGGATACCTGAACATCTCCGGCCTTCAAGTGGCACTGCTTTTGAACTTCAAGGAGGCCAAGTTGGATTGGAAGCGCGTGGTGAATGAACGGAGAAGGGAGACTGGGGATAACGCCGCGCTTGAAAAACGACTCTGGGACAGCGCCGACTAGAACCGCGGATTACGCGGATAGCGCGGATGGGAAAATGAAATTATCCGCGTCATCCGCGTCATCCGCGGTTAAATCTGTATGCTCCACGAAGAAATCACGAAAGACATCATCGGTGCAGCGATGGCGGTGCTGAAAGAACTCAAGCCGGGTTTGGATGAGAAACTCTACGAAAATGCGCTTGTGATTGAGTTGGTGGCCCGTGGTCACACCGTCGAACAGCAGCGGGAGTATCCGGTCCACTATCGCGGCCACTTTATCGGCAAGTTGATCCCCGACCACATCGTGGACGCAAAGGTCATCGCCGATCCCAAGGTGGTCACGGCATTCAATGACACGCACGTTGCCCA
>Ga0194132_10009093_pt1 | contig 13898 bp, 13 predicted proteins | sample TA2KigOf80mmetaG_FD_148612 | JGI IMG/M metagenome (GOLD analysis project Ga0194132, IMG submission 148612) | Freshwater microbial communities from Lake Tanganyika, Tanzania - TA2015054 Kigoma Offshore 80m | ecosystem: Environmental > Aquatic > Freshwater > Lake | place: Tanzania: Lake... | reverse complement strand
TCAGGCCCCGATCGCGCTGAACTCACCCGAGTGGAAGGGCTCGCTCGGTATCGCCTACCGGAACCTGACGCAGGGGCTCACGGGCGGTCTGCGCTGGCGTTTCCAGAGCGAGTTCCCGGCCGAGTCGTCTGGGTACGTCGGGACCCGTTGCATCGGCGGCATGGGCATCTTCGTGGAGGACTGCGTCGAGGGCCGCGGTCTGTGGGGACTCATTCCTGGACTCGGCGACAACGGGCGTCCGCTCTTCGACCTCAACGCTGCGTACAAGGTGCCCACCACCGACGCGACCGTGCAGCTCGTGGTGAACAACGTCTTCGACGCGGGCTATCGGTCGTTCCCGGGCGTGCCGCGGATCGGCCGTTTCGCGATGCTCAGCGTCCGCTACGACTTGTTCTAGACCCGGTCGGTTCGGCCGTATCCGGGCCCGGCAGGCGATGCCTGCCGGGCCCGGTCTGCTTGGTAGACCGAGGAACCCGGGAACGGGCTCGGGTACCCTTGTCGGCACTTGGCAGTCCCGATCGACCTCCAGGATCCTCATGGCCGTGACCAACTCGACGACCCGCGTCACCGTCCGCTGCGCATTCTGCGACAAGCTGAACCGCGTGGACGTCGCGCGCGCCGCGGATCGCCCCACGTGCGGCGAGTGCGGGCGGCCGATCCTCCTGGATCGACCGGTAAAGGTGAGCGACGACGATTTCGCGGCCACGGTCGAAGGTGCCGAGGTGCCCGTGCTGGTCGACTTCTATGCCGACTGGTGCGGCCCCTGTCGCATGGTGGCGCCGTTCGTCGACGAGCTCGCCCGCCAGCACATGGGCAGGCTGCTGGTCGCGAAGGTCGACACCGACCGCGCGCCGAACGTGTCGATGAGGTTCGGCATCCGCAGCATCCCGACGCTGGTCGTCATTCGCGACGGCAAGGAAGTCGATCGCAGCGTGGGATTCGAGCCGGAGCGCTTGAAGAGCATGATTGCGGGAGTCGTCGCGTGAGCAAGCGCGAGCGCCACGCCCAGATCCTGGACGTCATCAAGGAGAGTCGCGTGAGCAGCCAAGAGGCGCTGCGCGAGCTCCTCCTCGAGCGCGGCACCGAGGTGACGCAGGCCACGCTGTCCCGGGACATACGCGAGCTGCGGCTGGTGAAGGTTCCCGACGCGGACGGCACGGCTCACTACTCGCTCCCCGAGGAGTGGGAGAGCACCCCGCCGCTTGAGTCGCTCCTGCCCACGCTGTTCCGGAGCGTCGACGGCGTGGATCACCTGCTGGTCATCCACACCCTGAAGGGCGCCGCCCAGACGGTCGCGGCCGCGATCGATTGGGAGGAGTGGCCCGAGGTGGTCGGGACCCTCGCCGGCGACGACACGATCCTCATCATCCTTCGCAATCCCGATGCATTGAGCGACCTGCGCGGCAGGATCGAGCGCATGGCGGGGCTGGACCCCTCGGAATAGCTGCTTCGATGGGGCCTCCCTCTCGAGATGGGCGGTCCGGACGCTGCCCTTTTGTGGGTAATATGCAGGCCGGGACACGCACGGGTCCTGGCCTTTTTCCTTGTTCTACAGGCTTGAAGCGAGGCGGGCCGAGGATTGACGTCATGCATTTCGAGTGCATATTTATGCCACTATCCACGGAACCTGATCAGGGACCGGGGGCGGAGGTTCGGGGCAAGGGGCCCCCCGGGCTGCTTCGGCGGGAAGCGCTCGGACTTCTGACCCCCCGGGCCCTTTTTCACAGAGAAGCGCCTTCGTGACGCGAAGTGCGCTCGGAGCGAGTGAGAGTATGAAGGTCGTCCTCGGATACTCGGGTGGGCTCGATACCTCCGTGATCGTGCCCTGGCTCCGCGAGAACTACGACGCCGAAGTCATTTGCATGGCGGGCGACGTCGGGCAGCCCGGCGGTCTGGGTGGACTCGACAGGAAGGCGATCGCGACTGGCGCCTCCGCGCTCTACGCCGAAGACCTGCGCCGTGAGTTCGTCGAGGACTTCGCGTTCCCCACGCTCAAGATCGGCGCGGTGTACGGTCGGAAGTACCTGCTCGGGACTGCGATCGCGCGTCCGCTGCTCGCCAAGGCACAAGTCGAGGTGGCGCTCAAGGTCGGCGCCGACGCGCTCGCGCACGGTTGCACGGGCAAGGGAAACGACCAGGTCCGCTTCGAGCTCGCCTACGCTGCGCTCGCCCCTGGGCTCAAGGTCGTCGCTCCGTGGAGGGAATGGACCATCAAGTCGCGTGAGGACGCGCTCGCGTACGCACGCGCCCGTAAGATCCAGCTCGAGGGCGTCGACGAGACCAAGCTCTACTCGCGCGACGAGAATCTCTGGCACATCTCGCACGAGGGCGGTCCGCTCGAGGACCCGGCGTTCGAGCCCGAAGAGGACATGTACAAGTGGACCGTGTCCCCCGAGAAGGCGCCGAACAAGCCCGAATACGTTCAGGTCGGCTTCGAGGGCGGCGTCCCCGTCACGGTGAACGGTGACGCTTTGGGCGCGGTCGCGCTCTTGCAGCTGCTCAACGAGATCGGCTCGCGCCACGGCGTCGGCCGCGCGGACGTGGTCGAGAACCGATTGGTCGGCATGAAGTCTCGCGGTGTCTACGAGACACCGGGCGGCACGATCCTGCACACCGCGATCAAGGACCTCGAGGCGCTCACCATCGACCGGCGCATCGAGGGGCTGAAGGACCAGATGGCCGCTCGCTGGGCGGACATGGTCTACGAGGGCCGTTGGTGGACGCCAGAGCGCGAGGCCATGCAGGCTATGAGCGACGTGATGTCGAAGAACGTCACGGGCTCCGTGAAAGTGAAGCTCTTCAAAGGCTCGGCGACTGCGGTCTCGCGCACGAGCCCGCTGTCGCTCTACCGGCACGACCTCGCCAGCTTCGGCGCGTCGGCTACGTACGACCAGGCGGATGCGGCCGGCTTCATCAGGCTGTTCGGCCTCCCGGTTCGGGCGCAGACGGCGGTAGATCAGGCGGCGCGCAACGGCGACGCCGTCTCGAAGCTCATCGACGAGGTGATCGAGGCGGGGGCGCTATAGCCGGGGACGGCGGGGCGGGGGGCGATAAGCCCGCCGGCGGGCTCTGGGGTGGCCGCTTCGAGAGCGGCATGGCCGCCGAGATGGTCCCCTTCAACCTCAGCCTCGGCGTCGACGGACGGCTCTGGGCGGAAGACATCCGCGGCAGCGTCGCGTGGGCGGGCGCCCTGGGGAAGGCGGGCGTCCTGACCGCAGCCGAGCGCGACGCGATCGTGGAGGGGCTGGCGCGAGTGCACGCGCGCATCGCCAAGGAAGGTCTCGCCGGCGCGCCCGAGGAGGACATCCACTCGGTCGTCGAGCGCATGCTCGGCGAGGCCGCCGGCCCCGTTGCGGGCAAGCTGCACACCGGCCGGTCACGCAACGACCAGTCGTCGACGGGCGTGCGGCTGTACGGGATGACGGCTGCCGACCGGGTCACCGACGAGCTGCTGGGCCTGCTGCGCGCCCTGCACGCTCTGGCGGAGCAGGGGGTCGACGCGGTGATGCCCGGCTACACGCACATGCAGCAGGCGCAGCCCATCCGCGCGGCGCACTGGGCGCTCAGCCACTTCTTCGCCTTCCTGCGGGACGGAGAGCGTCTGCGCGCGGCCAAGGCCGCCGCATCGGTGCTGCCGCTCGGGTCCGGTGCGATCGCGGGGTGTCCGTTCCCGATCGACCGCGAGATGCTCCGGCGGGAGCTCGGCTTTGCGCGCTCGAGCGAGAACTCGCTCGACGCCGTGTCCGACCGCGACTGGATCTGCGATTTCGCGTACGCGGGCGCCATGCTCGGGGTGCACCTGTCGCGGCTCGGCGAGGACCTGGTCCTCTTCTCGAGCAAGGAGTTCGGGTTCGTGCGCCTGTCCGACGGCTACAGCACGGGCTCGAGCCTGATGCCGCAGAAGCGGAACCCGGATGTCGCCGAGTTGGCACGCGGCAAGTCGGGTAGACTGGTCGGCAACCTCACGTCGGTGCTGACGCTCCTGAAGGGGCTGCCCACCGGGTACAACCGGGATCTCCAGGAAGACAAGGAGACGCTCTTCGATACGGTGGATACGCTGCTGCTCACGCTCCCCGCCGTTGCGGGTGCGGTGGCGACGGCCGAGCTGAAGCCCGAACGCATGCACGCCGACATGGACGCGCAGCTGCTAGCGACCGACCTGGCGGACTATCTGGTGCGGCGCGGCGTGCCGTTCCGCACGAGCCACGAGGTGATCGGGCGCCTGGTGCGGAAGGCCGAGACGCTCGGCGTCGCGCTCTCGGCACTCGACCTCGCGGCTCTGCGCGCCGAGCACGAGGCATTCGAGGCCGACGTGCGCGGCGTCTTCGACTGGAAGGCCTCGACCGACGCGCGCGACGTGGCGGGTGGAACGTCGGAGCGGGCGGTGCGAGCGCAACTGGTGGAGGCGAACGAACGACTGGCGAAGCTGGCCGCCGAGTCCTAGCGGATCACTGAGCCGCGATCAGGCTGTCCACGAGGGCGCGGAAGGGCGGGCTGTACCGCATGCTCTGCGGTTGCGTCCAGTAGTACCGGTACGCGGGGGATTCCAGGACGCCCCGGCCGGATGGCTCCACGTCTGCTCCTGATCCACGTTGAAGAGCGGCGGGAACCTACGTCGGCGTCAGCGGCGCCGCACGCTCAGCTCGCGAGCGTCCTTCCGGCGGCTGCCACGAACGGCCGGAGCGTCTTCATCAGGCTCGCGAACTGGTCGAAGTCGAGCGACTGGTCGCCGTCCGACGTCGCCGACTCGGGCTCGGGGTGGACCTCGACGAGGAGACCGTCCGCGCCTGCGGCGATCGCAGCGTAGGCCAAGGGCGCGACCAGGTCGCGTCGCCCACCCGCGTGCGAGGGGTCGGCCAAGACCGGCAGGTGCGTCTCCTGCTTCAGCACGGGGATCGCCGCGAGGTCGAACGTGTTGCGCGTGGCCGTGCCGAAGGTACGGATGCCCCGTTCGCAGAGCACCACGTTGGGGTTGCCCTGGCTCATGACGTACTCGGCGGCGAGCAGCAGGTCCTCGACCGTGGCGGACATGCCTCGCTTGAGCAGAATGGGTCGGCGCAGTCGACCCACCTCCATCAGCAGGTTGTAGTTCTGCATGTTGCGCGCGCCGATCTGAAGCATGTCGGCGTACGACGCGACCAGGTCGACCTGTCTCGTGTCCATCACCTCCGTGACGATCGGCAGGCCGGTCTCCGTCCGCACCTGGGCAAGCATCTCCAGCCCCTGCTCGCCGAGTCCGCGGAACGAGTAGGGAGAGGTGCGGGGCTTGAACGCCCCGCCGCGGAGCGCGCGGGCGCCCTCGGCTCGGACGGCCCTCGCCGTGCGGAGCAGCATGTCCTTGCCTTCGACGGAACAGGGTCCGGCGATGACCATCACCTCTTTGCCCCCGATGTCGACGCCCCCGAGCGGGATGCGCGTGGGCTCCGCCGCGAACTCGCGTGACGCGAGCTTGTACGGCTTCATGACCGCGTGCACGGCCTCGACGCCTGGAATCGACAGAAGCGACACGTGCTGGAGGCGCTCCTCGTCCCCCACGCACCCGATCACGGTGCGGTGCTCGCCCTGGGATACGTGGGTGCGGAGCCCGAACGACTCCACGCGCTCACGGATGTGATCCACCTCCTCCTGGGTCACACCGCTTCTGGTCACGATGATCATGCGCCTGCTCCCGCGGCTCGACGTCCTCCGCGACTGAAGTTCCGGGTTCGAAAAAGGCCCTCGTACCCGGGCGAGTGTCAACGGCGTGGGGCCGCCTGGAACGCCGCCCGCCCCCTGGATACATTCGGTCGCCCTGGCCACGGCGAGCCGCGCGTGCCCCTCGGCGTCCCGATCCGACGGTGAGGAATGCAGCCACCGACGCAGCACATCGAGGGTCAGAAGCGGCGGGCGGCCGAGGCCGCGCTGCGCCAGGTCAGGAGCGGCATGGTGCTCGGCCTCGGCACGGGGAGCACGGTGGCGCACCTGCTCGATCACCTCGGCTCTGCGCTCGCCGCGCGTACGCTGACGGACATCGTCGGGGTGGCTACCTCCCTGCAGACCGAGCGCCGTGCCAAGGAGCTGGGCATTCCCCTGGTCGGGCTCGCTGAGCGCGAGCGCATCGATCTCACGATCGATGGCGCCGACGAGATCTCGGACGCGCTCGATCTGATCAAGGGCGGGGGCGGTGCGCTGCTGCGCGAGAAGATGGTCGCACAGGCGTCCGACCGCGTGTTGATCATCGCGGACGCCAAGAAGCGCGTGGCGCGCCTGGGGAGCACGTTCGCTCTGCCGATCGAGGTGGTGCGATGGGGGTGGGAGGCGCACGTGCGCTTCCTGGCCGAGTGGGGCGGGCGAGCGGCACTCCGCACGCACGCCGACGGCGCACCTGCGACCACGGACAACGGCCTCTACGTGCTCGACTGCCGGTTCAGCGAGGGCATCGAGGATGCGCCGGCGCTGGAGGACGCGCTCGCGCACCGCGCGGGCGTGGTCGAGACCGGGCTCTTCCTCGGGCTCGCGCACGAGGCGCTCGTCGCCACGGACCACGGTGTCGACGTGTTGCTCCGCCCGCTATGACTCTGAAGGTCGCGCCTTCGATCCTCTCCTGTGACTTCTCCCGCCTGGGCGAGGAGATCCGTGCGGTCGAGGCTGGAGGAGCCGACTGGATCCACGTGGACGTGATGGACGGGCACTTCGTGCCCAACATCACCATCGGTCCGGTGGTCACCGAGAGTGCACGCCGGGCCACGAAGCTACCGCTCGACGTGCACCTCATGATCGCGGAGCCCGAGCGGTACCTCGAGGCGTTCGCGAAGGCCGGGGCGGACGTCCTCACGGTGCACCAGGAGACGTGCCCGGACCTCCGCAGGGTCATTGCGCGCATCCATTCTCTGGGCGTGAAGGCGGGCGTCGCCGTGAATCCCGCGACTCCGCTCGAGACGGTGCGTCACGTGCTCGCTGACATCGACCTGCTCCTGGTCATGTCGGTCCAGCCGGGGTTCGGCGGCCAGTCGTATATCCCGACGAGCACCGAGAAGCTCGAGGAGGCACGTCGGCTGCTGGACGCCGCCGGCTCCCGTGGCGAGCTGGAGGTCGACGGAGGCATCGACGTGGGCAACGCGGCCACCGTGGCGGCCGTGGGGGCGACGGTCTTGGTCGCGGGCTCCGCCGTGTACCGGCATGTCGGAGGGGCGGCGGAGGGGGTGCGCGCGATTCGGAAGGCGGCTGAGTCCGGGGCGGTGCCAACGCCTCCCTGACGCCCGCGAAATGCTTGGCTTCGGCGCGAGGCCGAAGCTAGACTCAAGTCCAGCACCGACCCCCTGTAACCCTCCCCAGGAACATGGCCGACGCGCAGATCATCGACCCGCAGGCCCTCGAGCGACTGCGCGAGTGGGGTGGGGAAAAGCTGGCGGGGCAGATGGTGCCACTCTTCCTGAAGAACTCGGGCACGCGCATGGATCAGATCCGGGCCGGAGTGACGGGGACGGACCTGCAAGAGGCGGAGCGCGGCGCACACTCGCTCAAATCGAGCGCTGCGAACATCGGCGCGGAAACGTTGCGAACGCTCGCGACGCGGATGGAGGGCGCGGCGCTCGACGGCAGTGTCGAGACCGCGGGCGCACTGCTTCCCGAGCTGGAGTCCGCCTACGCGGACGCCATGCGCGAGCTCGCGACGCTCGAGAACGTGGGATACCGGCAGCTCAACACCTGGTGGCGCGTCAAGGGCACCATCTCGGCGATCCGCGGCGTGCAGGGGTGGGGCAAGATGACACGCAAGGGCTTCAGCGGAGCGACCACCTGAGCATGCGACTCACGTACAGCACGGATCTGCCTGGTCACGACCCCGCCAGCGTGTTCGACTGGCACGAGCGCCCGGGGGCCCTCGAGCGGCTCACGCCGCCCTGGGGTGAGGTCGAGGTACTCCATCGCGAGGGTGGTATCCGCGACGGCGGGGTGGTGCGACTGCGCGTACATCGCGGGCCCACGAGCTTCAGGTGGGATCTGCGCCACCGTGACTACGAGCAGGGCCGTCAGTTCCGCGACGAGCAGACCGCCGGGCCCCTCAAGAGTTGGGTGCACACGCACCGGTTCTCGCCGCTCCCGGAGGGGGGCACGCGCGTCGAGGACGACATCGAGGTCGAGCCACCGCTCGGGTCCGCCGGCGCGACGCTCGGCCCTGCGTTCCTCAAGCGTGAGCTAGGCAGGCTCTTCCGTTTCCGCTACCGACGCTTGTTCACCGACCTCGCCCGGCACGCAGAGTTCCGCGAGAGGGCGCGGCTCACGGTCGCGATCACCGGCGCTTCGGGGATGATAGCGCGCAACCTCACGCACTTCCTCACTTCGGGAGGGCACCGTGTCCTCGCGTTCGTCCGCGACAGTCGCCGCGTGGGGGAGGGGGCGATCTACTGGAACCCGGCCACGGGTGAAGTGGACGTAGCGCGCTTGGCCGAAGCGGATGCGGTCGTCCACCTCGCCGGCACGTCGATCGCCGCCGGGCGGTGGACCGAGGACCGCATGCGCTCCATCCGCGAAAGCCGCGTGCAGGGCACCGAGCTCCTGGCGCGAACTCTGGCGGGTATGCCGTCCGGTCCGCGCGTGCTGGTGTCGGCGTCGGCCGTCGGGTACTACGGCGACCGCGGGGAGGACGTGCTCGACGAGGGTGCCGCGGCCGGGAAGGGATTCTTGGCAGACGTGTGTCGTGCGTGGGAAGGCGCCGCTCGTGCTGCCGAGCGTGCGGGCATCCGGGTGGTGCTGCTCCGCGGTGGCGTCGCGCTGTCACCGGCGGGCGGTGCGCTCGGCCAGATGCTGCTTCCCTTCAAGATGGGTGTGGGCGGGCGGCTCGGGTCCGGGCGCCAATATCTGAGCTGGATCGACCTCGACGACCTCGTCGCGCTCATCGTGCACGCGCTCTACACCGAGTCCCTGGCCGGGCCGGTGAACGCCACCGCGCCCCATCCCGTCACCAACGCGACGTTCACCGCTGCTCTGGGCAGGGCGCTGGGTCGGCCGACTGTCGTACCCGTTCCCGCGCTCGCCGTGAAAGCGATGTTCGGCCAGCTGGGGACGGAAGCGCTGCTGTGGGGGCAGCGCGTGCACCCGGTGAAGGCGACGAAAGCGGGGTTCCGGTTCTTCTACGAGGGTGTGGAGGAGTCGCTGCGGTTCCAGCTGGGTCGGGAGGGTTGAGGGGTTCGAGTTCGGAGCGGTGTCGCGCGGCGCGGCGCGGCCTCGGCTAGTCCCCGAGCGGGGCGGGGCCCGCTAGTCCGGAAGGACGTCCCCGTCGGGCCCGAGCGCCGGATACGGACGCCCGAGCGCGCGCCGCTTACGGGCCAACGTCGGATGCGCCCACTCGAAGAGGCGGCGCTCGAACTCTTCGTCCGAGAGTCGGCTCCGGTCGTACATGCCGGCGGTCGCTCGCTGCCGCTGGGCCTCGAAGAGAACCAGGCCCGTGGCGACCGAGACGTTGAGCGAGTGCACCAGCCCCACCATCGGAATCGTCACGAGCACGTCGGCGAGCTCGAGCGCCTCGGGGGACACGCCGTGCAGCTCCGCGCCGAGGATGATGGCCGTGGGGACCGTGTAGTCCACCTCGCGGTAGTCCCGCGACGAGGCCGAGGGGTGCGCGGCGAGCAGTCGGAAGCCGCGTCCCTTCAGGAAGTGGACGGCTTCCACGACGGTCCCGTGCGACCGCACGCCGATCCACTTCTTCGTGCCCGCCGAGGTCGCATTGTGCACCGCGACCGCACCCTCGGTCGCGACCACGTGCGCATTGAGCACGCCGACCGCGTCGCAGCTCCGGAGAATCGCCGAGAAGTTGTGCGACTTGTGCACCCGGTCCATGACCACCGTCAGGTCGGGCTGCCGACGCGTGAGCGCCGCGCGCAGTCGATGGAAGCGCTCGGGGGTCATGGTGGCGCGGAGTGTGCGGCGCGCCCGCGTTGCGCACAAGTACGGCTAGCCCATGCTTGTAGGCTTTAAGTAGAGAGGTCCGGTTTGTTTGAGATAGGAATGTCCTCTGTCCGAGAGTGTTCGTTGGAGCTGAGACGAACGGACCTCTTCGGGGGAGGAGATGCGGAGCTTCAGCCAGCGGGACCGGGATCGACTGGCCGTACTGAGACAAGTGAGGGATGGACTGGTGACGGCCCAGCGCGGAGCGGAGCTGGTGGGGCTGACGGCGCAGCACTTTCGGCGCTTGCACCGGGAGTGGGAGCGCGAGGGAGACCGGGCGGTGATTCATGGGCTCCGAGGCCGGCGCTCGAACCGTGCGGTGGCGAACGCCGCGCTGCTCGATCGGATCCGTGAAGCGCGCCGCTTCAGCCGCGAGATCTACGGTAAGTCGCGTTTTTACGCGGAACTCCGCGAGTCCGGCGTGCTGGTCAACCACAAGCGCGTGGGCCGCCTGATGCAGGAGCACGGGATCGTAGGCGCGACGCGGCGCCGGAAGTGGCGCACGACCAAGCGAGATCGCGACGTTCGCCCCGCTCCTGATCTCGTCGAGCGGAAGTTCACGGCCGAGGGCCCAGATCAGCTCTGGGTCGCCGATATCACATCCATGCCGACCTGGTCCGGATCTCTCTTTCTGGCCGTGGTGGTCGATGCGCGGAGCCGTCGTGTCGTCGGCTAGTCGATGGAGACGCACCTTAGAACCGAGCTTGTGCTCAAGGCGCTCAACATGGCGCTCTGGCAACGGCGGCCAGAGCAGGTGATCCATCATTCGCACCAGGGAACGCAGTATACGTCGATCCAGTTCGGGCTTCGGTGCAAGGAAGCCCGCGTTCGTCCTTCGATGGGCTCGGTTGGCGACGCGTGCGACAACGCGATGTGCGAGAGCTTTTCGCGAGGCTCGAGTGCGAGCTCCTAGAGACGAAGCGGTTCCAGAATCAGGCCGAGGCCATGATGGCCGTGTTCGACTTCATCAAGGGCTGGTACAACCCGCACCGCCGGCACTCCGCCCTCGGACAGAAATCACCCATCAACTTCGAAAAGAGTGAGCGACCCGCCGCTTGAGAGCCCAACGCGAAACTGTCCGTCCGGAGGGGTCAACTCCAGGAATGGCGTTGACGTTTGTGGCACCGCAGCGTAAATCCTAACTGTGCCTCACTCGCTCGCTCGTATCGTCGTCGTCACCCTTTTCGTGGGCCTTGGTCTCTACGCCTGCGAGTCACCGACCGAGCCACCCAAGGCGACGACCGTGGTCTTGAACAGCACCGCCCTGACGCTCGATGCCATCGGGGCGACGGGGCAACTCAGCGTCTCCGTCGCCGACCAGAAAGGCCAGCCGATGGTCGGCATCGTCGTGACCTACACTTCGAGCGCCGCTGGGGTCGCCACCGTCACCGGGGCAGGTCTCGTGACCGCGGTCAGCAACGGTGCCGCGACCATCACCGCGAACGTCGATGGCGCCACGGCGACCGCCACGGTGACCGTCGCGCAGGTGCCGGTCGCGCCGGTCGCGGTCTCCGGGAACGGGCAAATCGGGACGGTGCTCTCAACTCTCGCGCAGCCCGTCATCGCGCGCGCCGTCGACCGTCTCGGGACCCCGATCCCCAACGCGACCATCACCTTCGCCATCATCTCGGGCGGGGGCTCGCTCGACGCTACCGCGTCGGTGACGACGAAGGACGTCCAGGCGGGAGGGAACGGCGAGGGGCAGACGGTCTGGCGGCTCGGCAGCAGCGCCACCGCGAGACCGCTTCTCACGGCGAGCGTCTGGGGGCAGGAAACGCTCTTCACTGCGACTGCGACCGGGGGACGGCCCGCACAGATGCGGATGGCGCCGGGCGTCGAGGCGAGTGGCCAGTGGGCGAAGGTGGGCACGGCGGTTGCGGTCGCACCGGCCGTGCAGCTCCTCGACGCCGACGCGAATCCCGTGGCGGGGCGCACGGTCACGTTCTCGGTGGTGCGGGGCGGTGGGTCCGTCACCGGTGGGAGCGCCGTCACGAATGAGTCGGGCGTCGCGACGGTCGGGGCCTGGCTCGTCGGGCCGAGCAGTGGGGAACAGACGCTGCGGGCGTCCTTCGAGTCTCTCGCCGTGACCTTCACCGCGACCGCGGTCGAGGATCCCTGCGTCGCGGCGGGGGCGACGCCCATCTTCGTGCCCGACACGGTGACCGGAGCGATCACCGACGCCGATTGCAGCTGGACTCCGCCACCGAACACCTCGCAGAACTCGCGTTTTGACCTCTACCGGTTCGATCTCGCATCGCGCACGACGGTCATCATCTCGATGACGAAGCAGATCGGCATAGTCGATCCGTACGTTTTCCTGTACAACGCGAGCAATGGGGTCTTCATCTCACTCAACGATGACATCCAGGATGGCGTCATTCGGGATTCGCGGCTCACGATCACCATCGATCCCGGTTCCTATCTGATCCGGGCGACCACATGGGAGCCCAATGAGCGAGGTACGTACGCGCTCAGCGTGACCGGGTGCCGAGCCGGCGAGCCGGTGATCTACCGCGCGAAGGCCGGGAACGGCGCCGTCGCGGCGCCGGGATCGACGGTTCCGACCGCGCCGAGCGTCGAAGTCCTAGATGAGTGCGAGAACGGGGTGCGTGGCGTTCCTGTGACCTTCGAAACCGTGCCGGGCGTCGGGAGCATCGCCGGCGCGAACGCGACGACGAACGCGTCCGGGATCGCGACGCTCGGGAGCTGGACCCTCGCGGCGGGACCGAACGTCGTGTCGGCCACGCTCGGTGGCGCAGCGAACGCGTCGATCGCGCCGGTGATCTTCTCGGCGACGGGGAAGGCGTCCACGTCAGGCTTCGACATCAGCCTGCGGTTCGTGAACATGCCGACGGCGAATCAGCTCACGGCGTTCGGGCAGGCGGCGACGCGCTGGGAGACGATCATCACGGGCGACCTGCCGAACATCACGAACTTCTCGTCGGCGGTGGGGGTCTGCAATTCACCGACTGCCATCCAGGAGGCGCTGGACGACCTTATCATCGTCGTGCGTCTGGAGAACATCGACGGTGCCGGAGCGACGCTCGGGTCGGCGGGCCCCTGCCTCGTCCGGACCACCGGTGGCCTGACCGCGCTCGGCTCGATGCGCTTCGACACCTCCGACCTACCGAGCCTCCAGTCGAGCGGCACCCTCGGTGCGGTGATCCTGCACGAGATGGGCCACGTGCTCGGGATCGGGACGCTCTGGAGCTCGAAGGAGTTCCTCCAGCTGTCGTCGACGACTTCCACCAAGCTGGACACGCACTTCAACGGCCCCGAGGCAATCGCCAGTTTCAACGCCGTGGGGGGCACCAACTATACGGGAGCGGGGCAGCAGGTGCCGGGCGGTGCGAAAGTGCCGGTCGAGAACTGCACCAACAACACCCCGCAGTCGTGTGGCGGCGGCACCATCAACTCACATTGGCGCGAGGGGGTGCTCCGTTCCGAGCTGATGACGGGGTATCTGAACAGCGGCGAGACCGGCAACCCACTGAGCGTGGTGACGATCGGTTCGCTCAAGGACATCGGTTATGTAGTCGACCTAACCCGGGCCGATTCTTTCTTCGAGGTGATGAGCCTCCAGGCCGGTGTGACGGCCGAGGGTGGGCCAGGGCAGATCTACCTGCAGGATGATATCGAGCGGCACGTGATCCGCGAGGTCGGGCCTGACGGGCGGATCGCCGGGGAGACGCCGGCCGGGAGCGCGAAGCGGCGGAGCGGATAGCGGATAGGAAATCCAAACGGTCTAGAGTGGGAGGGGGCGCGAGGCAGAGAGGCCGTCAGGGGGTGATGGCGCCGTGCGGGGTGAGCGATTGCGCCGTCGGGATGCCTGAATGGGCGTTTGGCGGAGGCAGGCATCGAGCCGTCGGTCGGCAGCCGCGGCGACTCCTACGACAACGCCATGGCCGAGTCCATCATCGGTCTCTACAAGACCGAGCTCATCAGCAGGCGTGGTCCCTGGCGCAACCTCGAGG
>Ga0194132_10009091_pt1 | contig 13902 bp, 10 predicted proteins | sample TA2KigOf80mmetaG_FD_148612 | JGI IMG/M metagenome (GOLD analysis project Ga0194132, IMG submission 148612) | Freshwater microbial communities from Lake Tanganyika, Tanzania - TA2015054 Kigoma Offshore 80m | ecosystem: Environmental > Aquatic > Freshwater > Lake | place: Tanzania: Lake... | reverse complement strand
TATCCCCCCGTGGAGTGACCCCATGCGGATGCTCGTGCTCGGCGCCGGCCTTCAGGGTTCGGCATGTGCCTATGACCTCCTCCAGAACCCGGCGATCATCGAGGTCCGCCTCGCCGACCAGCGGGTTGATCGCCTCCCCGCCTTCCTGCAGTCCTACATCGGCAAGGGTCGGCTGACCACGATCCAGCTCGATGTGAAGGACGCCAAGGCGGTCGCGGCCGCCATGGCGGGGGTCCAGAGCGTGATGTGTGCGCTCCCGTACTATCTCAACCTCCCGATGACCGAGGCGGCGATCGCCGCCGGCGCGCACTTCTGCGACCTCGGGGGCAACACCGAGATCGTCCAGCAGCAGCAGCGCCTCAAGGCCTCGGCCGAGGCCAAGGGGGTCACCGTCGTCCCGGACTGCGGGCTCGCGCCTGGGATGGTGAACATCCTCGCGCAGCTCGGGATCGATCGGTGTGATGCCGTTGATTCGGTGCGGATCTTCGTCGGGGGGCTCCCGCAACACCCCGAGGGCCCGCTCAACTACCAGATCGTCTATTCGATCGAGGGCGTGCTCGACTACTACACGACCCTCTCGTGGATCATCCGCGATGGGAAACAGCTCCAGATGAAGGCGCTCTCGGAGATCGAGCCGATCCACTTCGACGCGCCGGTGGGCGAGCTCGAGGCCTTCCACACCGCCGGTGGGCTCTCGACGATGGCGTTCCGGTATCAGGGGAAGATCCCGAACATGGAGTACAAGACCCTCCGGTATCCGGGCCACGCGAAGATCATGGAGGCGATCCGCGAGCTGGGGCTGCTGGAGCTCGAGCCGGTGCAGGTGAAGGGGACCACCGTCGTCCCGCGCGAGGTGGCAATCGCGCAGATGCAGCCGCGCCTCACCAAGCAGAACTCCCCCGACCTCGTCGCGCTCCGCGTCGTCGTCACGGGGACGAAGGGCGGGACGCCCATCACGCATACCTTCGAACTCGTCGATCGCTACGATGCCGCGCACGGCATCAGCGCCATGATGCGCACCACGGGCTACTCGCTCTCGATTACGGGGCAGTTGCAGGCGGAGGGGGCCGTGTCGCCCGCTGGCGTCCACACGCCGGACGAGTGCATGCCGGGCGAGCGCTACATCACCGAGTTGGCGAAGCGCGGGATCGCGATCGCACAGACGGTCAGCTGATCTCCCCGCGCGGTTGTGCCGTCCGCCGCGTCACCCGATTGGGATGGCGCGGCGGTTTCGCGTTCAGCGCGAGAAGCTCGCGAGGGTGACGCCCATGGCGTCGATCGCGGTGCGGGCGCGCCAGCGATCGGACCCGTTGTAGATGAACGAGAAGGCGAGCTGCTCACCGTTCTTGGCGGTCACGTAGCCACCGAGGGAGACGACATCGCCGGTGGCCCCCGTCTTGGCGCGGAGATTGCCCTGTGCCGCGGTGCCACGCATCCGGTTCTTGAGGGTCTCGGTGCGACCGGCCACTGGGAGCGAGGCCTGCATCACGGGGCCCCACGAGGCCGATCGCGAGTAGTCGAGGAGTTGGATCATCGAGCGCGGGGTCACACGATCGAGGGTCGAGAGCCCGCTCCCATCCGCTGCGAAGACCGCACGACGCGGGATCCCCACGTGCTCGGCCAAGAAGGTTCGGAGCGATTCGTTCGCGATCACCGCGGAGCCCACGGCGCCCGACGAGCGCGCGGTATTGCGGAAGAGGAGTTCGGCGAAGTGGTTGTTGCTCTCGCCGTTCATCGTCGCCACGAGCGTCGCGACCGGCGGGGAGTCCCACGCCGTCACGAACTGCGCGGCGGTGGGGGCGCGGCCCATGCGGGTCTCGCCGGTGACGCGCACGCCCTGCGCTTCGAGGGCGGCACGGAAGGCGGCCGCCACGAACTGCTCGGGCTGTTCGATGACCACCTGATAGGTCCGTGCCTTGCTTCGCGCGCCGATCCACCCGCTCACGCGGTATTCGTGCGTCAGGGTGTCCTGCCAGACACGGATCGAGGCACCGCGGGAGTTGGGGCGCACCGTGACCGCCGAGCGAAGATCGAGCCCGCTCACCGGCTGACCGAAGCTCACCTGGGCGCCGCGCGTCGAGGGGCGGACGGTGATCGTGGTGAGGTTCTCGTTGAAGGAGAGCGCTGAGACGCGGGTGCCGTAGCTCGTCTGCAGGTGGCGTGCGCGCCATCCATCGGGGACGCGCTGACCATCGAAGGCGGAGGCGTCACCGATGAGGTCGCCGCGGATCTCACGGATGCCCGCGGCGGCGACCTGCGCGGCGAGGGCATCGAGCGGCTGGAGTCCGGGCGTCCCACCGGCCACGCGCGGCGCAAGTGAGGGATCACCGGCCCCCTTGAGGACGAGGTCGCCTGCGAGGATGCCATTCGTGCGCACCGACCCGGTGCGGAGCACCTGGGTGCGGAAGCGATGCTCGGGGCCAAGGCGCTCGAGGGCGATCGCCGCGGTGTAGAGCTTCATCGTGGAGGCGGGGAGCAGGAGCTCGTCGCCGTTGTGATCGTAGAGGGTATCGCCGTTGGAGAGGGAGACGACCATCACGCCCCATCGCCCGCTGTTCGTCGCCCGGTCGAGTAGGGCGCGGAGATGGGCGTGGAGGGCGGTGGCGCTGGTCAGGGTGGCGGCGGCGATCTTCGGACGGGGTGCGGCCTTGGCCTTGGTCCGCGCCGTCGCGGTGGTGCCCTTCGTCGTGCGCTTCGCGGCGCTCGCGGTCGTCGTGGACCGCGTCTTCGTCGACGTCTTCGCCGTCGTCTTGCGCGTTGCGGTCTGGGTCTTGGCTGCCGATCCCTGGGCGCCGACCAGGTCGGCGGGGGCGGCGAGCCAGAGCAGCGCGAGGAGGGAGACGACGGGAAGTCGGCGCATCAAGGAATAGTACCCGGCAGAGGCGGTCGTGGCGACGCGGTCACCAGAAGTGACGACCAGCCCCCCTATTTCGTGACGAGCCCCGGGACCTGCGCCGCCGCGCGATCGTCTCGCTGGGAGGTGGCCCACTTGAAGAAGACCACGGCGGTGAGGAGATAGAAGAAGAGACCGCCGGGGATCCACATGATAAGGCCGCCGAGTCGTTGGTCCTCGAGCGGGGAGAGTCCCCAGAGGCGCGGCGCGCTGGCGTAGGCAGGGTAGAGCACGTGATCCGCGTAGACGATGAAGATCGAGACGATCGTCATCGGAAGGGTCATGAGGAAGCTGTAGAGCATCTGGCCGGGGTAACTCAGGCGTGGGAGCTCCGGCATGGGGCTCACCAGGGGCCACCAGACGAGGACTGCCGTCACGAGGAACATCAGGTGCTGCGCGATGTGCACCTCGTGGTAGTACATCGCCGAGTTGTAGAGGGGCGGGAGATGCCAGACGGCGAGGACGAGATTGAAGCTCGCGAAGGCGACGCCGGGGCGGGTGATCGTCCGGGCGAGGGCCGCCACGGCGGGGATCCGCAGGGCGGGCCGGAGCATCCATCCCGGGGTGCCGAGCAGGAGCAAGGGCGGCGTCACGAAGGTGAGCACCAAGTGCTGCACCATGTGACCGGTGAAGAGGTAGTAGTCGCTGATGTCGTGGATCGGCCCGTTCAGCGTGAGGAACATCGCGAGGAGTCCCCCCGCGAAGCTGCCCTGTTGGCCGAGGGTGAGGTGCTCCCCCGCCGCGCGATGCGCGCGGCCGCGCCCACTGATGGAGCCCCAGAGCGTGAGGAGCCCGATGACGGTGCTCCAGTGGACGGTGAAGCCGCCCTGGGAGAGGTCGACCTGCGGGTGGAGAAAGAGGGTCGGGATCCCGATCAGAGCGAGATTTTCGCGAAGAGGAAGAGGAGGGCCAAGATTGTGGCCCCGGCGATGATCAGCGGGCCGGTGAAGAGCGCCTTGAAGAGCTTATGATCGTACTTGAGGTGCATGTAGAAGAGCACCACGATCGCGAACTTGGCCGCGCTCATGATGATGAGCGAGGGGTTGAAGAGCGGAGACGCGACCAGGGCCGGGATGTAGTACGCCCAGACCTCGACGATCGTGATGACCGTGAGGATCACGGCGACCTTGAGATAGGTCGCGCCGGTGGGATGTGCGTGCGCCTGCGCGGGGGACTTGGCGTCGTGTGACATGAGGGCCTCGCGCTACTGGATGAGGTAGATGAGGGTGAAGATCACGATCCAGACGACGTCGACGAAGTGCCAGTAGAGGGCGGCGATGTCGACGACGAGCTCGTCCTTGGGGCCGAGGCCGCGGGTGCGGTCGATCCAGAGGAGGCTCATGAGCCAGAGCACGCCGACGGTCACGTGGGCGCCGTGGAAGCCGGTCAGCGTGAAGAAGGTGGAGCCGAAGAGGTTCGTCTTGATCGTGAGCCCCTCGCGGACGAACGCGGTGAACTCATACGCCTGGAACCCGAGGAAGGTCGCGCCGAGGAGGGCGGTCATCCCGAGCCAGAGCTGCGAGGAGCGCTGCGCACGGGTCCACCAGCCGGCGTTCGCCGGGAGCGGGGTCCCCTTGAGCTGCACCGCCTGCAACGCGAGCACCATCGCGAGCGACGACATCAGGAGGACGAAGGTCGACGCCGAGGTCACCGGGATGTCGAGGATCGCGGGGAACACCTTGCCAGCCGCGTCGGTGTACTCGGTGTGCGGATAGGGCCCGACCAGCGACTTCCCCTTGTAGATCAGGTAGGTCGAGATCAGTGAGGCGAAGAGCATGCACTCGGACCCGATGAACGCCCAGATGGCGATCTTCCGGTTGTCCAGCCCGGTGGTCGTGTGGTGCGTATGCGCGTGGCCGTCGTCGTGCCCGGCGATGGCGTGGGATGCCATGAGGTCAGGGTCTCCGATTACTCGAGGGGGGAGGTCAGCCAGGCGTAGAGGCCGCCGATGAGCATGGCGGCGCCGCCCAGGGTGACGGTCATCGCGACGGCGAAGAGATCGTTGCGCAGGAAGAGGAGGCCGCTGAACATCACGACCAACCCGAGCGCGGCGAAGGCGGGCTTCGCCGTCGGGTAGGGCATCGGGATGCCGAGGGCCTTGGCGGTGTGGGTCTCGGTCTCCTCGCGGAGCGGAGAGGGCCCGGGGGTCCCGGTGTCGCCATGGCTGTCCTCGCCCTCATGCCAGCTCGGGTCCTTGAGGTCCCAGAGCGGATAGCGCGAGGTCACCGTCGGGATCTGCGCGAAGTTGTACTCCGGCGGGGGGGAGGGGATCGACCACTCGAGGGTCGCCGCGCCCCACGGATCGCCACCGGCGATGGCGCCGCGCGTCCGGCTCCGCACGAAGTTCCAGACGAAGACCGCCGTCGCGATCACCAGGAGATAGGTCCCGTAGGTCGCGAGGAGGTTGAAGAGGTCCCAGCCCTGGCCCGCATCGTAGGTGTAGATGCGGCGCGGCATCCCGAGGAGCCCGCTGAAGTGCATCGGGAAGAAGGTGAGGTTCATCCCGATGAAGTTCAGCCAGAAGTGCACATTGCCGAGGCGCTCGTTCAGGAAGCGCCCGGTGATCTTCGGGTAGTAGTGATAGATCCCGGCGAAGATCCCCATGATCGACCCGCCGAAGAGCACATAGTGGAAGTGCGCGACGACGAAGTACGAGTCGGTCTGCTGGAGGTCGGCCGGCGGCGAGGAATGCATCACGCCGGAGATCCCACCGATGGTGAACATCGCGATGAGGGCGATGGCGAACTTCATCGGCACGGTGAAGCGGACCTCGCCCGCCCACATGGTCGCGATCCAGTTGAAGATCTTCACGCCGGTCGGGATCGCGATGAGCATCGTCATCAGCGAGAAGATCGAGTCGGCGACCGCGCCCATCCCCACCGCGAACATGTGGTGCGCCCAGACGCCGAAGCCGAGGAAGCCGATCATGATCCCCGAGTAGACCATCACGTTGTAGCCGAAGAGCGGCTTCTTGGAGAAGGTCGGGAGCACCTCCGACACGAGGCCGAAGGCGGGGAGGATCAGGATGTACACCTCGGGGTGCCCGAAGACCCAGAAGAGGTGCTGCCAGAGCAGCGGGTCGGCGCCCTGCGCGATCGCGTAGAACGTGGTCCCGAAGAAGCGATCCATCAGGAGGAAGACGAGCGCGACCGTGATCGGCGGGAAGGCGAGGATCAGGAGGAACTGCACGACGAACGACATCCAGGTGAACATCGGCATGCGCATGAGCGTCATGCCGGGGGCCCGGAGGTTGATGATCGTCGTGATGAAGTTGAACGCCGCCGCCAGCGAGGAGACGCCGAGGATCTGGAGGCCGATCACCCAGAAGTCGATGTTCGGGCCGCTCGAGAACTGATTCGTGGTGAGTGGCGCGTACCCGAACCAGCCGCCGTCCGGCGCGACCTGGAAGAGGATCGGCAGCGTGATGAAGATGCCGCCCAGCAGATAGACCCAGTACGAGAAGGCGTTGAGCCGCGGGAAGGCGACGTCACGCGCCCCGATCTGGAGCGGGATCAGATAGTTGAAGAAGGCGGCCGAGAGGGGCATGACGGCGAGGAACACCATCGTCGTGCCATGCATCGTGAAGAGCTGGTTGTACGTCTCGGCGGAGACGAACCCCATGTTCGGGCGCGCCAGCTGCGTGCGGATGAGCGCGGCTTCGAGCCCGCCGATGAGGAAGAAGGCGAGGGCGGTCCAGAGGTAGAGCGTCCCGATCCGCTTGTGATCGGTGGTCGCGATCCAGCTCCAGAGGCCGGATTGCGTGCTCGCGGGCGCGGTGGCGCAGGCGGGGGCGGCGAGGGTGGCCATGAGTCTGGTCTCCGGTCTACTTGAGCGCCATCAGGTAGGCGACGACGTCGGCGATCTGCCGGTCATCGAGCCCGCCCGTATTGGTCGTCTTGAGGATGGGGTCGTACTCGCCACGGCCGATCGTGTTCATCAAGGAGCCGGGCTTCATGTGCCGTGCGTTCTTGATCCAGCGCGCGAGCGTCGGGGCGTCGTTCTTGAAGAGGCCGCCGGCGATCGTGTGCCGCGAGGCGATATGCGTGAGGTTCGGACCGATCTCGGAGACCGCACCCGGCACGCCGCTGATCGCGTGGCAGCCGATGCACCCGCCGAGCATGAACCCTTCGTTCGCGCCGCGAGCGGGATCGCCACCGGCGAGGAGGGCATCATCGAACGACAGTCCCGTTGGATACGGGGTCTGCGGGATCACATGCGGGAACTCGGTCTCGAGCCGCTCACGCGGGAAGACGTAGCCGATGGTCGTCGCGGGGGTGGGCGCCGTGCTGTCCGCACCGCTCACCTGCGCCACCGGGGTGACTGGGGTCGTCACCGGCGCCGGGGTGGTCGAGAAGACGGCCGGGGAGGCCTGATGCTTCGCCCACGAGTCGAACTCGTCGGGCTGCACCGTGTAGAGCCGGAACTTCATGTTCGCATGGCTCGACCCGCAGTACTCGGTGCAGAACCCGTTCCACGCCGAGGTGCCGAGGTCGGCGTTCGGGGTGAACCAGAGGTAGTTCGTCTTGTTGGAGATGAGGTCGCGCTTCCCCCCCATCTGCGGGATCCAGAAGGAGTGGAGCACGTCCCTCGTGGTGAGCTCGAACTCGACCGTCCGACCGACCGGGACGTAGAGCTCGTTGGCGGTGACGATGCCGAGCTCGGGGTAGCGGAACTCCCACCACCACTGGTGCCCGATCACCTGCACCTTGAGGGCGCCGGCGGGGGCATCGGCCTGCGTCTGGAAGATCGTCTTGACCGTCGGGATCGCGATCAGGACGAGGATCAGCGCCGGGATGACGGTCCAGGTGATCTCGAGCGCCGCATTGCCATGGATGGGGCGGGGCTTCGGGCCACCGGGCCGCTTCCGATACTTGATGATCGTGTAGACGAGTCCCGCCTCGACGACGACGAAGACGATCGTCCCCCAGAAGATGAGGCGCTGGAAGAGCGCATCGATCGCGGTGTTGAAGTCGGTGTGGTGGTTGAACGTGGAGTTCGGATACTCCGTGAACCCACACCCGGAGAGCGCCAATAGGGCCACCGCAGTGAGCGCGGTGGAGGCTGCTTGGCGCAGCGACAGCTTCGGCATCAGTTGGATGAGGCTGGGGGGAAGGCAGTGGCCAAGACGACAGGCCGCGACCACCGAAGGGACGACTGCGGTCGGACGCCCGAAACCTACCCTACCCGAATGGGTGGGGGCAAGAATCTTGGCGGCTATAGGACCGGGGGATTCTGCGCCGGAATCTCCATGGTGGCGCGGTGCTGGATCTTCACCCGATCCGTCGCCTGCTCCAAGGCGGTCCGGAGCTGCGCGACCCCGTCGCGGAGGAGTCGTACGCGCTGCATCTCGGAGCCGCGGCCGGAATCGAGGATCAGCTTGGACACCTGGTCCGCGATGAGGCCGAACTGTCCCTTGAGGAGCCCATGGAGAGGGGTGGCCGTCCGTCTGATCTGTTGCGGGAAGACACCCGCCCCACGGTGCGCCTTCACGTCGAGCGCCATCCGCTCGACCATGCCATGCAGGGCCTGAACCGAGAGGAGGGCCTCATCGAGGGTGCGGAGTTTGGCGGCGCCAGCGCCGTCCACCTTCGTGGCAGACATTCCACGCAGAATGTACCTTCGCCGGACCCTCCAACCAGTCCACTCATGACCACGCGTCGCGATTTCCTGACCTCGACGGCCGCTGCGGCGGCCGGGCTCACCGTCCTCTCGGCAGGTGCCCAGGGCGATACGCCCGAGGGGATGCCTGCCTCCTCGGTCGGTGCAGGGTCGTCTCTCGCCCCCCGTCCCGTCGTCATCGCCTCGGGCAACGGGATCCGCGGGGTGAAGGTCGCCTACGACCAGATCGTCCGCGGGACCGATACGCTCGACGCGATCATCGCCGGGATCAACATCCAGGAGCTCGACCCCGATGACCAGTCGGTGGGGCTGGGGGGATTCCCCAACGCCGACGGCGTGGTGCAGCTCGACGCGAGCTGCATGCATGGCCCCACCAAGCGCGCGGGCGCGGTGGGGTGCCTCGAGGATATCGCGACGCCGAGTCTGGTGGCGAAGGCCGTGATGGACTACACCGATCACATCATGCTCGTGGGAGCCGGGGCCAAGCGCTTCGCCCTCGACATTGGGTTCAAACCCCAGCCGCTCCTCACGGAGAAGACGCGCCAGGATTGGCTGCGGTGGAAGGCGCGGCTCAATCCGAACGATTTCTGGCTCGATCACGACGACGACGTGAAGATCAAATTCTCGACCGGGACGATCAACATGAACGCCGTCAATGCCAGGGGGGAGATCAGCTCCTGCACGAGCACGAGTGGGATGGCATGGAAGATCCCAGGGCGGCTCGGCGACTCGCCGATCGTCGGAGCGGGGCAGTACTGCGACAACGAGGTGGGCGCCGCGGGTTCGACTGGGCGCGGGGAGGCGAACATCAAGGTCTGCGGCGGCTTCCTCACCGTGGAGCACATGCGGCAAGGGATGGCGCCGGCGCAGGCGGTCCTCCGGACGCTCGAGCGCCTGGTGGCGATGACTGAGTCGCGACTGCTCCGTCCCGACGGCCGTCCGAACTTCGATATCCAGTTCTACGCGGTGGCCAAGGACGGGCGGTACGCCGCTGGTACCCTCTACGAGGGCGCCGATTTCGCCGTCTGCGACGAGAAGGGGCCGCGCCTCGAGAAGTGCGTCTTCCTCTACCCCCGGGGTCGCTAGCTTTCGGTATGACCGCACCAGACGAACCACTCGCCTACGACCCGGCTACGGTCGAGGCGCGGTGGCGCCAGCGCTGGGCAGAGCGGGGCACCAATCGCGTCGACCTCGCGAACGGCCCGCGGCCCTACTACAACCTCATGATGTTCCCCTACCCCTCAGCCGAGGGGCTGCACGTGGGGAATCTCTTCGCGTTCACGGGAAGCGATATCCATGCGCGCTTCCATCGGTTGCAGGGGCACACCGTCTTCGAGCCGTTGGGCTATGACGCGTTCGGGATCCACTCGGAGAACTTCGCGCTCAAGGTCGGGAAGCACCCGATGGAACTCATCCCGAGCAACATCGCGAACTTTCGTCGGCAGCTCGATCGGGCGGGGTTGATGGTCGATTGGGATCGCTCGGTGGATACGACCGATCCCGCCTACTACAAATGGACGCAGTGGGTCTTCCTCCAGTTGTACCAGCGCGGGCTCGCCTACAAGAAGGCGGCTGCGGTCAACTGGTGCGGATCGTGCAAGACGGTGCTCGCCAACGAGCAGGTCGAGGGTGGCACGTGTGAGCGGTGTGGGACCACGGTCGAGCAGCGCTTTCTCGAGCAGTGGTTCTTTCGTATCTCCGAGTACGCGCCGCGGCTCCTCAAAAACCTCGAGACCCTCGATTGGTCGGAGACCACCAAGCAGGCGCAGCGGAACTGGATCGGCCGCTCCGACGGCGCGCGGGTGCGATTCGCGGTGCAGGACACGCCTGGTAGAGAGACGGTCGAGGTCTTCACGACGCGGCCCGACACGATCTTCGGTGCGACCTATCTGGTGCTCGCGCCCGAGCATCCGTTGGTGGAGGTGATCACCAAGGATTCCGAGCGCGGGGTGGTGGAGGCGTATCGTGCCCGCGCGGCGCGGCAGGATCTGGTGAGCCGCAAGTCGACCAAGGAGAAGACCGGACAGTGCACCGGCGCCTATGCCACCAACCCCGCGACGGGGGCGGCGATCCCGATCTGGGTCGCCGATTACGTGCTGATGGAGTACGGCACCGGCGCGATCATGGCGGTGCCGGGGCATGACGAGCGCGACCACGAGTTCGCCGTCACCTACGGATTGCCGATCGTGCGTGTGGTGGCGGGAGAGGGGCAAGATGCCTCCACACCACTCGATGGCGCGGCCTATGTGGGCGATGGTCGGCTGGTCGCGTCCGGGACCTTTGATGGACTCGGTGTCAGCGAAGGGAAGGCGGCGGTGACGGCGTGGTTGGCGGAGCGCGGGGCCGCCGAGGCGGTGACCAACTATCGGTTGCACGATTGGTGCATCTCGCGGCAACGCTACTGGGGTCCCCCGATCCCGATCATCTACTGCGATGCCTGCGGCACGGTGCCGGTCCCTGAATCGCAGTTGCCGGTGGCGCTCCCGCATGTCACCGACTTCAAGCCTGACGATTCGGGGATCTCGCCGCTCGCGCGCCACGCTGAGTGGTTCGAGGTCGCGTGCCCGACCTGCGGCGCCCCGGCGCGACGTGAGACCGATGTGAGCGACACCTTCTTGGATAGTGCGTGGTACTTCCTGCGCTATCCGAGCGTCCCGCGTGACGACGTGGCGTTCGACGCCGCGCTCACCAAGCGTTGGCTCCCCGTCACGACATACATCGGCGGGAATGAGCATGCGGTGTTGCACCTGCTCTACTCCCGTTTCATCACCATGGTGTTGCATGACCTCGGTCTGCTCGACTTCGAGGAACCCTTCACTCGGTTCCGCGCGCATGGGTTGATCATCCGCGAGGGGGCGAAGATGTCGAAGTCGAAGGGCAATGTCGTGAATCCCGATGAGTACCTCGAGACGTGGGGCGCAGACTCCTTCCGTACCTACCTGATGTTCCTCGGTCCCTTCGAGGAGGGGGGCGATTTCCGCGACGCGGGGATCAGCGGGGTGCGACGCTTCTTGGATCGCCTCTGGGCCTCGGTGCGCGACTGCACCACCGAGGGTGCGGTGGACCCTGAGGTGCGCCACAAGTTGCACGCGACGATCAAGAAGGTCGGCGAGGATATCCCCGCACTGAGCTACAACACCGCGATCGCGGCGATGATGGAGTACATGAACGTCCTCCGAAAGGGGGAGCGACGCTGTCATCGGGACGAGGTGCTACCGGTGGTGCCGCTCGTCGCCTCCTTCGCGCCACACATCGCTGAAGAATTGTGGGCGATGCTGGGACATGCGACCAGCGTCTTCGATGCTGGGTGGCCGACCTACGACCCAGCGCTCCTGACTTCGGCGACCGTCGCGCTCGTGGTGCAGGTAAGCGGGAAGACGCGTGGGACGATTCAGGTGGCACCGGATGTCACGCAGGAGGCGGCGTTGGCCGCGGCGCTCGCCGAGCCGGGGATCGCGAAGTTCGTGACCGGGACACCAAAGAAGGTGATCCTGGTGCCCGGTCGATTGCTGAACGTGGTGGTGTGACCGTGGGTCCGCGTCGCCCCTTACGGGGCGACGCGGACCTCGCGCTCGGCGACGCCCCCGCGTGTGCTGCTGAAGCGCACGGTGAAGCTGGTCGCCTCGGTGACACGGACGCGCTGCGTCACCGTGGTGGTCTCGCCGCCGGCAAGATGGAACTCCGGTGCCAGCCCGAGGACGCGGGCGCTACTCCCGCGTGGGGCCGCTATCGTCACCGCATCGGGGCGCACGATCTTCACGCGCTTCGCCTGGTCGAGCGCCGTCGGGAGATACCCCGCGTTGCGGACGGTGACGCGCACCTCGTGCGTCGCCGAATCGTTCGGGGCACCGCGTCGCGAGGTAGCCTTCACGACACTCAGCTCCGTGATGCTGACCTCAGGGAGCGCTAGTGCGAGGTCGAGGTTGAACATCGCCTGGTTGCGCGCCCACTTCTCGAGGACCTCGGGCGGACCGTTCTGCGCGAAGAACTTGGGATCATACCCACCGAGTTCGACCTCGCCGAGGTCGGGGTGCTGGGCCGTCGTCCAGTTCTTGTAGCAGCGTCCGCCGAACTCCTCATCGCAGTAGCGAAGGACCTCGTACTGGTCCCAGCGTCCGTCGCCGTTGTAGTCACGCTCGCGGCCGCCATTCCAGAGTTCGTCACCGTACCAGATGGCGCCGAACTGGAAGTAGCCCCAGTCGGGGCCATGGCCGTAGAGCGCCTCGGGGCGGGCCTCCTCTGGGGTGCGCGCCAAGCGCGTGGCGTAGGTGCGGTAGGTGTTCCCCGCCCACGGATAGCCGGTGCGCGTGATGCCGAGCGAATCGAAGTGGAGGAAGAGCTTTCGGTCCGCTGGGAACATGCACTCCTCCTCCTCGCAGGTGGAGGGACCGCGGAGGTGCATCGGCACGGAGGTGTCCATGCTATTGCTGACGCTCACGTTCGGGTGCTGGAGTAGCCAGAGGACGACGGCACGGGTCTCAGGCTCTGAGAGCGGATACTCGCCTGCGCCGCCCTGCGTGTTGCCACGCTCCGTGGGCTCGCGCATCGGACGCCAGTTGTACGGATAGTTCCGGTGCAGATCGAGTCCGCCGATCCCGTCCTCATTGATACGGCCATCGCGATCGTTGTCGATCCCTTCGGGATACATCATGTAATCGCCCTGGCCCATCGGGACATTCCGCATCAGGCGCCCGCTCTTGTCCGCGGTGTCCTTCACGGCGTTCCCCTTGCCCATGCCGACGAACTTCCGCATCTGCCGGATGAAACCATCGTGGTCGAGGTCCTCGCCGGCATCTTCATCGAGAAGGCCGTCACCATCATCGTCGTAGGGACGGACGGTGCTCCGATTGGCCTGCGCCGTGAGCCGATACATGTCGGAGCCGTCCGGATTATTCAGCGGACGGAGATAGATCGCCTTGGTATCGAGGAGCTTGGTGATCGCCGGATCGTTCCCGTACTTCTCGATCAGGTGCCAGGCGAGGTAGAGCACGCTCTCGGTCGAGGTGATCTCACCGGAGTGACGGCCCCCCTCGAAGAAGGCCGCGGGCTTCTGCGTGTGCGCGCCGGTCTTCTTGTTGGTGAGGGTGAGCTGGAGGATCGGGCGACCGCTGAAGGCGTTGCCGACCGTGTAGAGCTCGACGAGGTCGGGGCGCTCCTTGGCCCAGCGCTGCATCCACTCCTCGACCTCGGCCGAGGTGTGGTAGTGACGGAAGTCCATTTGTCCCGAGACGAGGGGCTTCACCTGCGGATAGTTGGCGAGCGGGAAGGTGCTCGTGCCGTCGCGACGACCCCAGACCACGTGGACGCGCGGGAGGGTGTCGCTGGTGGCGCGGGCGCCGCCCTCACCGCCGGAGGGACGCTGGGCGAGGGTGACCGCGGGGCTCAGGAGG
>Ga0194132_10009089_pt1 | contig 13903 bp, 7 predicted proteins | sample TA2KigOf80mmetaG_FD_148612 | JGI IMG/M metagenome (GOLD analysis project Ga0194132, IMG submission 148612) | Freshwater microbial communities from Lake Tanganyika, Tanzania - TA2015054 Kigoma Offshore 80m | ecosystem: Environmental > Aquatic > Freshwater > Lake | place: Tanzania: Lake Tanganyika... | reverse complement strand
CATCGCCCAGGCCAACGGTACAAGCAATGGTTACCTAAGCGCGACCGATTGGAACACGTTTAACACCAAGCAAAATGCACTCGGTTACGTTCCCTTAAATAAAGCCGGCGACACAATCTCTGGCAATCTCGTCATGGTCGGTGCCAAAGTCTTTGGCCTGAGCCCCAACGCTTCGGATCCAGCACTAAGTGGTGACGCTGACGAAGGCAAGATGTGGTTTAACAGCACCAGTAACGAGCTCAAGTATTGGGATGGATCCACTGTTAAAACGCTTGGCGTCGCAGGATCAGGGCTGCAAAGCTTCAACGGACAATCCGGGAACAGTCAAACCTTGGCCATACCTGGCACAGCTGGTAATGCTCCCGATTGGAGCTCATCTGGCAATATCCACACGCTCAATATCCCGATGGCATCAGTGACAAACGTCACGGCGGGTTTAATTTCTAATGCTGATTACTCGGATTTTAAAAACAAAGTGAGCAACGTCGCTCAGGGCAATGGCATCTCGGTAAACACAGCGAATGGGATAAGCACGGTATCTCTGACCAACACTGCCGTCACACCGGGTAGCTATACGCGCGCCAATATCAGCGTCGATGCGCAGGGTCGACTCACGGCTGCACAAAGTGCAGCAGCCATCGTCGATGCTGACGTCGCTGCTAGTGCGGCCATCGCTCAGTCCAAGATCAGTGGACTCACGACAGATCTTGCCGCTAAAGAGCCCACGGTAACAGTGGGCACAAATACGCAGTATTACCGCGGTGACAAGACCTGGCAGACGCTAAATACGACTGTAGTGGCTGAGGGTACCAATCAGTACTTCACGCAAGCGCGAGCTATGTCTTCACTATCAGGCAGCGCACCCATCACTTACAGCACCGTCACTGGTACGATTGGTATCAGTCAGGCCAGTGGATCAGGCAATGGTTATCTAAGCTCCACTGATTGGAGCACATTTAACGCAAAGCAAAACGATCTTGGTTACTCGCCGGTCAATAAAGCGGGCGATACGCTAACTGGCGCACTCAACGCCGGTGGATTCGATATTAACAGCACCGGTAATATTCAGATGGCTGCGTCTAAGACCCTAGCTCTCAGCAGCAACGCAACTGACCCAGCTGGCCTTATTGCTGCAGATAAAGGCAAGACTTGGTACAACACGACATCCAATCAAATCAAATACTGGGATGGCAGCACGGCACAGCCACTGGGTGTTGCAGGATCTGGTGTCGGGACTCTGAATGGACTAAGTAGCTACAGTCAGGTGTTTGCTAATCCAGGTACAAGTGGCGCTGCGCCGGCTTGGTCATCTCTCGGCGACACGCACACGCTCAATATTCCGATGGCATCGGCAGCCTCTGTGACGGCAGGCCTCTTATCCAATACCGACTTCACAACCTTCTCAAATAAAGTTGCAAACGTGGCCTCGGGCACAGGCATCTCCGTGGCAACGGCGAGTGGTACAGCCACTGTGAGCCTCGCAGCGACAGGTACTGCTGGAAGCTACACTAAAGTTACAACCGATGCCTACGGCCGCGTCACGAGTGGCACCACCCTAGTGCCAGCCGATATCCCACCACTCAGCACGGCGGCCATAACTTCGGGTGTGTTTGGTGTAGCTAACGGTGGCACCGGAGCGTCTACGCTCACTGCAAACAACGTCATCCTCGGCAACGGCACCAGTCCCGTGCAGGTCGTAGCCCCTGGTGCCAGCGGTAATGTCCTAACATCAAATGGTACAACCTGGCAGAGCACAACGCTCCCCGCCACCAACTGGGCTGCACCGGGTGCCATTGGCGCGACCACTCCCAACTCTGGTGCTTTCACGTCTGTCACGTCAAACACTCAAGCGGGCTACGAAGCTAAACCTTTCGGCACTTCGGCAGGTAATACGGGCGAGGTACGCCTCGACGAGCTCGCCGCCAACGGCACCAACTACGTCGGTTTTAAAGCACCGGACGTTATCGGCGCCAACAAAGTTTGGGTACTTCCAGCAACTGACGGCACAGCTGGCCAAGTCCTTAAAACAGATGGCGCCGGCAACTTAAGCTGGGCCTCCGACGGAGGCGGTACGGTCACCAGCGTCACTGGTACGGCCCCGATATCCGTCGCTACAGGGACTAGCACTCCTGTGATCTCCATGACACAGGCCAACACCACCACTCCTGGTTATCTGAATGCTGCCGACTGGAATACCTTTAATGGTAAGCAAGCTGCTGGTAACTACCTCACCGCCTTAACGGGTGACGTCACGACCTCGACATTCAACGCGGGATCTGCCACGGCGACGCTAGCTAGTGTTGCCCTGGGGGGCACATCGACTAAAGTTACTTATGACGTCAAAGGGCGCGTGATGACGGGGGCTACTTTAGATGCAGCGGACATCCCGCCACATAGCGCTGCCCTGATAACCTCCGGAAATCTGCCTGTTGCCTACGGTGGTACCGGAACCTCAGTAGCTCCAGCCAATGGACAAATTCTTATCGGTAACGGCACGGGATACACGCTCGCTACGATCACAGCGGGCGCTGGTATAAGCGTCCTAAACCAATCCGGTAGCATTACCTTGAGTGCCACTACCTCTGATGCATCGACTAAGGTCAGTCGATCAGGTGACACCATGACTGGCACACTTAACATCGCAGCGAACGGACTAGTTGCAGGCACCACGCAACTAGTGTTGGCTAATGGATATGTCGGAGTTGGTACTGCGGCTCCAGCCGTGGAAATGGACATAAACGGCATGATGAAATTAGCAAAAAAATCTGCAGCACCCTACGCTTGCGATGCCTCTAAGGATACGGCCATTGCCCTTACCGCCAACTATTCAACATGTATTTGCCGCAGCGGCACTGGATGGGTTAAATCGAGCGATGGCTACTCGACTTGCGTATGGACATCCTTCACTGGGATAGTGCTTAACGGATCGTCGCGAAACTGGGCCGATGGCACATTTGCAAAAAGCTGTTACGTGTACAAAAATCCGCCGGCTAACTCTAGTTATCAGTACACGGGGGACATCGGTGACGGCACCTATACTATCGATCCGGATGGGAGTGGCGGAGCCATTGCTCCTTTTAACGTTACCTGTGACATGACCACTGAGAACGGTGGCTGGACTTATTACCCGATCGCTAACGGCCTCCAAACCTATCGTGTCACGGATAACAACTCCTGCAAAGCTCTGGGCATGGACATCGTGATGCCACGCAGCAAATCTCACTGGGACTCAATACTTGCGCGCTACGATTCGAGTTATTTCGCTACAGTACCCGGTGTGTACAAGGCATCCGATGGCGGTAACTACAGCGGTTGCAATATGAGGAACCCCGTGCATTATAGCCCAGGTTGTAGCGACTGGCGTGTTGCGGATGGTGGACGCTGGTGGCTGCGTGATAGCGTGTATAGTGAGCCGAGTGGTGACTACACTGCTAACTGTTGGCTTGGTCAGTTCACCTTCTCGTCATCAAATATCACTTACAACGACGCATCATGCGCCTATTCCACAGTGAAATATATATGCTCCACCAATGATAAGCCCTAGTCACTGCAGTTTGATCCCAACCGAAGCAAATTCAAAGAAATGCTCCAGGTGATCGCGGACAATGCCGTCAATGATCTTGAGATTCAATCCTTAGTAGTCATGTACGGCTGAATTATGAAACCCAACCATAGCTACCATTTCCTTGTGGATGCTATCAGTCAAAAGACCTGCCTGTTTAACTAAGTAGAAAGCCTCTCCCGATTCTGTGGGAATGCCCAGTCTCTTGATCCGCACAATGCGCATAGCCAGATCGATAGAGGCTTGGCATGCACGCTCCAAGTTTAAGAGAATGGAATCTTGTTTGGTTTGACTTATCGATTCGATGGAACTGGCTCCCACCTATTCCTCGCGAATACACATAAGTGCGGCATACATCGACATAATACATCGCAGGGTCTGACTAAAGAGAACTCGTGCCTTTTAAGGCAACTCCCAAAGCTGGCAAAACTTGCTAAATGGAAGCACACGGATTCCATCTTTTTCGTAATCAGCGCTTCCAAGATGAACCTGAAAGAAATGAGGTATCTGAGTCCTCTGAGCAAAGTACTTTAGACTCGGACTCAGGTTCGTATCTGATGATTTCACTTCCACTGCGAATAGTGGCTTTTTATCCCTGATGACTACAAAATCTACCTCGCGATTGTCAGTATCACGCAGATACCTTAGCTCCATTTTATGCCCCTCGGTATCCTCCTGAAAATGACAGAACTTCAGAAGTTGACTGGCCACCAGATTTTCAAAACGAGCACCCTCGCTTTCAATTGCCGACCAATCCCAAAGATACAGTTTTTGTTCCTTTTTAACGGCACGAATCTTGGGTGATCCAAAGGGCGCGATTCGAAAACAAACATATAAGTTCTCTAATATAGTGATCCATCGCGACACCGTCTTATGATCGACCTCAAGATCTTCACGTAAACTTTGAATCGACAGTGGCGACCCAACCTTAGATGGCAAGAGATCTACTAAAGCCTCAATGAGGGACACTTCTTTTACTCGCTCCAAATCGCGAAGATCTTCCCTGATTACGCGAGACAATCGATCTCTCTGCCAAAACCGATGCTCGCGGACGTCCCCAGTGAATAATGGTTCTGGAAATCCACTAAACTGTAGTAGCTCCTGCAACGAACGCTGCTCCCCACCGGGGTCGTATTCGAGTAAAGAAAAGGGATGAAGGCGAAAATAACGGTAGCGATTAACGAGGGAATCACCGCCCTTGCGATAGTAGTCTAGCCTCGCTGAGCCCGTGACAATAAAGTCTCGCTTCGTCTTTTGGGTATCGTAAAGACCCTTCACTAAGTTACGCCAGTTCTTGTATTTGTGAATCTCGTCCAAAATAATTAACGGTTCATCTGCCGGTAGAACGCCCTTGCGAAGACTTGCTGCAATACCAGGAGCATCCCAATTCAAGTACCCTGGATGATCGGGCTCGACTCCTTGACCAAGCAGAGAGAGCGCAAGCGTCGTTTTGCCCACCTGCCGCGGACCACCAATGAAGATCATCTTACGCTTCATCACGCTTTGAATGTGTGCCGTCAAATAACGCACGAGGTCAGCCTCCTTTGGTCACCTGAGTAAATTAGACTATAGTCCAATTTACTCATGAGTTTTTTGGAGTCTAGTCCAATTTACTAGGGTAGCCGCGAACCAAAGGTAGTCGCTAAGTAGCCGGGTTTGTTGGGTTCTCCAGAGTCAATGCAACCAGCTAATTTTACGAAGAATTCACCTCTCACAGAAAACGACACGGCTCAACCACAGTGACGGCCGGATAATGCGATATAAGCCACTGAAATCACTAGGGCTAAAAAATAATTCTAAAGATCCGCCCAAGCCCTGACGAACCAAGTCTTTGAGGGAAAAGAGGGACATTCCGTCCTCCTCTCGAAAGCTTAGGCCCGATCCGATGAGCACTGTACACACCAACTCACCGACCCTGGTCACAGCTGCGATACGCAGACAGATGTGGCTCGTTGCTGTTTTGGTCGTAGCTCTATTCTCAGGACCATCGCTTGCAGTTGGAGAAGAAACTTTCAGCGTGAATTACGCAGGCCGTCTCACACAAGCCAACGGCGCTCCCGTTGAGGGCACAGTAGATATCGATGTGAGTTTCTGGAGTGCTGCCACTGACGGCGCGCAACGCGGTCGCAGTATCAATAAACCCGGCGTCAATTTAAGCAACGGCGTCTTCACCATTGATCTCCCACTGTCGGGTCCTGATCTTGCTGCAGTGTTTGGTAACGGCACCAGCGCTGTCTATATCGAAGTTACTGCCGCCGGCAAAACTTATCCCCGCCAGCGCTTTCTCTATACGCCACTGGCGCTGCGCATCCCAGTAGATGAAACTCACTTCGAGTACAGTGACACGAGTGGCAAGCTTCGCATTAAAATGGACAGCGGAGCTATCGATGGTAGCGTCATGACCAGTGATGGTCGCGGCGGCTTTACGTGGAAAAAAATCGATGCCACGCAGTTAGTCTCCCAAAATCCGGCTGCTGTAACTGGACTGAGCGGTGTTGCCCCCATCACCGTCGCTGGGTCAGGTACAGCACCTAGTATTAGCATCGCTAAGGCTAGCGGTACAGCTTCTGGTTATTTGAGTTCTACTGATTGGTCCACATTCAACACCAAACAAGATGCTTTAGGCTTCGCACCGCTCAACAAAGCGGGAGATACGTTGGGCGGTAACCTCGATATTAACGGCAAGGCCCTTACTGGTCTTGCCACGCCTGCAGACCCAAGTGACGCAGCATCAAAGAGCTACGTCGATACGTTGGCGCTGCGTCGTGATGGATCCATGCCCCTAAGTGCCAATTGGAACGTAGGCGGCAAAGACATCGTCAATGCCGGTAACATCGGCATCGGCTCGACTGAGCCCTCAGCAAAACTCGACCTCGTCGGTCAAATCAAGATCCAAGGTGGCGCGCCCGGTGCGGGTAAAGTCCTCACCAGTGATGCCAACGGCCTTGCATCGTGGACCGCACCGGCCGTTGGTAGCGTCACTTCGATTAATACCGGCGTAGGTCTAACTGGTGGGCCAATTACTGGCACTGGCACGATTAATCTCGCCGACACCAACGTCACGCCTGGCACCTACAACAGAGCCACGATTTCGGTCGATCAGCAAGGACGCCTCACAGCAGCGAGCAGTGGTGCCGCCATTACGGACGCAGATATCGATGCAGCAGCTAACATCGCTCAGACTAAGATTAGCGGCCTCGGCACATCACTAGCTGGCAAAGAACCGACGATCGCTAGTGGCACGATGTCGCAATACTGGCGCGGTGATAAGACTTGGCAGACACTCACAACGACTGCTGTAGCTGAGGGCACAAACCAGTACTTCACTCCAGCACGAGCCATATCAGCACTCTCAGGCAGCGCACCGATCACCTATAGCACCGTCACTGGCACCATCGGTATCAGTCAGGCTAGTGGATCGAGCAATGGTTACCTAAGTTCGTCCGATTGGAGCGCGTTTAACGCTAAACAAAACGCTCTCGGATATACGCCGGTCAATAAATCGGGCGACACTATGGCTGGCGCTCTAAACACTGGTGGATTTGATCTTGCGAATACCGGCAACATCCAGATGGCTGCGTCTAAGACTCTGGCACTGAGCAGCAACACAACTGACCCAGCTGGTCTCACTACTGCTGATAAAGGCAAAACCTGGTTTAATGAGTCAACCGGCCAGGTGAAGTACTGGGACGGCACTGCCGCCGTGGCTCTTGGTGCAGCCGGGAGTGAGAACTGGGCTGCACCGGGTGCCATCGGCGTGACCACTCCCAACTCTGCTGCTTTCACCTCTGTGACATCAAATACCCAAGCTGGCTACGAGGCTAAACCTTACGGCACTGCAGTAGGTAATACGGGCGAAATGCGTTTTGACGAGCTCGCCGCCAATGGTACCAACTACGTCGGTTTCAAAGCACCAGACGTCATCGGTTCAGACAAAGTTTGGGTACTCCCAGCAACCGACGGTACAGCTGGACAAGTGCTAAAAACGGATGGCGCCGGTAATCTTGGTTGGGCATCGGACGGTGGCGGTACGGTCACCAGTGTCACTGGCACGGCTCCGATCTCCATTGCGACAGGTACAAGCACACCGGTCATCTCAATAACGCAGGCGAACACGACGACGCCAGGTTATCTGAGCGCTGTAGACTGGAACACATTTAACGGTAAGCAAGCCGCCGGCAATTATCTAACTACGCTTACAGGTGATGTCAGCACTTCAGCCTTCAGCGCGGGGTCTGCCTCGGCAACGCTCGCTAGTGTCGCTCTTGCGGGAACTTCAACAAAAGTCACATACGACGTCAAAGGTCGCGTCAGGTCCGGAACGACTTTAGATCCCGGGGATATACCTCCACTCAGTGCCACAGTAATCACTTCCGGCACTCTTGGAACCAGCCTCGGTGGTACAGGCCTATCAACGACGCCAGCAAACGGCCAAATCCCCATCGGCAATGGATCTGGCTATTCTCTAGCCACGCTGTCAGCGGGCACTGGTATCAATATCAGCAACACCGCCGGTGGAGTCACTGTCAGCGCCACGGGTGATGCCTCGACTAAAGTCGACCGCTCAGGTGACACGATGAGTGGCACACTTAACCTACCCGCCAACGGGCTAGTGGTGGGCGCGAATCAGCTCGTTGCTGCCAATGGGAACGTGGGTATCGCCACCACCGCGCCTATTGGACTACTGGATGTGAACAGAAAACTAACGGTCCTCAGCGCTGGCAACGTCGGTATCGCCACCACCGCGCCTATTGGACTACTGGATGTGAACAGAAAACTAACGGTCCTCAGCGCTGGCAACGTCGGTATAGGCACCACAGCTCCATCGAAAACCCTAGATGTTTCTGGGTCTTTAAAAATAGGCTCGACGATCCTTGCTGGAAGCAGCTCAGTTTACAATTTTTCCAGCACAAATCCAGATTCTGGCTACAATGGTTTCATCACGCAGACAACCACCTACTACAAATTGGCAACACTGAGTCCCAACTCCAGTTTCGCCAACGGTGACTCTGTCCACATTACCGGCCAATTCGGCAACATGGCATACGATCAGTTAGGTACAATCGATATCCTAGTCGCCAACCGATCACACCCAACATTCGCAGTCACTGGCACCGTGGTGGGTAAAGTGCTCGCAGATTCGCATGACCTCCTTGGCTGTTACAATACTGACGGATCCACAGACATTTATTTAAAGCTGCAGCAAAATGAGTACCCAACATGGAATCTCAACATCAGTGGCACGCGTGGCGCCGTTCTGTATGACAAGCCAACTCCTGCGACTACAGCACCTGTCCCGGCAACAGGGCAGTCACTTGTCAGTCTACTCTTCAATCAGCGAGTCAGCTGGCAAGATTGGAGCGGTAACGTCGGGATTGGCTCCACAGTACCATCGTATCTGCTCGATGTTGTGGGTGCTTCAGCAGCCATTAAAGTAGGCAATAGTGGTCTAGGTAGTGGCGCCATTTACCTTGGTAATAGTGGCCACGGTCTTGAGCGTGGTCCAACTGGTTATGATCCCAACGATGTCAGACTTAAGACTGCTGGGACAGGTAAAGTAGTCATAAGTCAGGGTGCGACTGATGTAGCTTGGTTTACCTCAACAGGCAACGTCGGCATCGGAACAGTGACCCCGGGCGCAAAACTTAAAGTAGATGGCGGTCAGATTGCGGGTGCATTCGCGACGAACAGCGGTGCCACGATAGACTGGAATGCCGGTAACGTACAAACGACAAGCGCTGCCGCCGGCGCTATAACATTCACAGATGGCTCTTTTGTCGACGGTGGCGCCTATACCCTGGCCTTCAACAACTCTGTTGGAGGGTCTTACTCATTTGCCAGCACAGGATTGACGTTTAAATGTAACCCAGCGTGTCCGCTGATCGTTACGGCAGGTAAGGACACCGTAGCCACCTTTATAAAGGCCGGATCGACGGTGTACGTATCGTGGGTCAAAGACTTTCAATGAGGGTGGGATTTGATGGTCAGAACACTGTATCATGCAGCAATTTTGTTTCTAGCAGGCATTGCGACAACGGGGATGGCCCAGTTCAACGCGGGCATGTTTGTTCGGGCACCGAAGTCTCTAGTGGGTGACGATGCCACTGGCCGAAATTATTCCGATGGTTCCTATGGTATCACCTGCCATGATTACCTTAATAACGCCATCTATTACGGGAGCACTGGGGACGGCGTTTACTGGATCAAGCCCGGGAGTATGCTAATTAAAGTTTACTGTGATATGAGCACGGACGGTGGCGGCTGGACTGTGATCTTTAAGCATACTTCAGGCGTCGCCAATGATCCCTACGTCCTCTGGGATACGACGACCACTACCAACACTGCCGCTGCAAACAAAGCAACTAGAGAAACTCAAGATTATGTGTCCCGCTATCTCGTAGATTCCTATGTCAGTAATTTCACTCAGGCGCGACTCGAGATATTTCTTTCAGGTAGTATGAAGGCTTATGTCAAGTTAAATGCTAGCGGTGCCACTAAGTATACTTGGGTCGATCGTAGTAGGGTATTGGCTAGTTCCTATACGGATATTACTTCGGCAGCCGCAAACTTTTTTTCTCTTGATGGCCATGCTTACTATACACGTCGCATATTTTTGTCGAGTATTTACGGAGGCTGCGCCGGTGATACGCTTTGGACAGTCTCCATGGGACCGGTCAATGATACCTGTGGGGCTGGGTGGCATACCTACGGTGCCTATCAGATAGGGTTTTGTGATAGCACCACTGCCTGTTTGGCAGCATCGACGACATTTAAAGAAGCCGACACCATGGTGATCACGATGCGGTGATGAACGACCGACACGCATTTGAAATTAAGTCCTCAAATTTTTTCACAAACAACGTCGAAAGGCAGACTACCAATTCAGATGGCAATACGTAGTTGTAGGGACCACAGCGCCCTGATGCAGCGGAATTTTGGCCATAATATTTTTTCCGGATTGACCTATGATAAATCGAGACAAAATTTACCTGCACATAGCTGTGACTGCCGGATCGCTCATCCCTGCTAATGGACTGTCTCAATTTAATGCTGGGATGTTTGTCAAGCCATCCATTGCGATCGTTGGCAATGATACAAACGGTAGAAAATACTCTGACAATTCCTATGCCGCTTCATGTAAGGATTACAAGAACGGAGGTTATTATACTGGTGACACTGGCGACGGTGTCTACTGGATCAAGCCAAGTGATAGCGCTTTTAAAGTCTACTGCGAAATGACCACAAATGGTGGCGGCTGGACTTTAATAGCAAAAATATCGGGAACCGATAGCGTTGATCGGTGGGGTTATGATCAGCTGATTTATAAGGACTCCACGACCCTTGGCGACGCCACAAATCTCAACGCGGCGGATGCAAAATCCACAGCTTACTCAGCAGTTGCTGGTACTCAGATCCTTATTCGACGCCTCAACTTAACGGCCTACGCTGTCCACACTTATTCCGCCACTCCTCTAACATGGGGGCAGTTTTTGACAACCAATTGGACCCAATGTGGACTACAAATCAGTGCTGCGGCAATTGTTTTGCTCGACGACGGACGAGATTCCATAATTGGCAATGGCCTATATTTACATCATTACGATGGGTATGATGCAACCTGCTCGTCCCAGGAGCGAGCCATGTTGTCGGAATACAGGCTTCATCCAGCGGGCTGGAATGAATGCGGTGTGGGTGCTCTGGCGAGCGAACCTGGGGTCTCTTACGTTGATGCTATTTCTTATCCAGCCGGGTCAATCAACGTATCGGCTAATCTTACCGCAATCGCTGAGGATTACGCATTTTTGGTGCGTTAAAATTATCTAAAGATGCTTGCTACAAGATTACTGCCTCCTAGTTTCACGCCAGTCTCCTTTGGTTACCAGATCACGCGAGATAAGCCACCGGCTCCACTAACGACAAACCCTAGTCACTGCAGTTTGATCCCGACTGACGCAAATTCCAAGAAGTGCTCCAGGTGATCGCGAACAATGCCGTCAATGATCTTGAGATTTAATCCCTGGTAATCGTGCACGGCCGTGTTGCGAAAACCAACCATGGCCACCATTTCCTTGTAGAGGCTATCAGTCAAAAGACCTGCCTGTTTAACTAAGGAGAAAGCCTCTCGCGATTCTGTGGGAATCCCTAGTCTCTTGATCCGCACGATGCGCATAGCCAGATCGATACATGCTTGGCATGCACGCTCAAGGTTTAAGAGAACGGAATCTTGCTTAGTTTGACTTATCGATTCGATGGAACTAGCTCCCACCATTTCCTCGCGTATACGCAAAATGCAGCGCTCAATAATTTGAGCTTTGCGCAAAATCACCGGATCAGCTGCCATAGACACTTCCCCTTGCTACAATGTCGGCGATGATTTCGCGACGCTCAAGCTGCAGTGCGGCATACATCGACATAATGCTATTTTCGTACAATGCCACCGCGGGATCAGATTCACCGTGAAGTAAGATGCCGTCCGTCACTGCCTGAAAAGCCATCTCGGTCGGAGTCCTACGGAGATCCAATAAATCAATATCGCGACTAAGTGCGGCACCGAGTTCTGTGCGCAATTCTAGGGCAAGGCTGGCATCTATAGGCGCTAGTCGCATGATAGCGATATCGATATCGCTATCGTCTCGCCCTTCGCCACGCGCCATCGATCCGTAGAGGTATATCGCCTCCACATCGCCGGCAATTCCCAAAATTGTCGTCACAATCTTAGAGCGCTGCGCTTTGCTTAGTGACTTTTTGGTCATGCTGGATCCCAATCACTCCAAGGCCCAGGTAGAACACAAGTAGCTAAAATCTTGACTAAATTTAAGATACCAAAAAACCAAGGTGTAACCCACAGATTTGACCACAATTTACACCTACTGGAAAACGGCAAGAAAAACGGACAAACGCTACCTCAGCCCACCAGCTTTCAACTCACCGCAACCCAATGAAATCACAAGAACTAAAAAATAATTCTAAAGATCCGCCCAAGCCCTGACGAACCAAGTCTTTGAGGGAAAAGAGGGACATTCCGTCCTCCTCTCGAAAGCTTAGGCCCGATCCGATGAGCACTGTACACACCAACTCACCGACCCTGGTCACAGCTGCGATACGCAGACAGATGTGGCTCGTTGCTGTTTTGGTCGTAGCTCTATTCTCAGGACCATCGCTTGCAGTTGGAGAAGAAACTTTCAGCGTGAATTACGCAGGCCGTCTCACACAAGCCAACGGCGCTCCCGTTGAGGGCACAGTAGATATCGATGTGAGTTTCTGGAGTGCTGCCACTGACGGCGCGCAACGCGGTCGCAGTATCAATAAACCCGGCGTCAATTTAAGCAACGGCGTCTTCACCATTGATCTCCCACTGTCGGGTCCTGATCTTGCTGCAGTGTTTGGTAACGGCACCAGCGCTGTCTATATCGAAGTTACTGCCGCCGGCAAAACTTATCCCCGCCAGCGCTTTCTCTATACGCCACTGGCGCTGCGCATCCCAGTAGATGAAACTCACTTCGAGTACAGTGACACGAGTGGCAAGCTTCGCATTAAAATGGACAGCGGAGCTATCGATGGTAGCGTCATGACCAGTGATGGTCGCGGCGGCTTTACGTGGAAAAAAATCGATGCCACGCAGTTAGTCTCCCAAAATCCGGCTGCTGTAACTGGACTGAGCGGTGTTGCCCCCATCACCGTCGCTGGGTCAGGTACAGCACCTAGTATTAGCATCGCTAAGGCTAGCGGTACAGCTTCTGGTTATTTGAGTTCTACTGATTGGTCCACATTCAACACCAAACAAGATGCTTTAGGCTTCGCACCGCTCAACAAAGCGGGAGATACGTTGGGCGGTAACCTCGATATTAACGGCAAGGCCCTTACTGGTCTTGCCACGCCTGCAGACCCAAGTGACGCAGCATCAAAGAGCTACGTCGATACGTTGGCGCTGCGTCGTGATGGATCCATGCCCCTAAGTGCCAATTGGAACGTAGGCGGCAAAGACATCGTCAATGCCGGTAACATCGGCATCGGCTCGACTGAGCCCTCAGCAAAACTCGACCTCGTCGGTCAAATCAAGATCCAAGGTGGCGCGCCCGGTGCGGGTAAAGTCCTCACCAGTGATGCCAACGGCCTTGCATCGTGGACCGCACCGGCCGTTGGTAGCGTCACTTCGATTAATACCGGCGTAGGTCTAACTGGTGGGCCAATTACTGGCACTGGCACGATTAATCTCGCCGACACCAACGTCACGCCTGGCACCTACAACAGAGCCACGATTTCGGTCGATCAGCAAGGACGCCTCACAGCAGCGAGCAGTGGTGCCGCCATTACGGACGCAGATATCGATGCAGCAGCTAA
>Ga0194132_10009085_pt1 | contig 13908 bp, 13 predicted proteins | sample TA2KigOf80mmetaG_FD_148612 | JGI IMG/M metagenome (GOLD analysis project Ga0194132, IMG submission 148612) | Freshwater microbial communities from Lake Tanganyika, Tanzania - TA2015054 Kigoma Offshore 80m | ecosystem: Environmental > Aquatic > Freshwater > Lake | place: Tanzania: Lake... | reverse complement strand
CCGCTCGCTCGCCGCGAGCGCGGCATGGCGCGCCGGCGACAGCCCCGCCTCGAGCGCGAGCGGGTGGTGGACGAGGGCGACGAGCGGCGCCCGGACCCTGGTGACGAGGGCCTCGGGAAGGGCGCCATAGGCGAGCCCGTCGACGAGAACGACCATGTCGCGGCCGACCGCGCCGAGTGCCGCCGCCGTCGCGTCGAGATCGTCGGCATCGGGATGGGGAAACGATCCCGGTAGCGCGATGAGGCGGACCGCGACGCCGTGTGCCGGCAGATGGGCGATGAGCCGGCGCGCATATTCGTAGCCGCCGGTCGGCGCCGCGATCTCGCCCGGGACCGCGAAGGCGATCTCAGCCACCGCCGACGGGACCTTCGTACCAGGCGCGCGCGACGTGCGATTCGTGGAGCGTCACGCGAAGACGCTCGACGCCGTCGGAACCCGTCCCGAGCGCGCCGGCGCGCGCCGCCGCCGCCATGCCGTCGAAGACGTGCTTGCACAGGAACTCGGTCGTGGTGATCCGCCCCGCGAGCGCGGCGACGTCGTCGAGGTTCCGGTAGCGGAGCGGCGCCAGCACGGCCGCGAGCGCCTCGGTCGCTCGGCCGATGTCGACCACCACCTCGTCGGCGGTGAGGCGCGTCCGGAAGAACGCGACGTCGACGACGAAGGTCGCGCCGTGCAGCCGCTGTGCCGGGCCGAACAGATCGCCCTTGAGGCTGTGGGCGATCATGATGTGGTCGCGGACTTCGACGGCGAACATCGCGGGTTCCTCGGCTGTCGGGTTCAATCGTAGCGGACGACGGTGACGAGACCGGGCGCGGCGGGGGCGAGGAGCGCCGGCAGCGCCGCCGGAAGATCGGCGAACGCGACCTCGCCGGTGATCAGGGCGTCCAGTCGCGGATCTTCGAGGAGCGCGAGGGCGGCCGCGAGCCGGCGCGCATGCGTCCAGCGCGGGCGCTTCGCCGGCGGCAGCTGGCCGACCTGCGTGGCGCGGAGCGTGAGACGCCGGCTGTGGAATGCGCCGCCGAGCGGGGCGGCGACGGTTCCGTCGCCATACCACGAGAGCTCGACGACCATCGCCTCCTCGCCGGCCGCCGCGATCGCAGTTGCGAGGCCGGCCGCGGAGGCGGAGGCGTGGAACACGAGATCGGCCTCGCCCGCGACCGCGTCGGGCAGGGCGAACGCGGCGCCGAGCGCCTCGGCGATCGCAGCGCGCGCGGGCTCGATGTCGACCACCGTCACGCGAGCGCCGGGAAGGCGCGCGGCGAGATAGGCGACGAGGAGCCCGACGACACCGGCGCCGACCACGACGATGCGGTCGCCCGGGCCGGCGCCCGCGTCCCACAGCGCGTTGAGCGCGGTCTCCATGTTGGCGCCGAGCGTCGCGCGCCGCGCCGGCACGGCATCGGGCACCGGCACGGCCATCGCGGCCGGGCAGGCGAAGCGGTCCTGGTGCGGGTGGAGGACGAACACCCTTCGGCCGACGAGCGGCCCCGGCCCGGCCGCGACGACGCCGACCGCGCAGTAGCCGTATTTGACCGGGAACGGGAAGGCGCCCTCCTGGAGCGGCGCCCGCATCCGCGCGTACTCGCTCGCGCCGACGCGGCCCTCGAATACGAGTCGCTCGGTGCCCCGGCTCACTGCCGACCACGACGTCCGCACCTCCGCGACCGCCGCATCGGCCCAGTTGGTGCCGCCGGCGGCGCCCGGGTCGGCGCCCGGGTCGACAACCGCGGCGGGGCGAAGCTCCGCCCGCCGCGCCGCGACGTACCAGAGCGCCCGCGCGCCTCTCGTTCCGGGGTCGGATCCGGCCATGATGTCCTTTTGTGGAGGACCGGCTTTAAGAGGCGCCGGCCCGTGCTATCTCGGTTATAAACAGCCTTCCGGTTCGACCCAAGACCTCCCGACGATGATCGCGGCCGAGACGACGCCCACCGGCACCCAGGAGACGGCGACGCTGGTTCGCCGCCGCGCGCTCGTCGTCGGTGTCAACCTCGCGACCTATGCCGCGCTGCTCGCCGTCCTGGCCGCGATCCTCGCCGACCAGGGCTGGTCGTGGGTCGACGTCTTCCTGTTCGCCGCCTTCGCGATCGGTGCGCCGTGGACGGTGCTCGGCTTCTGGAACGCGGTGATCGGCTTTTGGCTCCTGCACGGGGCGCGCGACGGGCTCGCCGCGGTCGCGCCATTCGCCGCGGCGGGCGATACGGCGCGGCCCGTCGGCATCAGCACCGCGGTCCTCATGACGATCCGGAACGAGGACCCGGCGCGCGCGATCGCCCGCCTCCGGGTGGTCAAGGCGAGCCTCGATGCGACAAGAGAGGGCGCGCGCTTCGACTATTTCCTCCTGAGCGACACCGGCGACGGCGCCATTGCGGCGGCGGAGGCGAAGGCCTTCGTCGACTGGCAGGCGGGCGATCCCGACGGTGCGCGGCTCCACTACCGGCGGCGCGAGACGAACAGCGGCTACAAGGCGGGGAACTTGCGCGATTTCTGCGCCCGCTGGGGTGGCGACTACGCGCTGATGCTGCCGCTCGACGCCGACAGCCTGATGACCGGCGAGACCATCGTCCGCATGGTTCGGATCATGGAGGCGTATCCGCGGCTCGGCATCCTGCAGAGCCTCGTCGTCGGCATGCCGTCGGAGAGCGCCTTCGCGCGCATCTTCCAGTTCGGCATGCGCCACGGCATGCGCGCCTACACGATGGGCAGCGCCTGGTGGGCGGGAGACTGCGGCCCGTTCTGGGGCCACAACGCGCTCGTCCGCATCGCGCCGTTCGCGACCGAGTGCGATCTGCCGCTGTTGCCGGGCGGCCCGCCGCTCGGCGGTCATGTCCTGTCGCACGACCAGGTCGAGGCGACGCTGATGCGGCGCGCCGGCTTCGAGGTGCGCGTGTTGCCGGTCGAGGCCGGGAGCTGGGAGGAGAACCCGCCCACGATCCTCGAGTTCACCCGCCGCGACACGCGCTGGTGCCAGGGCAACCTGCAATATCTGAAGCTCCTCGACCTCCCCGGGCTCAGGCCGATGAGCCGGTTCCAGCTCCTATGGGCGATCCTGATGTTCATCGGCGTGCCGGCGTGGACGCTCCTGATCGCGCTCGTCGCCCTCAAGACCTTCGACGGCGAGGGCGTCGAGACCTTCCCGACCGGGCTCGCGATCGGGCTCTATGGCGTCTTCTTCGTCATGTGCCTCGCGCCCAAGCTCGCGGGGTTTCTCGACGTCCTGGTGACGCAGGGCGGCACGGCGCGCTATGGCGGCACGCCGCGCTTCCTCGCGAGCGCCGCGATCGAGATTGCGTTCTCGTTCCTCCTCGGTGCGGTCTCGACGCTCCGCACCACGCTGTTCATGGCCGGTCTCGTGTTCGGCCGCTCGAGCGTCTGGGCGGGCCAGGCGCGCGATGCGCACGCCTTGTCGTGGGCGACCGCCTGGCGCGGGCTCCGGCCGCATCTCGTCTTCGGCCTCGTGGTCGTGATCGTCCTCGCCGCGATGCGCCCGCTCGTTCTCTGGTGGGCGCTGCCGCTCGTTATCGGCTTCGTCGTCGCGATCCCGTTCGCGGTCGCAACCGCCCATCCCGCGATCGGCGCGTTCTTCGTCCGCCACGGCCTCAACGGCATCCCCGAGGACTTCACGCCGCCGGCCGAGGTGAAGTCGCTCGCCGCGCCCGTGCCCGCGTGAGCCGCGTGGCGTTCGCCGACCGCGTCCGAACGCTCCGGGGTCTCCTCCGGAGCGTCCGCATCTACCACGCCGATCGCGCCCATCACCGTGCGATGGACGCCCTCTATGCCCGCTTCGTGCGGCCGGGCGATCTCGCCTTCGACATCGGCGCCCATGTCGGCGACCGCGTGTCCTCGCTCCGCCGCCTCGGCGCGCGCGTCGTCGCGCTCGAGCCGCAACCGGGCCCGGCGCGGGTGATCGCCTTGATGCACGGCCACGACCGCGACGTCACGCTCGTGCGCGCGGCGGCGAGCGACCGGTCCGGCACGCTCACGCTTCGCGTCAATACGCGCAATCCGACCGTCTCGACCGCCTCGTCCGAGTTCATCGCCGCTGCCGACGGCGCCGGCGGCTGGGAGGGTCAGCGCTGGGACCGCGCGATCGAGGTGCCGGCGGTGACGCTCGACGATCTCGTCGCCGCGCATGGCCGGCCCGCCTTCGTCAAGATTGACGTCGAGGGCTTCGAGGACCGCGTCCTCGCCGGGCTCTCGACTGCGCTGCCGGCGCTCTCCTTCGAGTTCAGGACCATCCAGCGCGATGTCGCGATGCGCTGCCTCGACCGGCTCGCCGCGCTCGGGCCCTACCGCTTCGACTACGCCGAGGGCGAGAGCCAGCGCCTCGTCCTCGGCCGCTAGGTCGAGCCATCGGTGATGGCGACGACGATCGCAGGCTTGCCGCATGCGCCAATTCGGGCGATGTCTATGCCGTCCTCGAATCCCCCGCCTGATGCCCTCCTGATGTCATGACACTCGCCCGCCTCGTTCTCGTCCTCCTCCTCGCAACGCTGCCGGCGCGCGCCGAGGACCTCGCCGTCGCGGTCGTCAACCAGAGCGAGCCGACGCTCTGCGCCGAGAAGGACAATGTCTATCTCCGGCTAGAGTCCGACGGCGTCCGCCGCTTCGAGATCGAGGCGGTGCACCCGGCCTATATCGGGACGCTCCTCGTCGACCGCTGGGCGCCCGATTTCACCCACTGCGCCGACATGGCGAATGATCCCGCCTATCGCTTCACGCCGCGGCGCGTGACGCTGCACGAGACGATCGACTGGCAGCTCATCGGCTACACGTTCGAGCGGTTCTGGCGCCCGCGTTCGGCGCCGGTCAGGGTCGGCGACCGGGTGGAGACCGATCTCCATCTCCTCCAGCTCTGGACCCGCCACCAGGAACGCGCCGAGGAGGTGCTCGTCCTCTATCCCGGCGACGGCTATTGGCGCGCACGGCCCTTGCCGCCGCCGCATCTGCGCTGGAGCGCCTATGGCAGCTCGTTCCTGGTCGGCCCGGTCGAGGTCGACGGCCGTCCGATCGTCGATCTCACGGAGGTGGTCTACGATCCCGCCCAGCGCGCGTTCGCGTTCCGCTTCGCGCGCGGCGGCGGCGGCATGCTCCGGCTCGCGAGCCTCGATGCCGAACGCATCGTGCTCGCCGTCGCGCTCGACGGCGCGATCGCGGGCCGGCCGTTCGCCGCGCTCCGCTCGATGTTCGTCACCGAGATCAATGCCGATGTCGCCCATGTCGGCTGGCGCGCGAAGGGCGCGGCGCTCTGGTCCGAGGCGCCGGTGCTCCCCTTCGTCCGCGGCGAGGCGGTCGAGTTGTGGGCCGGGCGCAAGATTCCCTCGCGCCACAACACGAGCGCGCCCGACATGGTGTTCCGCGGTTTTTCGCGCGATCCGGCCGTGCGATGATCGCGGCCGTTCGGACCGAGCGGGAGCGGAATTATGGGTGCGTACGCGATCAGCCAGGCGGTGCCGCGGCTCGAGGACCAGCGGCTTTTGACCGGCCGCGGCCGCTTCGTCGACGACGAGAACTGGACCGGCCAGGCGCACGCTTATGTGCTCCGCTCGCCGCATGCCCACGCCGCGATCCGGACGATCGACACAGACCGCGCGGCCGCCGCGCCCGGTGTCCTCGGCGTCTACACGATCGCCGACTACAAGGCCGATCGCTGCGGACCGCTGCCGCATATCGGCCCGGTCGTGAAACGCCGTGACGGCGGGCCCGCCTTCATCCCGCCGTTCTGGCCGCTCGCCGATGGCCGCGTGCGCTATGTCGGCGATCCGCTCACCTTCGTCGTCGCCGAGACGGTCGCTGCCGCGAAGGACGCGGCCGAGCTGATCGAGGTCGACTACGATCCCTTGCCGGCGATCACCGACACCGCGGCCGCGACCGAGCCGGGTGCGCCGCCGGTCTGGGACGCATGCGCCGACAACGCCGCCTTCGTGTTCGAGATCGGCGACCGCGCCAAGACCGACCGCGAATTCGTGGCCGCGGCGCGCATCGTCGAAGAGCGCCTCGTCATCACGCGCGTCCTCGCGAACTTCATGGAGATGCGCGGCTGCATCGGCCACTACGACATGCGCGCCGCGCGCTTTCATCTGTGGGCGCCGATCCAGCATCCCTGGCTCGCCCGCCGCGTTCTCGCAGGCAACGTCTTTGCGCTGCCCGAGGCCGACATCCGCGTCGCCACCGAGGACGTCGGCGGCTCGTTCGGGATCAAGGCCAATCTCTATCCCGAATACGTGCTCGCGCTGTTCGCCGCACGCCGTCTCGGCCGTCCGGTGAAGTGGATCGCCGAGCGCTCGGAGAGCCATCTCTCCGACCATCACGGGCGCGACAATGTGACGACCGGCGCGCTCGCGCTCGACGCGGCGGGGAAGATCACCGCGCTCCGCGTGCGCACCAACGTCAATATCGGCGCCTATTTCGCGCTCCTTGGCGCCGGCCCCGCGACCAACAATCTCGGCACGCTGTCCGGCGTCTATACGATGCCGGCCTCGCATGTCGAGGTGACCGGCGTCCTCACCAACACCCAGCCGACCGCGCCTTATCGCGGTGCCGGGCGGCCCGAGGCGGCCTATGTCATCGAGCGCCTGGTCGACCGCGCCGCGCGCGAGCTCGGCCTCGATCCGGCCGAGTTCCGCCGCCGCAACCTGATCCCGGCCTCGGCGCTGCCGTACAAGACCGCGCTCACCTTCACCTATGACAGCGGCAACTTCTCGGCGATTCTCGACAAGACCCTGACGGCGGCCGACTACGCCGGGTTCGCGGCGCGGCGGGCGGAGGCGGCGCGGCGCGGGCGGCTCCGCGGCCTCGGCATCGCCTACGCGATCGAGCGCGCCGCGCCCCCCGGGACCGAGCACGCCGAGCTCCGCTTCGATGCCGCCGGCACGGCGACGCTCCTCTCGGGCACCACTGCGCAGGGACAGGGCCATCACACCATGTACGCCCAGGTGCTCGGCGACCGGCTGGGCCTCGCGCCCGAGCAGATCCGCCTCGTCCAGGGTGACACCGACCGTATCGCGTTCGGCTTCGGCGCCGGCGGCTCGCGCTGCTCGGCGCTCGGCACCGCCGCCGCGCTGATCGCCGCCGACAAGGTGGTCGAGAAGGGCCGCCGCATCGCCGCCCACGCGCTCGAGGCGGCGGAGGCCGACATCGCGTTCGCCGCCGGCATGTTCTCGGTCGCCGGCACCGACCGGCGCATCACGCTCGCCGAGATCGCCAAACGGAGCTTCGATCCGGCCGCGATCCCAGCCGGCATGGAGCCGGGGCTGATCGAGACCGGGAGCTACGCCGCGACCATCGCGAGCTATCCGAACGGCTGCCACGCCTGCGAGATCGAGATCGACCCCGAGACCGGCACGCTCGCGATGCTCCGCTATATCGTCGTCGACGACTTCGGCACGCTGATCAACCCGCTCATCGTGAAGGGCCAGGTGCATGGCGGCGTCGCGCAGGGCGCCGGCCAGGCGCTGATGGAGGCCTTCGTCTACGACCGCGACAGCGGCCAGGCCATCACCGGCTCGTTCATGGACTACTGCATGCCGCGAGCCGATGATCTCTCCGCAATCGAGGTCGAGAGCCACCCGGTGCCGACCACGACCAACCCGCTCGGGGTCAAGGGCGCGGGCGAGGCCGGCAATGTCGGCGCGCTGCCGGTGGTGGTCAACGCGGTGATCGACGCGCTGGCGCCGCTCGGCATCACCCGCTTCGACATGCCGGCGACGCCCGAGAGGCTGTGGCGGGCGATCCGCGACGCCCGCGCCGCCAGCGCCGGCTGAGCCACGGTCCCGCCGACCCTGCCGCGACACGCTTTCACTGCGGCCGCCCCCGCGGCCGCGATACAAGCCCCCGCTTTCCCGGCCGCCGCGATCCAAGCCGCCGCGATCCCGGCCCGCGATCCCGTCCCCCCGGCCCCCGCATGCCAGGCCCCGGCATGCCAGGCCCCCGCGGTCATAGTGCGAATGCGTCTTAGTTGCTTCACAAGTGGAATTCGGTTAATTATAAGTGACATCGTTGTGCAAATGCGACGCACTCGCTAGACAGTCGATACAGGATGACAGGCATTCGGTTGACGCGACGGGCGATGCTGGCGGGGAGCGCGGCCACGGTCGGGCTCGCGGGTCTCGCGCGGGTAAATGTCGTGCGCGCGCAGTCGGGCGAGGTGAATCTCTATTTGTCACGCCATTATGACACCGATCTCGCGCTCTACGGCAACTTCACCAAGGCGACCGGGCTCCGCGTCAACCGGATCGAGGCGGACGCCGATCCGCTCATCGAGCGGATTCGGAACGAGGGCGTCAACAGCCCGTGCGACCTGTTCATCACGGTCGATGCCGGGCGTCTCGAGCGGGCGCGTGGCATGGGGCTCCTGCGCCCGCTGTCCTCGCCGGTGCTGGACAAGGCGATCCCCGCCCATCTCCGCGATCCCGACGGGTTCTGGTACGGCTTCTCCAAGCGGGCGCGGGTGATCATGTATTCGCGCGCGGCCGTCAATCCCGCGGATCTCTCGAGCTACGAGACGCTCGCCGATCCGCGATGGAAGGGGAAGGTCCTCACGCGCTCCTCGACGAACATCTACAGCCAGTCGCTGACGGGATCGATCCTCGCCGCGCATGGCGAGGCGAAGACCGAGGCGTGGGCCAAGGGGCTCGCCGCCAATTTCGCGCGCGCGCCGCGCGGCGGTGACACCGACCAGATCAGGGCCGTCGCGGCGGGCGAGGGCGATGTCGGCCTGTCCAACACCTATTATCTCGGCAACCTGATCAAGTCGGCCCGCGCCGAGGATCGCGCGGTCGCCGAGAAGGTCGCCGTGTTCTTCCCGAACCAGGCTGATCGCGGCGTTCACGTCAACATCTCGGGCGGCGGCATCGCCACGCACGCCAAGAACCCCGAGGGCGCGCGCCGCTTCCTCGAATATCTCGCCTCGGCCGACGCGCAGCGCCACTTCGCCGACGGCAACTCGGAATTCCCGGTCGTCGCCGGCGTCGTCCCGCCGGCCTGGATCGCGAGCATGGGGAGTTTCAAGGAGGACCAGCTCAACGCCCGCGTCTATGCGCGCAACAACGCCGAGGCGCTCAAGATCATGGATCGCGCGGGCTGGAAATAGCCCGACCGATGCGGCCGGTCAGAGCGCGCTCGCGCGCTCGCCCGGTCGCTGGCGGCGGATGATCGAGGACAAGACGAGCACCGGGAGAAGGCCCGTGAGCACGATCACGAGCGCGCCCGTCGAGGCCTCGGCAAGGCGCTCGTCCTTGGCGAGGCTGTAGACGCGGACCGCGAGCGTGTCGAAGCCGAACGGGCGGATCAGCACGGTCGCCGGCAGCTCCTTCATCGTGTCGACGAAGACGATCAACGCGCCGGTCAGCGTCGAGCCGGCGAGAAGCGGCACGTGCAGCCGGCGGAGTGCGCCGCCGGGCGTCGCGCCGAGCGTGCGGGCGGCGGCATCCATGTTGGGCGCGATCTTGGCGAGGCCGGATTCGACCGCGCCATGGGCGACCGCGACGAAGCGGACCACATAGCCGAAGAGGAGCGCCACGATCGAGCTCGACAGGAGGAGCCCGGTCGAAACGCCGATCGTGTCGCGCGCGAGGCGGTCGAGCGCGTTGTCGAGGGCGCCGAGCGGCACCAGGATGCCGACCGCGATCACCGTGCCCGGGATCGCATAGCCCATGGTGCCGAACCGCATCGAGAGCGCGACCACCGGGTGTGTCGAGAGCCGCTGGCCATAGGCCATCAGGAGCGCGATCGCGACAGTGATGACGGCGGCGAGGGCGGCGAGGGTCACGCTGTTGAGCGCGAACTCGAGAAACAACGGGCCCCACAGCGGGTCGCCGGCGCTGATGCTGAGATAAAAGAGCCGCGCCGTCGGCACCAGGAAGCCGAGGAGGATCGGGCTCGCGCAGACGAGGACGGCCGCAATCGCCTCCGCGCCGCCGAGGCGCTGGCGCGGGATCGGGCGGTAGCGGTTGGTCGTGTGGTGATAACGCTGCCCGCCGCGCAGGCTGCGCTCGAGGATTACGAGGACGAGGACGAAGACGACGAGAAGGGAGGCGAGCTGCGCCGCCGCCGGCCGGTTGCCGAGCCCGAACCACGTATTGTAGATCGCCGTGGTGAAGGTCTGGACGCCGAAATACTGGACGAGGCCGAACTCGGCGAGCGTCTCCATCAGCGCGAGACCGGTTCCGGCCGCGATCGCCGGGCGCGCCAGCGGCAGCGCGACGCGCCGGAGCGCGATCAAGTTGTTGCACCCGAGCGTGCGGCTCGCCTCGAGGACGCAGACCGACTGCTCGAGGAACGCCGCGCGCGCGAGGAGATAGACATAGGGATAGAGGACGAGCGTGAGGAGCCCGATCACGCCGCCGATGCCGTGGATGTCGGGAAACCAGTAGTCGCCGCGCCGCCATTCGAACACGGTGCGGAGGCTCGACTGCACCGGCCCGGCGAAGGTGAGGAAATCGCTATAGGCGTAGCCGATGATATAGGCCGGCATGGCGAGCGGCAGGACGAGCGCCCACTCGAACAGCCGTCGCCCGGGGAACTCGTACATGGTGACGATCCAGGCGGTCGCGACGCCGATCACGATGCAGCCGAGCGCGACGCCGAGGAGAAGTCCCGCCGTGTTGGCGATGATCTCGGGCAGCGTCGTCGCCATCAGATGCGACCACACGGCCGCGTCGGGCGCGAGAAACTGGCCGACCACCGCGACGATCGGGAGCGCGACGAGCCCGGCCGCGGCGATCCCGGTCGCGATCCAAATCCCTTCCTTCGGCCCGCGCCGCATCACGCCGTCCTCGAAGTGCCGCCCGCGACCGCGCTCGCCGGGCGCCAGAGGCGCACGCCGGGGGCCGTGAAATCGGGGTTTTCTCGCATCCGTCGCCGGCGCTGTCCAGCCCGCGGCGCCGTCGTGATCGCGCTCGGTGCCGGGTGATTCGCGAACAACCGCGATTTTTGGCCGATTTCTGCACTGTGACCGTCAGGAAACACTTGGAAACCGCGCCGATTCGGCCATACATGAATCTCGTTCTCTACTGCGCGACGGGAGTGACAACCATGGCGAAAGCAGCGCAACCGACGGTAACGATGAAGCAGATCTCGGCGAAGATCGCTGACTCGCACGAGATGACCAAGAAGCACGCGAACGAGGTGTTCGACGCGTTCGTCAACGAGCTCGGCAAGAACCTCAAGAAGGGCAACCGGATCCGCATCCCGGGTCTCGGCATCCTGCAGGTCAGGCGGCGCGCCGCGCGCATGGGCCGCAACCCGGCGACCGGCGAGCCGATCAAGATCAAGGCCAGCAAGAAGATCGCCTTCCGCCCGGCCAAGGACCTGAAGGAGATGATCTGACCGGACGCGCCGCGCGCGCGGCGCATCCGGCGACAAGACGGGGGCTGCGTGGACACGGCGCAGCCCCCGTGTCGTTTCGGGCCAAGTCGTTTCGGGCCGATCGGGAGCCGCCGACGATGCTCGCCCTCTATCACACCAACATCTCGGTCTGCGCCCAGAAGGTGCGGCTGGTCCTGGCCGAGAAGGCGCTCGCCTGGGAGAGCCGCGTCGTCGATCTGATCGCCGGCGCGCAGACGTGGCCCGACTACGTCGCGCTCAACCCGAAGGGTGTGGTGCCGACGCTCGTCCATGACGGCCGTCCGATCGTCGAATCGACCGTGATCTGCGAATATCTCGACGATGCGTTTCCCGCCCCGCCGCCCCGCCGCTCCGACCCGCCGATCCGGTGGAGCGCGCGCGGATGCGGGTGTGGGCGAAGATCCCGGACGAGGGGCTCCACATCGCCTGCGGCACGCTGAGCTTCGCCGCCGCCTTCGCACGCCAGCTCGAGCGCCAGAGCGGCGGCCGCGACGCGCTCGCCAAGCGCCTCGCCGCGATGCCCGATCGCGCCCGCGCCGCGCGCCAGGCGGCGATCATCGCCGACGGCTTCACGGTGCCGTTCGTGCGCGATGCGGTCATCCTGCACGACCGCTTCCTCGCCGACATGGAGACGCGTCTCGCCGGCCACGACTTGTTGGCGGGCACCGACTATTCGCTCGCCGAGGCCTGTCTTCTTCCCTATGTCGAGCGGCTAAAGCGGCTCGGCCTCGCGCCGATGTGGGATCGCCGCCCCGGGCTCGCGCGCTGGTACGCGCGCGCGTCCGCGCGTCCGTCCTACGCCGCCGAGATCGCCGGCCGCCCGCCGACCGACTACGGCGATCGGCTGGAGGGCACCGAAGAGAGCGCGTGGCCCGCGGTGCGTGCCATCCTCGCATCCCGCTGAGCCGGCATCGGCGCGACACCCGCCGCGCGCGGTGGACGGTCGGGCCGGGCGACGGGCGTTGCCGCCCTCGACGGGTGCTCACCGCCGCGTCATGATCGGGAGGCGCCGGCCGCCGGCCGGGGCGTTCCGGAAGGAGGATGCGTGACGACCGTCTATGTCGCCGCGAGCGCGACGATCGCCGCCTGGGCCGCCGATGTCGGCCTCTCGAAACACGTCTACAAGCTTGGCCTCGCGGACGGCAAGGCGAAGGAGATCGCCGACGCCCTCAACGAGGACGCGTTCGGCGGCGTCACCGACTGGAAGGTGATCGCGAGCCGCGAGGGCGATTCCGCCGAGGAGGCCGCGATGTACGACCGGCTCGCCAAGCGCGAGAAGGCGATCGATCCGACCTATTATCCGAAGATCAAGGGTGCGCGCGGCCTGTTCCGCGTCAAGATCGGCAATGTCGAGAACTCGATCCTGGTGGCCCGCGCGCTCGCCGGCGAGGAGCGGCTCGAGGTCAAGATGAAGCCCGCCGACATCGGCACCTATCTCATCAACAACGCGCTCGGTTGATCGGCGCGCTCGGCGTCCGGCTCGCGGTGACCGAGGGTGGCGAAACTCGCCGCGAGATGCGCCGGCACCGGGGCCGTCGCCGCGACCGCCGTGCGGCGCGGATAAAGCGGCACCGAGATCGCGCGGGCGTGGAGATGAAGCGCCGCCGTGGTCGCGCCGGGCGAGGCGCCATAGACGACATCGCCCAGTATCGGACAACCGAGCGCCGCGCAGTGGACCCGGATCTGGTGCGTCCGTCCGGTCAGCGGCGACAAAGCGAGCCAGGTGAGGTCTCCCGCCGCGGCGACGACGTGCCATTCGGTCGCCGCCGGCTGGCCGGCCGGATCGATCACCATGCGCCACCCGGTCCGCCGTTCGAGCTTGCGGAGCGGCTCGTCGATGCGCCCCGTCGGTGTCGGCGGGCCGCCGACCACGACCGCCCAGTAGGTCTTCTTCACCGCGCCCTCGGCGAACAGCGCGCCGAGCCTGCGGAGCGCCTTGCGGTGGCGGCCGAGGACGAGGCAGCCCGAGGTGTCGCGATCGAGGCGGTGGGCGAGGGCGGGCGGCGCGCCGAGCCCGAAGCGGAGCGCGTCGAGATACATCTCGAGATGGGCGCCGCCACGCGGGCCGGCGTGCACGGGAAGCCCGGCCGGCTTGTCGATGATCAGCATCATCGCATCGCGATAGAGAAGGCGCCGTTCGAGCTCGTCGGGTTTCATCGCATCCGTCGCGGTCGCGCGCCCCGCCGCGGGGCACGGGCCCGAGCGTAGAGCATTCCGGCGGGCGGCGGCAGCGGTCGCGCCGCGGTCGGGCGACAGGTTCTTTTCCGCCGCGACCAAAGCGGGTGCGCACCCCCCCGCGCCGGGCTTTGACCGGCTGGACGCGGCGTCCGTCCGCGCCCATAGTACGGCCCGACGGTGGGCCAACCGCCGCGTCATCGGGGACGCAATCGGGATGTCGATCCGCCGTTTCGGCCGGACCATTCTCGCCGCCGCGACCGCCGGCTCGCTCCTTCTCGGGGCCGAGGCCGCCGGCCTCGCGCGGCTCTCCGCGATCAGCGGCGCCATCGCCGTCCTCGGCGCGAGCGAGGCCGAGGCGCGGCGGTCCTCGGGCGGCTATTCGCGCCA
>Ga0194132_10009084_pt1 | contig 13908 bp, 9 predicted proteins | sample TA2KigOf80mmetaG_FD_148612 | JGI IMG/M metagenome (GOLD analysis project Ga0194132, IMG submission 148612) | Freshwater microbial communities from Lake Tanganyika, Tanzania - TA2015054 Kigoma Offshore 80m | ecosystem: Environmental > Aquatic > Freshwater > Lake | place: Tanzania: Lake Tanganyika... | reverse complement strand
TACCGGCGAGCGCCGCGCGGCGCGGGTCCGGGCGCACTTGCCTCGACAGGGCGCGGCGCGGGTCCGGGCGCACTTGCCTCGACAGGGCGCGGCGCGGGTCCGGGCGCACTTGCCTCGACAGGGCGCAGCGCCTCGCTTGCGTCGCGGCGGACCGCGGTGCCAAGATGCGCTCGCCGATGTGCTTGCCGCCGCACTCCTCGGGGGGGAGCCCCGTCGGGGATCTGGCGTCCCCGATCCAGCCTCGGGAGGCGAGTGCCGTTGCATCGGTCTCGGTGATCGTTCCGGTGTACAACAGCGCGCCCATCCTGGCGCGTCTGGTCGACCGTCTCGAGCCGGTGCTGCGCGCGCTCGGTACGTCCTACGAGCTGGTCCTCGTGAACGACGGCAGCCGCGACGACAGCTGGGCGGCGATCGGGCAGCTCTGCCGCCGGCATGCGTGGGTCCGCGGCATCGACCTGATGCGCAACTACGGGCAGCACAATGCGCTGCTGTGCGGGATCCGCGCCGCGCGGTACGCGACCGTCGTGACCATCGACGACGACCTGCAGCACCCGCCGGAGGAGATCCCGACGCTGCTCGCGGCACTCGAGATCGGCAACGACGTCGTCTACGGCGCGCCGGTCGCGGAGCAGCACGGGTTGCTGCGTGACGTCGCGTCACGCGTCACCAAGCTCGCGCTGTCGCAGGCGATGGGTGCTCCCATCGCGCGCCAGGTGAGTGCGTTCCGCGTGTTCCGGACGCCGCTGCGCGACGCGTTCGCCGGCTATGACGGCTACCACGTGTCGATCGACGTGCTCCTCACCTGGGGCACGACGCGATTCGCCGCCGTGCCGGTGCACCACGCGGCCCGCGCCGACGGGGTCTCGAGCTACACCTTCCGCAAGCTCGTCGCGCACGCGATGAACATGATGACCGGCTTCAGCACCTTCCCGCTGCAGATCGCGAGCCTCGTCGGGTTCGGCTGCACGCTGTTCGGCGTCGCCGTGCTCGCATGGGTGCTCGGACGGTGGCTCATCTACGGCAGCGTGGTGCCGGGATTCCCGTTCCTCGCGTCGGTGATCGCGATCTTCTCCGGTGCACAGCTCTTCGCGCTCGGCATCATCGGCGAGTACCTCGCACGGGTCCACTTTCGCACGATGAACCGGCCACCCTACGCCGTGCGCTCGATCAGCGACCCGCCGGCGTCAGCCACAGGTGGTAGTACAGCTTGACCTCGGTGGTGAGAAAGCCCAGCTGCTGGTAGAGGCGCTGCGCCGGCACGTTGCGCCCCTGCGTCACCACCTGGAGGCGCGCCGCGCCGCGCTCGCAGCCCCACGCGATGCCCGCCGACACGAGCCCGCGTCCGACCCTGCGCTGGCGCTGTGCGCTCGCGACGCCGACCAGCTGCAGGTCGCAGAGCTCGCCATGCATCTTTGGGCACACGAAGCCCAGCACCTCGCCGTCGCCGGCGTGGGCGACGAGCACCGCGTCCACGTAGCCGTTCCACGCGTTGCGAATCCAGGTCCGGTAGAGACGCTCGGTGTCCTCGCGCGGGAAGCGCTGGTCGGCGGCGTAGCGGCTCGCGCGTGCGACGTCGATCGCGATCGCCTCGAGGCGCGGCAGGTCGTCGGCGCTGCCCGGCTCGATGCGGAACTCGGCATGCGCAGTGGGCGGCGGCAGCGGACCTTCGGCCGGGCGCTCGAGCACGACGCGGACGTCGACGAGGTGGCAGCCGAGGCCCTCGGCCGCGACCACCGTCTCGAAGTCCTCGGCGGCGGCCGCGAAGTAGACGCAGGCGAAGCCGGCTGCCCGCGCATCGCTGGCGAGGCGCTCGGCAAGGCTCGCGTCGAGGCGGCCGGTCCGCGCGCGCCCGATCTCGATTCCGAAGAACTCCGAGTCCCAGTCGAGACGCTCGACCAGCGGTGTCGCTGCCGTCACCATGCCGTGAACTCTCCCAAGGCCGTGATCACCTCCTCCTGCTCCCGATCGTCGAGTCCGACATACAGAGGGAGGCGGAGCAAGCGCTCGCTCACGTCCTCGGCGACGGGACAGTCGCCCGGGCGCCCGCCGAGCTTCCGCCCCATCGGAGATGCGTGCAGCGGCAGGTAGTGGAACACCGCGAGGATGCCGCGGCTCTTCAGGTGCGCGACCAGCCGCGCACGCACGGGCTCGGACGGCAGCAGCAGGTAGTACATGTGGTACGCCTGATCGCAGCCTTCGGGCACGATCGGACGCCGCACGTCGTGCGCGTCGGCCCACGCCGCTAGCTCGCGGTCGTAGCGTTGCCAGAGGTGCTCGCGCCGCCGCTGGATCTCGCGCCACTCGATGAGCTGCCCGAAGAGGAACGCTGCGAGCACGTCGGACATCAGGTAGCTCGAGCCGACGTCGACCCAGCCGTAGCGGTCGACCTCGCCGCGGAAGAAGCGGCTGCGGTCGGTCCCCTTCTCGCGCAGGATCTCGGCGCGCTCGACCCAGCGTTCGTCGTTGATGAGGAGCGCGCCGCCCTCGCCGCACGTCACGTTCTTGGTCTCGTGGAAGCTCTGCGTCGCGAGCCCGCCGAAGGTGCCGAGCCACCTGCCCCGGTACTTCCCGAACAGGCCGTGCGCGTTGTCTTCGACCACCTCTGCACCGCAAGCACGCGCGATCTCGAGGATCGGCTCCATCGCGCAACCGACGCCGGCGTAGTGCACGGGTAGGATCGCTCGCGTGCGCGGGCCGACGACGCGCTCGAGCTTGGTCTCGTCCAGGTTCAGCGTGTCCGGCCGCACGTCCACGATCCGCGGTGTCGCACCGCGCAGCACGAAGGCGTTCACCGTCGAGACGAAGGTGAACGACGGCACCACGACCTCGTCGCCCGGCGAGATCTCCAGCAGGAGCGCTGCGAGCTCGAGGGCGTGGGTGCACGATGTCGTGAGGAGGGCGCGGTGGACGCCGAGCGTGGTCTCGAGAAGATCGTGGCAGCGGCGTGTGAACGTCTGGTCGCCGGCGATCTGCCCGATGCGCATTGCCTGGGCGATGTACTCGAGCTCGCGCCCGACGAGCGTCGAGCGGTTGAACGGGATCCGGTAGCCGCCGGACACGCCGCCCTGGTTGCCGGCCATGCTCACGACCCTTCCCCCGCTGCGGTGCCCGGGAATGCGTAGAGGTCGGCGACCGTGCCTTCGCGCACGCGCACGAGGCCGGCCGAGGCGGGATCGAAGCGGGCGGCGAGAGCGCGCGGAAAAACCAGGACCTTGGGACGCCCGGGCATCGCGGACCCGATCTCGCGCAGCGCGGTGGTACGCTGTGCCGCGGGCGTTGCCTGGCCGTAGAGCCCCTCGACCTGCGCCGCGCGCTCCTCGAAGGCCGGCAGCCCGCGATTGTAGTGCATCCCGTCGACCACGTAGGGCACCCGCTCGGAGAGCACGTAGAGCACGCTCCGGTCGCGGAAGATCAGCGGCACCACGACCACGGTGTCGAGCGGGGTGTTGGCGCGAATCCACGCGAACAGGTCGGCGTACTCGATGCCGGTTCCGGCCGCGAGGGCTCGCGGCGCCGGCGCCCGCGCGGTGACGTGACGTCCGTCGTACGAGAACGTCGCGTCGGCGAAGTGCGCACCGCGCAGCAGCCCGCTGCCGAACAGCGCGACGTTCCAGCATGCGAGCAGGAGCGCCAGCGCCGCCACGAGCGGACCCGCGCTGCGCCAGCCCAGAGCGCGCGTCGTGACCAGCCGCGTGATCGGGCCGAGTGCCACGAGGCACAAGCCCAGCGACGCCAGGTAGATGAACTTGTACTCGTTCCTGCCCGAGATCGAGACCACGGTGGCAAGAGCGTACCCGCCGAGGCACATCAGCGCGAGGAAGAGGACGCGCCTGTCACGCTCGCGCAGGCCGCGGACCGTTCCTGCGACGAAGAATGGCAGCAGAGGCCAGCTCACCGCCACGACGGACCAGGCGTACGCATCGGGTAGGCCGATGCGCGGCGGCTCCGGGAACTCGCTCGACGCGCTGGTCACGAAGTGGAATACCGGCACGGCGAGCGTCACGAGGACCGCGAGCCCGGCGGCGAAGCGGAGCGCGCGCGGGCGCGCGCTCGTGGCGGCGGCTCTCCCGCCGCCGCGCGACGGCGTGCCGAAGAGCCCGCCGCCGGGCGATGTCGTGCCGATGCGACCGCCGCCGAGCACCGCCGTGACGACGGTCGCGCCCGCGGCCGCGCCGGCGAAGCCCGCCAGCATGAAGGCGCCCGTGATCGCGTGCAGCGCGAACGCGCCCAGCAGCGCCATCACGCCCAGCGCGACGTCGAAGGCCCGCGCGCGGCCCTCGAGCGTGCGTACGACGACCAGCAGTCCGAAGACGTAGAAGTACAGGCCGAGCGCCGCCCCGGTGTAGTTGACGAACTTCGCGAGCAGCGTGGCGAGCCGGACGTCGCCCGCGATCACCATCGTTCTCGGATCGAGCGGACCGCCGGCCGCCGCCTCGAGGATCCAGTAGAGGCCTGCGAGGAGGTTCGCGCCGAACAGTCCGAACACGCCGCGCAGCACGCCGAGCCCCGGGCGCACGCCGCCGTACAGCTCGCGTGCGATCGCGGATGTCCAGGCGAGGCTACCGGCCAGTACCGTGACGTTGAGCAGCGCCGAGGCCAGCGGCGCGGCCACGCCGAGCAGCTCGACGAGGGCCGCGAGCAGCGCGTGATAGGGCCAGTAGGTGTTCGAGGGATAGCCCGGCAGCGTGACGTTCTCGGGCGGGACGTTGCCGGCAATGACCTGGTACACGTAGGCCGAGTGGAAGAAGCCGTGATGCGAGATCTGGAGGCGCGGCGAGGCAAGGACCGCGAACACCGCCGGAGCGAACGCGCCGCACGCGACGAGCAGTGCCGTCCACCCGAGCCATCCCGGAGCCACCCACCGCGGCGGTGCCTCGTCGAGGATCGCCGACCAGCCGCCGCGACGCGCGAGGAGCACCACGCTCGCCGATCCGAGGACGCTCGCGACCATCAGGGCCGCCCAGCCTCTACCGCCGAACGCGCCGTGGGCGGTGGTGCAGAGCAACCCGAGGGCGGGAAACGACGACAGGCTGAGCAGCATCGTCGAGTTCAGGAGCCGGGCGGACATGGGAGGATTACCCGGACGCGGGTGTTGCGGAGCGCACGTGCGTGACGGAGTCGAAGGCCACATGGTAGGTTTCCCCCCACGCGTGGTCAACGCGCAACCGCGCCGCGAGCAGCGGCGCGCAACGCGGAGGAACGGTGATGCACGTCGGTAGCGTGGCCGGGATCTGGCGGTACCCCGTGAAGTCCATGGCGGGCGAGCGGCTCGACGCTACTCCCGTCGGGCTACTCGGCCTGCCTGGCGACCGCGCGTGGGCGGTGCGCGACGAGGAGCGCGGCGGAATCCGGGGGGCGAAGAAGATACCCGAGCTGATGCGCAGCGAAGCGCGCTACCTCGCGGAGCCGACGGCCGGGCGCGCTGGCGATGTCGAGATGCGCCTGCCCGACGGCACGACGCTGCGCAGCGACGATCCGGCGGTCGCGGAGCGTCTGAGCAGCGCTCTCGGCACGCGCGTCACTCTCTGGCCGCTGCAGCCGGCCGACCAGCTCGACCACTTCCGTCGCGGTGCCCCGACGCATGCCGACCTCGAACTGGAGCTGCGCTCGATCTTCGGTCTCGAGCCAGGGGAGCCTCTGCCCGACATGTCGGGCCTGCCACCCGAGATCCTCGAGTTCGAATCCCCGCCGGGCACCTACTTCGACGCGTTCCCGCTGCTGCTCGTGAGCCAGTGCTCGCTGACCTCGCTGGCACGGCTGGCGCCGGGCTCGAAGATCGACGCTCGCCGCTTCCGGCCGAACTTCGTGCTCGAGCTACCGGAGGCACGGGACGGGTTCCCCGAGCACGAGTGGGCTGGTCGTCACGTCCGCATCGGCGGGCTGACGGCCGAGGTCACCATCCCGTGCATGCGTTGCGTGATGACCACGCTCCCCTTCGACGACCTGCCGAAGGACCCCCGCATCATGCGAACGCTGGTCCGCGAAACGCGGCAGTGCCTCGGCGCCTACGCGCGCGTCGCCGAGCCCGGCATCGTCCGGATCGGCGACCCGGTCGAGCTCGTCTGAGCCGAATGCTGCCTCAGGCAGCGTGTTCGACGAGCAGGCCCTCGTAGCGGGCGAGGACCTTCTTCACGTAGCGTTCCCGCTTCGCGTGCTGCCGCGACATGCGGAGCGCGCGCTGCGGGCCCAGGTTGTAGGCCGCGATGGCGACGTACGGATCGCCGAACTTCTCCTCGAGCTGTGCGAGGTAGCCGAGGCCGAGGCGGATGTTGAGGTTCGGCTGTACCAGGGCGCCGGCGCCCCCCCAGGCCAGACCGAGATCCTTCGCGACCTCACGGGCGGTCGAGGGCTTGATCTGGGTCAGGCCGACGGCGCCGCGCGGCGAGTTCGCGGTCGGCGAGCAGGTGCTCTCGACCTCGATGATCGCCATCACGAAGAGCGGGTCGTAGCCGTGCCGCGCGGCCTCCTCGCGAATCGCGTCGACGATCCGCCACCGCTGCCGCTCGCCGAGAGAGGGCCGGCACTGCGAGATCGCGGCGAAGAGCTTGGCCCGCGTCTCGGCCGACTCGAGAACCTGGCTCACCACCTGGGGCGTCGCGTCGACGGCGCCCGCCGTGCCCTCCCCAGCCGGGCGCGGCGTCTCCGATCGGGCCTCGGCCCGCGTCGCGCCGTGCGTGGACATCAGCGCAGGGGCGAGCAGCACGGAGATGGACCCCCCGAGCGTCGCCGCAGCCAGCGCGCGACGCGTGCGCCGGCCCATTCCACGTTGGACCGCCCGCGCCGGGTCGAGGGCTCGGGCGGTGTCTGCGGCATGGGGCGCAGCCGTTCCTCGGGGTAGCAGGGCTTCCTTCATGATGGGTTCCTGTCGAGCAATCGCACGACACGTCGACCCCGGGAGAACGGGGCGGCCAGGAATCTCGAGCCTCGGGTGAGATGTCCGATTCGGGCACCGGCACCCCGGGGGCGGATGGGCCCACGGCAGGGTAGCGGTCACGGACTCGCGCTGGCGGTCGCGGTTGGCTGGGGCGGCTATCTCGCCGCCAACCCCATCGCAACACATTGGATCGGGTTCCTCAAGTCTTGTTCGGCGGGCCCGGGGGGCCCGGGGAGCACCTTCCGGAGGCGCTTGCGCGGCCGCTTCAGTGCCGGGGGCGGGGCTCGAACCCGCACGGCCGTTGCCGGCCTGGGGATTTTAAGTCCCCTGTGTCTGCCAGTTTCACCACCCCGGCGCGGGGTCAGCAGCCATCTTCGTGAGCGCCACCTGCGGCCTCTGCCCTGCAGCCCCGGAGATCGAGCAGCCGGACCCCTGCCCTGCCGTCGCCGGTGAGTGCGGCTTCGCCCGAGAACAGCCGCCGCAGCGCCTCGCCCGCGATCTCCGCGCGCCAGCCGCTCGACAGCCGCCCCGAGGTGCGACCAGCCGCGAGTGCCTGGACGTCGGCGCGCGTGGCGAGCAGCGACGGCTCCATCTGACGCTGCGCGGCCAGGTGCGCGACCAGCGCCAGCCCGAGAGCGACGCAGGGCCCGGCCTCGTCGTCGATCGGCGGCTCGCCGCGGGCCGGCATGCGCAGGTCACGCGCGTCGAGTGCGAGGCCGCGCTCGACGGCGGCAAAGATCTCGTCGGCAGTGCCGCCGCGCAGGTGCCGCGGCTCGAGCCCGCGGATGCTCGACATCTGGTCCTTGGTTCGTGGCGGGCGCTGCACCACGCCCGCGAGCGCGAGATCCGGGAGGATGAAGCGCGGCGGGATGTCCCGGGCCATCGCGAGACGCTCGCGCCATGCCGCGACCTCCTGGGCCACACCGCGCGACTTGCCGCGCAGCGTCCGGCTCCCCTTGATGCGCCACCACGCCGTCTCGGGCTCCGACGCGCCGAGCGGTCGCAGGCGAAGCTGCTCGCACTCTTGCTCGACCCAGTCGAGGGTTCCGGTCGCACGCGCGCGCTCGCAGAGCCGCTCGTGCAGGAGCAGCAGGTGCTCGACGTCCGCCGCCGCGTAGGCGATCTGGCTCTCGTCGAGCGGGCGGCGGGTCCAGTCCGTGAGCCGGTCCCCCTTGGTCATCGTCGCACCGACGATCGACGTCACCAGACGGCCGAGCGCCGCGAAGCCCAGGCCGATGAACGCGGCGGCGATCTGGGTGTCGAACAGCCGTGACGGCCGCGTCCCGCACGCCAGCTGCAGTACCTCCAGATCCTGCTCCGCCGCGTGGCAGATCATCAGCCCGGGCCCCTCCAGCACGCTTGCGAGGGGGGCGATGTCGACCGCGATCGGGTCGACCACCGCGAGGCCCCCCGTCCACGACACCTGAACGAGGGCAAGGTGCGGGAAGTAGGTCCGCTCGCGGTGGAACTCCGTGTCGAGCCCGTAAGCCGGCTCGTCGCGGAGTCGGGCGATCAGCTCGTCGAGTCCCGCCCGGTCGTCGATCCAGATCGGCGTGTGCACACCGCCACTATACGTGCGGTGCGGGCCGGAGCGCCACCGCTCGCCGCTGCCCGAGGCGACCCGCAAGCGCCACGGCCGGCCGCCGCCGGCCGTGGCGCCGCGAGATCACGGGGTGGGGGCGAGGTTCGAGAAGATGCCCATGTAACCACCGCTGATGCGGGACACCTCGACTTCTTGCAGCTGGAGCCCGAAGAACTCGGGCAGCGGGATGCTGCCGAGCGCGTCGGCGAGGGTCGGCAACAGCGGGCCGAGGACCGCGGGCAGCAACGACTGCACGGCGGCCTCGTCGATGCTCAGCGGGTTCTCGATCAGCGCGATGGTCAGGTCCGCCGGCCCGGGCGTTGTGATCGTCAGCGAGATCGCGCCCGCCCCGAACGTCATGTCGAAGCCCAGGCGGGCGTCGACTGCGATCGTCGCCAGGACGACCTCGCCGGAGGTGTTCGGGTCCGCGACCACATCGGCGAGGAGCTGCGCGATCTTGAGCTCCGCGATCTCGCCCAGCGGGCCCGCCGCACCGGTCAGGATCGGAGCGATGGACGGCGCGAGACGCACCGCCAGCGGCGTTGCTGGCGGAACGATCGCCAGCTCGGGGATGAACGCCGCAAGCAGCCCGGCCGTCGGCGGGATGGGTCCCGTGCCGAGATCGATCGCGGTGAGCTCGGAGCGCAACAGACCGCTCTCGATCTGGGCGCGCAGCAGCTGGTTGAAGGACGACGTCGACAGCGTGATGACGATGCCGTAGGGCAGCCCGCCCGGCGTGCTGGGGCCGAAGGTCGGGAACGTCTCCGTCACATCGAAGGAAGCCAGCAGGTCCGGCGCTTTCGGATCGGGCGTCGAGGCCGTCGCCGACGCATCGATCCTGAAGGTGATGCCGACCGTATCCTCGGTGACGGCGTTCACCGGCGTGTCGAGCACGACGCCCAGCCCGTCGCCGATCGGGCCCGCGATGTCGATGCCGGCGAGCGCGGTCTCGATCGCACCCGCGATCGGGGTGTTGCCGTTACCGTCCTCCGCGTTGAGGAAGTCCTCGAGCGCGGGCTCGAACAGGTCCTGGATGTCTCCGATGAAGAGATCGATCAGCAGCTCGACGATGCCGCCGAGGAAGCCCGAGCAGTTGGTGCTGTCGTTGAAGCCGCTGAGGACGACGTCGTTGGTGCCGATCTGAGCGACGTCGATCTGCGTCGGCGCAGAGGCCAGGGGCGACAGCCCGTAGTCGCCGAAGATGTTGACCACGTTGGACGTGATGTCGATCGTGCAGCTGAACGAGATGCCGGTCACGCTGTTCACGTTCGCGCGGACGTAGAGGTTGTTCAGCGTGATGTCGCCCGCGACGAAGTTCGTCTGCGAGTCCATGTCGATGCTGAACCCGCCGATCGACGGCGGCGGAGTGCCGCTGATCCTCACGTCGACGCGGCCCAGGCAGCCGAAGATCCAGTCCTGGTAGTAGCAGTAGTCGTCGATCACCAGCGTGTTGGGCGGGATCAGCTCGGCGGGGTCGATGTCGACCAGGTCCTCGACCGCCGGCTCGATCGCGTCGAGGCCGCTGTCGTTGAAACGCATCCCGATGGCGTTGGGCGACGGGTCGCCCTCGGCGATCGACGGACCCGCGATCACGACCACGCGGTCCTGCACCTTCTCGCCGTCGCTGGTGCGGGTGAGCGTCGCCAGGATGGGGTTGAAGATGCTCGCCTGGCTGAGAGCCACCGTGGTCGAGAAGGTCTTGTTCGGCTGGATCGTGACGGCTGCGCCGTTCACGGTCAGCGTCGCGTCGTTGAGGTTGATGTTCTCGATGTAGCCCGTGACAGCGGTGCTGGTGGCGAGGGTGAAGATGCCGTTGTCCGGCGTCTGGATGACGACCCGCGGCAGCTCGCACGCGGCTGCCGTGGTCTCGAACTGGCACGTCGAGCTGCAGCAGTCGCCGCCGTCGGTGTTGCCGTCGTCGCACTGCTCCGACGGCTGATCGAGGGCGTCGTCACCGCAGACCGGCAGCGCTTCGCGACAGCTGTCGTTGGCTGTGCCGTCGTCGAACAGGTCGCAGTCGCGCGACAGTCCGTTGACCGCATTCAGCTGCTGGCAGAGCCGGCAGTCGATCCGATCGACGAGGCAGCCGGCGAAGCCGGCGCCGGAGCCCGCGCACTCGCCCGGGAACACGGTGGCCAGATTCTGCCCGAAGCACGACTTGGTGACCGTCGCGGCGAGCTTGGTGGCGCACTGCTTCTCGATGAGCCCCTTGGCGTCCGGCTGGCCGCTCGCCGGGTCGCCCGCCGTCATCAGGCAGGTCGACTGGAGCAGGGGCTCGCTGGCAAGCCCGTTCTTCAGGCTCGCCTTCTCGCACTCGTTGTACTCCTTGCGCTTGGTGCGCTCGCACTTCAGGAGCTGCTTGGTGATCGCCGCCTGGCACTTCGCGCCGAGCGCATTGGCGGCGCCGACCAGCACCGCGTCGTCGATCGGGTTGCCGAAGACGTCGATCAGGAGCGTGTTCTCGGCGCTCACGCCGGTGGCATTGCTGACCTCGGCGTAGATCTCGTGCAGCACCGGATCGAAGGCCGTGGCGACGGCGGGCGGCACGTAGGGGCCGGCGAGATCGGGCACGCCGAAGCCCGGTAGACTCCCGGCGGCGCAGCTCTTGAGCTCCTTGCCGACCGATACCACACCCTTCTTTGCGACCTTGCCCTTGGCGTCGGCGTGGAAGCAGGCCAGCGCGGCCGCGGGATCGCCCAGGGTGCCCTTCGCCGCGTCGCGGAAGCAGGAGTTGATCACGCCCGCCTGCGCCCACGCGACCGCGTCGGCGTTCAGGTCGGCTGCCGCTGCGCACTTCTGCTGCGCCGCATCCTGCACCTGCGCAGCGACGGGTGCGGACCCGAGCGCGAGGAAGAGAACCCCTGAAACGACGATCGACCTTCTCATCGCGACTCTCGCTCGCCCACGGAGTGTCGGTCGTCCGTCGTGGCGTGTCTGGTGCATCCCGCGGGGCGCGGTGTGGATACTGCGTTAGCCGGTCGGGGAGTGGCCGGGCGAACTCCTCGATGTTCGGGTGCGTCGGCGCTGCATGAATGCGAGCCCGCGCCTATCCGAACCGGCGCGTTCCAGTCAAGCGGAATGCGCCGTTCGGCAGCCGGAGCCCGGGTGAGCTGCCTCCCCCGGCGCCAGGGTGCGGTGAGAGGCGGCGGTGAGAATCGAACTCACGAATAAAGGTTTTGCAGACCTTCCCCTTAGCCACTTGGGTACGCCGCCCGGGCCGGGAACGCGCCCGAAAGCGCTGCGACGGGCTAGCACACGACCCCCGCCCGCGCCAGCCGCGGCCCAGCGTCAGATGAACACGCCCTGCGGGTTCAGCCTTCGCGGTCGGCGAAGCCGGTGGGACGTCAGACCGGCTCGCGCTCGCTCTGCTGCTTCCGCCGCGTCGCTTCTGCGCGCTTTGCGTCGGTGAGGTGGGAGCGCGCGACCGCGGCCCACTCGCTGCCAGGCTCGAGATCGAGGAAGCGCTCCCAGTGCCGCCGCGCGAGGGCCCAGCTCGAGAGCTTCTCGGCCACCAGCGCGAGGTTGAAGTGGGCATCCGCGTAGCCCGGCCAGAGCGCGATCGCACGACGATAGGCCCGCGCCGCCCCGAGCAGATCGCCTACCTCGTCGCATGCGTTGCCGAGGTTGAAGTGCGTGCGTGGGTTCTCGGCGTCGAGTGCAGTCGCGCGTGCGTACATGTCGCGGGCGCGCGCGAACTCGCCGAGCTCGTAGTAGATGTTGCCCAGGTTGATCAGCGACGGCACGTGCGCCGGGTCGATCTTCAGCGCGCGCTGGTAGGCAGCGATCGCGGTCGGGTAGCTCGAGCGATCGCGATCGGCCCAGAAGCCGACGTCGAACCACGCGTCCGCAGACTCGGCCTCCGGCCGCACCGAGATGCGGCGCGGCTTCGGCTTGATGGCCGCCATGGGAAAGCGGAACTCGAGCTGGCCCTTGACGGCGGGAGCGAGTCGCAGGATCACCTGCGCGAGCGTGAGGCCAGCCCCCAGCATCTCGTCGACCTGGCGCAGCACGCGCAGATCCCCGAAGCGGTAGCCGGCTCCGTTGGGCAGGGCGACCGGCCTGACCAGCCCATGCTTGGCGAGGCTCCGCCGCCGCGCCCACGTCACGCGGGGGTAGAGCCGGGCGGCGTGGCGTGCCGGGACGAGGTCGGTGAGCTCGGGGGGGTCGGGAAGCGTTTCGGTCGTGACCGCGCAGACGAGGTTCAGAAACTGCGCCTCGGTGAGCGTGCGTCCCGCGGACTCGCCCAGCGGGCGGCCACCGTTGCCGAGCACCAGGTAGTCGAGCGCCGGGCCACGCGCGACGTGGCCCCCGACACTCTGGACGAGCTCGCGTGCGAGTCGACGATCACAGGAGAGGAGACGTCCTGCGAAGCCGATCCGCTTGCCCGTCAATGGGGAACGCTGCGCCTCTTCCACACAACCACCTCGGCTGCGGCTGGGGTCGCCAAGCCTCCGACGCACGCGACGTGCGCGCGTCGTCGCTGCTCGCTTCGCGCAAAAACATCGGCATGTCAATGCGGCGTGAGGCGCCGCTCAGGCCTGCTCGCCGCCGAACGCGCAACCGCACGCGCGTGTCTGAACCTGGCGCAGCGCCGCCTCGATCGTCGCTGCGTTCACCGACAGCCCGAGGTCAGGGACCGTGGCCGTGGAGGCGCGCGCCTCGTCGCTCCGGTCGATCACGATGCGATGCCGGAACGGCGGTCCAGCGTCGTTGCCGGCCGAGGTCCCGCGCACGATCGCCGTCGTCCCGCCCGCTTCGCGGCCGCGCGCCTTGCTCACCACGAGACGCCTGCCGCGGAACTCGGTCTCCTTCAGCTGCTCGATGGCGAGATCGATCGCCTCCGGAGCGAGGAGCTCCACGAAGGCGAATCCGCGACCGCGGCGAGTCTCCCGGTCGACGATGATCCGGACGCCCTGTACCGCGCCGATGGCTGCAAACGTGCGTGCAGGTCGTCTTCGGTCGTCGAGAACGGAAAATTGCTGACGAATAACGTGTGCGACGCCATGGCGGACGCCTAACACGGGCGTCCCGCGGCAGGGAATCGAAAACTTCTTCGCCGTTCCGCGATGGGAACGGGAGAGCGGGTGACCGGGGTCGAACCGGCGACCTCAACCTTGGCAAGGTTGCGCTCTAGCCAACTGAGCTACACCCGCGCGTGCCGTTTACCGTCGTGCCGCTTTGATACTGGACGATCGACGAAGGAGCAATTGCCGTCGAGCACTTTCTGACAAGCGGAGAGAGTGGGATTCGAACCCACGGTACCCTTTTGGGGTACACACGATTTCCAGTCGTGCCCGTTCGACCACTCCGGCACCTCTCCATTCAATTTTGCCCCCGTGCGGTCCTCGCCACTCGCTGCGCGAGTGGCTGCGGTCCTCCGATGGGCCTCGTCGGCGCGGCGGAGCCGCGCCTCCTCGCGATTACTGCTGTCGGCCTCCTCTTGTGACCCGTG
>Ga0194132_10009083_pt1 | contig 13910 bp, 17 predicted proteins | sample TA2KigOf80mmetaG_FD_148612 | JGI IMG/M metagenome (GOLD analysis project Ga0194132, IMG submission 148612) | Freshwater microbial communities from Lake Tanganyika, Tanzania - TA2015054 Kigoma Offshore 80m | ecosystem: Environmental > Aquatic > Freshwater > Lake | place: Tanzania: Lake... | reverse complement strand
GGCCGTCCTTCCGACGGAAAACGGCTGGTGTCGATCTCGATGACGCGGTGCAGGTTGAAGCGCGACGGGCGGATCTCGATCGTCTGGCCGCCGACCTGCATCGTGCCGGTGACCTGGATGCCGTTGATCACCAGGTTGATGAAGCCGATCGCCCCCGCCGGTTGACCGCGCCAGACCAGGCGGCCATCGGCAAGGATCTCCTCGGCCGTGACGTTCAGCTCCACCGGCGGCATGTCGGGGAACAGATTGAGCAGGATCGGCGGGAAGGCGATGGCTGCGGCGGCGTTCGGACCACCCGCCGAGCGCGCGCCGGGACGACGCGCATCGAGATAGGCCGTATCGATCCCCACGAGGCGCGAACGCTTGACCGTCCCGGGGATCGCGTCGTCCGGTATTGCGTCGGCAGCAGCTCGGGCGCCAGCCGGGACGTCGACGAACAGGCCCTGCGCTTGGGCACCGACGGCAAGAAAACTAAGGAAAAGAACGAGAACGAACCGGAAGGTCGAGCTCATGCCTTCATATTAACAAAAACGGGGTAGCCAAAAAGCTTATACGGGTCACAGGCTGGTCCGGACCTCCCACAGCTCGGGAAAGAAGACGTGGTCGAGGCGCTGACGGAGATAGGGGACCCCCGGCGTGCCGCCTGTGCCGGCGCGGAAGCCGATCACGCGCTTGACTGTCGTCATGTGCCGGAAACGCCATTGCTGAAGGGAATCCTCAATGTCGAGGAGCTCCTCGGCGAGCTCGTAGAGGTCCCAGTAGCGCGCCGCGTCGCGGTATACGGCCACCCATGCCTCTCTCACCGAGGCGTGCGGCCGATACGACTCGCTAAAATCACGATCGACGATTTCCGGGGCCACGGGAAGGCCGCGACGGGCTAAAAGCCGAAGCGACTCGTCGTAGAGGCTCGGCCGGTTGAGCGCCTCTTCCAGACGGGCATGCAGATCGGAGCGGTGGCAGTGCGGCGCCAGCATGGCCCGATCCTTGTTGCCGAGCGCGAACTCGAGCAGCCGGTACTGATAGGACTGAAAGCCCGACGATTTGCCGAGCGACTCCCTGAACGACAGGTAATCCGCCGGCGTCATCGTCGACAGCACATCCCAGGACTGGATCAGCTGCGCGAAGATGCGGGTCACCCGCGAGGTCATCTTGAAGGCGGGCGAGAGGTCGCCCTTCTTCACCATCTCGGTCGCCGCGCCCAGCTCATGAAGCGCCAGCTTCAGCCAGAGCTCGCTGGCCTGGTGGATGACGATGAACAGCAGCTCGTCATGGCTCGTCGAACGCGTGTGCTGGGCATCCAGGAGCCGATCGAGGCCGAGATAGTCGGCATAGCTCATCTCGCCTTTGAAGTCGGTGTGCGGCCCGCTCATCGGATCAGTTGCGGCCGCCGTCGACGACGAAGTTCTGGGCGGTGACCAGCCGGCTGTCATCGGCTGCGAGCCACAGGATCATCCGCGCGATATCCGGCGGATAGAGCTTCTCCTTGAGGCATTGCCGCTCCATCAGGTCGGCCTCGCCCTCGGGCGTCAGCCAGAGCTTGATCTGGCGCTCGGTCATGATCCAGCCGGGCATCACCGAATTGACGCGGATACCGTCAGGCCCGAGGTCGCGCGCAAGCCCGCGCGTCATGCCGATGACCGCGGCCTTCGCCGCCTGGTAGACGGACAGCCGGTTCGCCATCGACACGAAGCTCATCGAGCTCAGGTTCACGATGGAGCCGCCGCCGGTCTTGCGCATGCCCGGCACCACCGACTGGATGGCGAAATACTGGTGGCGCAGGTTGACCGCCATGCGCTCGTCCCAATATGCCTCGGTCACCTCGTCGATCGCGTGGCGATCGTCGCGCGCAGCGTTGTTGACCAGCGTCGTGATCGGCCCGATGGCGGCGGCGATCTCGTTGATCACCGCCTGATAGGCCTTGGTATCGCGCACGTCGCACGGGCGGAAGATCGGCTTCGGGTGTCCGTCCTCCCCGATCCCCTCGGCAAGGGCGCGCGACGCCGCCTCGTCCAGATCGACGAAGCCGACCTTGGCGCCCTGCTGCGCGAAGTGCTCGACGATGCTGGCGCCGATGCCGGAGCCGCCGCCGGAAACGAAGACGCCCCGGCCCTTGAGGCTCGGATAGGACGCAAAGCTCGGCATGGGGGCCCCTAGAAGCTCGAGACGCGGAACGCCACCTCGCCTGCCAGCCGGTCGCCGCTGGCGAGGAGGCGATAGCCCACATCCTCGACGCCCAGCGCGTGAAGTGCAAATCCGTTATTGGCGTGGCTCACCGGCTCGACACAGAAGTAGGGCCGGTTCTCCGGGACGTAGAGGACGAGATGGCGAAAGACCGGGCTCGCCTCGATGTCGAGCGAGAAGCGACGGCGCGGCCAGGTGATGGTCGCGTGCCCGTCCCATCCGTCGAAGCAATTGTCGAGCACGACGCTCGAGATCTTGCGCGGTGTCGAGAAATCCCAGCGAGGCGGGATCTCGACACGCGTCGTCGGCAGCACCTCGGCATCGGAGAGCCACACCTGCTGCGGCCGGCAGCTCAGCGTCGCATCCTCGTCACGGACGAAATAGGGGTGAAGCCCGATGCCGGCCGGAACCGGGCTCGGCTCGGTGCTCTGGACCGAGATGCCGACGGTCAGCGCATCCTCGGTCAGACGAAAGGACTGGCGCGCACGATAGGGAAAGGGCCAGCCCTGACGGTCATGCACGTAGAGCAGATCGACATCGGTGTCGTTCGAGCGCTCGACCAGCCAGGGACGCTGCCATCCGTCGCCATGGATCGGGTGCTTGAAGCCCGGCGCGTTCGGCCGAAGGTAGATGTCGCGCCCTTCGACGATGAGGCGGCCATCGGCGATGCGGTTCGAGAACGGCACCAGGGGATAGCAGGCGCCGTCGTGACCGCGCCCGAGCGTGAGCTTCGACGGATCGGTCGGGCGCATCAGGTCGACCGGAGGCCGATCCTTCTCCTCGACCGCAAAGCGTACGATCGAGCCGCCCGCATGCGGCGCCAGGTCGACGGCGAGCCGGCCTGCCCTCAGCCGCAGCAAATCCATTCAATTCCCTCCCCGGACAAGCCGCGTAGCCTTGTCGGGCGTTTACGGTCAAGCCCTTCCCGGCTGATGCCTAGATGGCGATCCGCCCGATGCGATTGCGAACGGCGCGAATGACGCTGAGCGCGGCCATCATGGAGGTTTTGGGGTTGCCCGGCAGAGTTTTTCCCGAAAATTCGAGCGAAAAGCGACCGAACGCCCCTTCCGCTTCGATTCGGTGACTATTTCCGGTCGCGGCGGGATCGGCGATCAACGTCGCCTCGGTCGCCTCGAGCCCGAGTCCGGCGAGCGCGATCGTCCCCGCGACGTTCGCGTTCTGCGGATAGCGCCTCGCGGCCTCGCCGGCATTGCCGCGATAGACCTCCGCCGGTTCTTTGAGCCGGTCGAGATCGACCACGGCTTCCGCCGCCGTACCGCGCCAGCCAGCAGGCGGCTTGCGCCCTGTATAGGCGACGCGGGAAAGCCCGCCTTCGCGCGCGGCGGAAAGCGCATCGATGCCGCCCACAGCGCCCGGAACGAGAGACAATCGACCGCCGCCGCGTTCCGCTGCCGCCGTCAGGGCGGCGAAGAGCGCCGGATCGGCGAGAGCGCCGGTCGACACCACGACCAGCTCGCCGCCACGCGCGAGCACCGCCTCACCATGCTCGCGCACCGCGCCATGCCCGCCGCACTCGAAGACGAGCGGCAGCGCCTCGACGGCTTCAAGCCGATCGACCACACGCGCGCCCGAGGGCAACGCCGCACGCGCCGCTTCCAGCCGCCCGGGGCGCACCAGCACCGTCGCCTCGGCCTCCTCGCCGACACGCTCCAGCACCAGCCGCCCGATCGCGCCCCAGCCTATCAACACCAGCGATGGCTTGGCCTGTCCGCCGTCCTTGGGCATCTCCCCTCCTCCGCCGACGTTACTCCGCGACTTTCCTGCGGTCGACGTCTCCGCGCTCAGCACTCACGGGAACCTACTCCGCCGTCCTCACGTTGAAGCTGCGGTAACCGGCTCCGCCCGCGATTCAAGGAGGCCCCATGGCATCGGGAAGCGGATCGTTGCATGAGGACCCGGAGGTCCTTGGTCCGGAGGCGATCGACCGTCATCGGGCGATCGTCTCGATCATGGAGGAACTGGAGGCAGCCGACTGGTACGACCAGCGCGTCGCCGCCGGCACCGATCCCGAACTCAAGGAGATCCTCGCGCACAACCGCGACGAGGAGAAGGAGCACGCGGCGATGACGCTGGAATGGCTCCGCCGCCGAGACAAGGCGCTCGACCAGCATCTTCGTACCTACCTCTTCACCGAAGGCTCGATCCTCGGCATCGAGGAAGCGGCTGAAGGCAAGGACGGCGACAGCGGCAACGGCAAATCGAAAGGCAGGAGCGACGGATCGCTCGGCATCGGCTCGCTGCGCGGCCAGGGAGCGGCGCCATGAACCGCCTGCTCCGCCATCTCGCGCCGATCTCGGAAGCTTCCTGGGACGCGCTCGAGGAAGAGGTCAGTCGCGCTCTCAAAACGATGCTCGCCGGCCGGCGCGTCGTCGACTTCACCGGTCCGCTCGGCGAGACGACCTCCTCGATCAGCCTCGGGCGGCTCGACGAGATTCCCGCGCCCCCCGACCGTATGATCACGGCGCGCCTGCGCAGGGTGCAGCCGATTGTCGAATTCCGCGTCGTCTTCGACATGGCGCGAAGCGAGCTCGAAGCCATCGACCGAGGCGCCAAGGACCCGGATTTCGATCCGGCGATCGAGGCGGCACGGCAGATCGCGATGGTCGAGGACCACGTCATCTTCCATGGCTATCCGGAAGCCGGCGTCCAGGGCATCGTCGGAGGTGCAGCCGGCGCGCCGATCGACATCAGCGACGACTACGAGGCCTACCCCAAGGCCATCGCCGAGGCGATCAGCCGGCTTCGCGATGTCGGTGTCGACGAACCCTATGCGCTCGTGCTGAGCGACCGCTGCTACACGGGCCTGACCCAGGAAACCAAGGGGGGCTATCCGGTCATGCAGCACGTCAAGCGCGTGCTCGACGGACCGATCTTCCGGGCGGCGGCCCTGAGCGGTGCGGTCGTGCTGTCGCTGCGCGGCGGCGATTTCGAGCACGTGGTCGGCCAGGATCTCTCGATCGGCTATCTCAGCCACGACGCCAAGTCGGTGAAGCTCTACATCGAGGAGAGTCTGACTTTCCGCCTGCTGACGCCGGAAGCGGCGGTGCCTCTCAGCTATCCGAAGTCGAAGACGAACCGGCGTTCATAATCTCGGAACCAGTAACCGGCCCGGCTGTTCATGGGGCGTCTCGTCCCCAACAGTCCCCAGGAGATCCCCATGATCAGCCGCCGGCTCTTCGTCGTGCTTTCCGCCGCCATCGCACTTTCCGCCTGCGCCGTCGTCGAAGGTCGCGAGACTGCCGGCCAGTATCTCGACGACACGACGATCACCACCAAGGTCAAGGCCATAATGGTTGACGACCCGCAGGTGAAGGCCAGCCAGGTCAGTGTCGAGACCATGAAGGGCGAGGTCCAGCTCAGCGGCTTCGTCGATTCCAAGGCCAGCGCCACGCGCGCCGAGCAGATCGCCCGCTCGGTCCAGGGCGTGCGCGCCGTCCGCAACGACCTCGTCGTCCGCTAGGCCTCGTTCCATGCCGAGGATCAACCGCCGCAAGGCGCTTGCATACGGTTTCGCCCTCGCCTTCGCCCTCGAGGCGAAGGACGGGGGCGCCCAGAGCATCGGTCAGTATATCGACGATGCCCTCATCACCTCGAAGCTGAAGGCGCAACTGACCAACGATCTCGGCGCCAACCTGATCAACATCGAGACCAAGAACGGCATCGTCCGCCTGAGCGGAACGGCCGAGTCCCGGCTGGCGGCGATCCATGCCGAGCAGCTTGCCTGGGCTATCGAGGGCGTGCGCGCCGTGCAGAACGAGCTGATCCGCGACTAGGCAATCTCCCCCGCCTATGCTCCCCTGAGCGTCCGTCGAGGGGGAGACCATGGCGCCCTGGCCCGAATACACGCGCTTTGCCATCGCGCTGTTCGCGATTCTGACGCCGTTCGCGGCGATCCCGATCTATCTCGGCCTAACCGAAGGCCGCAGCAAGGCCTATCGCGCCCGCACCGCCGACGTCGCCGCCTTCACCGTCGTCTGCGTGCTGGTCTTCACCGCCTTCGCCGGCGACGTGGTGCTGCGCCTCGTCGGCACCAGCCTCGACAGCTTCCGCGTCGGCGGCGGCATCGTGCTCCTTTTGATGGCGCTCTCGATGCTTTCGGCCGAGGTCAGCCGCGTGCAGCAGACGCCGAGCGAGAAGGACGAGGCCGAGCAGCGCGAAGCCATCGGCGTCGTGCCGCTGGGCCTGCCGCTTATCGCCGGCCCCGGCTCGATCTCGGCGGTCATCATCCAGATGCAGCGCGGAGAGGGTCTCGCGCATCAGGCGGTCATCACGAGCATCATCGTGGGCATCGGCCTCATGGTCTGGGCGAGCCTGCGCCTCGCCGCCCCGATCGGCGCCCGGCTCGGCCGCACCGGCCTCAACATCATCAACCGCCTCTTCGGCCTGCTGCTCGCCGCGATCGCCGTCGAGATCATCGCCACCGGCCTCCGCCACCTGTTCCCCGGACTGATGGGCTGACCGGAACCTTCTAGCCGGTTAGACTGGGGCATGGCGGAAGCACACCCGAGCGTGCTCCTTTCCGGCGGCCCCTTGAGGCGCGTCGGCGGCGCGCTCGCGCTTGACTTCGTCAACACCGCCGACTGGCATCTCAAGGACGAGCCGGTCGAGCGCCTCCACTCCTATGCCGATCTCGTCGCTTGGGCGCGCGGCAGCGACGCGATCGATGCCGCCCGCGTCCGCCGACTGCTCAAGCTCGCCAAGGCCGATGCGAAGGCCGCCGATCGCGTGCTCGCCGTCGCCCGCAGCCTGCGCGAGGCCCTGTTCCAGGTCTTCCTCGCCGTCAGCCGCGGCGAGGTGCCGGAGGCGCGCGACCTCGGGCTCGTCAATGCCTGGCTCGCCCGCATGGCGCCGCGCGCCGGCCTCGTGCAGGAAGGGCACCGTCTCGCCTGGCGCTGGCCGGAGCCCGAGACGCTGGAATCCGTGCTGGCCCCGGTGCTGTGGTCATCGGGCGCCATCCTTACCGGCGGCGACATCAACCGTCTCAAGCTCTGCAGCGCCGACGGGTGCGGCTGGATGTTCCTCGATGCGAGCCGCAAGGCGAACCGCCTCTGGTGCTCGATGGAAGGCTGCGGCAACCGCGCCAAGGCGCAGCGCCACTACCGGCGGACAAGGGCGTGACCGCCCTTCGCCTCGCCCGCCCGAGCGACGGCAGCGCCCTCTTCGCCCTCCACGGCGCCGCGTTCCCGACACCGGCGGAAGCGCGGCTGGTCGCCGACCTGGAGGCCGGTGGTCACACCCTCCTTTCGGTCGTTGCGCTCCTCGACGAAGTGATCGCGGGTCACGTGCTGTTCAGCCGCATGCACATCGGTTCTACGGCCGCATCGGCATTGGCGCCGGTTGCGGTGCTGCCGGCGCGTCAGCGCCACGGCGTCGGCTCGGCCATGATCGAGGAAGGGCTGCGTCTCTGCCGCGCGCAGGGCGAAAAGATTGTCTGCGTTCTTGGCGCTCCCGCCTACTACAGGCGTTTCGGCTTCGCCGAGGCGTCGACGGCGATCGAGCGCCCCTGGCCTGGACCGCATTTCATGGCGATGGCGCTGATACCGGGAGCCCTCGACGGCATCGGCGGTATCGTGCGCTATCCCGCCCCCTTCGGCATAGACTGACATCCGATGTGGCGACCGCCTGAACGCATCCGTTGGAAACCCGATGCCGGACGCTGGCCGACGGCGGAAGAGGCTGCTTCGTCGCGGCTTTTCAGCCCGATCACGGCGGGGCCGCTGCAGCTCGCCTCGCGCACCTGGGTTCCGGCGATGGTGCCGTGGCGGGCGACCGAGGACGGGATCGTCACGCCCGAGGTGCTTGCCTGGTACGAACGCTTCGCCCGCGGCCGGCCCGCGGCGCTTGTGGTCGAGGCGACCGGCATTCGCGACGTTCCCTCAGGCCCTCTCCTCCGCATCGGCCATGACCGCTTCATTCCGGGCCTCGCCGAGCTGGTAAAGCGCGTCCGCGCCGCGAGCAGCGGCGAGACGCGGCTCCTGATCCAGCTCATCGACTTCCTCGCGGTCCGCCGGCGGCCCGAGCCGGAGACCTTCTTCCGCCGCTATCTGAAGATCACTGACCGGCATCGCGAGGCGCTTGGCGTCGCCACCGACGACGAGGCGCGCGAGAAGCTGCTGACGCTCGACGGCGCCGCGCTCGACGAAGTGCTCGACGTGCGCGAGATGGAGGCGCTACGCATGGGCTATCGCGAGCGCGTGACCGACACGCACCTGCCGCACATCCGGGATTTGCCCAAGGTGCTGCCCGATCTCTTCGGCCGTGCCGCCCGTCGCGCCGAGATCGCAGGCTTCGACGGCGTCGAACTGCATTTCGCGCATGCCTACACCATGGCCTCGTTCCTCTCCGCCCTGAACGACCGCAGCGACGGTTTCGGCGGATCGCGCGCCGAGCGTGTCTGGCTGCCGCTCCAGGCCTACGGCGTCGTGCGCAGCATGGTGAGCAGCCGCGTCGCCGTGGGCTGCCGCTTCCTCGCCGAGGACTGCATTGCGGGCGGCAACACGGTCGAGGATGCCGGCTACTACGCCAAGCGCTTCGCCGCCGCCGGCATGGATTTCCTGTCGCTCTCCCGCGGCGGCAAGTTCGAGGATGCGAAGCAGCCCGCCATCGGCGAGGCGGCGTATCCTTACACCGGCCCATCCGGCTACGAGTGCATGCCGCAATTCATCTCCGATGCGCGCGGTCCCTTCGGCCGCAATCTCGGTCCTGCAGCGCAGATCCGCAGCGCCGTCCGTGCGAGCGGCCGCACGACGCCGATCGTCGTTTCAGGCGGCATTCATGGCTTTGCACAGGCCGAAGCCGTGCTCACCGATGAGCAGGCCGACATCGTCGGCTTTGCCCGCCAAGCGCTCGCCGACCCCGACTGGTTCCGGAAGGTCAGGCTCGGCCGCGGTGACGAGATCCGCATCTGCGAGTACACGAACTATTGCGAGGCGCTCGACCAGAAGCACGCGCAGGTGACCTGCAAGCTCTGGGACCGTCAATCCCTGGATGAGCCGGGCGTGCTCAAGAGCAAGGATGGCAAGCGTCGGCTCGTCGCCCCGAACTGGGAACCCTAGGCATTCCTGTGACTGGCTGTTGAATGTCGATGACCGCCGTCTTGGTCACTGGCCGGGCGGCAACCCTCCTGCATATCTGGCCGTATCACTGATCGACCGGAAGCCGGAGGGGTCCATGAGCAGCCGTCTCGTCGCAGCCGTCGCAGCTTCGCTCGCTCTCGCCTCCTTCGACATAGGAGCGGCGCGCGCCGCAGGAGCGGACTGCGCTCCCGACAACGGCGCACAAGCGGCCAATGCCGGCGGCGGTGGCGTCAGCGGCCCGAGCATCGTCGACGGCACCGGACAGGGTGTGATGATCGAGCTCATCGGCGGCACGCATGTGCCTGGCCCCCATGGTCCGGGCTTGGGCGGAATCGCGAGTGCTCCCCAGGGCGGCAGCGAGAGCGGCGGTTCCGAGAGCGACGGGAGGGTCTGGCGGCCCTGATGGTTGCGTGACATCGATACTCGCTCACCACCCTGTGAGCGAGTTGCCGATCGGTCACCGCAAGTCACTCTTCTCGCGCTGGCCGCGGGCTTTGCCCCGCACTCCAATGCCCCACATTGCGACTATCACCCTGGGGGGCAAAGGAGACTGGAATGAAGTTCAGACGATTCTCCCCATTCGCAGCCCGCTTTTTGGGCGCAACGGCGCTGGCGACGATCCTCGCGATTTCACCTGTCAGCCTGACGTTTCAAGGACCGACCCATAGCCCTGCCTGGGCCAAGGGCGGCGGCGGAGGTAACGGAGGCGGCAATGGAGGCGGCGGTGACCGCGGCGGTGGCGATAAGGGCACCGCCGATAAGGGCGGCGGCGACCGGGGCGGCGGTCACGGCAAGGATGCCGGCAAAGACAATGGGCGCGGGAATGACGTCGCCTCGCGTGGCTTCGATCTGAACGGTCCTGGCCGCGGTCGTGACGGCGACACGGGTCGCGGAGGAGCCAGCAGCTTCGGTCGAGACGTCGCCTCGCGTGCGAGGGACCATGATGGTCGCAGCGGCGGCGGCACTTTCGGCCGCGACGTTGCGTCTCGCGCCCATGATCGCAACGGTGCATCGCTCAGCCAGAGCGTCACACGCGACGGATCGCGGAGTGTCGCCGATCGACGTGACGGCCGCGACCTCGGACGGAGCTTCAGCGATCGTCGCGATGGCGATCGTCGGGACGGTCGGAGCGATAAGAACACGCTCGGCAACCTGAACGCGGCGCACGCGTCGGCAACGGCACGTGCGAACGCCTCGCCGAATTCGATGGTCGGTCGCATCGCCACCTATGAGAACCAGATGCGCTCGGCGCTCGCGATCGAGGATCGGGCCGCGCGCAATGCCGCGATCGTCACTGCCCGCGAGCAGCTGGCGCAAGCCGCGAACAAGCCGCTGACCGAGCGCAACATCGCGCGTGTCGACGACCTTCTCGGCATCCGCGGCGCCCCGTCCCGGCTCGGGGCCGAGCGGCGTGACGCCGATCGGCGTGACGGACGTCGCGACTTCGATGGCCGACGCGACTTCAGCGATCTCAGCCGGCGGGACCGCGACTTCATCCGCGATCTCTTCGACGACCATCGTCACGGTCATCGAAACGGTTTCGGTCTCGGTGCCGGATTGGGCCGCAGCGTCGGCTTCGGCAATCTTCCGGTCGACCCGGCACGGATCGAGGCGCGTGCAGCCGCCCTCGATGCGCGCGGCGACCGGCGCGCTGCCGAGATCCGCTCGACCGCCGATCGGATCGCGGCCAGCATCATCGCCAAGGCGGACGCGCGGGCGGCGGAGATCCGCGCGCGTGGCGCCACCTCGGATGACCCGGCGAAGTTCGAAGCGCGGGCGGCCGCTGTCCAGGCCAGGGGCAACGCCATTGCGGCGGAGCTCATCGCCCGGGCCGATCGCCGCGCCGATGCCTTGAACGAGCGGGTGGAGGATCGCGTCGAGACGCTGCAAGCGATCGCGGCCTACGACCGTGCCATGATCGCCGCGATGGCGATAGACGATACCGCGGCACGCAACACCGCGATCGCGGCCGCGCGGGCGGATCTCCGCGCGGCTATCGACAGGCCGATCAGCGGCCGCGCGATCGACCGCCTCGACGATCGTCTCAACCTCGCCGGAACGCCGTCGGCCCGGACCTCGGTCGCCGTCGCCAACTAGCGGCCGAGCCGTCTCAAGACCCCGTCAGCGCGTCGGCGCTGGCGGGGTTTTTCGTTTGGCGAGGGCATGAATCAGGATGGCAGCCGTCGCCGCGACGTTGAGCGACTGGATGCGGCCCGAACCCTCGATCCGGACGACGTCGTCGCAGGCCGCGAGCGCCTGCGGGCTCATGCCGAACTCCTCGTTGCCGAGTACGAGCGCGACAGGCCCTTCCGGCTTCAGCTCGTCGAGCGGGCGGCCGCGATCGAGCGCCGTGCCGATCACGCGATAGGTCGGCTTCAGCTGCTTCAGTGCCTGCGGGAAGAACTGGGCGCGGGAAAGCGACACATGCTCCATGCCGCCTTCGGCGACGCGGTGCGCGGCGTCCGACGGTCCTGCCTGCCCGGGATGGTCGGAGAGCACGATGCGGTCGAGGCCGAAGAACGCGGCCGTGCGGATGATGGCGCCGAGATTGTGCGGATTGGCGACACCATCGAGGCAGAGCAGCAGAGGGATCGCTTGCGCCACCTCGCGCGCCTGTGCCGCGTCGAAGGTCGATGTCGGTCGCTGGAGCGCGATGGCAACGACGCCGCCATGCAGGATACTTCCGGCGACCTTGGCGAGTTCCTCGGCTCCGACCTCGCGATAGGGCTTGCGCGCCTGCGCGAGCACACGGCAGAGGTCGTCGACCTCGCCCCGCATCTCCTTAAGGAAGAACAGGCGCTCGATCCGCTCGGGCGCAGTCGCGAACAGCGCGCGCACCGCCGGCAGGCCCCCGACGCGCGACAGGTCTTTGCGCTCGCGCGGCGCCTTTGGCTGCGATTGCGGGCGGGGTTTTCCTGATGGGCGCGGCATGGCGAGACCCTAGCACGGGTTGACACCGGCGACGGTCACCGGCATTCCGGCCGGGCATGACGCCCGACCAGATTCTCGCCCGCCTCCTCTTTCGCGACGGGCTCGTCCTGATCCTGGACAAGCCGGCAGGGCTGCCCGTGCATGCCGGCCCGGGTGGCGGCGAGAATCTCGAGCAGAACTTCCATCATCTGCGCTTCGGCCTGCCGCATCCGCCGGCGCTCGCCCATCGTCTCGACCGCGACACCTCGGGCTGCCTCGTGCTCGGCCGCCACCGGAAAGCGCTCTCCCGCCTCGGCAAGCTCTTCCAGAGCGGCCGTGTCGAGAAGACCTACTGGGCCGTGACCGAAGGCATTCCCGCCGAGAGCGAAGGGCGCATCGATCTGGCGCTCGCCAAGGAGACACCCAAGTCGGGCTGGAAGATGATCGTCGATCGCGAGAAGGGCCAGGCCGCCGTCACCGATTATCGCGTCCTCGGCACCGGAAACGGGCGCGCTTGGATCGAATGCCATCCGCGCACCGGTCGCACGCATCAGATCCGCGTTCATCTCGCCCAGCTCGGCTGTCCGGTTCTCGGCGATCCGGTCTATGGCAAAGGCGGGCACGCGCTTCACCTGCATTCCCGCGCCGTCGGCCTGCCGCTCTACCCCAGCCGCGCGCCCATCGTTGCCGAAGCTCCCATCCCTGCCCATATGCAGGAGGCGCTCGGCGATTGCGGCTGGCGCGGCGAGAACGGAGGGGATGCGTGATGTCGAGCCTCGTGACCCGTCGGCTGGTTCTCGCGGCGCTACCGGCGGCCGCGCTCATACGTCCCTCCCTGGCCCAGCCGACGCCATCCTGCGGCCACGCCACGATCGCCCAGACCGAAGGCCCCTTCTTCAAGACGCGCTCGCCGCTCCGCACTTCGCTGATCGAGCCCGGCATGGCCGGCACACGCCTGCATCTGACGGGGCTCGTCCTGAACCGAAACTGCCAGCCCGTCGGCGGCGCCATGCTGGAATTCTGGCAGTCCGATGCGGCCGGCCAATACGACAATGCCGGCTTCCGTCTGCGCGGCCATCAGCTCGCCGATCAGCACGGGCGCTTCGACCTCACCACGATCTTCCCGGCGCGCTATCCGGGAAGGACGCCGCATATCCATGTGAAGGTCGCCGCGCCCGGGCGACGGCCGCTGACGACCCAGCTCTACTTCCCCGGCGATCCCGGCAATCTGCGCGACGGCATCTACCGCCGCGAGCTCGAGATGACGCTGACGCGCGGCAGCGAGCTCGGTGAAGGCCGCTTCGACTTCGTCCTCGATTTCGCCTGAGATCAGCAAGAAGGATCAAGCCGGCTTCGCTAGGGTGGCAGCATCCATGCAGCGCAGCCACACGCAAACCGACTACAGCAGGCGCATCGATCGCGTGATGCGCCATATCGGCGAGCATCTCGACGACCCGCTCGATCTCGAGCGGCTGGCGGAAGTCGCCTGCTTCTCGCCCTTCCATTTCCATCGAATCTACCGCCAGACCGTCGGCGAGACGGTGGCCGACACGCTTCGACGGAATCGTCTCGCCCGCGCTGCCGGCGATCTCGTGCGCAGCGAGCTTGCGATCCCGGCGATCGCCAAGCGCGCCGGCTATGCCAGCGCCGCCGCTTTCACCCGGGCCTTCCACGCACTGCACGGCGTCGCGCCCGCGACCTACCGAAAGAGCGGACGCCTCG
>Ga0194132_10009081_pt1 | contig 13913 bp, 9 predicted proteins | sample TA2KigOf80mmetaG_FD_148612 | JGI IMG/M metagenome (GOLD analysis project Ga0194132, IMG submission 148612) | Freshwater microbial communities from Lake Tanganyika, Tanzania - TA2015054 Kigoma Offshore 80m | ecosystem: Environmental > Aquatic > Freshwater > Lake | place: Tanzania: Lake Tanganyika... | reverse complement strand
AGAGTCGGGTCCGCAGAGCGCCTACTCGGCGGCCTCTTCTGTTTTACCGCAGGATTCTCAGAGGTCCCAAGTGGTGTCAGACCCGATCTATCGACCCGCTCAACTCGGCGGCGTGCATAGTTTAGGTTACACACTGTTGTGAGGATTACTAACTATCAGCCTGCCGATCTGCTGCTATCGAATCCGCAGCGTCACCGGATTGCTCGGCGGTTCACTACCGTCATTCGGATTCACCACCGTCAGCGTGAGTTCGGCCCCTTGATCGATCAGCGCGGCCGGTATGGCCACTTCCAACCGCTGCAGCGGACCATCGGTAAGCGTTCCAGCGATCACCTCCGAGCCGATCTTCACCGCCGCGCCTTCCGGCAGGTTAATGCCGCGCAGCACAACGTTGGCATCGCTCCCGCGCGGTGCGGTCGCGGGCGAAACATCAAGCAATGTCGCTCCGCCGGCCGTCGCCTCGTTCGATTGCGACCCCACGCCTTCGATCAGGATCGAAGGAAACTTCGACGCGAAAAGGTTCGCTGCCTTCAGTTCGATGCGGTAAACACCAGCCATCCCCGGTTCGAGATAAGCAGTGCTCAGCGTCGCCTCGGATCCATCGAAGTACACCTTCACGCCGGCCACGGCCAGTGCCTTGGGGTCGGCGGGCGCGGGCCCTCCGGCAGGTACGGCGGCATCCACCAATCCAAGCCCTGAGACCAACAGACTGAGCTGTTCTTCCGGCATGGCCGGCGCCGCCCGCGTCACCAGAGTCCCGTCGGCATGGAAGACACGGCCCGCCCCCACGCCATTCTCAAGAACCGTGAAGATGCCCGGAGTTTGGACAGCCAGTTGACGGATCACGGCGGGAGTGGATACACCTTGCCGCGTTACTACGACGCGCGCGTTCTCTCCTTCCACACTGAACGGAACGATGAACCGGATTTCGGTGGGTGTGGCCAGCAGCAACGGAGCCGGCTGGTTGTTCACCGTAACTTCCACGCCGCCCAGCGTTGTTGGCAGCGGGTAGGTCGTGCCCCTTGGACACGGCCGCGCCGCATCGGCATCAAGTGAGCAGGGCTCGGTGAAGTTTGTGCCCTGGATAACCAGCATGTCGCCGGGGCTCACCGCGCCCGGGCGGCGCGAAGCCACACTGCGCAAACTGTCCTGGATCACGGTCACCGGAATCGTGATCGTGTAGCGTACCGGAATGCGCACGGAGACCGCATCCCGGGCCGCAATCGTAACCGAGCCTTCGTAGACACCGGGGCCCAGCGACCCGGGCGATGCCACCACCTGCAGCACGCCATTCCCGCTGCCGCGCGACTGATCGAGCGAAAGCCACGTGCCGCCCGACGTAGTCGCGGCCGTGGCTGTCCATTCCAGCGTGCCGCCGCCGGAATTCGTGAACGGAACTCTTTGAGCGGGCGTAGTCTGGCCAGGAGCACTGGTAAAGACCAGCGGCGTGATTGCCGCGTTGATCACCGGGCGGCGTTCAAGCGTGAATGTCACGTTGATGGTCTGCGGAGACAAGTCCAGACCGGCAGCGGTAAATGGCACCGCGGCTGTGTAACTGCCGGCAGCCAGATCCTTGGGGTCGATGGTCAGCGTCACCTCCGTGTCGCCGGCGCCGCTGGTCTTGTCCAGCTTCAGCCAGGTCGCGGCCGCCGGCACCGTCGCGGTCCAGTTGAAGGCGCCTCCCGCGGTGTTGAACACACGGATCTTCTGCCCCGCTGGAACTGTTCCGCCCTCGGTCATTGTGAATGCCGCCCGCGTCTCGCTCACCTGCAGCGTCGGACGCACCGTCCAATTGGCCACCAGCGTCGCTCCGCTAAAGGCTTCGAAGCTGGTGATATTGACGAACCAGTCACCGGCCTGAGGGCTCGTGACAGTGACCGCCTCGGCGTTTCCGAACCGGAACGAGCCGCGCTCAGCCAGGCAAAAGGGCGAAATCGAGAATTCGTAGGACTGGCAAACAGGGGGAACGCCCCGGCTCAGCAGAAGGTCGATGTCACCCGCGCCGCCGGAGGTTGCCACACTGAGTTCAGATGTCCCCACCGGGATCGGAATCCTGAAGAAGTTCTCGCTGGTTGCTTCACCGGCCACTCCCACGTTGCGCCGGTTCACCAGCACCGGCGGAATTGGCAGGGATGCCTTCAACTCCACCCCTTCGAAGGTCGTGTCTGCATCCACGACGATGAACCATCGCCCCGGTGTTGGAAGCGGCGCCGACACCGTTTCGGCTTGCCCCGAGCGTGGCTCGGTAAGTATCGGGAACCCGGCCCCAATCAACGATACATCCGCATCGCCTTGGCCGCCCCGCAGGGTTGTCGTCAGAACAAGGGTGCCGGTGGGAATCTGAATCGAAGCGATCCCAACCTCTCCCCGAACCGCCTTGATCGTCAGGCCGCGCCCATCGGTGAGCGGGGTCAGCACCGGGATCGCAAAGCCATGCACCACACGCCCGCCCTGCCCGTCCGTAACCGCAATCTTGCAGCGCCTGGTAACGAAATCAGCCGTCCAGCGAACCAGCCCCGTTGATCCATCCACCGTCAGGCCGGGGGGCCCTTGAACCACGTCATACCTCAGCGTTCCCCCATCCGGATCGCTCGCCTGAATGGCGTAGCTGAAAAGGTCGCCTAGCGCCACAACCCGTGGCTGGCTTGTAACCAACGGTAGTCTGTTGCCGGTTTGCAAATCCGCCGGAAGATCCGTTGCGGCCGTGAACACGGTGGCCGAATCCAATGCCCCGTCCACGCCCCGCGCCGAGAATCCCAGGCCGTGCCGGGCGAACACGCGGTAGATAGCGGCGCGATTCGCATTGTTGTTCAACGCGTTGTCCGCGGCCAGAATGGCGTCGCGTGCATCCACAAAACTGGGCAGGCACGGTGTCAGCCGCAGTGCCGCGAAGACAAGCCGGTCCGTCACGCGCGCGCCCAGCGTCTTGCGCAGATCCCACAACGTGGCCGCCCAGATCTCGCCGTCCCGGTGCACTTGGAAACCATCGTTGCCGATATCTTCGAACGTCAGGGTATATCCCTCATAGCTCTGCCGCCGGATGCCTCTTAGAGTGAGCGGTGAAAGGTACGCGGACTGAACCGGATCGTTGAAATGGCTGATGGCGAAATAGTCAGCCCACCCTTCGTCAAGCGCGCCCGACTGAATGCCCGAGGTGCAACCCAAACGGATACCGGCACCCAACGCGCGAGCCACCACCGCATGGGCGTACTCGTGGATCACAACCTGCCCGTCGTAAGCGGCATCGCGATCATCGCTAATCCCGGCCGTGGACCGGGTAAAAAGGCCCAGTTCCATTCGCGGAGACGTACCGTCCGGGCTCACTCGCATCGCGGCATTGTTCACCTGGAACCGGTCCTGCACTTCAACCAGCACCGGGTCGTCGCCCCGGCCGCCCTTGCCGCCGTTGTCGCGCTGCATGTTTCCAGCGCGTTCATCGAATCCCAGGTCGTAGAAATAGTCGTGGGCGACGTTGGCGAAGTAGAAGGCGTTCGTCACCGCCGCCGCGCGGAAAGTGCGTGGATCGGAAAGCCCCTCCAACAGAGGCACCGGGAAATCGAACACCTGGGAGGCGCTGAACGCACGCCCATCGCGAACTCCCGGGTCCGGCAGACTGTCCGGCCGGTTGTCACCGTTGGTGTCGAGATAAGCATCGGCGTTGTTCCCGTTCGTCTGGTTAATCATCGGCGCCAGCCACGAATCCGGAAACGGCACCGAGACCCGGGGCCCTTTATCGGGAGCGGTCCGGTACACGTTCCCGCTGCCCGCGTACCGCATCAGACTATGCCGGTACAAGAGCTTCCCATCCGCCGCATCCAGCAGCAATTCGAACGAACCCGCCCGCCCGGCATCCAAATACAGCCGCCATGCGAGCCGGCCCTCGGAACCAAACGGAAAGACCACCAGACCGGGAGTGCCCATCATCGTGACGGCATCGGGTTCCGCGCGCATCAGCCGGATGGCCAGCTTGTAGGCCGCCTCGGCGTCCAACCGGGGCTCCCGCAGGTTGACCGACCTCGGCGGGTCGCCCGGAATCGTCGCCGCAATCACCTGCCCGTCTGCTCCCACGGCAACCCGGGCCACCTGATCAAAGACCGGATGTCCGCTCAATTCGGGAACGAAGGTCAGAAGCTGCGCCTGGCCCAGGGACTCCGCCGAGCGGTATCGCATGCCACTCACACGGCCCCGCAAGAACTCCTCCGCGGCCGATCTCGCGTCCGATGCAGCCGCCCGGCTTGATCCCTTGGAGGGATCGGGCGTAACCACCCGCGACGCCGCTCGCACCTCCTGGGGCTCTCCCTGGAACCAGCGGATATCATAGTCGCGCGCCCCGCCGCGCTCCGTCGTCCGCTTCCCGCGTCTGCGCCGTGAGAAGGGCTCCCATCGTGGGGCAAATCGTAACAACACGAAACAGCCGGACAAGCGTCGTCTTCATGCGCCGGAATAACTCCTTGTGAAAGAAATGAGTGCGTGAAGAAGTATAGCAAAGGAGTTGACTGCGCAGTCAACGCTGGTCTCTAACAACTTGCCGGTCGATACCTATGGTCGAGGTTAGTCCAGCGCCACCGTCGTGCCGAAGAACTCGTACCGCGCCCTCTCCTTCGAAACCCCGCGCGCCCGCAGCGCCTGATAGTGATCGCAAAGAAACTCCACCGGACCGCAGATATAGAAAATCGCCGACTCATACAACCCCGCCGGCAACACCGCCTCAGCCGCCGCCGGCGTCAGCCGCCCGCGCACGTCAAACCCCGTGTCCCCCACCCCCGGATTCGAGTAGAACACCCGGGTCTCCACCCCCTCCGGCCGCTCCCCGCGAAAAGCATGCTCCGCCGCGCTCCTTGCCGAATGCAGAAACCAGCACTCACGCCCCGTGCCGGCCGCCGTCAACGCATTCCGCATGCTCACCAGCGGCGTCAACCCCACCCCCGCACTGATCAGCACCACGGGAGCCGTCTCCGCCGCATCCAGAAAGAACACCCCGTTCGGCGCCGCCACATCCAGCACCGTGCCCGCATGCACCGCCTCATGAAAATGCCCGGAAAACCGACCGCCCGGCAAACGCTTGATCGTGATCCTGTAATGGTCCAGCCCCGGCCGGTCCGAAAGCGAATAAGTCGCAATCCCCGGCTTGGGCTCGCTTGCCGGCTTCACCCGGAACCGCAGATATTGGCCCGGAAGATACCCCTGTACCTCGCCGCCATCCACCGGCTTCAGGAAAAACGAATCGATGTTCGCGGCTTCGTTCCGGCGGTCCACCACGGTAAACTGCCGGACCCCGCTCCACGCTGGCATGAGTTACTTTCCAGCCGCTTTCGCCTGCGCGGGCATCGCCACCACCGCGGGCTGTAACCCCAGCTTCGCGGCCGCTGCGTACACCACCAGACCCACCACAAAGCTGTAAATCGCCGCCGGATGGAACGCCTGCTTCAGTCCGTCCGAAACTGGCAGAAACGGAATGATGCCCACCAGGAAACCAGCCGCCCAAGCCAGATAGCCGGCCGCGTTCACACCCTGCCGCGGGCCCGGCCACTGGCGCCCGCTCAGCAGGTAGTCCGCCACCATCGCCCCGCAAATCGGGCCGAACGACGCGCCCACAATCGAAAACACGCCGGCCAGATTCGCCGCCACGCCGGTCACCGCCAGCACAATCGCCACCGTCACGCCGGCCAGCGTCGACAGCGTCCGCGAAACACCCGGAATCATCGTCGAAAAACTGTTGCCGGCAATGAATGAGCAGAAACAGGCCGGCACAATCGATGCCAGCGTGAACAACACGAACATGCCGCTCGCCAGCGCGCCGCCCTGCGCCGAAATCACCGCCTCGTAGTCGAAACTCGTGATGGCCGGGTTCAACGCCTTCGCGCCCGCCACGCTCAACAGCGGCAACCCGCCCGCGATCAGCACCGCCCCGGCGATCCCAACCAAACCACCCCACTTCACATCGCTCGCATCCCGGCTGTTGGTGCCGAAATCCGTGCCCGCCGCGCCCGCGGACGCAAAGAACCCAATCACCGTCTGAAGAATCAGCAGGAACGCGCCCGTCGAATCCGAACTCGTCGGCTGGTGCTTCTCAATCCCGCTATAGGAGCCAAAGAAAACGAACAGCACCATCAGCAGCGGAATGAAGTTCAGAATCTGCGACGCACGTGCCACATACTGGATGCCCATGATCCCGATCGCCGCCATCACATACCCCCACGCCACCGCGATCAGCGTGAACGTCAGGCTCCCCGGCGCCGCATCGCTCCCCATCGCCGCCAGGATGAACTTCGTCGAAAAGAACGTTCCCACCGCGAACCAGCCCAATTGCAGCAGCCCCATCAGCAAACCCGGCATCACATAACCGCCCGCGGTTCCGAACGTCGAACTCCCAATCACGTACAACGGAAACCCGGTCTTCATCCCCAGGATCGCCGGCACGTAGTAGAACAGCCCGTAGCACAGCACGCCGCCCACCGCCAGCGCCAGCAGACACACGCTCAGCGGCGCCCGGTCAATGGTCCCGTTGGCCAGCGTTTGATAGAAAACGATCCAGAGGAAAATGCCCGCATAGCTGGGCGCGGTGTTCTTGTACCAGGGCGCGCGGTTCGCGGCCGCGTTCGGCGTGGCTTTGGCAAGGTAATCGGGCAACATGGCTTTGTGGTGTCCTTATCGGGACATGATGGTACCACATTACGGTGTTGCGATAATCGTAGGGAATGAGACTCGCGGCCCAACGCGGTGCCTCCGTCCTGGTACCCGCCCTGATGCTGTCCCAGTACGCATCCCCGCAGCCCGCCGACCCCATTCGCTTCACCGAACGCGCCGATGCCCTCGGCCTGCGCTTCACCCTCGCCCATCACCCCACGCCCGAAAAGCGCATGATCGAAACCATGCCCGGTGGCGTCGCCACCCTGGACTACGACGGCGACGGCTTCACCGACATCTTCTTCACCAACGGCGCCGAAGTTCCCTCACTCACCAAGACCTCGCCCACCGACCACAACCGCCTCTTCCGCAACGAAGCCGGGCGCCGGTTCCGCGATGTCACCTCGGAAACCGGACTCCAGGGCGCGGGCTACTCCATGGGCGCCGCCGTCGCCGACTTCGACAACGATGGCCGCCCCGATATCTTTGTCGCCGGCGTCAATCGCAACATCCTCTACCGCAACACCGCTTCCGGCTTCCTCGACGTCACCGCGCGCTACGGCATCGCCTCCAACGAATGGGCCGTCGCCGCCGCCTTCTCCGACTTCGACAACGACGGCTTCGCCGACCTCCTCGTCGTCAACTACTCCTCCTGGCCCCAGGCCGAAGAACGCTTCTGCGGCGATTCAGCCCGCAAGCTCCGTGTCTATTGCCACCCCAAGTACTTCCGCGAAGTGCCCAATCGTCTCTATCGCAACCTCCGCGGACAGCGATTCGAAGACGTCACCGCCTCCTCAGGCATCGGCGCCGCGCGCGGCCGCGGCATGAGCGCCGCCATCGCCGACTACGACACCGACAATCGCGCCGACATCTTTGTCACCAACGACAACCTGCCCAACTTCCTCTTCCGCAACGTCTCGCCCCGCCCCGGCCAGATCCGCTTCGAGGAGACAGCCCTCCTCGCCAACACCGCCCTCCTCGATCACGGCAAACCCGTCGCCAGCATGGGCGCCGACTTCCGCGACTACGACAACGACGGTCTCCCCGATATCGCCCTCACCGCCCTCTCCGGCGAGACCTTTCCGCTCTTCCGCAATCTGGGCGGCGGCATGTTCAAGGACAACACCTATGCCTCCCGCATCGGCCCCCTCACCGCCCAGCGAGCCGGCTGGGGCATCGGCTGGATCGACTTCGACAACGACGGCCACAAGGACCTCTTCACCGCCAACTCCCACGTCAACGACATCGTCGAGCAGTTCGAGTCCTTCCCCTACCGCCAGCCCAACACCGTCCTCCGCAACCTCGGCAACGGCGCCTTCGCCGATGCCTCCGCCTCGCTCGCCCGCCCCGCCCCGCACCGCGGCGCCGCCTTCGCCGACTTCAACAACGACGGCCGCATCGACATCGTCGTCACCGCCCTCGGCGAGCCCGCCGAACTGTGGATCAATGAAAGTCCCGCCCCCAACCACTGGGTCATCGTCCGGCCCACCGCCATCCAGGCCAACCGCGACGCCCTCGGCGCCCGCATCGTGCTCGACGGCCAGACCAACCACATGACCACCGCCGTCAGCTACGCCTCATCCAGCCACTACGGTGTTCACTTCGGCCTCGGCGCCTCGAAGAAGATCGCCAAGCTGCAAGTCTTCTGGCCCTCCGGCGTCACCACCATCCTCGAAGATCAACCGGCAAACCGCGTCATCTCCATCGCCGAGCCCCAGTGACCCCTAACACGGCAGGAACGTGAACGCCAGCACTCCCAACACAAACCACAACACCGCGAACAACAGCCCGTAACCAAAGAAGTTCCGGAAGTCCACCTGCGCAATCCCCGCCACAATCACGTACCAGAACGGCGACGTCAGATTCCCCACGTGGTCCCCAACACTCATCGCCAGCAACGACCCGGGAATCGAAAAGCCCACCTCCTGCGCCGCCCGCACCGTCACGAACCCCTGAATCGCCCACTGCCCGCCGCTCGATGGAATGAAAATCGAAAACACCGCGCCAATGAACGCCGTCAGCAGCGGAAACGTCAGCGGACTCGAGACCGACGCCACCACGCCGGCCAGCTTCTCCCCCGTCGTCGTGAACTGAATCAGGCCCGCCACACCCGCATAAATGTGGTACATCACAATCACCGGCCACGCCGCCACAATCGCCTTCTGCAGCGCGCCTGTGAACCTGAACACCGTCCGGTGCAGCAGAAAACATCCCAGCAGCAGGAACGTGTTCAGTGAATTGATGTCCAGCGACAGCCCCTTCACCCCAAAGTGCACCCACAGCCAAACCACCAGCGCCACGCAGATCGCCGGCGTCACAAAGTAGCTCCGCTCCAGCTTTTCACTCCACGTGTGCTCGCCCGCCCCCTCAGCCGCCGGCGGATCCACAATCCGCTCCGCCGCTGGGAACTCCGAAACCTGCCGGCACCGCTTCGGCATCGCCCAACACCCCACCACCATCACCGCCACCGCATACCCCATCTCAAGCACGATCGCCGCCGGCGACCAGATCGTCCGGCTCAACGGAATCACGCCAATCGTCTTCTCCAGAAAATGCCCCGGCGTCGCCACCAGCAACGGAGCACTGGCCGAAAGCCCGAACTGCCACAGCGCGTTTGCCCCCAGCACAACCCCAAGCAGAAACAGAAAGTCCACCGGGATGCCCTTCCGCTCCGCTTCCCGTGCGAAGTACACCGCAATGATCGGCGACAGCGCAATCCCCAACCCCCAGTACGCATACGCGCACGTCCCCGCAATCAGCACCGACAGAATCACCACCTGATTTGGAGTCTTCGGCAGCCGCGCCACCGCCAGAATCAGACGCCGGAACAACGGGCTCGCGCCCAGCACGCTGCTCAACACAATGATCAGCGACATCTGCATCGTGAACGGCAGCAGCATCCACAGACCGCGGTAATACGCCTCCGCCGTCTGCGCCACCGTATTGCCCACCAGCAGTGCCGCCGCCGCCAGCAGCACCATCATGCCCACCGCCGCCGTCACGGCGTCGGGCACAAAGCGGCCCATCACCTTCACGAAGCGTTCAATCCAGGGGGCCGGGGCATCCGAACGTTCAAGCATCCGGCCATCTTAGCACCCGTTCTAGAGAATCGTGATTTCCACCGGCGCCCCCGTCGAACACCCCAGCCGCCGCGCCGCGCTGTCCTGATTGACACAGATCTCCAGATACCCGGAGCTTCCAATGATCGCCACCGGCTCACCGAAACCGCCCTCGGCATACGTCCGCGCAAGCGTATAAATGCGCGTCGCGCCAATCGCCACATCAATCGGGCGCACCCGGATCTGCGGCAGCTCATCCGCATGCAGATTCGTGATCAGATTCCCGAACCGGTCCACCTTCAGCACCGCGCCTGTCCACGTCCGCTTCGAAGTCTGCACCGGCCTCTCGAAACTGGTCCGCAGATAATCGCCGATCAACTTGCCCACCCGCGCCGGCGCCAAGCCCTTGGCCAGTTGCGCCGCCACCGGAGCGAAAATGTCGCGGCCATGGAACGTCTGGCTCACCGGCTCAAGAAACAGCTTGGCGTTCGAAACCAGCCGAACCTTGCTCTTCTCCCGGCCATACACCATCGACAGCACGCCATTATCAGGACCCAGAAAATACTGCCCCGCCGCCTCCACCAGAATCGGCCGCCGCGCCGTCCCCACACCCGGGTCCACAACCACCACATGAATCGTCTTGCGCGGAAAATAGCGGTACGTCTGGCTCACCACGAACGCCCCCTCGGCAATCTCGAAAGGCGGAATCTCATGCGTGATATCAATCACGTCCGCCCCGGGAGCAATCCGCCGGATCACCCCCTTCATGACGCCCGTAAAGTGGTCCGACGACCCGAAATCCGTGGTGAGTGTGATCAGTGCGCGTGGCATGCAACGTTAGAATGGAAGCAGCCGGGAATTGCCCATGCAGCGCTTCTACTTTGACCATAACGCGACAACGCCCGTCAAGGCTGGCGTCCTGGAAGCCATGCTCCCCTGCTTTCAGGAAGTCTTCGGCAACGCCTCCAGCATCCACCACTTCGGCCAGACCGCGCGCCAGCGCGTCGAACACGCCCGCCGCCAGGTGGCCCGCTTCCTGAACGCCCGCCCGGAAGAGATCGTATTCACCGCCGGTGGCACCGAAAGCAACAATCACGCCATCTTCGGAGCCGCCCCGGACCCGGCCGCGGCCCACATCGTCACCACCGCCATTGAGCACCCCGCCGTGCTCAGCCCCTGCGCCGAACTCGAGCGCCGTGGCGCATGCGTCCATCGAGTCGCCCCCACGCCGCACGGCGCCGTCCCGGCCTCAGCCCTCGTCGCGGCGCTCCGGCACGATACCCGGCTCGTTTCCATGATGCTCGTCAACAACGAACTCGGCACCATCCAGCCCGTCGCCGAATGCGCCCGCGCCGCCCGCGCCGCCGGAGCCCTCGTGCATTGCGACGCCGTCCAGGCCGCGGGCAGGATCCCGCTCGATGTCGACGCCCTCGAAGTCAACCTGCTCACCATCAGCGGCCACAAGCTCGGCGCACCCAAGGGCATCGGAGCTCTCTACATCCGCAAAGGCACACCCATCGCGCCCCTGCTGCACGGCGGCCACCATGAGCGCGACCGCCGTGCCGGCACCGAAAACGTTCCCGGCGCCGTCGCCCTCGGCGCCGCCTGCGAATTGGCCATGCGCGAGCCCTCCCTCGCCCCCCTCCGCGACCGCCTTGAAGCCGGCATCCTCCAGTCCGTCCCCGATGCCGCCCTCAACGGCGCCGCCCCACGCGTCGGCAACACCACCAACATCCGCATCCCCGGCGTCGAAGGCGAAGCCATGGTCATCGCACTCGACCTCGCCGGCTTCGCCATCTCAAGCGGAGCGGCCTGCTCCAGCGGCGCCATCGAACCCTCGCACGTGCTCACCGCCATCGGCCTCACCCGCGAAGACGCCCGCTCTTCCCTGCGCTTCTCCCTCGGCCCGGAAAACACGGAAGCGCAGGTCGATTCGCTCATCGCCGCCGTCGCCCGCTGCGCCGCCCGCCTCCGGGCTCTCTCCCCCACTTACCACGAACATGTCACACGATAACGGCGCGCCAGTCGCGGTGGCCATGTCCGGCGGAGTCGACAGCTCCGTCGTCGCCGGTCTCCTCGCCCGCCGCGGCGGTCCCGTCGTGGGCCTCACCATGCAGCTCTGGAATCAACGCCGCCTGCCTGAACTCGCTGGCGGCGGCGCCTCCGGCCGCTGCTGCTCCCTGGACGATGTCTACGACGCGCGAGCCGTCGCCGCCAAACTCGGCATCCCGTATTACGTCGTGAACTTCGAAAGCAACTTCGAGGAAGCCGTCGTCAAGCCCTTCGTCGAGCAGTACCTCGAAGGCCGCACCCCCATCCCCTGCACCCTCTGCAACAACCACGTCAAATTCGATCAGTTCCTCGACATGGCCCGCGGCGTCGGTGCGGACCGTGTCGCCACCGGCCACTACGCCCGCATCCAATGGAACCCCGGCACCCTCCGCTGGGAACTGCGCCGCAGCGTCGATGAGGCCAAGGATCAGACCTACTTCCTCTTCGGCCTCACCCAGGAACAACTCGCCCGCACCGAATTTCCTCTCGGCGGAATGAAGAAGCCGGAGGTGCGGGAACTGGCGCGCGAACTCGGCATCCCGGTCGCCGAAAAACCCGACAGCCAGGAAATATGCTTCGTGCCCAACGGAGACTACGCCGCCTTCATCGACGCCTACTTCCGCGAGAAAGGCATTGAACCCAAGCGCACCGGCGGCGCGATCGTCGATCAATCAGGTGAGGTGCTCGGCACCCACTCGGGCGTTCATCACTATACGGTGGGCCAGCGCAAAGGCCTCCGCATCGCCGCGCGCGAGCCCCTCTACGTCATCGCAACGGACCCGCAAACCCAGCGCGTCACCGTCGGCCCCAACGAAGCTCTCGCCCGCAAGACCTTCATCGCCGCGGCCATCAACTGGATCTCCATCGCCCAACCCCTCGAACCCATCCGCGGCGAAGTGCGCATCAGAAACAAGCACCTCCCCGCCGCCGCCACCATCCGGCCCCTCAGCCCCGAACGCGCGGAAGTGGAGTTCGATGAGCCGCAGCGGGCCGTCACCCCGGGCCAGGGCGCGGTCTTCTATCGCGGCGATCTCGTGCTCGGCGGCGGTTGGATTGAGTAGACACCGTTCCAACGCCAGGAACTGGGCCGAATGGGCCCTCGCCGCCGGCGGCATCGCCGTCCTCCGCTGGGCCCCCCTCCCCGTCGCCAACTGGCTCGGCCGCATCTTCAGCCTAGCGCTCGATCGTCTCGTGCCCCGTCTCCGCCGCACCGCCCGGGCCAACCTCGCCATGGCATGGCCCCATCACCCCGCCCCGGAACAGGTCATCGATGAAGTCTTCCGCTCCATCGGCCGCGTCCTCGTCGCCTTCGCCCGCGAACCCGATATCCACGCCGGCAACGTCGGCGAATGGATCGGCTACGAAGGCCTCGAACACTTCCAGGAAGCCAAGCGCCGAGGCAAAGGCGTGCTCTTCGCCACCGCCCATCTCGGCAACTGGGAACTCAGCCACTATGCACACGCGTTGATGACCGAACCCATGTGCATCGTCGGCCGGCCACTCGACAACCCCCGGCTCGATCGCCTCGTCGTCCGCCGCCGCACCGGAAGCGGCAACTGGCAATTGGGCCGAGGCGAATACGTGCGAGGCATGCTCAAGGCTCTCAGCCGCAATCAGGCGGTCGGCATCCTCGTCGATCAGAACGTCGCCGCCAGCGAGGGCGTCTTCGTCGACTTCTTCGGCACCCCCGCCGCCACCGGAAGCGGCTTCGCCAAACTGGCCGCCAAAACCGGAGCCGCCGTCATCCCCGGCTTCGCCCTCTGGTCGGAAGCCACCCGCCGCTACGTCCTGAAGTTCTACCCCATCGTCGAACTCTCCGGCGACGAACAGGAAGACACCCAGCGCGTCACCCGCGCCGTCGAAGCGGCCATCCGCGAAAACCCCGGCCAATGGCTCTGGATCCACCTGAGATGGAAAACCCGCCCCGAACCCGCCTCGGACCCGCACCGGGAGTTGTATCGTTAGATGGATAGCATGCGCGGATCAAAGCGGCTCGCGATCATAGTCCTACTGAGCGCCGGTGGCATGCGGGCTCAGGATCCGCCGCCTTGTCGGAGCCAAGTAGAAAGTTCCTATTCCCGGCCAAGTAGAAAGTTCCGGTTTTGGGAATCCGTTTCGGGACCCCATGGTATGTTCGCATAGCCACGCCGGGGTCGCGCCTGGCGTGGTTGCCCA
>Ga0194132_10009079_pt1 | contig 13914 bp, 7 predicted proteins | sample TA2KigOf80mmetaG_FD_148612 | JGI IMG/M metagenome (GOLD analysis project Ga0194132, IMG submission 148612) | Freshwater microbial communities from Lake Tanganyika, Tanzania - TA2015054 Kigoma Offshore 80m | ecosystem: Environmental > Aquatic > Freshwater > Lake | place: Tanzania: Lake Tanganyika... | reverse complement strand
GAGTATATGGAATTCTTGATGGATATCAACAGTCGCGACCAGACACACGAAATGGATTTTACGGGAGAAACGACGAGATGGTGGTGCGCAAAACAAGCGGCGGCACCAAAGGCGGTGAGTCTGATTCCTGCGGAAGAACTGGGTGTGAAAACCACAACGAACAAACCGGTTTTACTGGAAGAACTCCTTGCCGATGTTGATGTCCCGCTTTCACCGACGACCGCAGGTATCTACATTCCAGAACAAGAAATACTAAGACGAAGCAAGTTTCAGTGGTTTGCGCGTCTCTCGCCGAAACAAGTGCTTGAATCAAAGACGCTGGTGGGGAAGTATCTTCTAATAAAAGCATCGGGATGCTAGAATCTTTATATTTCAGTGTAATCTATGTCAATATCCTTACCAAATCGCTTGACTGGTTCGTGTCGTAATCTCGTCATTTTCAAAGTAATATTATTATCGTGTATAATACGACTTATATGTGATTTATTCAATTCTACATCAGGATATTTATTTTTCAGTAAAAGCAATAAATCTTCAATCGTTATGGTTTTATTATGCTTGATTTCTTGTAATAAAAAATCCACATGTTCTTTATGCACCTTATACGCCTTTGGTGTTCTTTCATATCCAGTAATTTTCCCATATTTTTTGTATTTATCTACCCAACGCATCAAACTTCGTCTGGAACATTTGAATATTTTACAAACTTCTTCTTGTGTCTTATCTTCAACTAAATAATATTGGACAGCTGTTTCTTTATAGTCACTACTCTTCTGGTGAGGCATTTGCTATATATTCATAAAATTATAATAAAGATATGTTAGTATAATTTTATAATATGACACATGTGTTATCGCTGGGCGCAATCAATAAACATACTCGTGAATATGTTTATCCTAAAATAGCAAATAAAAAAGATGAATATATTTGTCCTGAATGTAATAAGGATTTAATTTTAGTAAAGGGTGAAGTAAGAGTTCATCATTTTAGGCACAAGGTTGATACGAAAACGCCTTGTAATCATTATAATAAACCAACCGAAACACAAATTCATAAAGATGCAAAAATATTACTGAAAACTTTATTGGAAAGAAAAATCCCAATTTCGTTTATTAGAAAATGTTGTGAATGCATCGGTAATTTAATATGGAAACTACCTGAAATAAAAGACAATTCGGTTATTAAATTGGAGCACAGGTTTGAATTTAATGGTCCAAAAATAGCGGATGTTGCGTGGTTGAATGATGATAAATTGTATTGTATATTTGAAATATGTAATACACACAAAACCCGTAATGAAAATAGACCTGAACCTTGGTTTGAAATTGATGCTAAAACACTTATAACAAATGCGAATGATGATAGTTTAACTTTATTAGAAGTTCCTTGTATTAGACGGCAAATAATTTGCGGTAAATGTCGTGAATATAATAATAAAAAACAAGCAATACGAATAATCGCGTCTTACACTAAACGAAACATTTATAAGCAAAAGTATGTAATACTACTTGAAAATACTCAACGTAAAAAAAAAGAACGTGAATTATATACAAAAGAACGTAAAAAATTGGAACGTGAAAAAAAAGAACGTGAAAAAAATGAATATGAAATATATGAAAAAGAATATGAAATATATGAAAAAGAATATGAAATATATAAACAAAAAGAGCACAAAATTCGTGAAAATTTTAGAAAACGACAATTAAATTTTGATGATGAATTAAATAAAGTTACTACACTAAAAATAGTAAAATATTATGAAAATATTGCTATACATCAAATTAAAAAATGTGATTATTGCGCATCAAAGAATAATAGGTGTTTTACATGTATAACAAAAATATCAAAACTAGGAAAGGATATGCGAATTAAACACTTTGTATCAAGTTTAGAAGACCCGTCACATCAACCCACAGAATAAACCATAATTTATTTATGTTTTGTTTCCATATGCAACTTAAATAATCCTTTTGAAAAATTACCAAAATCACATGCTTCACAATAAAATTTAAATTCTTTTTTCCTTTCTTCTTTATTTGCGTGGTTATTCAAATAATGAAGTTTCATATTGGTTGTTCGCGTAGTCGTATAATCACATAATTTACAGTTCGGTTCAAATACCTTATCACTTCTGGTCTTTCTTATCCCATTATTTTTATGTTTTTCACATTCTAAATGCTGTTTCCAATGTGCAGGATACATACATTTGTAATTACAGCATTCACAATAATATGTGGGTTCTTTTTCAATCGGTTGTTCCATTATCGTTACTTGTTTATAACATATTATATTTATATAAATTGTGTTTAAATGACTTAAATATAAATATTATAATAGTATATAAAAATAACAATAATGACTTAAACATACTATAACATATAATACAAAACAATGCCGAATTTTTGTATATTTCAAGACAAATTAATTACACTAGAAGATATTTATAAATTCAATATTGATAAAAGTAGTGAGTTTATATGCTACACTTGTGATAAACGATTGCATTTTAGACAATCTCGTAATGGAGACAAAGATTATACAGAACATTTTTATCACCAAAATAACATAAAAGATACACATATTAATTGTGAAAATGATACATATCAAAGTGTTAAGAAAGAATTAAGTGATTTCCATAGTATGTTTTCAAACTTTGTGAAAAATGATTGTAAAGAAATTTTACGAAAAATAGAATTTAAAAAACATGTTGTTGATGGATATAGCAGAGTTCATAATATGGGAATAGAATTTCAAAATTCTAAAATATCAGTTGATGATATAATTAGTAGAGATAAAACAACAGAAATTGACTGGATATTTAATGTTGAAAAACAATTTATTAAAAAAATAGATATAGGGAATTTAATTGTATGCGAGATACCTCATGACAATTGGGAAAAGGCAGTAAAAGTTGTAGAAAATAATGTATTCTTATACACAAGTTTCAAATCGTGGATTTGGTTAGTTGATAGAGAAAGTTATAGAATTCAAATTGATAATAAATTAAGAAATGTGTGGATTGGCGAAGTATGTAGTTTTCAAGATGTATTAGATAATACTTGTCTTCAATATATTATAACCACAGAAGGATTAAATAGTTTTCGTTGTGTAGAAAATGATTGTGAAAGTTCTAAAATAATTTACGCAAGATGTAAAAAATCAATGTATTTATTAGACGATATACATAGAAAATATGTTTGTAATTATTTATTTAACGAAAATGATATTTTAGCGATAAAATCTGTTGCTGGAAGTGGAAAAACTACTACATTATTAAATATAGCAAAAAAACATAACGATAAGAAAATTTTGTATATAGCATTCAATAAAAGTTTAATTACAGAAATAAAAGATAAAATAAAATCACAAAATATTCATAATATTCAACCATTCACATTTGATGCCTTATTGTATAAGTTATTTATATCTCTAAAAGGATATGAACCTACTATTGTTGATTTAAAACCACAATTTATAGGTAAAATAATACCATTTTTAGAAGGAAAACCTTATAAAGTTAGAGAATATTATTGTAAAAAATTTCTTCAATTTTGTAATGATGCTAATAACAATGATATTCGTCAATTTTGTTTAACTAAATTAGGTGATAAGAAACCACTAATGGAACAGATGTGGGATAAATCTAATCAAGACAAATTAATTACATTTGAAACAATTAGAAAAAGAGCATATATAAACAGATGGTTTAAGGATTTTATTGACAATTCATTTCATTTAATTATGATTGATGAGACACAAGATTTTGACATGATTATGTTAAAAATGTTGTTGAATGATACAAAAATACCTAAAATATTTGTTGGAGATCCAAAACAATCTATTTATGATTTTAGAGGTTGTATTAATGCTTTCAATTATCTACCAAAAGAAGCATTAGTAATTGAATTTTATTCAACATTTAGAGTTGGAAATCCTGCTTGTGAAATTATTAGAAGTAAATTTGATGATTGCTGGATGATTTCAAAAAGTATTAATGAAACACATTTTGTTCCGTCATTTGAAAATAATGACAAGTATGTTTATTTATTTAGAAGTTGGAGAGTTTTATTACAAACTGCCGAAAAAACAAATAATATATGGGTTTATAATTTTGATAAAAAAATAAATGAAATTAAAAATCTTCATAAAAAACTTCAAAATATAAACAATTTTGATGATGATGATGATAAGTTTGAAGATGACTTGCCTAAATTTCTTACATCAATATCATCATATCAACTTGAAGAATTACTTAACAATATAAATAAAAATGTGGTTTGTTTTGAAGATAGCATAATTCAATTTTATACAACCCATTCATATAAAGGTATGGAAAGCGACAATATTAGATTAGCAAATGATATTGATATAACTGATGATGAAAATATTTATTATGTTGCTATTACAAGAGGTATGAAAAAAATTGTTATAGATGATTAGCAAAGGTTCTAGCACAGGTTATCGCTCTGCGTCGTGTGGGGGTGCAACCCCAACAGGTTATTCGTGAATAATGCCAATTCAATATCATGCTCATGTATGTTATGGAATATCGTAATGTATTTACAAATCAACGATGTAATACGATACTTTATGTCTTCACTAAACAAAGGTGTCATCTTAACAAATAAGAAATAGTTGTCCAAAATATCCAATACAGAATATCCTTCATCGTTCAATTGAAATAATATATGATTGGCATTACGCACACGTGTATTTATGTCACACGTGTCATCTAAAATAATGCGAGTATATTCTTCGAAACGATGAAATCCGATATTCGAACATATCTTGTTCGCAAGGTCAATCGTAATCTCTCGGTCCATCAATTTCGTCTTTTCCAAATAATTGATCAGCGTACGCACCGACCCATTCGAAACGCGAAGCAAGAAATCCTCCGCTTCGCCCGTAATCATCAAACGTTCATTCGCTTTTATCTTTAGCATAATTTTATGAAGACAAGGCCGATTTAGTTGATTAATTTTCACGATGATGTTGCGTGTCTGAAATGTATCCACTACTTTCTGAATATTCGTGCATGACGAAATAAAATGAACGTTATGACTGTATTTATCGATACAATTCCGGAAAACTTGTTGTCCTTGTTCGTTGATGAGGTCGATGTCATCAAGGAGTACAATTTTCTTTTTTCCAGGTATCATCGTCATCGTTTGACAGAACACTTTCACATCATTCCGGTAGTATTGAATCCCCTGTTCTTTCAAACTATTCAGAACCAGAATATTCTCTTTCATCGCGGTGTTACTTGCCCCGGATTTTTTGTAATATTCGTGAATCATCGCATTAATAATCGATGTTTTTCCTGAACCTGAATCGCCATAAAACATGATGTTGAGGTTATCCATTTCGATAAGACTCTTAATGATCGTGACTGTATTTTCATCCAATTGTTCAAAATCCGGTATTTTCGACGGTTGATATTTTGCGATAAATGGAATATCCGGAGATAGATGGTGATTCATTTTATGGCGCGTCCCACTAAAGTATAATAAATATAATGTTTAAGTAATAACATCATCCACCATCAATCCATCGCGAAAACATGTTCTTTAATTTCCCGTTCGGCGGCGCAGCTAGTGGCGGATTTCCTGGGCATAATGGTCATGGATTCGGCGGACCTGAAATGTTCTTCGAGTCAGATGGTTTCCCTCCACAAATGAACGCCGACAACATCGACAAAGACAAGGATTATTATAAAATATTAGGCGTGGATGAAAAGGCAAGCGAAGATGAATTGAAGAAAGCGTATAGAAAGATGTCGATGATTCACCACCCCGATAAAAACGGAAACACAGATGAAAGCAAACAGAAATTCCAAGAACTGAATAACGCATATGAGTTATTATCTGATGCGAATAAACGACGAACCTATGATATGATGCGTAAAGGTGGTGGAGGCGGCGGCATGCCGAACGTATTCCATTTTGGTGGTGGCGGCGGCGGAATGCCGCCCGGTATGCCGCCTGGTATCCCCGAAGAACTACTTCATATGTTATTTGGAGGCGCGGCGGGAGGTCATGGTCCTGGGATGGGTCCAAAAGTAGTATTTCAAACATTCCATAATGGGCGAATGAATGGGGGATTCACGCATCAGGGACATCCGCAACAGCAGCAGCAGCAGCAGCAGCAACAACAAGCACCCCCCAACGTTCGTGTATATCAGGTTCCAGAGACAATCGTGAAAACTGTTTCACTCACTCTCGAACAGTGTTACAACGGTTGTTCGATTCCACTCGAAATAGACCGCCAAGTACCAGATAATGATATCATCAAGATAGAACGCGAGACGATCCATGCGCAAATACCGAAAGGTATTCTTCAAGGAGATACGATTATATTAAATGATTGCGGACACATGAATGAAGTGGGAATGAAAGGGGATGTTCGTATCGTAATCAATGTCCTCCAACACGCGTTATTCAAGGTGGAGAATCTCGACCTAACCATCGAAAAAACAATACCACTTAAAGCGGCATTATGTGGATTCGATTTCGAAATCACACATCTGAACGGACGTATATTCAAACTCGCCAACAAGCCAGGCAACGTGATTAAACCGGGTAATATCAAAACAATACCTGGTTTGGGTTTAGAAAAAGGCGGCGAATCCGGTGTTCTTAAAATCAAATTCAACGTCGAATTTCCAGATACGCTTACACCCGAGCAAATTCAGACACTTAAACAAGGTCTGTAATCAGAACGAGAATCATTAAATCTCGATGAACTTCACATTTGAATACCCAGAAAAAAGTGATTCGCCGTATATAGCATAAAGTCCGCCGGCACCGGTTTCAACGCCGTTGATGCGAGGATACAAACGTATTCTTACACCAAACGCAATGACGGTAAAGCGGCATATTACAGTTAAACTCTGTGTCCCACCCACCGTGGCACCAGTTGTTTTCAAACGCTGATTTGTTGTAACCAACGAAGGATTCGCACTAATATTAAATGAAAGATCCGCAATACCGTTATTTACATCAAATACATTATACCAGTTCGACCCATAAACGGGAGAAATATATTCGATAACGCATTCATAATAATCAGCATTTCCGTTATAGTCGGGATAATCAAAAAATACAGTGAGGCCGTTTAAGGTGCCAGATATCGTGCTTGAACGCGAACCATATCTCAAATTAGGTGTGCTCGGTTTATAAGGATAGAACGAAGGATATACGTTACTATTGAATGAGTCGGTGATGGGTATGTTATTCACCATTGACATGTAGGTATAATCAGAAAACGTTCTATCGTTGATATATTCATTTACGATGACGGTGCGAATACGAAATTGAATCGGTTGCTCATTCACACCACTTATATTCGAATATACAGCTTGATATCCGGCGACGCCGCCATTTTCAGCAGTCGGTATAAAAATCTCATTCGATACATCTCGCCAATTTCGTAGAAGGGGGTCTGATGAAGAAATGTCTCGCCGTTCTAGTGTAAAATATTTATATCGGTAATACGGAGCGGTAATATCTGTTTTATAATAATTCGGGTCATTCGAAAAATCCGGTAAGTTCCATTTCAAAGTCACGGTGCCGTTATACCCTTGTGCGGATAGTGTTAGTGGAGCAAGTGGTTTTCGAAATGGTATGATATATGTTCCTTCTGTATTAATATTACGATAATCAGCAGGAATAAACTTCGTTTCATTTTGACTATCTATGAAGGACTGAACCGGGCTTACTCTGATTTCATATCCGCGTCCGGCTTTCAAATACAGTTGAGCATTCGACGCGTCAATATCGGATTGTAGGCTGGACGGAATTGTGTATGTTACGATACCACCATTCGATGAAAGATTTGGGGTCAGTATCGAAAGAGGGTTGCCACGATCATCATTGCGTATGGCATACTCTGTTGGATAAAGATTGTCTTGAACATACTCTGTTGGAATGATGATGTTGATGTAATATTGTGGCTGGGATGAATACTTCCATCGAAGCACGACTTTACCGCCTTGACTCGTGGATATCAAAGAATAACTCATGTCGGTAATCGGGTCATTTACGTCAGTTCCCATCCTGAACTCAACCTGACTGGGTGCTGTTCCATAATTTGAAGAAAGGTCTTCATCTGGAAAAAAATCATTAATATTAAACGGTGTTACTGTAAATAAATATTTTTTACCATTTAGAAATGGTGAATAGATATTGCTCTTTAACGTTACAGTAAATTCAGTTGGTAAGCCTGAAAATGTTCGAACCGGTGCTACACCATTCAATATTATCTGCCCTGAATAAAAAATAAACCGATAATCACTTCTAGAAATATTACTGATTGTATAATCTAATTTCAAATAATAACCGTCGCCATTACTTGCGTCGATACGAATCATCGTAGGTGGCGATTGTGATTTCAAAATTACGATTTTATTTGGCGTAGTTCCACTACCGATGACATTTCCAGTGATATAATTTATGTAATTATAAACTGGATTTGTGGGATCCGTCGGAGTTGAAAGTGTGTTGCCGAATACAGTATATGTTCCGGAAATATCAAACACATTGGAAATATCCATTGAGCGATTACTGCTATTATGTTCAAGATGACCGCGAATCGAGAGATGAAACGAAGATTGAATACTCGTGTTCCATGTTAAACCACCGGTGTCTTGTACGTAATACCATTTCAGTTGAATGTTTGAAAGGTCGAATGCGTTTTGAGTTAATAACCTGCTTTTATAAGAAAATGTTCGGTTCGAATACGTCAAAATAATATTTTTCGAGATGTCGATGACATTTGGGTCACTATTTAAATAACGGTCTGTATCATTGTTTGTAATCGGTCGCGGAAGTAATATGAATTGCGTCAGTTCGTTGCGTAATGTATTTAAGTCGGATTGTTCGCTCGTATTCAACAATGAATAACGTTTAATACCGGTGTAAAGCCTACGAAAATCGTCGAATGGATAACCGCGACGACCGCGTTCAGTATCGATGTAAAATCCGGCTTCAATACTATTTTGAATATAACGCGTATTATTAATGTATCGGGTTGGTTGTCCAGGTGTTTCAACCACCTCTTCATAATCAATAATATAATTCAGAATTGGCGAACCCGCGTCATCTTGCGGGACCCTCCATGTAATAATCGCTAATTGGTTTCCAATAACAGGTGCGCCAATAAAGCTGATAGGAGAATTTGTTGGACGTGCGAATGGAATACCAGACAATATTGACGAATACAACGAACGCCCGATTTCATTTACGCCTGCCAATCGAAAATAATACTTGAAACCGTTGATGAGTGGGCCCGATAATGGCGTATTTAAATTCAAATTCGTATTGATATATTGTTGTTCCTGTGCTGTTTTATACGTATAAGTTGATACCGTTTGATTATATTCCGTTTTGCTTTGGTCACTTACATATACATTTATATCATCAAATCTATCGAATTGTAGTAAGTTACTGGAGACATCTGGTGTATATTCTATCGATGTCACCCAGCGCCCGGATATATCAAATGCTGTTTGTATTACGAAATATTGTATTTCATAACCGGTGAATGCCGGTTTTTCCCAATAAATATTAACGCGATTTGATGTTCGTTCGGATTCAATCGTAAATGTATCTGATCCGAGACTATTGATTTGATTGACAATCTGGTTTGGAGCCGAACCACAACGACGAGTAAATAGGGATGAAAACGCACTTGGGCCAACAATATTATAGGATGAAATGCGATATGAATAATAGATGCCATTTGTCAAGTTAAAAAACGAATACCGAGGCACCAACTGTGTGTAAGTATCACCGATGTCATATAATGTATTTGTGGAACTGTCTAATTGATATGATGCGGCCAACGTGGGGTCTGGCCCCGCAAATCGATACGCTTGATGTGGAGTGAATGTTTGCGAGAGCATTTTAACTTGAAACGAATCCGCCTGAGAATTCATCGTCTTAAAATAAGTATTATAACTGGGGTCGATTATTGTGAGTTGAAATAAGAAGACGAGTTGAGTATGTGAATGAACGAGCACCGATGAAAAAGGCGTAAAATTAGACGCACCGCTAATATCGAATGTTCGAGAAACAATACTGAAAGATAGGTCGGAAAACGACGACGACGACGAACCTGCGGCTGCTGCGGCTGCGGTGGCGGCAATTTTCGCATAATTCGCCCTATCATTCATCGAGATGTCGAATAACATGCGAGTATGATAGGATGCGTCAGAGACAGTCGTCAAAAAATCTCTCACATTCATTGTGTTATAACTGTTGTCGCTTATGAGTGTGGTTGTTTTCAAGTAAGGGCGAGAGAAGCCGCGAATACGCATATGAAACGGAATGTTTAAATTCGCGGAGAGGTCGGCCAGCGGGGTTCCACTGGAACGAGGAATCGGCAAATATGAGATATCTGTCGCGAGTTTCGAGAGATTTGCCAAATAGTTCCATGAGAATGACCAGGTTGCTTTTCCATAATCTTCCATGGAACGCGTCATTTTGGGCATGTGATACAATATACCTCCGCTAGAATCGTTTTCGATGACGACGGGCGACGACGACGACGACGAAGCATTAAATGTGCTTACAGAGAATCCGAGACCCGCTGTGCTTAATCCAAGTCCAAGTCGTTGAGATGTAAAATCTCTCGAAATCGGAAAACGAAACGGGGCGATACGCAGACTTTTTACGAGGATACTATATTCTCGGTCCATCGTCGATGGTGTCGGTGCATTTGCCGAAGAATACGTATTGCTTGATATACTTACTCGCCCGGAAACGACATCGCCTGGTTTTAGATATTTAAGGTCGCGGCTAGCAGCACTGGTATCTGTGGATGATATACCTGGAAATGTAATCGGAAAGATATCCACCATAGTTTTACCGTTATTTTGCGGCATCGGTCCGAAACAATTTACGACAGAATCATATGTCCTCGTTGTATTCAATATTAAATCGACGCGTTTGTCGCCAGGATTGATACTTGCTTCTTTATAAATCGAGAGAGTCATCGTGGTGAGTGCGATTGATGTTGGGTCTGGATTCAGTTCGGCAATCGGACGGTCATTATGATATTCCCATGTCACTTCGATTTCGCCATAATATCCCAAATCAAAGAAATTCGCTCGGGAATGTGCGGCCGACTGTGTCGTCGTGATATTAAATAAAATGTTCGAGAAATTCACATCAATCCCCGTGAATAACCCCGACGCCGATAGGATTTGAGTATGGAATGGGACTGGCAACGCGTATGAATAATAAGATGGATTGACTGGACTTGCGACGGTTGGGTCTAATATGGTGCTGACTGCGGGGCCAGGCGAACTAGGCGATACTCGTTCTTCTGTGTAAAAGAAGTAATTTTTAATTGTAGAACCATTTTCGGATGGGATATTCCATGAGAGATCATTACGATTCTGAAAACCGACACGAACAATACTAGATAATACATCGAATGTTGCGAGTGCGGAAGCGGGTATAAAATTGATACTAAGGTCGCTTTGAGTGGCGCGAATCTGCGCACGACCTTCTCTCAATAATGTAACGGTGCGGTTTGATATTGAAATTGTATTGGGCGTTAAAACTTCATAGACAAAACTAGACGGATTATTGGAGACAGGGTCGGTTAAGTTAAATGAACCGTCGGCCCATTCTTTGGGAGGGATGACGAAGTTAGAAATGACGGTTTGTGCGCGATTCACGATGAAAACGGCGGTGATTTGGGCGGAAGTATAACCAGGTGTTGCGGCTTGTGTAGCCGTAATCGTGGTTTGACCGCTATTTAGGATTGTCACCGTCCTCCCTGAATTACCTGAGGTATGCGCAACATTCGAATTACTGCTAGTGAAAGTGAATGTCGCTTCCGGACTTAAATTATTGGAAGATGGGTCGATGAGTTGAAATGACGCGTCGCCGTATGTGCGAGGTATAATCGAAAATCGCGATAGTGTAGGTGTAATCGTCGTCATCCCGCTGACTGTGATGATATTATTACTATGAATATACATAATAATAATATAGTAAAGCGGCGATTCATACGCTTCGTTCTTCTCTAACAACTGACGGAAGTGTTCTTGGACGGACAATACGTGTAGGTATGAAATTCTCGTATATATCTGTCAAGCTCGTAATATCTTGGTGTAGCCGAACCTCATTTGGCTGATTCGTAAAGCCGACCAAATTTTCAGCATATATTTTGACGACGTAACTATTCATTCTTGAATCCGGTCGCTGGCTTACATTATTACTTAATCCAATAACTGTCGCTTGAAAAGATATCGTGGAAGTTCCATCATTGAAGACAATAGAATTGTTATAGTCGAAGGTTTGACGCTGAGAATACCCGGTTTCACTCGGTGCGATATCATAATCGACGATAAAACGTAGAATACCTTCTGTGTTCAATAGATCGCTACTTGTCCAAGTAATAAGTAACTTACTATCCAAATTGGTGTATTGAACATTCATTAATTTTGACGGAACTTGCCCGATAATAACGGGGCGTGGCAAATACGGGCTATTTGAAGCAATCACATTCCGCAAACCGATAATTTTACGACGGGCGATATCTTGTGTTACAGCAGCTACACGAAATACATATGCCGTATTATTTAATAACCCGCGTAGTGTATAAGAACGAGCCATGGAATTGGTAAATAATCCAATCGGCTGCGATGGTATCTTATCCCATAATGTGTCATCTACTAAAATGTTTTTCAAATCTTGGTTTGTATTCGTTATGGTTGTTGGATCCGATAATACACCAATAATGTTGGCCGAACCTACTTCCGCGACGGTATAAAGAGTGTATAATTTGTATTCAATATAATAACCCACAATAGGGGCTTCCGGTTCAATCGTTTCTGGGTCATCCCACGAGAGTGTAATTAACCCGGTGTCAATCGTATATTTTACGTTTTGAATCACATCCGACGGAAAAAAAGGCACACCTCGAACGGCGCGATAACTGGTCGAATATCCGAAACTATTTCTTGAATAGACGTGATACTCATATTCTAATCCGTTGAACAGGATTTCATAATTATCTTCATAATATGGTCCGGGTATATTATCGAAGACGATTGACGGAACATTGGAAAATACCGCAATACCATTGACACGAGTAAGTTCATATCTTACGATTCGATAATCTAATATTGGCAATCCTCCGGTCAAATCCAAACTTGGCGGCCGTGTATCCCAATCAAAATAAAGTCGGACCAAACGGTCGGCACTGCTTGCTCTGAAAATAGACGGCGGATTCGGCAATTTACCCGGGATACCTGAAACCAGCGAGATATTTGATGTCGTAACTTGTGTATATTCACTTGTATCACCAGAAGCATCGACCACACAGTAACGAACATAATAACGACGTCCATTAAATACATTACGGCTAATATCAAATACGTATTCAAACGCGGTTGTGTTTGAACCAACACTCGTTCGGTCGTATTGAATCGTATATTCCGGGTAATACGCGGTATGTGGTGCGTTTAGCGTGAGGGGCGGATAATACCAGTTGTCTTTATCATCTGTGTATTGAATACGATACGACCAACCAGAATACGCATTCGGTCCGGCGGTGCTGCCACTTCCGACGCCGCGATATTGACGCCATCGAAATCGAATGAATGAATCATTCGGCTCTGTGCCGACAATACCTCCATTCTCTGGATTTGGATAGGTTGATAATGTGGGGGCGACAACTCGCGCAAGACTCACCGCATCGCTATTCGAAAACAGTGCGATATTAAACGAGAGTTCTGACGGTAAAGATATGCCGTAAATGTTGGATGAAAATACCTGAAAACGATAGGTGCCGCTTTGAAACCCTATTGCGCCGGTGGGTGGCGTTATTTGTTTGCGTATGTAATTGGCTTTGACGCCGATTGTATTGATTGCGATATTTCCAGAACTGTCTAAACTATAT
>Ga0194132_10009078_pt1 | contig 13915 bp, 13 predicted proteins | sample TA2KigOf80mmetaG_FD_148612 | JGI IMG/M metagenome (GOLD analysis project Ga0194132, IMG submission 148612) | Freshwater microbial communities from Lake Tanganyika, Tanzania - TA2015054 Kigoma Offshore 80m | ecosystem: Environmental > Aquatic > Freshwater > Lake | place: Tanzania: Lake... | reverse complement strand
GCGCGGCCGCCAGCGCGCGCGTGCTCGAGATCGCGGCGGGGACGGGCGTCGTGACGCGCGCGCTGGCGGCCGCGCTCCCCGCGGGCAGCTCGATCATCGCGACGGACCTCAACCAGGCGATGCTCGACCAGGCGGCGAAGACCGGCACCGCGCGCCCGGTCGAGTGGCGCCAGGCGGACGCGATGCAGCTCCCGTTCGAGGACGGCGCGTTCGACGCGGTCGTCTGCCAGTTCGGCGTCATGTTCTTCCCCGACAAGCCGACGGCGTTCGCCGAGGCGCGCCGCGTGCTGAAGCCCGGCGGCGTGCTCCTCTTCAACGTCTGGGACCGGATCGAGGACAACGAGCTCGCCGAGACCGTGACGGCGGCGCTGGCGACCGTCTTTCCGCAGGACCCGCCGCGGTTCATGGCGCGCACGCCGCACGGCTACCACGACCGAGACACCGTCACTCGTGATCTGGCGGCCGGAGGATTCGCGGCCTCGCCGCGCATCGACACGGTCACCGCGCGGAGTCGCGCGGCGTCGCCGCAGGATGCCGCACTCGCGTACTGCCAGGGCACGCCGCTGCGTGGGGAGATCGAGGCGCGTAATGCGGCGCGGCTCGAGGAGGCGACGGCTGCCGCCGCGCGCGCGATCGGCGCGCGCGTCGGCGGGGGCGCCGTCGACGCGAAGATCCAGGCGCACGTGGTGACGGTCGAGCGCGGCTAGCAATGCGGGCCTCGAAAGTTCGAATGCTTATCGCGTGAGGCGCGCTCGAGGACATCTCAGGACGGCGCCGGTTTATCTCTCCTACGTTCTCAGCGCTCCCTTCATTCCCGCCTTGATTGACAGATACAGCGGCTCGTAGATCTCCAGATCGCGCGGAATGAAAGGAGTTCCGTTGTAACGCGCTTCCCGTGAGGCTTTGTAGAGCCGTTGATAAGGAACCGCGACCGCCCTTGTCTGTTGATGGCGTCCAATCTCAAGGCGACGTGTCTCGTGATTCCTCTCTCGGGGCGCGACGGTCATGAGGAACGCTTCTACGTAGTGGAGAGAGATGTAAAACCAGATGACGATGGTCCACTCAGGATAGGGAGTGTTGCGCGGGATCGTTGCGAGGAAAGCTTCGAAGCGTTCTGCCTGGCTTAGATGGTCCGCGCTACTTAGCATCCGCGCGCCGAGGCGCGGGGCGGCGAAACAACACCGCAGCGTCCGGAGGAATGAAGAGATCCGGGCTACGCCCGCGCAAATGTATAGTTTCGAAGTCCATCGGGTAATCCTCGAACGTTCGCTCGAGACTCAGCTCAATGCTCGCAAGTTCGTTCTCCGCGTGCTCGTCTTCCTGATCAAGCAACGTGGAGACCGTGATTTCATTGCGCTGCGAATCGTACTGGACAAAGGCAGCCGCAACGATCGGGGGTAGCTTGCCGAGGTGGGCGAGGAAGTGGTGGCCGATGTCGAGAACTGTAGCGCCCACGGTCTGCATATTAGTGCACTCCCCAAGCAAGGAACGCAATCCCAGATCCCTAGGATCCTAGGGTGAATTCACCCTTCGCCCGAGAGCCTCGCATCCCGGGTGCCAGCGAGACCATCATAGTAAATTCAACCATTCAGCCGACACCATCGCAATGAGGCTCCGGCCGACGACTGCAACCTACTGCCCAGAGTCGGCTAGCGGATGCGGCCGGCGACCGCGCGCACCTTGCGCGGCGCCGCGATCCAGATGCAGACGATCGACAGCACGCAGAAGCCGATAGAGAGCCACCAGCCGGCCGTGTAGCTCCCGGTGCGGTCGTACAGCGCGCCGACCACCCACGGCGCGACGCCGCCGCCGCCGACCGCCGCCGTGTTGAGCGCGCCGAAGATCGTCGCGTACCGCTTGCCCGCGAAGATCTCCGCGGGGATCGCCGCGAACACGGAGGCGACGCCGTAGCCGAGCAGCCCCTGCGCGATCACCATCGTGTAGAGCCAGAACGCCGTCGGATGCTCGCGCATCACCAGGAGCAGCGCGTAGCAGAGCGCGAAGCCGCCGGCGCCAATGGTCCAGCCGATCTCGCGACCGAACCGGTCGGAGAGGTGGCCGAGCACGATCTGGCCCGGAATGCCCATCAGCGGCACCAGTCCGAGCGCGAGCGCGGCGGTCTTGGGATCGAACCCGATGTCGATGAGGTAGCGGGTCTGGTGCACCTGCACGGCGTACCAGGCCCACAGCCCGGCGAAGAAGCCGATCGCGAGCCACCAGAAGCGCGCGGTGCGCATCGCGAGCGGCAGCGTCCAGTCGACCGACACCCACGCCGGGTCGACCACGTTTGCCGGATGCTTGCGCGCGGCGTCCGCGGCGTGCGCCGCCGCGTCGCCGTCGGGGACGAGCCCGATGTCCTGCGGCCGGCGGTGCTGGAGCAGGATCAGCGGAAAGAGCGCGAACACGAGCAGCGCCACCGCGACGCACGCGTACCGCCAGCCGCGAGTCACGATGAGGCCCTGCAGCCACGGGAACATCACGATCGACGCGATGCCGACGCCGGAGAACGCGATGCCCGTCGCCAGACCGCGCCGGCGCACGAACCAGTTGGGAAGGAAGAGCGCGTGGCCCGAGTACGCGAGCGCGACGCTGCCGCCGGAGACGAGGAAGCCGAGCGTGAGATAGAGGTGCCACGGCGTCGTGATGAACGGGGCCGTCGCCATCCCGGTGCCGACGAGCACCACGCCGATGCCGAGCATCCAGCGCGGCCCCTTCGTGTCCATGAGCGCGCCGAGGAGCGGCGCGCCGAACGCCGAGATCACGAAGCCCACCGCGAAGGCGCCGGCGGTGAGCCCGCGCTCCCACCCGAACTCGTCGAGGATCGGCGGGAACAGCAGCGAGAACGCGGTGCGCGCGTTGACGCCGACGCCCATGGTGACGAACGCCACCGCCACGACGACCCAGCCGTAGAAGAACGGCAGCCGGCGCGAGAGGCCGATCAAGAAAGCGGGACGGTCAGGCGCGCGTCCGGGACGACGATGCCGCCGCGGTCGCCGACGGTCACGCTGCCGTAGCGCGCGGCGAAGGCGGGCGGAAGCGGGCGGCCGTCGGGCGGGCAGAGCCAGAGGCGCAGCAGGTGGCGCTTGCGCTCGGGCTCCGGCCAGTCCTCGAACTCGGTGCGGTCGTGCAGGACCTGGTGGTTGTGGACGAGCTGGATGTCGCCCGGCTCGAAGTCCATGAAGAGGTGGATGTCCGGCTCCTCGACGATCGCGTCGAAGAGGTCCATCGCCTCGCGCTGCGCGTCCGTGAGCGGCGGCACGTCGGGAAAGCGCCGCGCCGATTCGATGTAGCGCCGCACGTACATCGTGGTGAGCGCGCCCTCGTACCAGGTGAAGACCGGGATCGCGAACCACGGCTTCATGCCGGCGGGCACCTCGCCGCGGCGATCGGTGTGGAACGGCTCGAACAGCACGGCGGCGAGATCCGGGCGTCGCGCACGGATCTCGTTGTAAACCGTCACCGAGCTCACGAGGCTCGAGCGCCCGCCGCGCTTCGCCTTGTTCACGCAGAGCAGGGCGACGATGTCCACCGAGTCGGTGTGATAGTTCTGCCGCCGGTTGGTCTGGTAGATGCGCGCGTTCGGGTCGTGCTCGTCGCGCCCCACGTCGCGCACGTGCCCGAGCACGTGCCCCGCCGCGTTCTGCGAGCGCGCCTTGCCGAGGTGCATGCCGATGCTCCAGTAGATCGTGGCGAGCTCGCGGACGCTGTAGCGCGCCGCCTCCAGCCCGCGCAGCAGCACGAAGCCGCGTCCGCGCAGCAGCTCGTGGCGGATCGCCTCGAGCGTGCGCGCGAACGTCGGCAGGGGAAACTCCGCGCGCCCGATCGCGAGGAGGTCGCGGCCGTTCGTCATCGCGAGCGCCGTGCCCAGCTCCGCGCGCTCGGCCGCCGTGAGGTGGTGGATCCAGGCGTCGCTGCGCGCGAGGTCCGCGCCCCGCCACGCAGACGGCCCGGTGATCGGCGCGGGCGGCATCGGGACGCTTGCGGTGGCGGTCGGCGTCATCGCGTCATAGTATCGCTCACATCCCGGAGCGCCGATTACCGGAGGAGTCAAGCGCATGGCCGACTGGAAGCCGCCGACGCAGGACCGGGTCGAGCAGTACTTCAAGGAGCTCAACAACTGGGGCCGCTGGGGCAACGACGACCAGAAGGGCACCGTGAACCTGATCACCGCCGCGAAGCGCCGGTCGGCGCTCGGGCTCGTGAAGACCGGCCGCACGGTCTCGCTCGCGCGTGACGTGGTCCCGATGCCCGTCTTCATGTACCACGCGACGTTTCCCTCGGAGCGCGAGCGTGCGGACGTGGTGCTCGACCGCTTCGACATGGTCTATCACGGCTTCTGGATCACGCACGTCGACGCGCTCTGCCACGTCGGCTGGGACCGCGAGATCTACAACGGCCGCTCGTTCAAGGACAGCCTGAGCGCGGCGGGCGCCACGTGGTGCCCGATCGACCCGCTCTTCGACGGCATCACGTCGCGCGGCGTGCTGCTCGACGTGGCCGCCGGCCGCAAGGAGGGCTACGTCACCGTCGGCAATCCGGTGACGCCGAAGGAGCTCGACGAGGTCGCGAAGCGGCAGGGCGTGCGCATCGAGCCGGGCGACGTGGTGGTCGTGCGCAGCGGCGACGAGCGTTTCCGCCGCGAGCATCCCGAGTGGATCCCGCGCGAGTCGCCGCACCCCGGCCTGCACCTCGCGTGTCTCGAGTGGTTCCGCGAGAAGGACATCGCGGCGATCTCGTGGGACATGATGGACGAGCGCCCCATCGGCTACGCGGGCTTCGGCATGGGCGTGCACCTCGCGATCCCGTTCCTCGGCCTGGCCCTCGTCGACAACACGAATCCCGAGCGCCTCGCGGTCGCCTGTCAGGAAGAAGGCCGCTACGAGTTCCTCTTCACGGCCACGCCGCTGCGCCTCAAGGGCGCGACCGGCGCCCCGGCGCACCCCATCGCGGTGTTTTGATGCCCTTCGCACGGCCGCAGTACCTGGTGGAGACGGACTGGCTCGCGAAGCACCTCGACGATCCGAACGTGCGCGTGCTCGAGTGCACGGTGTACCTGCACCCCGACGCCTCGCAGGCGAGCGGGTTCCGCGTGGAGTCCGGCCCGCGCCAAGTGGGCGGAAGGCCACATCCCGGGCGCGGGGTTCGTGTGTCTCCAGGACGAGTGTCCGACAAGAGCTCGACGCTGCGCTTCACGATGCCGCCGGCCGCGCAGTTCGCAGAGGCGCTCGGCCGCGCGGGCGTCGGCGACAGCGTGCAGGTCGTGCTCTACGACCGCAACGTGAACATGTGGGCCGCGCGCATCTGGTGGATGCTGCGCGCGTTCGGCTACGACAACGCGGCCGTCCTGAACGGCGGCTGGAAGAAGTGGACGCTCGAGCAACGCCCGATCGCGAAGGACGACGGCAAGCGTCCGGCGCGGAAGTTCGTCGCCAAGCCGCGGCCCGAGCTGATCGCCGACCGCGAGGCGGTCCTCAACGGCGTCGGCGATCGTGCGACCTGTCTCCTCAACGCCCTCACGCCGGAGCAGCACGCGGGCACCGGCGGCGTGAGCTACGGACGCCCCGGGCGCATCGCGGGCAGCACCAACGTGGCCGCGCGCGACCTCGTGGACCCGGCCACGCATGCCTACCTGCCGTCGGAGGTGCTGCGCGACAAGTTCGCGTCGGCGGGCGCGCTGCACTCCGGCAAGGTCATCACGTACTGCGGCGCGGGGATCGCCGCCTCGAGCGACGCGTTCGTGCTCGCGCTCCTCGGCAAGGACGACGTGGCGGTCTACGACGCGTCGCTCTCGGAGTGGGGGCGCGATCCGTCGCTGCCGATGGAGCAGGACTAGCGCGCGGCGTCGCGCGCCGCGACCCACTGCACGAAGCGGACGACGTCGGGGGCGAGCGCGCGGTCCTCGCTCTCGGCGTGGCGCAGCGCCTGCGTGTCGACCACCACCGTGCGCCACGGCTCGGGCAGCGTGTCGATCGCCCACTGCACGGCGTCGACCCTGTTCGGCAGCGTGCCGTGCGCGAGCGTGTAGAGCGAGCGGCACATCGTCTCCGCCGTGTAGACGATCGGCCACAGCTTCCGGCCGGGATCCGTCGCCCACGTCGCCCAGTCGCGGAGCCGCGCGTGGACGGCCTCGCGGAGATCGTCCGGCGTGACGGGGTCGATCAGCGTCTTCGGGTCGGGCCCGAACAGCGCCACGCCGTGCTCGCGCACCGTCCAGCGCTCCAGCACCCAGTTCGTGTCGTGCTCGCTCCGCGCGAACGGCTCGGCGAAGTAGAGGGTCGGGTGCGCGAGCCCCGGGGTGAAGCGCCGCAGCGCCGCGCGGTCGATGTACGTGATCTCGATGCGGGAGGCGTAGTCGCCCGGGGCCTCGGCGAGGCGCCGGTGCAGCGCGGCGAGCGCCGCGAACTCCGTGTCGCTCACGCGGCGCTCGGTCGCGACGAGCGCGTCGACGTCGCTCGCGTCCGCGAAGGTGCCCGTGGCGAGCGAGCCGCGGAGATAGATCCCGACGAGGTTGCCGGGCAGCGCCTCCCGCACGCCACGGACGAGGGCGTCGAGAAGCGGCTGCACGTCCGCGGGAATCCGCTGGGTCAGGGGCGGCGCTCCATGCTCGGCTTCAGCATATCGCGACGGGTGTCGATCACCAGGCTTTGGAGAGAGACGCCGACCGGTCCCCGGGCGTCCCAGAGCCGCGCCCGGGTGAGCGCGACGCCGTCAACCTCGACGCTGGTCGCCGCCTCCAGGCCGAGCCACTCGCCGTCGAAGCCCCGATGCAGCGCGACCGTGAGGTCCGCGTTCACCCAGGTGTAGCGCGCCGGATCGACGGTGACGGCCACGCCGCTCGCGGAATCCACCGCGACGAGCAGGCGCTGCAGCGGCGAGGTCGGCTCGCCGGCCACGAGCGGCACCGTCGAGCGCATCCAGGCGGTGACCGCCGGGTCGCCCCACGTGCCGCGGGCCATGCGCATCTCCACGACGCGGTGATAGCCCGTCGCGTCGGTGAAGAACGGGAGGTCGAACGGCGCGGCCGCGTCCGGCCCGGGCGGCGTCGCTTCCGGGACAGGGAGCGCGCGCTCGAGCACGGGCGCCGTGCGCAGGGCCACCGCCGTCACGTGCACCAGCTCCTCGCCGGCGGCATCGAGGAGCGCCGCGCGGAGGCGCTGCACCTTGCGCCCCGCGCGTACCACCGAGGCCCGCAGCATCAGCACGGCGGCCCGCCCGCGGCGCTCTGTGCCCGCGCGCTCGAAGCGCTCGCCGGCGACGGCGCGCTGCTCGCGCGCCTGACGTTCGACTTCCTCCGCCCGGTGCCGATCGCGCCGCTGACGGTGACCGCGTGGACGCCGAGGCGACGAAGCGCTCGCCGTCGCGGACGAAGAAGGGGGTGCTCACAATTGCCGCTCCATGCGCGGGTCCAGCGCGTCGCGCAGCCAGTCGCCGACGAGGTTGATGCCGAGCACGAGGAGCAGGATGGCCACGCCGGGGAAGAGGGCGAGCCACCAGCCGGTCGTGATGTAGTTGCGGCCTTCGTCGAGCATCGACCCCCAGCTCGGCTCCGGCGCCGGAATGCCGAGCCCGAGGAAGCTCAGCGACGCTTCGGCGATGATCGTGCGCGCCACGGAGAACGTCGCCACCACGGTGATGGGCGGCAGCACGTTCGGCAGCAGGTGGCGGCGCAGGATCCAGGCGTCGGCGGCGCCGAGCGCGCGCGCGGCCATCACGAACTCGCGCTCGCGCAGCGTCAGGACCTCGCCGCGCACGATCCGCGCGTACGTGATCCAGCCGGTGACGCCGAGCACGACGATGAGGTTCAGCATGCTGGCGCCGAGCACCGCCAGCACGGCGACGGCCAGCACCAGCACCGGGAAGGCGAGCTGCACGTCGCCGAGGCGCATGAGCAGATCGTCGAGGCGCCCGCGGTACCAGCCGCTCAGCAGGCCGAGCGCGACGCCGAGCACGCCCGCGACCACGACCGCCGAGAAGCCGACGACCAGCGACACGCGCGCGCCGTGCAGCAGGCGGCTCGCCACGTCGCGCCCGAGCGTGTCGGTGCCGAGCGGATGTTTGGCGTCGCCGCCCGCGGTCCACATCGGCGGCGTGAGCCGGTCGACCAGCGAGGTCTTGATCGGATCGCCGGGCGCCACGAGCGGCGCCGCGGCGGCAAGCGCGATCGTCAGCGTCACGATGAGCGCGCCCGCCAGCGCGAGGGGATCGACCCGGCGGCGGCGGCGCACGGCCGCGCCCGTGTGTGGAGGCGCATCGGCGAGCGCGGTCGTCGCGCTCACGTGAGGCGGACCCGCGGGTCGGCCACCGTGTAGAGCACGTCGACGAGCAGGTTGATCGCGACGAAGATCAGCGCGAACACGAAGACGCCCGCCTGGATCACCGGGAAGTCGCGCCCGGGCACCGCCTGCACGATGAGCCGGCCCATGCCCGGCCACGCGAAGACGGTCTCGATGATCAACGCGCCGCTCAGCATGAAGCCGAGCGAGAGCCCGGTCACCGTGATGACCGGCAGCGCGGCGTTGCGAAGCGCGTGGCGATAGATGACGCCGCGCTCCGCCACGCCCTTCGCGCGCGCGGTGCGCACGTAGTCCTGCCCGAGCACTTCCAGCATGCCCGCGCGGATGAGCCGCACGTTCTGCGCGAGCGGCGCGGCGGCGAGCGCGATCGCCGGCAGCACGAGATGGCGCCACGTGCCGCTGCCGAACGCGGGGAGCACGCCGCCGAGGGCGACCGCGAAGAGCAGGATCAGCATGATGCCGAGCCAGAAGCCCGGCATCGACTGGAGAAAGAGCGAGGCGAGCCGGCTCGCGTGGTCGGCCACGCGGCCGCGGTGGGTGGCGGAGATCACGCCGAGCGGGACCGCGAGCACGGTGGAGAGCAGGAGCGCGGCGGCGGCCAGCTCCACGGTGGCGGGCCAGAAGTGCTCGAGCACGATCCGCATGGCCGGCCGCTTCTCGCGCAGCGAGTGGCCGAAGTCACCCTGTACGGCGGCGCCGAGGAAGTCGGCGTACTGCACGAGCAGCGGACGATCGAGCCCGAGCTGCCCGCGCATGTGCGCGATCTCCTCCTGCGTGGCGCTCTGGTCGACCAGGAAGAGCGTGGGATCGCCGGTGAGCCGCACGAGGAAGAAGACGACCGTGACGACGCCCCAGATGACGAAGAGCGCGTGGATCAGCCGGCGGAGGAGAAAGCCGCGCACGCGTCCAACGATATCAGCCGGGCGGCCGGACGAACGCGAACCAATACCGGGCGGGGAAGGGGTCGTCGAAGCCGTCGAGGCCCAGCTCGCGGCGGCCGGCGTTGTCCCAGAGCACGATCACGTCGCGCCGGCCGAAGTAGCCGACCCACGGCTCGTGGAGGAAGACGATCGGCCGCTCGCGCTGGACGTCGGGATGCTGGACGCCGAACTGGAGCGCGTCCTCCCACGACGGCTCGCGCAACCCCTGCCGCGTGGCCTCGGCGTGCGCGGCCTTCGCGGTGATCTCGCGATCGAAGGCGAGCAGCACGAGCTCACGCATCCGGACGGGGCCGGCGCCGGCGACGGGGAAGTTTTCGGAGATCACCGCGGAGTGCGCGTAACCGTACGCGCCGGCCGCGACCAGCGCCTCGGTCGAGGCCGCGCCGCCGACGGTGATGCGATAGACGCGCTCCGCATCAGCCGCCAGTCAGGTACTCGTTGAAGCGCAGCCGGTTGCCGAAGGGATCGACGACCTCCATCGTGTCGGCGTCCCACGGCGCGCGCTCGATCGACGGGCGGTTGTACCCGTAGCCCTTGGCGGTGATCTCGCGGTGATAGTCCGCGAGGCCGGTCACGCGGAGGAACACCGTGGAGCCGGGCGTGCAGTCGCCGTGGTGCTCGGTGAGATGGAGCAGGCACCCGTCGCGCGCGACCTGCATGTAGAGCGGCAGGCCGGGCTCGAAGCGATGCTCCCAGTCCACCCGGAAGCCGAGGAACCCGAGGTAGAACGCCTTGGCCTTCTCGACGTCGAAGATCCGCAGCAGCGGGACGGTCTGCTCGACCTTCACTTCCGGAGCGCCACCCCGCGGAAGTCCATGTGCAGCTCCGTGAGCGGCGTGAACTTCAGCACGCGCGCGCCGTGCGCGTACACCTTCACTTCCTGGTAGAGCGGGACGACGGGCACCCATTCGCGGATCTGCTTCTGCAGATCGGCGAGCGCGCGCAGCCGCTTCGCCGCGTCCACTTCCTTGCGCGTGCTCGTGTAGACCGCCAGCAGGTCGGCGGGATACGGCGTCCAGTTCACGAGCGTGGTGGCCGCCCAGTCGCGCACGTAGTCGTCCGCGTCGAGGTTGTTGCTGGTGCGGCAGGCGGTGAAGCCACCGTTGTACGGCAGCGTGCCCTTCTGCACGGTCTGCAGCAGCGTGCCGAAGTCCATCGGCTTCACGGTGACCTGCACGCCGACGTCCTTCAGCATCTCGACCACCGCGCCCGTCATCTCGTCGAAGCTCTGCCCGTAGTGCTTGGCCGGGAAGTGGAGGACGAGCGCGAGCGGCTCGTTCGTCTTCTCGAAGCCCTTGCCGGTGTCCTTCCAGCCGGCTTCCGCGAGCAGGGCCTTCGCTTTCTTCGGATCGAACGGGTACGGCTCCTGTGCGGCGTAGCCGTAGGAGACCGTCGCGACGGGTGAGGCGTTGTTGACCGCGTAGCCCTGGAAGATCTTCTTGATGATCGCGTCGCGATTCACCGCGTGCGTGAGCGCCAGGCGCACTTTCTGGTCGCCGTAGAGGCCGTCCTTGCCACCCGAGTCGAACTTGTCCTTCGTGCGGCCGTTCAGATAGAGGCGGCACACGAGCTTCTGCGTGCTCGACACGACCTTGATGCTCGGGTCGCGCGCGAGGACCGTCGCGTCCAGCGGCGGCACGGCCTCCACGAGGCCGACCTGGTTCGCGCGCAGCGCGGCGAGGCGCGCGGACGCTTCGGGGATCACCTGGAAGCGCAGCCGCTTGAAGAGCGGCGCCCCGCCCCAGTAGCCGTCATTGCGCTCGAAGAGCATGTGGGTCTTGCGCTTCCACTCGACGACCTTCCATGGCCCCGTCCCGACCGGCTTCTCGTTGAGCGCCTCGACGCCGTGCTTGATCGTCCACGCGCGCGGCACCAGCGGCTCGCGGCCGATGAAGTCCCACAGCGTGGGCGATGGATCCGTCGTGTGGATCCGCACCGTGTAGTCGTCCACCTTTTCCCAGCGGCTCACGAAGGGATAGGTACGGTCGAAGGACGTGCCCGCCTGCACGTCCTTGATGCCGTGCTTGTCCAGGTTCTTCCGGAACATGCGGTCGAGGTTGAAGAGGACGGTGTCCGCGTTGAACGCCTCGCCGTCGTGGAACTTCACGTTCCGGCGCAGCGTGAACTCCCACGTGAGCTCGTTCACCGGCTTCCAGGAGAGCGCGAGCCCCGGCGCCGGCTTGCCCTGCGCGTCCACGTCGACCAGGCTCTCGAACACCTGGCGGATGTAGTTCGAGCGGATGGAGCCCATGCCGATGCGCGGATCCATGTTGTTGGTGTCGTCCGCGAGCGCGACGACGAGCTCGCCGTCGGGATCGGTGGCGACGCCATCGACCGTGCGGGGCTGAGCGAGCGCGGGGGTGGCGAGGGCGAGGACGAGCGCGAGGACGAGCTCGAGGAGCAGGGCCGCCAAGACGTTCATGGCGCCATAGTAGCGGAGAGCCTGCCCGCGCCGCGCCGACCGAAAAGCTGAGGCGTGGCGCCCGGCCATGAAGCACTATCGGTTTCATGCCTCTGTACTTCATCTGCCAAGCCTGCGGCGCGGTGGTCGGCATGCAGCCCGGTCTCCAGCGGTGCCCGAACTCTCCGAACGATCCGCGTCATCGGATGCAAGGCCCCGAGCCGAACCTCTCGGTGCCCCTCTACAGGTGTTGCGAGGTCTGTCACTGGGTCGAGGAGTGGCAGCGTCAGCAGCAGCCCGTCATCGGCAACTGTCCGATGGACAGCCGCCACGGCGCACTGCTCGTGCTCACGCCGAGACGTAGGAACGACCTGCTCGACATGGAGCAGCGCGATTTGAGGGCGCGGCAACCCCGCTACGACCGGCAGGTAATCGTGACGATCCGAACGGTGGACGAGGACCTCGACGTGCCGCTCGATCAGGATCCCGACACCGTCGTCCGGCAAGCGGCGGCGGCGCTGCACGAGAAGGCGCAGGCCCGCGGCCTCCCATCCGTGTCTCTATGGGTGAGGAACACCAACGAGGCCTGGGGGACGATCGCGGCACTCGGGCAGCTCACCGACCAAAGCCGGCTGTACCTCGTGGGTCACTCGAACGGCGTGCGCCTTCAGGACATCGACGCGCCGACGCTCTCGGCCCGTCTCAAGAGCTCGGGATTCCGCCGAGCGCAGCGTGTCACGCTGGTTGCCTGCCGCGCCGGCGATGCCGAACCGTTGTACGACTGCCTCCAGCTCGCCCGGAACTTTCACTACGCCCTCGGACGCTACCAGCCGTACGTGCGCACGGTCGTGGCCGCGTACCTGCGCCCGATCGCGCTCGTGACCCAGCGGGTGATCGACAACACCGACGCCTTTCGGGACCGTCCCTGGACAGGCGGCGTGAAGCTGATCTACACCGACGACGGCATGCGGTACGTGTCGTCGGTGCGAGGGACGCAGAAAGTGCTCTGGTTTTGGGATGGTCAGCAGCAAAAGTCGATGCATGGATTGATCGAAGACTGACGGCGCCCCGCCGTCCCTTGACTCCGCCTGGCACTCCGCGCACGATCTGAGACGGCAGCGCAGGAGGCAAGCGATGGCCTATCTCAAAGAGTCGAAGTCGGCGAAGGTCCGCCAACAGCTCTCCCACCCGGTCATCGACGGCGACGGGCACTGGCTCGAGCCGATTCCGATCTTCCTCGACTACCTGAAGCAGGTCGGCGGCCCGACTCTCGTCGAGCGCTTCAAGGGGCGGGACATCGAGCGCGGGTGGTACGGCATGAGCCGCCAGGAGCGCTTGGACAAGCGGCCGTTCCGCCCGACGTGGTGGGGCGAGCCGACCGACACGCTCGATCGCGCCACCGCGATGATCCCGAAGCTCTTCTACGAGCGGCTGGACGACTTCGGCATCGACTTCTGCCTCCTCTACACCTCCCTCGGCCTGTTCCACGTCGGGAGCCCCGACGACGAGATCCGCCGCGGCGTCGCCCGCGCCGTGAACATGATGAACGCGGAGATGTTCGCGCCGTACAGGCACCGCATCGCGCCCGCCGCCGTCGTCCCGGTGTACACGCCCGAGGAAGCGATCGAAGAGGCGACGTTCGCGGTCAAGAACCTCGGCTTCAAGGTCATCATGATCGCCAACCACGTGAAGCGGCCGGTGCCGGCGCTCGCGCGGGACGCGAAGGACCCGACGGCCGTGCGCTCGTACATCGACTCGCTCGCGTACGAGAGCGCGCACGACTACGACAAGCTCTGGAAGGCGTGCGTCGACCTGAAGGTCGCGGTCACCGCGCACTCCGGCAGCATGGGCTGGCACGGACGCGAGTCGATCGACAACTTCAGCTACAACCACATCGGCCACTTCGCGGCGGCGAGCCACGCATTCGCCAAGGCGCTGATCTTCGGCGGCGTAGTCAGGCGCTTCCCGATGCTGCGCTTCGGCATGCTCGAGGGCGGCGTGGGCTGGGCCTGCAACCTCTTCATCGACCTCATCGGGCACTGGGAGAAGCGGCACGGCGCCGCCATGGAGCGCCACGTCCGCCCGACCAACCTCGACAAGAACATGCTGAAGGACCTCTTCACGCGGTTCGGCGGGCGCGCGTACGAGGACAAGATGGACGAGCTGCTCACCTCGACGAGCATCGTGCCGCCGTTCAAGAGCAACGAGGAGATCACCGAGCGCGAGTACGCGCTGAAGCAGCTCGACGACTTCGCGGGGACAGGCGTGGCCTCTGCCGA
>Ga0194132_10009077_pt1 | contig 13915 bp, 16 predicted proteins | sample TA2KigOf80mmetaG_FD_148612 | JGI IMG/M metagenome (GOLD analysis project Ga0194132, IMG submission 148612) | Freshwater microbial communities from Lake Tanganyika, Tanzania - TA2015054 Kigoma Offshore 80m | ecosystem: Environmental > Aquatic > Freshwater > Lake | place: Tanzania: Lake... | reverse complement strand
CGCCACTGCTCGACCGCAAGTGCGCCGGCGCTCAGCGCGACCACGGCGGCGAGCGCGGCCACCGCCGGCGCGTCGCGCATCGCGAAGCCCCACGCGTCGCTGACGCCCTGCGCCGTGAACAACGTGAGCACGGTCGCGAGCAGCATCAGCGCTCGTCGCGCGCGCCGCGCCAGGTCGACCCCGGTCGCGACCCACATGTACTGCGTCCACGCCCACCACACGAGCGCGAACAGCAGGGCGCCGCGCGCCCAGCCGACGGGATCGGGGTGCTCGTGCGGGAAGCGCGCGAGCTGGGTCACCGCGTAGACGAAGACGAGGTCGAAGAAGAGCTCGACGAACCCGGCGTGCTTCTCGGCCTCGGGCGCGCGCGTCGTCACGCTACACTAGCCCCACCGGGGGTGTCCCCGCCAGCGCGGGGGGCCGCGATCGCTTTCCGGTGGAGGGCGCGCGATGACTCGCACCGGCTACGTCTACCACCCCCACTTCCTCCTCCACGACCCGGGGCTCGCGGTCGTCGGCAGCCCGCCGCAGCCCTACCCCTACATGGACCCCGAGGAGCACGTGGAGCACCCGCGCCGCGTCGGCCGCATCCACGAGTTGCTCGAACGCACAGGTCTGCTCGCGCAGCTCGACCGCATCGACGTGCACGCCGCCTCGCTCGACGACGTCGCGCTCTTCCACACGCGCGACTACATCCAGCACGTGATCGATCTGAGCGCGCGCGACGGCGCCGGCGACGCCGGCCAGGGCGCGCGCCTCACGCGCGGCTCGTTCGAGGTCGCGCTGCTGGCGGTCGGCGGCGCGATCGCCGCGGTCGACGCGGTGCTCGCGGGGCGCGTGCAGCACGCCTACGCGCTCGTGCGCCCGCCGGGCCACCACGCGGTGGCGTCGATGGGGATGGGCTTCTGCCTCTTCGGCAACGTGGCGATCGCGGTGAAGCGCGCGCTCGCGCGCGGCACCGCCCAGCGCGTCGTCGTGATCGACTGGGACGTGCACCACGGCAACGGCACGCAGGAGGCCTTCTACGACGACGACCGCGTGCTGATGGTCTCGCTCCACCAGGAGGGGCTCTACCCGAGCGACTCCGGCACGCTCGACGAGGTCGGCATCGGCCGCGGGGAGGGCTACACGGTGAACGTGCCGCTCCCCGCGGGCACCGGCGACGCCGGCTACGCGGCGGCGGTCGAGCGCGTCGTGCTCCCGATCGCGCGGCGCTTCCGGCCGGACCTCGTTGTGGTCTCGAGCGGGCTCGACGCGAGCCGCTCCGATCCGCTCGCCCGCATGGTCGTCACGGCCGACGGCTTCCGCTCGATGACGCGCTCCGCAATGGCGCTCGCCGGCGAGTGCGCGGGCGGCCGGCTCGCGCTCGTGCACGAGGGGGGCTACAGCCAGGCGTACGCGCCGCTCTGCGGGCTCGCGATCTTCGAGGAGCTCACGGGCGTGCGCACCGAGATCGGCCGGCTCGCGATGAACGACGCGATCCGCCGCCTGCGCCCGACGCGCGAGGTGGGGCTCGACGCCGAGCGCGCAATCGCCGAGACGCTCGCCGTGTACGGGCGCTACTGGGAGATCGCGGCCGCCGCGAGCCCGGCCGCGCGCTGAGTCGACTGCGCGCTCGTCTCGCCCTGCGCGCGTTCGACTCCCTCCGGGCGCTGTGCTAGAAACGCGGTCGCGGGCCGCCGGTCCCGCGCTACCCACCCCCAGAGGAGGCGAGATGCCGCTCGACCCGAAGGCGCAGCAGTTCCTCGACGTCCTCGCCGCTGCCCCGCCGATGCACACGCTCTCCGCGCCCGAGGCGCGCGCGATGTCGACGGCGCGGCGCGACGCGATCCCGCCCGGCCCCGACGTGCACCGCGTCGAGGACCGCAAGATCCCCGGCGCCGGCGAGATCCCGGTGCGCATCTACTGGCCGTCGGCCGAGCGCGGGCTGCCCGTGCTCGTCTGGTACCACGGCGGCGGCTGGGTGATCGGCGACCTCGAGGGCGCGGACCCGACCTGCCGCCGGATCGCGCTGCAGGCTGCGTGCATCGTGGTCTCGGTCGACTACCGGCTCGCCCCGGAGCACCCGGCGCCCGCCGCGTACGAGGACGCGTACGCCGCGGCCGCGTGGGTCGCCGCGAACGCCGCCTCGCTCGGCGGCGACCCTGCGCGCGTCGCGGTCGGCGGAGACAGCGCGGGCGGCAACCTCTCGGCGTCGGTGACGCTGATGGCGCGCGACCGCGGCGGTCCGCGGCTCGTCCACCAGCTGCTCGTCTACCCGGTCACGGACCACGCGATGGACACCCCGTCCTATCGCGAGAACGGCGCCTACCTCCTCACGCCCGAGCTCATGAAGTGGTTCTGGGACGCCTACGCGCCGGCGGGGGTCGACCGCGCGCACGCGTACATCTCACCGCTGCGCGCGCCGGACCTCGCGGGGCTCCCGCCCGCGCACTTGATCACGGCGGAGTTCGACCCGCTGCGCGACGAGGGTCGCGCCTACGCGGGGCGCCTGGCCGCAGCCGGCGTGCCGACGAGCCACGAGACTTACGCCGGTCAGATCCACGCGTTCTTCACCGCGCCGCACTTCTTCGACGCGGGCGAGCGTGCGATCACCGACGCCTCCGCGGCGCTGCGCGCGGCGTTCACGCGCGTCCCCGCGGCGGGCTAGACGGGCACCGGAGCGCATCGACGCGCTGGCGTCGCCGCCGACGAGAGGGGAGTCACGATGAAGCTCGAGATGTTCCACCTCCACCCGTAGCGCGACCTCCCCGAGGACTTCGCGGAGAAGTACCGCAGCGTCTGGGTCGACGTGCCGAGCCACCTCTTCGACCCCGCCAAGGCGCACCAGATATACAACGACACGCTCGACGAGCTCGAGTACGCCGCCGCGGTCGGCTTCGACGGCATCTGCGTGAACGAGCACCACCAGAACGCCTACGGCTACATGCCGTCGCCGAACATCATGGCGGCCTCGCTCGCGCGGCGGACGAAGGACGTCGCGCTGATCGTCATGGGCAACTCGATCGCGCTCTACGACCCGCCGATCTGCGTCGCCGAAGATGGCGATGCTCGACTGCATCAGCGCCCGGCGCGTGGTCTCCGGCTTCCCCACCGGCACCAGCATGGACACGAACTACGCGTACGGCTCGAACCCGGCGCAGATCCGTGACAAGTACGACGAGGCCGCGGACCTGATCGTGAAGTCGTGGACCGATCCCGACGTGTTCGCGTGGGACGGGCGCTTCAGGTCGGCGTCGTGGAGGAGGGGAGCGGCCCGCCGCTCCTCTTCCTGCACGGCATCAGCGGCCTCAACTGGGACGACTCGCTGACGGCGCTCGCGCGCTCGCACCGCGTGATCGCGCCCCGCCACCCCGGCTACGGCGACGAGAGCCAGGCCGAGCTCGACACCGTGCACGACCTCGTCTACGCCTACCTCGACCTCTTCGAGGCGCTGGACCTCGAGGGCGTGCCGCTCGTCGGCCACTCGCTCGGCGGGATGATCGGCGCCGAGCTCGCGGCCACGCAGCCGAAGCGCTTCTCGAAGCTCGTGCTGCTCGCCCCGATGGGCTTCTTCCACGTCGACCGCCCGACGTTCGACTTCTTCGCGTGCACCCCGCGCGAGATGGCGGCGGCGTTCTTCAAGGACCCGGAGTCGCCGGCCGCGGTAGCGGCGGGCGACCGCGGGCTCGCGCGCATTGCGCAGCTCGGCCACGAGTCCGCCGAGGGGCGCGAGCTGATCGAGGTCTACGTGGAGCGCACGAAGACGCTGGCGACCGCGGCGAAGTACCTCTGGCCGATCCCGAACCGCGGGCTGCACAAGCGCATCCACCGCGTGAGCGCGCCGACGCTCGTGCTCTGGGGCGACAGCGACCGCGTGGTCCCGCCTTCCTACGCGCACGACTCCGAGGCGGGCATCCGGGGCGCCCAGTGCGAGACGATCGCGGACGCAGGCCACGAGCTGATGCTCGAGCAGCCGCAGCGAGTCGTCGAGCAAATCGAGGCGTTCCTCCGCTAGCGCGAGCGAGGGCGCCGGGCGCGCTTGTTCGTTGCCGGCCGGCCGAACAGACTGGCGTCAACGCCGCGTGCGCTCGGCCGCGGCGCACGCCGGCTCGCTGTGTCCGCGGAGGCTCGATGCTCGCCTGGATCCCGTTCGCGTTCGGCGCGCTCATCCTGCTCTGGGCCCTGGTCTCGTTCACCCACGCTGCGACCGGCGGCCGCGAGGCGGGCCTCCACCAGCTCGCGCCGACACGCGACGCGGGCGACGCCGCCCGTTCGCGTCGCCGTGCGCAGCGTTTCCGCCTCCACCAGGCGCTCAACTTTGTGCTCGCCTTCGGCGTGGTCGCGGCGGGCGTGGGGCTGGTCGTGGGGGCGCTGATCTCCTGACGCGCTCTGTGTCCGCGGGCCGCGCGACCCGTGCTGCCTCGCAGTCGTCTCGAAGGGCGCTGGGCACCCCCCCCCGGCGCTCGCAGCGCGGTGCTACGTTCGGCCCCCGCAGCACCCCGAGAGGAGTCGGCGATGGGCGGCACGGTCCTGTACGAGCGCGACGGTCGCGTCGCGACGATCACCTACAACCGGCCGGAGGCGCTCAACGCCATCAACGCCGAGCTGCGTGCCGACCTCAACGCCGCGTTTGCCCGCTTCCGCGAGGAGGAAGAGGCGTGGGTGGCGATCGTGACCGGAGCTGGCCGCGCCTTCTCCGCCGGCGCCGACCTGCGCGACCGCGGCGGCCAGCAGTCGGGATCGTTCTGGGAGGTCCCGAGTCTCACCTCGTTCGAGTCGGGCATGGAGGTCTGGAAGCCCGTGATCGCGGCGGTGAACGGCTACGCGCTCGGCTTCGGGCTCACGCTGCTCGCGGCGTGCGACTTCGTGATCGCGAGCGACCGCGCGGAGTTCGGGTTCCCCGAGGTGCGCATCGGCGTTCCCACCATCCAGGGCGCGGTGCGCATGCCGCGGCGCCTCGCCTGGCACCACGCGATGGAGCTCCTGCTGATCGGCGAGCGCGTCGATGCGCAGCGCGCGCAGGAGATGGGGCTCGTCTGGAAGGTCGTCCCCCATGACGCGCTGATGGACGAGGCGCGCGCGCTCGCGGGGCGGCTGCTCCTCTCGGCCCCGCTCGCGGTGCGCGCGACGAAGGAGGTCGCCTGGCGCGGCCAGGAGCTCCCGTTCGCCGAAGCGATCCGGTTCGGGGAGACGATGCGCCGCGTCGCCGGGGGCACCGAGGACGCGCAGGAGGGGCGCGCCGCCTTCCGGGAGAAGCGCCCGCCGCAGTGGCGCGCGCGCTGACCCGGGCGCGCTGACCCTGCCCGCGGACGCCTCCCGCCGGGCGGTGCAGGGCCACGCGACGGCCCGGCGGGGCGCACCCTGCCCCCGCAGCCCCCGGCGCGCTCGCGGGCGCCCCGCCGTGCGTCCCTCTCCTTCACGTACGCTGGAAACGGCATCCGGGCGCGCATACAATTCCCGACATCGCGAGCGGCAGAGAGCCGACGCCGCCGCGGAGAGAGGATCAGGGCCTTGGTCGACTTTGCGGACACACCCGAGCAGGCCGGGTTCCGGCACACCGTCCACGACTTCATCGAGAAAAACCTTCCCCCCGTGCTCCGCTTACGCCCGGACGAGGCCGCCTTCCGCGGCTTCATGGAGGAGGAGGGCGAGAACGAGCGCGACGCGCGCGCGAAGGAGCGCGCCGAGGCGCTGAAGAAGTGGCGCGCGGCGCTCGTCGACAAGGGCTGGATCGCCCCCGCATGGCCGAAGGAGTACGGCGGCGCCAACCTCAGCCCGATGGAGCAGTTCATCATGAACGAGACGTTCACCGAGACGCGCACCCCGCGCCTCGGGGTCCCGGACGTCGGCTCCACGATCATGGTCCACGGCACGGAGGAGCAGAAGAAGGAGTTCCTCCCGCCCATGGTGCGCGGGGAGACCCGCTGGTGCCAGGGCTACTCCGAGCCGGGCTCGGGCTCCGACCTGGCCTCCCTGCAGACCCGCGCGGTCCGCGATGGTGACGACTTCATCATCAACGGCCAGAAGATCTGGACCTCGGGCGCGCACCTTGCAAACATGATCTTCGCGCTCGTGCGCACCGACCCCGAGGCACCGAAGCACCGCGGCATCACCTACCTCCTCTTCCCCATGGACTCGCCGGGCATCTCGGTGCGCCCGCTCGTGCAGATGCACGACGCGCGCGGCTTCAACGAGGTCTTCTTCGAGGACGTGCGCGTCCCGGTGAGGAACGCCGTCGGTGAGATCAACCGCGGCTGGTACGTCGGCGCCACCCACCTCGACTTCGAGCGCTCCTCGATCGGCTCGGCCGTCGGCCAGCGGCAGATGCTCGACTCGCTGCGCACGCACCTCGTCGAGCAGCGCAGGCAACAGCCTGAGCGCTCGCGGCTCGAGCGGGCGGACAGCCCGCGCCTCGAGCTTGCCGACCGCTACGTCGAGGCGATCGTCGCGAAGACGCTCTCGCAGCGGGTGATCTCGATGCAGGCGCGAGGGCTCATCCCGAACTACGAGGCCTCGATGACGAAGGTCTTCGCGACGGAGTTCAACCAGCGGATCGCCAGGACCGCGACCAAGCTGCTCGGGAAGTACGGCGACGTCCGGAACGGCCCCGAGGAGTACACGCCGATGCGCGGACGCTGGGCGACGATGTACCTCTCGAGCGTCTCCTCGACGATCGCGGGCGGTACATCGGAGATCCAGCGCAACGTGATCGCGACGCGCGGGCTCGGACTGCCGCGCGGCTAACCTGCGGCCCGGGGGCGGACGTGCAGATGGACCCGTCCGAACGGACGGGTCCGTCGTTTCCAGCGTGCCCTGGCGAGCTGGGAACGCGACCGCGCCGGGACTACTGGGCGCGGACCCCCTTGAACTCGCCGCTGCCGAAGCTGCCGAACTGCACCTTCCCGGCGATCTCGTCGCCCTGCTCCTCGCCGGCCCACGAGAGCGTCATCGCCCCCATCGGGCCCTGGATCTCGTTCGACCACGAGAAGCTGCCGCCCTCGACCTTCCCGGAGATCTGCTGCGAGCCGCGCTGGCTCGACATCGTGCCGCTCATCGTCGCGCCGCTGGTCGTGACCTCGAGCGAGGCCTTCTGCTCACCCATCGGCGTCTTGAACGTCAGATCCCACTTGCCGTCGATCGCCATCGTTTCCCCCGTCCGCGATGCGGTACATACAGACTGTATGTCGTCCCGTCCCTGCACCGTACCAAACGCCGGGGAGGCCCGTCACCCCGTGCTAGCCTCCCCGCCGCAGCGACGAGGGGGATCGCCCATGACCGCGGCGCCCGACGAGCCCAACCGGCAGGCGCGCGAGGCCTGGGACGCGAACGCGCGCTTCTGGGACGAGCGCATGGGCGAGGGGAACGACTTCGTCGAGCGGCTCTGCTGGCCGGCGCTCGAGCGGCTGCTCGGGCCACGCCCCGGCGAGCGCATCCTCGACGTCGCGTGCGGCAACGGCCTGACCTCGCGCCGGCTCGCCGCCGCCGGCGCTCGCGTCGTCGCGATCGACTTCTCCGTGCCGATGATCGAGCGCGCGCGGGCGCGCACGCCGGCCGGCTCGGCCGTCGAGTACCGCGTGCTCGACGCGACCGACGAGGGAGCGCTGCTCGCGCTCGGGGAGCGCGCGTTCGAAGGCGCGCTCTCGAACATGGCGCTCATGGATATGGCGGAGGTCGCGCCGCTCTTCCGCGCGCTCGCGCGGCTGCTCCGTCCGGAGAGTCGCTTCGCGTTCTCGGTGATGCACCCCGCGTTCAACTCGCCGCACGCGCGTCTCTATGCGGAGGCGGAGGAGCGCGGACGGGACGTCGTCATGCACTACGGCGTGCGCGTCGATGGGTACCGCTCGACCGAGCCGGCGCGGGGGTTCGCGATCCGCGGCCAGCCCGAAGCGCAGTTCTACTTCCACCGCCCGCTCGCCGCACTGCTCGCGCCGGCGTTCGACGCCGGCTTCGTCCTCGACGCTCTCGAAGAGCCGGCGTTCACCGAGGCCGACCGCGACGACCGCCGCGGGCCGCACTGGAACAATTCGACCGAGATCCCGCCGGTGCTCGTCGCGCGTCTGCGCGGCCCGGCGGGTGGCAGATGACGACCCCAAAACACGCGCGGCGAGCCCCGCGCGCCGCGCGCGCCGCCACACGAGCCGCAGCCCCGACCACGTGGCATCGATCGCCGCGACCTTGTTGTCCAAAAGTCCGGGCGGGAGCGCGACCCCGCGCGCGACCTCCTCGGTGACCTCCGTCGCCGCCCCCGACGCGCGCGTCGGCCACGTGTTCCAGAGCGCGCCGTCGGGCGCGATCGCGCGCCCGACCCGCTCCACGCTCCGCTCGCCGGCGCACGAACCAGACGACCACGTCCGCGCCGCCGCGCGCGGCGCGACGCAGGGAGACGCCCTCCGGGAGCTCGCCGAGCGTCTCGTCGAACCCGTCGGGCGCCCCGAGCAACGCGAGCCGGTGGCCCGGCGCCACGCCCAGCTTTCGCGGCAGCGGTGTGCCTGAGTAGCCCGCCGGGCGCGCGGTCACGGCGCCGGCGCCGCCGGGCGCAGCAGGTGCGCGAACCAGTGCAGGAGCAGACGCCGCACGTCCTCGCGCCGCTGGCGCAGGCTGTGAGTCGCGCCCTCCAGCAGCACGATCCGCTTCGGCTCCCCCGCGAGCCGGTGCAGCAGCCGCGAGCACTCCGGCGAGAGCCGGATGTCGTTCAGCCCGTGGATGAGCAGCAGCGGCGTCGGCGCGAGCAGCCCCACGCGCTGCGCGCCGGCCGTCTGCGTCGCGAGCGTGGCCACGCACGCGACCTGGGGCGACCCCACGGCCGCGTCGATCACGACCGCCCCGCCGAACGAGTGCCCCACGAGCGCGACGCGCGTCACCCCCAGCCGCTCGACGTAGGCCAGCCCGGCGCGCACGTCGTAGACGCCCTCGTCGACGTCGTTCGGGAACTTGTGGATACGGAAATCGAGGCGGAGCGTCCCGCACCCCATCGAGGCGAGGTCCGCGGCGAGCGCTGGGTAGAGCGACTCCGCGGGACCCTCGAACCCGCCGTCGGCGCCGCCGACGAGGATCGCCGCCGCGTGGCAGTCGTGCCCGGGCGGGTCGAAGAGCGCGCGCACCTCGCCACGCTCGGTGGGGATCGCGATCTCGTTCGTCATCCCGCCGCCTACCGCGCCCGCTAGAGCTCGAGGCCCTCGCGCGCCGCGCGGAACTCGGGGTCGTCCATGCGGAAGCTGTCGCCGTCCACGTCGGCGAGCGCCGCGAGGTGCCCCGCGAGCAGCTGTGCGGGCACCACCTCGACGATCGGCGCGAGCCACTCGCCGACGTCGGCGATGCGCAGCCAGGCCGCGCCGTCGGGCGCCTCCGCCGGCGAGACCCACGCGAGCGGGCAGCCGAGCCGCTGCACGAACGCGCATGCCTCGCGCGTGCGCGCGAGCCCGGGCCCCTCGCCCGCGAAGACGAGGAACGACTCCTGCGCGCGCAGCTGCACCTGCGGGCCGTGCAGGAACTCCTCGACGGCGTAGGACCGCACCGCGCGCCGCGCAGCCTCCGCGACCTTGATGTGCGCTTCGTGGGCCGAGGGCTCATGCGGCCCCGCGCCCAGCGCAACGATCGCCGGCGCCCCCGCCCACGCGCGCGCAAGCGCGGACACCTCCGCCTCGAGCGCGAGCGCCTTGCGCACACCGCCCGGCACCGCGGCGAGGTCGCCCACGCTGCCCGGCGCGAGTGTGTCGGCCACGCGCGCGGAGAGCAGCATCGCCGCCGAGTGCGAGACCGTGAACATCGACGAGGGATCGCGCGCGACCGTGCGCAGCACGACACTCCCCGTGGGGAGGTCGCCCTCGCCCAGCGCCGACTCCGTGCTCGTCACGAGCACCGTGCGCGCGCTGCGCTCGGCGAGCACCGCGAGCGAGCGCCGCGAGAAGCGCTTGCGGCCCGTGTGCGTGAAGACGATCGCCGCGTCCTCCGCCCCGAGCGCCGGCGCGTACGAGGCGAAGTCGTGCGACGACCAGCGCTGCGCGTCGAGCCCAGCCGCGCGCAGCATCCACGCGGCGGTCGCGGCCGCGTTCGACGAGGTGCCGATGCCGATCGTGAACACGCGCCGCGCGCCGCGGAGCCGCTCGGCCGCGGCCTCCACCGGCGCCGGCTCGGCGAGCAGCCGCTCGAGCTCCTCGGGCTGCCGGCGGATCGCCCCGTAGAGCCGGTACTCCTCGATGCGGCGCACCACGCGACCCACCTCCTTCGCGCCAGCGAGTGTAACCCGTCCGTATTTGCGAAGGCCGGTATCATCCCGTCCGAAGTCAGACCCTCGGAGGAGGATCCCGTGACGGACGCTGCCACTCCCACGGCGCAGCCGCAGGCGGGGCTGCGCCCGCTGCCGCTCCAGGGGATCCGCGTGTGCGACTTCTCATGGATCGTCGCCGGTCCCCAGGCCACCCGCATCCTCGCCGACCTCGGCGCCGAGGTCGTGAAGGTCGAGAACGAGTCCTACCTCGACTCGATGCGGATCGGCCTCCAGTCGAACTCGGAGCGCCCCACGTACAACGGCAGCGGCTTCCACTCGAACCTCAGCCGCAACAAGCTCGGCGTCACGGCGAACCTCCACCATCCGAAGGGCCGCGAGGTCGTCGAGCGCCTGATCGCGCAGTCCGACGTCGTCGTCGAGAACTACAGCGCCGGGGCCTTCGGCCGCATGGGGTTCTCCTGGGAGCGGCTGCAACAGCTCAACCCGCGCATCATCTACGTCTCGCTCTCCGGGTACGGCCACCTCGGCCGCGACAACAGCTACGTCACCTGGGGGCCGACGGCGCAGGCGGTCTCCGGATGCACGCAGATGTCGGGGATGCCCGACCAGCCGCCGGCCGGCTGGGGCTTCTCGTACCTCGACCACACCGCCGGGTTCTACGGGGCGATCGCGATCCTGATGGGACTGCACCACCGGCGGCGCACCGGCGAAGGTCAGCACATCGACATCTCGCAGATCGAGACCGGGATGGTGCTTTGCGGGATCCCGGTGCTCGACCGCCAGATCAACGGTCGCGACTACGTGCGCATCGGAAACCACTCACGCTACCCCGCCATCGCCCCGCACCACACGTACCGCTGTCGCGACGACGAGCTGAGCGACCGCTGGGTCGCGATTGTCGCGGAGACCGACGCGCAGTGGCGCGGGCTCTGCGAGGAGCTCGGCATGGCGGCGCTCGCCTCGGACGCGCGCTTCGCGACGAACGAGGACCGCGTGCGTAATCAGGGGGCGCTCGACGCGGCGATCACGGAACGCACGCGCGACCGTGACGCGGCCGAGCTGATGTACGCGCTGCAGGCGCGCGGCGTCGCCGCCGGCCTCTGCCAGCGCACCGACGACAAGATGGAGCGCGATCCGCAGCTGCGCGAGCGTGGCTTCTACCGCACCGCACCGCACGCCGAGCTCGGCGAACACCGCTTCGAGGGCATCCCGATCGCGTTCGAGCGCGCGCGCTGGCGCATGGATCGCGGCGCGCCGCTGCTCGGCGAGGACACCTTCGACGTGCTGACGCGCGTACTCGACTACTCCGTCGAGGAGGTGGTCGAGCTGCAGACGGAGGCGGCGGTCTGATGACGACACCTGGTGCCGACCCCCGTCCCGGACCGCTCGAGGGCCTGCGCGTCGTCGAGATCGGCGACCGCGGCGAGGTCGCGGGGAAGCTGCTCGCGGACGCCGGCGCGGACGTGATCCGCGTCGAGCCGCCGAGCGGCGCGCGCTCGCGCCACATCGGCCCCTTCGTCGCGGACCGCCCGGACCCCAACCACTCGCTCTCGTTCCACGCGCGCAACACGAGCAAGCGCTCGGTCACGCTCGACCTCGGCACCGACACCGGCCGCGACCTCTGGCGCCGGCTCGTCGGATGGTCGGAGGTCGTGATCGACAGCAGCGGCCCCGGCGTGCTCGACGCGCTCGGGGCGGGCTACACGACCTTCGCGGATCACGTAGGGTTCGTGTGGTGCTCGATCACGCCGTTCGGGCTCACGGGCCCCTGGCGCGACTGGGCGGCCGCGGACCTCGTCAACCTCGCGCTCGGCGGCGCGATGATGAGCACCGGCTACGAGGATCACGACCTCCCGCCGATCCGCCCCGACGGCGAGCACACGATCGCGATCGCCAACGAGTACGCGGTCTCCGGGATCCTCTCGGCGCTCTGGCTGCGCGACGGCGACGGTGAGGGCGCGGGCGGGGGCCAGTTGCTCGACGTCTCGATCCACGAGGCCGCCAGCACGACGACCGAGGGCTCGTTCCCGAACTGGGAGTACTTCGGGCGGATCGTGCAGCGCCAGACCGGCCGCCACGCCTCGCCGGACGGCACGCCCCCGTGGCAGTTCCTCTGCACGGACGGGGAATACATCCTGCTGATGGGCGGCGGGGTGCCGCGCGAGAAGCGCATCCTCGACGCGCTCATCGAGTGGATCGCGGAGACGCGCCCCGACCTCGCCCAGCGGCTGCGGGACCCGGCGGTGGAGGAGGTGCTCTACCGCGACCCGCGCTCGCGACCCGATCTGCGCCGCATGGTGTCCGAGACGATCGGCGAGTTCGTGCAGTCGCGCCCGTCGCAGGAGATCTACCGGCGCGGCCAGTCGCTCCACCTGCCCTGGGGGCACGTACGCCGTCCCGAGGAAAACCTCGACGACCCGCACTGGGCGGACCGCGGCTTCTTCTGGGAGGGCGAGGCGCCCGGGCACCCGACGCCGGTCCGCTACATGGGCGCGCCGTACCGCATGACGGCGTCGCCGGTGCGCCTGCGCCGGCGCCCGCCGCTCCTCGGCGAGCACAACCACGAGGTCTACGTGGGGTTGCTCGGCGTGGAGGCGGGGAGTCTCGCCGGCCTCACGAAGGCGGGCGCGATCTGACCGAAGCGCGCGAGACGCGCGCAGAGGCGATCGCGCGGCTGCGCCCGTGGGTCGAGCGCGCGCGCGGGTTCAGCGGCTGGAGCTTCGACGATCTCGGCGAGCGCGCGCTCGGCGACCCGATGCCATGGTCGTGGGCGGGGGTCGTGCGCGAGCACGCGCGCGGGGCACGGGCGGTGCTCGACCTCGGCACCGGCGGTGGCGAGCGGCTCGCCGAGATGCGCGCGGAGCTGCCGGCTCGGCTCGTCGCGACCGAGGAGTGGCACGTGAACGCGCCGGTCGCGCGGGCGCGTCTGGCGCCGCTCGGCGTCGAGGCGGTGCGCGCGACGACCGCCGCGCTGCCGTTTCGCGACGCTTCGTTCGACGTCGTGCTCTCGCGCCACGAGACAATCGTCCCGGATGAGGCGCTGCGCGTCCTGGGCCCCGGAGGGTGGCTGCTGACGCAGCAGGTCGGGATGCACCAGTGGCGGGAGGCGCGACCGTTCTTCGAGCGTTGGATCGATCACGGCGATCACCGCACCACGTACGCCGAGGCGCTGCGCGCCGCGGGCTGCACGGTGGAGAGCCGCGAGCACGAGCAGCGCGTCGCGTACCCGAACATCGGCCCGTTCGTGTTCATGCTCGCCGTCGCGCCGTGGCACGTGCCGGACCTGGACCCGGAGCGCGACCTCGACGCGCTGCTCGCGATGGAGCGCGCGTGCACGACCGACGATGGCTTCGTCGTGAGCGAGTGCCACTACCTGATCACGGCGCGGAAGCCCGCGTAGGGAGCCCCGGCGGGGCGGTCGCCCGGCTCACGGCTCGCGCAGCAGCGCCCCCACGAGGAAGAGCAGCACGCCCAGGCCGATGAGCGTGCCCGTGAGCCGCAGGTCCAGCGGCTGCCCGCGGCGCCGGTCGCGCAGCCAGATCGCGTCGCCCGCGACGAACAGGGCGAGGCCGGCAACGGCGAGCGCGAGGCTGACCGTGGTTCGCACCGGGGCATGCTAGCGCGGGCGCGGCTCCTCGCCCGCGACCGCGAGCCCGATCGCCGCGGCGTACTCGGCGGTCGCCGCGAGCGCCTCCTCGGCGCCCC
>Ga0194132_10009073_pt1 | contig 13919 bp, 8 predicted proteins | sample TA2KigOf80mmetaG_FD_148612 | JGI IMG/M metagenome (GOLD analysis project Ga0194132, IMG submission 148612) | Freshwater microbial communities from Lake Tanganyika, Tanzania - TA2015054 Kigoma Offshore 80m | ecosystem: Environmental > Aquatic > Freshwater > Lake | place: Tanzania: Lake Tanganyika... | reverse complement strand
AGAGGCCATGAAACGACGCAAGATCATGAAGAAGGCACGATCCAAGAAGAAGCGGCCAATACTCATGGCCGACTTGGAGCGAAGGTATCGCGAATCACCTGGGTTTTAGCCCTCTCGCGGATCGTTGACTAAAAATACTGACCGAAGCCGCTTCGGACGATAAAGTTACACAGGGAGAAGGTGCGCCTCGGAACGCACCACGGAGATGCCGGGATGAACGCTTTCAACACCACTATTGGCCCAACGCCGGTCGTTGCCCCCGAGCGCATCGACGCGACGGCGCGTTACCTCGTTCGTCTCGTGCAAGGGTCGCAGCTCCTCGAAGCGGCGTCGCTCGACGCGGCCGGCTCTGGACACTAGCGGTTAACAGCCGTCGACTCAACCCGCGAACCCTGTCTCGATTCGCCTGCAATACAAGCACTTTACCCCATTCCCGCACCGATGCAGGTGAGCACTTCCGAAGCACTCCCCACGAGCGAAACGCGGTATTACCGCAGATGGTCGGTAGGGCCAACTGAATCCGCCCGCACGGACCCACGGTTGATGAGTGGGCACCGCTTCTCCATCTGGGCGACACCTCGGGTATGACCAGATGCGAACAACACAACGAACACGGAATGAAGGCACGGCCGCGAGCGACCGTTACCTCTTGAGTCCGACCACCTTCCCGTCCAGCTTCCACTCGGCCTTCACCGGCACCCCCAAGTGCTCAAGCGCGGTGACGGCCACATCGACATTGAACGTCTTCCCCGTGATGGCACCTTTCGCCACCGAGGGGCCGTGCAGGATTAAGAAGCCGGTGCGGATTTCCGGCTCCTTCTCGCCCAGCGAGTGACCGCGACCCTTCCCACCGTGGTCGGTGCAGACGATCACCAGCCAGTCTTCCCGCGCGTAGTTCTGGCGCGACCGCACCGCCTTCAGCACGCGACCGACGTACTGGTCCACGGCTTCGATGGCGTTGGTGTATTTGGGCGATTTGGGGTGGAACCCATAACCGTGCCCGGCGGAGTCGGTGTTGCCGAAGTAGACGAACGCGGCATCCAGGTCCGTGTTCGCCAGCGACCGCGCCGCCGCGTCGCCAACCACGCGGTCGGCCAACTCGTAGCCGAATTTGTCGCCATCTACGAGGTATTCGCAGCCCGCAGTCCGACCGAAGACGTGGTCGCGGAACTGCGCCCAAGTGACGAACGCGGCAACCTTCGCGTTCGGTCGAGCGTCCGTGTACCGAGCGAGGAACGTGGGGTAGTCGCCGATGTTGTGTTTCTTGAATGTGTTGTCGAAGACGCGGTGCTTGTCGGCCCACACGCCCGTGAGGACGGAACTCCACCCCGGCCCCGTGGAAGTATCCGCGCCGGTCTTCCGCTCGCCCAGAACGTCACATTGCGCGGAGACCGCCCCGTCTCTCGCCAGTTCTTTCAGGTACTTCGCTTGGGAATACTCAATGGCATCGTAGCGGCATCCGTCGATGCCAATGAGCACGACTTTCTTCTTCGCGTCGTCCGCACCCGCGTGCGAAGCAACGAGAAGACCGCCCACGAGAGGAAGGAGCAGCCGAAGCATGATAGTCCCCGAGCGAATTGGTGCTGGGTGTGAGGATACCCAATCGTCTTCCTCATTCGCAACACCGTCGTGGTACAGTTTGGCGTTCCCCGGCCTGAAATCGGACGAGCGACCGAGGCCAACAGTACCACGACCGCACGTGCCGCTCATGTGCGGCACCCTGTGTCACGTGTCACGCGACCCGCACCAACGCCGAGCGACAGGCGCAGTTCGACGCGGCCGTGCGCCGGCCGGGGTGAGGCGCGGAAGCGTGACGTGACCACGGCGCTCGCGCGCCGCCGAGTGCGGCGCGCAGGGGACGTGGGCCCGCACGAGGTTGCAAAAACATCCGGAATGCGCTTGCGGCCCACCCGCCGGCTGCGGACACTCTCACAACGACGATTGGGGAGTGCGGGTTGGGCGAAGTGCGCCGACCGGAGGCGTTCGCTCCGTAGAAGCAGGCGTCCCCCAAAGCGTGGGTGCAACGTCCGGCCGACCAACTGTGAGCGCCGGTCCGCATAACACGGCCCGGTGTTATGCGGACCGGCCGGTCCGCATAACATCGGCACCGACCCCGCCCATTTTCGCCCCGTCCGTTGACCGACACGCACTTCGGCGTTGCCATCGCCCGGAGAAATGCCCGTCTTAGGCCGACCCGCCTAGGCCGTACTGACTGTAGTTGGCGATTGTAAGGCGTTTGGGCGAATGGTCTTTGGGCTCGAATCCGGTGTTTGCACTCACAAGCGACGCGGCATCCTTGCTCTGCGGGGTACGGCGCATGAAAATTGGGAACTAAAGCCCAATCGGTTGCTTCGCAACTTGCCTTTATCCCCCCTGCTTCAATCGGTACGGCCTCGGCGGTTCCCGGTGAGAAGGAAGAGAACGAGCCGACGCCGGCGAGAAGAGCGGCGCACCCACGCGGCCATACTTGCTCATTCACGAGGATGGAAACCATGACGCGAGCGTTCACCGCGAGATTCACAGCCGCGGTCGCAGCCCTGATCGTCGTTCTGGTCGCGAATCAGCTCACGGCGGGCCACGGTGCGAAGCTCGCAGCGGCAGACAAGGCCGCACCGCCGCTCGCGGTCGGGCACCCCTCGATGGAAAGCCCGCAGTTCAACCCCATCGCCGTGAGCGGCGGCCGCGTGTTCGTGGCGAACACCCCGGCGGGCACGGTGGACGTGATCGACGCCAAAACGCGGAAAGTCGTGACCCGAGTCCCGGTCGGGGTGGACCCCGTTTGTGTGGCGATGCGGCCAGACGGCAAGGAAGTGTGGGTGGCGAACCACGTCTCGGATTCGGTCAGCGTCATCGACACGGATTCGGCCAGCCCGACGTTCCTGCACGTAGTCGCCACCGTGCAGGAGTTCGACCCGAAGACGAAAGCGACCCTGTTCGACGAGCCGGTCGGCATCGCCTTCGCCAGTAACGAGAAGGCCTATGTCGCGCTGTCGTCCGAGAACCAGATCGCGGTGATTGACGTTGCGAGCTGGAAGGTCACGAAACGGCTGACGATCCCGGCGCAGGAGCCGCGGGCAATTGTCGTGCGGGGCCAGCGGCTGTATGTGGTGTCGTTCGAGTCGCACAACCAGACGCAGCTTTCGGGCGGGTCGAAGGAAAGGATTGACGGCAACCTCGTCACGTTCGACGCCTACAACCACTCGATCCAGAACAACAACGTGCTGTCCACTGGGCACGTCGTCGACATCGTCAAGCATCCCAAGGTACCTGACCGCGACCTGTTCGTGTTCGACACCACGACCGACAAACTCGTCGCTACCGTGGACGGCCTCGGCACGCTCCTGTACGGCCTCGCCGTGGACTCGAAGGGGACAGCGTTCATCGCTCAGACCGACGCCCGGAACGAAGTGAACGGCCGCAGTGGCACCAAGAAACACGGTCTGAAGGAGATGGAGAACCGGGCGTTCCTGAACCGGATAACGAAGGTCACGTTCACGGACGGGAAGGCCGCGAAGCCGCGGTTCTTCGATCTCGAACCGCTCCCGCCGGAGCAGCCAGAGAAGGGCAAAGCATTTGCCACCCCATTCGCCATTCAAAGCAGCGCCGACGATGCGACCCTCGTTGCCACCGCCGCCGGGTCGGACAAGTTGTTCACAGTCGATGCCAAGAGCGGCGCGGTGCTGGGCCGGGTCGATGTCGGGGCCGGGCCGCGCGGCATCGCCCTCGACGGCCACTCGGCTTGGGTGTTGAACGCTCTCGCCAACACCGTCACGCTCGTGGACCTGACCGACCGGACGACTCCGAAAGCCGAGGCGACGGTCACGCTCGACGACCCGACCAACCCGGTATTCAAGCGGGGGCGGATCGCCTTCAACACGGCCAAGGCGTCCACCACCGGCACCTTCTCCTGTGCCAGTTGCCACCCGGACGGCCATACGGACCAACTCCTCTGGGTTCTCGACACTCCCATCGTGACCGGCGGCAACCAGATCATGCCCCGCAGCACCATGCCGGCGCGCGGGCTGCGCGATACCGCCCCGTTCCACTGGGACGGCATTCCCGGCGACCCTTACGGCGGCATCCACTCGGCCAGCGTTCGCAAATCCGTGGAGCCGAATAGCAAACTCGACCCGCCGACGAGTACGACCCGGCACCTGATCGACGGCGGGCTGGCGTCCACGATGCACCTCGTCGGTGACACCGCGAAGAATGACGAGGGCAAGCTCGGCGAGTTGACCAAGCAGGAGCGCGACGACATGGCCGTGTACCTGCTTGGCGTGCCGTACCCGCCGGCCCCGAGGCGAGCGTACACGGATGAACTCACCGACCGGGCGAAGAAGGGGTTCCGCCTGTTCCACATCGACGGCGACCACGACCCGAAGCAGCGCACCGCAAACGTGTGCGGCAACTGCCACCGGATGCCGTTCCTGGTCAGCACTAACACGCCCGGCACCGGCATGGATGCGCCGACCTGGCGTGGCGCACAGGACCGCTGGCTCATCCTCCCGCAAGGGCGGCTGAACATCATCGAGTTCCCGTTCTACCGGGCCATCGCTGAGGCCGGGGCACCGGAGCGAGAGGTGTGGCGATTGTCGTGGGGCGGGCGGCCGCGGTTCGATCCGATCTGGGACATGGTGCTGGAAATGGGCACCGGCGTGTCGGGAGCGTTCGCCCGGCAGGTGACGTTGAACAAGGCGACGGCGAAGGGCGAACTCACCACCGATCTGTTGAACGCACTCCAACGGGCGGCTGCCGACGGCGCGGTCGTGCTGGAGTGCGATGGCGTGTTCCTGAAGGGGAAACCGGAGCCGGCGACATTGCAGTTCGAGGGCGGAAAGTACGTCTCGAAGACCGGCTACCGGACGGCGTTCACCCGCCAAGAACTGCTCGCCCTCGCCGCGGAGGGCAAGTTCGTCGGCACCATCACGGCCCGGCACGGCGCGAAAGCCGGCGTCGATCACCCGCAACCGGCCCTCTGGACGCTTGGCCCCATCGAGAAACAGCGCGGCCGGCAGGCGTTCCCGATCCTGCACCCGGACGGCAAGATCATGACCGTGAGTGGCCGGCACTTCGGCGACGACGCCCGCGTGTTCGTGAACGGCCGGCGGGTGGGCGGAACCGTCCGCGTGAAGAGAGACAAGAAGGATGAAGCCGTCGAGATCACGCTGGAATCGCTGCCGCCGGAAGGATTGCACTTATTGCAGGTGCAGGTGCCAGACGGCCCGTTTAGCAACGAGTTCCTGTTCCATGTGGCTAAGGACGCGACCACGGCGGAGGTACTGAACCGCGAGCTAATCCAGCAGAGCACCACCCCGTGGAACAGTCTCTCGGCGGCACTGGGCAAGGGCGACCTCGCCGAGGTGAAGAACCTCATCCGCGACAAAGCGACGGCGAACCGCCGGCTGTCCGACGGCAGCACCCCGCTGTCCACCGCGGCCCTGCACGGCCACCTTGAAGTGGTGAAATACCTGCTGGACACTGGCGCGGACCCGTCCGGCCAGAACACCGACGGTAACACCCCTCTTCACGGCGCCGCGTTCCTCTGCCGCGAGGAGATCGTGAACTTACTGCTCGACAAGGGAGCCTCGTTGACCGCGAAGAACAACAACAAGCAGACGCCGGTCGACGTGGTGTCCGGGGAATGGAACCAGGGACTGACCGACTACTACGCGGGCCTCGGCTCGGCCCTGAACATCAAGATCGATCTCCAACTGATCGAGAGCGCTCGCCCTCGGGTGGCTCGGATGCTCCGCGAGCGCGGCGACAAGCTCAAGGAACCGGGTGCGAAACCGGACGGGCCCGCACCCACCGACTGGCCGCAGTTCCGCGGGCCTGGTGGTACCGGGGTCGTGACGGGCAAAACCCTACCGCCGGACACTTGGAGCGCGAAGGAGAACGTCGCCTGGAAGTACGAGGTTCCCGGGCATGGCTGGTCGTGCCCCATCGTCGTGGGCGGAAAGGTGTTCGTCACCAGTTGCGTAACCGATGCGAAGGTCGCCGCCCCGAAGACCGGCTACTACGCCCCGACGAACACCAAGACCCACGACGGCGAGCACCGCTGGACGCTGTACTGCCTCGACGCCGCGACGGGCAAGGTGCTGTGGGAACGGGTCGCCCACAAGGGCAAGCCGCAGCACCCGATCCACGTGAAGGCCAGCTACGCGTCGGAAACCCCGGTGTCGGACGGCGAGCGGGTGTACGCCTACTTCGGGAACGTCGGCCTGTTCTGCTACGACCTGACAGGGAAGTTGCTCTGGTCGAAGTCGTGGGACGTGGTGCCGACGCAACTCGACTGGGGAACGGGTGCCTCGCCGGTGCTGCACGAGGACCGCATCTACGTTGTGAACGACAACGAGAAGGCGTCGTTCATCGTCGCACTGGACAAACTCACCGGCAAGGAGGTGTGGAAGACCGACCGGGCCGAGAAGAGCAACTGGGCGACACCGTTCGTCTGGAAGAACGGGAAGCGAACCGAAATCGTCACCTGCGGCAAGGGGAAGGTGAGGTCGTATGATTTGAACGGGAAGCTGCTCTGGGAGTTCGGCGGCATGTCGTCCATCTGCGTGCCGTCGCCGGTGGTCGCGGGCGACCTGCTGATCATCAGCTCAGGGTACGAGTTCGGCCGCCCGCGACCGGTGTTCGCCGTGAAGCCCGAGGCGACGGGTGACATCTCGCTGCAGAAGGGTGAGAAGAGCAACAAGTTCATAGCCTGGTCGCACGACATGGCGGGCGCCTACCACCCCACTCCGCTCGTCCTTGGCGACCACCTGTATGTCCTGTACTCAACCGGGTTCCTCGCCTGCTATGAGGTGAAGACCGGCAAACTTGTGTACGAGAAGCAGCGGCTCGGCGGCACCTTCACCGCCTCCCCGTGGAGCTACGACGGCAAAATCTTCTGCCTGAGCGAGGAAGGAACCACCTACGTCGTGAAGGCCGGTGGGGAGTTTGAGTTGCTCGGCAAGAACGTGCTGGGTGAGGTGGCTCTCGCCACACCGGCCGTCGCGGACAGGCGGCTGTTCCTCCGCACGCGCGAGGCGCTTTACTGCATCCGGTCGGCGAAGTAAACTGATGCAATCTGCCTGCCGTCACATCGAGCCACGACATGAAATCGCGACTGCACCGCCGCACCTTCCTCCGCGCCGGCGGGGTGGTTCTCGCCCTCCCGGTGCTGGAGGCGATGACACCCCGCGGCCACGCTGCCCAGCCGCGCAAACCGGTCAAGCGGTTCGTCTGCCTCACGAACAACTACGGCATCTACCCGCAGGCCTTCTTTCCCAACCCCACGCAGGCCGGGGCGAAGTACGACCTGCCCGAGACGCTCACCCCGCTCGAAAAGCATAAGGCGGACGTCACCGTCTTCTCGAACCTCGACCACGGCAACACCGGCGGGCACCAAGGGGTGCCGGTGCTGCTCAGCGGGGTGAAGCCGATCAACGCGCCGGGCTTCCCAGAGGGGAACCTGTCGGTCGATCAGAAGATCGCCGAGTGGGTGGGGGCGGAGGTGCGGTTCCCGTCGTTGGTGCTGCACGTGAACGAAGCGAACCTAATCAGCTTCACCCGCACCGGCGTGCAGGTACCGTCCATCGACGTGAAGCAACTGTACAAGGCGCTGTTCATCGACGAGGAGGCCGCGAAGAAGGCCACAGCCAAACAGCAACTGCAACGCCACCGTAGCATCCTCGACGTGGTGAAGGACGAGGCCGACGACTTCCACAAGGGGCTTGGCCAGCAGGACCGGCGGAAGTTTGACGAGTACCTCGACGCGGTGCGGACGCTGGAAAAGAAGGTGGAACTGCAACAACCGTGGGTGGACAGGCCGAAGCCGAAAGCCCTCATCGCCGAGCCGCCCGCAGGTAAGGGCACCGCTGCCGACCTGAAGGCAATGGTGGAACTGATCGCCCTCGCCATTCAGACCGACTCCACGCGGGCGGTCACGCTCGCGTCCGGGTTCGCCAACGGCGACTTCGGGCTGAGCGGTAGCTACCACGGGTTTTCGCACCACGGCCAGCGCGAGAAGGAGGTGACGGCTCTCAAACTGATCGAGAGGAACCAGATCGCGCAGATGGCGCACCTCATCGAACAGCTGAAAAAGCAGGACGACCCGATCAACGGCGGCACGCTGTTCGACCACACCGCAATCCTCTTCGGCTGCGGCATGGCGACCGGAGAGCACTCGACGAAGAACCTTCCACTGGTGCTGGCCGGCGGTGGGTTCAAGCACGGCGAGCACAAGGTCTACCCGGCCGAGGGCAAGTTGCGCGTGCCAGCCGCGAACCTGTTGCTCTCGATTCTGCGAAACCACGGTCTGGAGATCGAGCGATTCGGCACCAGCACCGGCACCTTGGCGGGTTTGGCGGTGCGGAAGTGAAACCCCGAGTCCTCGTCCTCGCGGTCGTCCTGTTCGGTGGGTCGGTCGCCCGCGCCGAGTCGCCGTTGGAGAAACTCCGCCCGTTCCTAAGACAGCACTGCCAAGAGTGCCACGGGCCGACCAAGCAGGCCAACGACCTGCGTTTCGACACGCTCGGCACGGACCTGTCGAAGAAGGAAACGCTCGAAGGCTGGCAGGGCATCCTCGACCAACTCAACGCCGGCACGATGCCGCCGAAGGGTAAGCCGAAGCCCGACGCGAAGGAAGCCGCGGTGACGATCCGCACGCTCACGGCCGAGTTGAAGGCAGCCTACGCCAAGCTCGAATCGACCGGCGGGAAGACCGTGGTGCGGCGGCTCAACCGCTACGAGTTGCGGAACAGCCTGCGGGACTTGCTCCACCTCGACGGGGCGGCAGACTTCCGCCCGGACGTGATGGTGAAGCTCGAAGATCGCAACGGCGACGGCGTCGCCCGATGGACGAGCAACGACCCGACGCGCGAGTTCCCCGCCGACGATCTGGACGACGGGTTCGATACCGTCGGTGCCCGGCTGGTCATGTCCGACTTCCTGTTGAAGAAGGTCATCAGCGCTGCCGAGTACAGCCTCGACCTCGCCACCGCCTCCGGAAAGAAGCCGAGCCTCGATACGCAGACGTTCGCCGCCCCGATCCGCACCGGGAGCGGGCACGGCGACCTGCATTACTTCTCGCACCTGTCCGACAAATCGTTCGACGGCATCTACATGCGGTACCGCGAACCGGGGGCGGCCACCGGCGGTTTGGGCCGCGTTGTGCCGACAAAGATCGCACAAACCGGCGTCGCGGTGCGCGGGCGATACCGCATCACTGTCGAAGCCTCCGCGCACAACCAGAAGCACCCGTGGGGCACGCTGATCAAGAGCCGGCTGGACGAGCCGATGCTACTCGGTCTGCACATGATCGACTCGCAGCAAGGGGCGACCAGCGACGACAACCCGAAGTCGGTCAAGCTGACCGAGTGGGAACTGCCCGCAGACGGCACGAAGCGGACGTACTCGTTCGACGCGCATCTGGATGCGAAATGGCTGCCGTGGCTCGGCTGGGAGAACGCCCCCTACGACCGCGGGCTGACGCCTTCGAAGCTGGTGCAGATGTACCTGCCGGACGCGTATCGCCCGCTCCCCAAAGGGGCGACCGAGAAAGAGCGCCAGCAGTACGAGCCGGAGATGGCGAAGGCACTATTCGCCGCCGGGTACAAGGGGCCGCACGTCCGGATCTTCAGCCTGACCATCGAAGCACTCGAGAAGGCGTGGCCGCCGAAGAGCCACACCGCCCTGTACGGCGAGAAGGAAACCGAGCCGGTCGAAGACTTGCTCCTCGCCTTCGCCCGCCGCGCGTTCCGCCGCGACGTGAAACCCGATGACGTGGCCCGGTACGTCAAGCTCGTGAAGGCGCAAATGGAACAGGGCCGCACGCGGGCGGAGGCCCTCCGCACCGGCTACACTGCGATTATCGCGTCCCCGCGCTTCTACTACCTCAAGGAAGCCGACGGCCCACTCGACGGGTACGCCCTCGCCTCGCGGTTGAGCTACTTCCTCTGGTCGTCGCTCCCGGACGACGAGTTGCTCGCCCTAGCTAAGGCCGACAAGTTAAAAGACCCGGCGGTGATCCGCAAGCAGGTGGGTCGCATGCTCGACGACCCGCGTTCGTCGGCGTTCGTGCGGCGGTTCACCTCCCGCTGGCTTCGGCTGTACAAGCTCGGCACCATGCCCCCGGCCGGCGGCTTCTACTACCACCGGCAGATGGAAGGCGAGATGCTCAAGCAGACCGACGCTTTCTTCGCCCACCTGCTCCGCGAGAATCGCCCGATCCGCGAGGTCATTGACTCCGACTACACATTCCTCAACGAGCGGACAGCCCACTGGGTGTACCAGCGGGACGACGTCTGGGGGGACGGGTTCCGCAAGGTGCCGTCGAAGGCCCCGCACGGTGGCGGGATGCTCACCATGCCCGCGATGATGACCGCCACCGCCAACGGCGTGGACACCTCGCCGGTCGTGCGCGGGGTGTGGCTCCTAGAGGCCATCCTCGGCACCCCACCGTCGCCCCCGCCGCCGGACGTGGAGCCGCTCTCGCCGGACCTCCGCGGCAAGAAGACGATCCGCGACCAACTGGACGCGCACCGCAAGCAGGCCGCGTGCGCCGCGTGCCACCAGAAGATCGACCCCTACGGCTTCCCGTTCGAGAACTTCGACGAGTTGGGGTTGTGGCGGACGCAGTACCGCAACGGCGGCCAGCAACTGAAGGTCGATCCCTCTGCCAAGTTGCCGGACGGCACCGCCGTTAAGGATATCGCCGGGCTGAAGGCGGCGCTGCTCAAGAAAGAGCCACAGGTGATTCGCCACCTGACCGAGAAACTGCTCGTCTACGGCACCGGTCGGAGGCTGGAACCGGGTGACCGCCGCGAGGTAGACCGCATCGTAGCAGACCTCGACACGAGCGGGAACAAGATGCGCGACCTGCTGATACAGGTCGCGATGAGCAAAAGCTTCGTCACGAAGTGACTAATCACAACTTCGGCGAAGGAGCGGCGTGATGCGGTGCCCGAGTTTCGGCTCATCGGCCGTGAAGCGACTGCCCGCGAACGGCCTCTCGCCGGACCCCGGTTACATCTGCCAAGAGTGCGGGTGTAAGATGCGGGGCAAGGGGATGGCGGTGATCTACGGAATCGCGATCCTGTTGGGCGTCGGGCTCATCGCGCTGATGGGCTGGATGCTGTCCATCGGCGAGGCCGAGCAACCACTGCGGGCGATCGGTGCCTAGGCGAGCGGGCTCCTCGTAATCAGGTACTCCGTAGTCCAGTTACTGCGCCCGGCACCGCGGCGCGATCCCCCACCAGCGTAGTCGTACCGGGCAGCACGGACGCCAAATTGGGTACGGCCGCGGACCGAGCCGCGCGGCGTCCGGAGACTCCCTACCGTGTGCGATCGCGGTCCTCGCGTGGCAGAGCCGCCGTCCGGACAAAGGCACGCCGCCCAAGGAACTTCCTCTGAGGTTGACGGATCGTAGGTCGGGTTGAGCTCGCGCGGGCGCGTACCTCCGACGCGGGCCGCACGCGCCGGCGGTCCTGTGGGTGGTCGGTCTCCGCGTCCACTCATCTGCGGCCTCCTTTCTGTTCGGCGTTACCCCGGTCTCAGGTCACGGCCGCTTCCGACCCCGGTTCGGTCGTGGTTGGTGGCGGTTCGAGTTTGCACACCTCGTAGCCCAACTCCTTCGCCCGGGTCTGCTACGCGAACCGGCGCGGCGTGTAACGTGTTCCGCGCGGATTTGGCGTTGCGAGCGGTCACGCGCGCCTCCAGAATTGGGTGGGTGAAGGGGTGCGTGCGGCGGGGGAGTCGGCACGGGTCGTCAGCCGTCCCAACGGGATCGACACGCGGCGTGTGAGTCCGCGTGGTCGTCACCACGACCGGAGCCGAACGCGCTCCCGTCCCACTCGAACCAGCGGGCCGGGCGCTGGCGCGCCCGAGCACCAGAAACGGAACAGGGTTGGTCGCCGCACGCACGGTCCGATGTAGGGCGCGCGGAACCCGCATCCCAGTTCCCGGGACGCGCGCGACGGCCAAGCCGAGCGCGCCGCCGAACCCGGGCAAGAAGCCGCCCGTCGATGACGACGACAGCGGCACGTACCGCATCGCCCGCGACTGAGGCCCGTTGCGAAAGAGGGTTCGCTCATGCGCCGCACGTTGCTCGTGTGTGTCACCGTGCTGGTCGGATGCGGGTGTACGTGCACCGGGTGCCTCGGGTGCAAGGATGTCGGTGAGTACCGCCGGAACGAGCACAAGGCCCGCCAAGAGAAGGTAAAGCCGGTCATCGACGCGCTGGAGAAGTACAAGGTCGCGCACGGCAAGTACCCGCAGAAACTCGACGAGTTGGTGAGTGCGGGGTTGATCGACGCGATCCCGGACCTGGCGGACAACACCGATCACCAGGGCCGGCCCGGGCGGATCAAGGACGCCCAAAGGCTCGGCTACTTGACGGACTCCGAGGGCGGGGAGTATTACTTGGGTTTCCGATTCGTGTTCGCGGAGCGCGAGATCCTGTTGCCGTCGGAGTTCGCCTGGCAATACAACTCGAAGCGGAAGTCGTGGGAGCCGGGAGGCCGGTCGTTGCCACCACTGGTGCCGCCGACTAGACGCGGCGACACCGGGCCGCTCCCCACCAAGCAGTAACCGCCACAGTGCGCATACAATTCCGACAGGCGAGCAGGGGGGCTGACGCCCCCTGTTTGCGTTTCACAGTCCCCGAATACAAGAAACCGCTTGCCCGGTCCCGCCGGGCTGGTACCTCTGCTGGGGACTCGACCTCGCCCCGGTGCCCAATGCCCATCACGCTCGATTGCGAGTGCGGGAAACAGTTCACCGTTCCCGACGAGCACGCGGGAAAGCGCACGAAGTGCCCGGATTGACGGGAGTCGTTCTACGGCAACCCACCTTACTCGTGCAGCGCAAGTAGGTCACCACCCGCTTTTGAGACAACCGCGCGCGTCGCTGACCTCGACCAACCCCTGCAATTCGCTGCGTTTACCCCGCGACAGAATAATTGCACAGGACGGTCCGGCCCCGGCGGGTCCGACGGTTCGAAGGGGTTCATGGCCCCACCTCCGCGTACGCGGTCGATCGGGAACCGGTCAGACGCACACGCCCCCGAGGCTGTTCCGCAGGCCCTCCCAGAACCGGACCCAGAAGCCCCGCCCGGTTCGGTTCGCCGTGCCCGCCGTGGCCCCGCCCCGTTCGCTCGCGTGTCGCATGGCTCACCCCTCCCCGAGCACAACACCCCCCGAAATGTCGCGCGCGACTTTCGGCGCGAGATCGCCCCCCTCGACCGCCACCCACGCCTGTGATTTCCCGTGGTTGCGGAGTTAACAGCCCGCTGGATGTGACGACCGCTAGAGCATTTCCCGACCCGATACGCTGTCCCAAATCTGGTCAGCCGACACGCGCGCGCTCGCGCAGGTTGTTAACCCGTGGGTTCCCGGTTCGAGCGCCCGAACTCCCGAACCCGACGGTGAACACGCGCGCGCGGTAGCCTTACTTCACCCGGCCAGCCATGCTTTAACGTCCCACTCCCCGACGCCGACCGACCCGCGAGCGATCCGCCGATCCTGAAGCTGCCTACGGGCGCGGTCCAGTGCCGCGAGCGCCTCGGCGGCCTGCTCAAGCACTACTACCGCTAAGCCGCCTGCTCACGTCTCGCCTCGGCGACCACAACTCCGTGACAACCCGCTGTCACCCGCTTGCGGGGAACCGAGCCAGTGCGCGCCGCGCAGTCGATTCCGGGTTGCCGCTCGCGCCGCTGGGCACGCACCACACGTTTTTGAGACAACCGTGCGCGTCGCCGACCCCGAGCGACCCCTACGATTCGCTGCATTTGCCCCGCGAAAAACAACAACGATCCGCGAGAGGGCTAAAACCCAGGTGATTCGCGATACCTTCGCTCCAAGTCGGCCATGAGTATTGGCCGCTTCTTCTTGGATCGTGCCTTCTTCATGATCTTGCGTCGTTTCATGGCCTCT
>Ga0194132_10009072_pt1 | contig 13919 bp, 8 predicted proteins | sample TA2KigOf80mmetaG_FD_148612 | JGI IMG/M metagenome (GOLD analysis project Ga0194132, IMG submission 148612) | Freshwater microbial communities from Lake Tanganyika, Tanzania - TA2015054 Kigoma Offshore 80m | ecosystem: Environmental > Aquatic > Freshwater > Lake | place: Tanzania: Lake Tanganyika... | reverse complement strand
TCCGACCAAAACGTTTCAGAGGACGTGTTTTGAAATGAGTCAGTGAGGTCGAGGCTGGCTCGTTTGCCCGCGCGCCACAAACTCGCTTTGTATTCACTTCGGCAGCACCACGCTTGCACCCCAGCCAAGTTCTGCCTGTTCGAGGACTGCCTCCGTCTCGGCCTCGAGTCGCTGTTGCAACGAGGCCCCTTCCTTAACAGGGTCAGGGTCTGGGTTCGGGGGATTGTATGTGGGGTCACGTTCTTCAAATCGGTCGTTACTTGGCACAACACAGTCATACCAGAACTAGGTCTAAACCGGAATATCAGCAATTGACAGAGTCTTTTGGCGCCCAAATCGTCTGTATCTAGCGTCGGCGGCGACTTCCAAGCCAGCCGAGAGTCACAAACGCAAGCAGAATCCACCACTGATTGCTGAAGACGAATTCTTGAGCGTCGATAGAGAGTAGTGGGATACGAGAAGCCTAGTGAGAATTAGAAGCACGTCGCAGAAGTGAGTCAGAGGCAGACCTAGTACGCATCGCAGGCCAACTCTGCCCCGAAATTGGCAATCCTCAGTCATTGGAGAATACAGTGGAAAGAGTTAAATACAAACAGAAGTACGGAGGTTCTTGATGTTGGGCCTGGAGCAGATGAAGCCCGACGATCAGGTTCGTGTTGGCATCTTCGTGATTTGTGCATTGTCGCTGCAGTGTGTTCTGGCAGGCGTTGTATCGGAGTTGTCCGCAAGGAACTGGGCACTTCATGCCGTTGGCACGGTTCTCGCCGTGTGGGCTTTGGTGTCATTCTCTGATTGGTCAACGCGACTGGCGTCACTCGGCGGGCTCCTTGCATTCGTCAACGATGCTCTATTGATAAGGGAAGCCGACTCGTCAATGAGATTCGTGATTCCGTCAACAGTGTTGTTTACGGCCTCGGGTTTCGTTGCTTATCGTGTGTTCCCGACTATCTCGCTCCCTACACGGCTGACTCGAACAAGAAGTGATAACGCAACACGTCTACTGGTGCGCTCCGGTGTCGAAGGAGTGGCGAGTCAGTTTGGAAGTGTGCCCGGCGCTGTTGCTGCTATCGCAAGTGTGCCAAACCTTAGAAAGGAGATTCGAAACACATCGAAGGATCCCGCATGGATCCCGTTCTTACTTGTCGGTGGAGCACTGGCAACAGTTTTCAGCCTCGCAACAGCCAAGTGGGTCAGCGCTGAAGCCCTGTTCGGTTTGGTTCGGAGAACTTACAATTTCGAAGACCTGAGGAAGATCTACGAAGAATTGGGAGTGAGGTACTTCTCGAGGGCCTATTACTTTGAGTGGGGCTATCTCGTAACTTACGCGGCAGCTATCGCTTCGACCGTCTTCGCAGTGGCTGTGCTCACCAAGAGATTCCAGATTGATCGCTACTTCAGAGCGGGTGCACTTTGTCTCCTCGGCTTCGCGCTCGTGAGTCACACGGGACTTGTGCTTGGCCTGAATAATGCCGCAGAGGAGTTTCTTGTGCTTTCGGGCTCGTGGATTGGTTCGTTGGGCCTCTTGGGTTCTCTCGTTGGTATATGGTTGGCCGGTCGTAGGTAACTGATGGCACCGCAACCTCCTCCTCGAAAGCCGCCGGGGATACCCCGGCCCACGGGGTCCGTCGGTCGACCGAAAAGTTCTTCGGGGGTCCCGGTGCCAACTCCGTCGCGAAGCAGATCCAAGGCGTCGTCGGACCTCGCACAGCCTCCGATCGCCCCGCTCTTGGTCTCCGTCGCAATTGTTGGTTTAGTTGTTTTCTCCGTTCTTGCGGTGTCCCGAGAATCAGTAGTCGCCCATCTAGGTGCTTCTGCCATCGGAATGTTTGGGTCAGTTGTAGTGCTGGGCTGGTTTCGGCTGTCGCTCAACGTGAGACGAAGTACTGGATCATTTGCGGAGTGGTCGGGACCATGGGAGTCAACTCGCTACATGTGGCTCCTGGTCTCGCTGGCTTGGTTAGGTGGGGCGTTCAATGTGTACTTCGCGGTATACGAGTTGGTGCGTCCTAAGTGAAGCGCAAGAGGTCAGAGATGGCCCGGTTCGCTTCAACGCTTCTGGTCGCGGTGATGGTGTCTTCACTCGGAATCTTGGGTAGTCCTCCTCGTCTCGCACAGGGTGTGACGAACTCACTCGCGACAGCAACGGAATCGCAACTGAGAATCTGTCTTGATGAGAACAGGCGGACGAAGGAAGTCGTCGACCTTGTACTTCTTCTTGACAACAGTACATCCTTGAACTTGTCAACTGGTTCGCGACCGACAGACCCGAACGAAACCCGATTCATGGCCGTAGAAGACATGTTGAGCGCCATTGGTCGGGCGATCAAAGGCAGTTCTGCCAGGGTCAACTTCGGACTGATCACATTCGCCGCACAATCCGAAGTACGAATTCCGCTTGGTGGTGAAACGATCTCTGCAGAGACGGCGCGCGGCGTTGCGAAACGAATTCGCGACGAAGCTCCATCGGCAAGCCAGAAGAATGGAACAAATTTTGTGAATGCATTAAATGCTGCACTCCAGATGTTTGAACGGGATTCTTCGAACAGGCACTGCAAGGTGCTCGTGTGGTTCACGGACGGGATGATTGCGCACGGTGGTGGCACACAGGAAACTGTGCGACTGCTGAATTCACTTCCTGAACTCACCTGTGGGAGCGGTGGGTTTGCTCAGAGAGTGCGCGATCTCGGAATCAACCCTTTCGTGATCTTGCTAAAGCCAAGCGATGGGGCAGATCCGCTCGCGACGTCAAAGTCATATGAACTGATGCAACAAGTTACAGGTGATAATTCGCTTCCGCCTGGATTCAACGTGACTGCGCCTTCAGAAGACTGCGATGGGCTGATGTTGCAAGCTGGTGAAGTTTATGACGCGAACAATGCGGACGCTCTTGCGCCTTACTTTGTCGATATTGGTCGCGCACTGAGCGGTGGACAGGCGGTCGATGATTGCCCGATTCCAGCCAGCGGGGGCAGTGTCTACGAGTCTCCACAATTGCCCGCTGCAAGATTTCTTAGTTGGATTTCTCTCGTTGTGTTCGATGGCGACCAATTGCCAACCCTCGACAGTCTGCAAGTTTCGACTCAAGGCGGTAACTCCCCAGTAGACAGATTCTTCACCGTTGAACCGAATCGAAGCGACTATCTTTTAATTCCTCAAAGTGGCGTACTACTTGAGAAAGGCTGGACGCTTGTCGCCCCAGATGGGCTCGCCGGCGCATGCTTGAGGGCGAAGATTGTTGATCCAGTCTCAGTCACCACGTCCAAGTCCGGTGGTGCGCCCGCAAGGGTGGTGCCGGATCCGAATGACGTGAAGTCTTCTGTACTCACGACGGGTGACCTCGAGGCAATTGAGTATTTCAATAAGCGAATTCCAATCACCCTGGAGGATCTGTTTACTTCCTCGGTTTCGCAGGAAGATATTACGGCGCGAATAGATATCGATCCGTCGGGGCGGATAGCCCCGCAGGGTCTCGCGGTTTTCGTGACGGGATTCTCCACAGAGCCCCAAGTGGAGAATTGTGTCAAGAATGGCTTATCAGTGCCGGGTCCTGGCGTTGCTCGAGTTGGAGAGCTAGAACGTGGCAAGGACGAGCATCAGTTTGTATCCACGACATGCACAGTGGACCTGCGTTTTGCGAAAAAGGATCTCACAATCGATGCAAGCGCCGTTCTCTCTGTGGTCGGAGCTAACGCGGCTGCTGAGAGCAGTCAAGGGTGTCGACCACTTCAGCCAAGTTTGGTGATTGACGGTGTTGTGCAAAATCAGTTATCTATAACTTTGATTGAAGAGAAAGAGTTTTCCATAGGTCTTCGAGTTACTTCTAAAACGATTTCATTCGCTTGTCGGGTGACTAGCGAAATTGCGATGTCGTATGCCGGCTTAGACGGTGCCATCAAAGTGAGAGCGGTTGCAGTCGTTCTAGACATCGAGAGAAAAGTACGGCCGGACATATTCTTTGCAATATTTGTGTCACTAGCCGCCGTCGCGATAGCGGCACTGCTTTCACTTTTGCTTCTCAAAGTTCTGAATCGCGTGATGATATCACTACCTGCTGATAACAAACTTTACGGATACGAAATTGTCGTCGATATTGGCCTTCGCGGAGATGGGCAAGTCGTGGCCCTGTATCAAGGAGTCGATATCTCGAAGCTGGCGCCGCAGGTTCAGGATTTGCGTCCGCCGAAGGGCTCAAAGGACCAGCTCTTGGTGCACACGATGAATTTGCGTCGTCAGGTACCCGGTCTCTTCAAACCATTCACCGAACCACGCGCAGAGGTGGTACGAGAAGAAGATGTCGTCTATCGACAAAGAACATCACAGGGTGGACTCGCAGTGCCATTCAAACAGGCCATGATGATAAGGCCCTCGCGTGAAAAGTCGAAGGACCCCGAGTTGATCTCTGCGGTCGTCACCCTCCTGGTTCCGCGTTCAGGAAATGGTGCAGGAATAGTAGGTGTAACACGGCTACTTGAAAGCCAGTCTTTCAAAGAGGCAGTTCGGGAGTTCCTGGATCTCAGAAAGTCCTCCTCAGCCGAGAAGGACTCTGCAAGTTCTGGGGCAAGCACCGTCTCTGCTGCAGGTCTGCCCGATGGTGGCCCATCGAGTGGAGCTCCGAAGGCCGCTGTTCCACCGCCGCCGCGCCCAGCCCGTCCGCCGGGACCGCCACCGCCACCGCGCGCTTAGTGGGAAGCCTGCGACAGTAAAGATTTATCGCCCCTCGTCATTGACCGTTTTGAATTTTGTGCTTGGGGTCACTAGATTCGGTTTATCTAGCTCGGATCAACCGTTGTACTGAGGGAGATCTTGAGTGGAAGCGAAACAGGAGTAGGCAACATGTACAGGCGAATCATTTTCTTGGGTCTCGGCGGTTCCGGTGGCAAGACCATTCGGTTCCTGAAGCGCGATCTCACAAATTGGTTGACGGCACACGGCTGGGACGTCTCTAATCGCGGAATTCCGCGTGGATTTCAGTTTTTCCATATAGACACTCCGACGGTGCAAGACGGTGTCTCGATGCCGGGTGCCGATATGTTGCCCGACAGCGAATATCTGGGACTCGTCGGTCGTGGAGTTGACTTTGAAGCAGTAACAGACACACTTGACAATCGACCTGGAGTACTGGAAGAGCAAGCTGGCTGGCGAGTCAGGCCTCCGCTCGAGGTTCCAATTGAAACAGGTGCCGGCGCGTTTCGAGCGGTAGGTCGCACAATCGCCGCTGCACAGATCGACGTCCTACGCGATGGAATCCAGAGTGTGATTAATCGCGTCAATTCTCCGAGCGCAATCGCAGATAACTCTGAATTGTGGACGATGACCCAGGATAAGCCGCTTGGTCAATTGGCATCGCCAATCGCCGTTGTTATCTCGTCTCTGGCCGGCGGTACTGGGGCGGGTCTTTTGCTCGACACGTTCGACCTGTTGCGCTCCGCTGAAGCCACGTGGGGTGGAAAGTCATTCGGAATTCTTTACACGCCTGAAGTCTTTAGATCAATTGGCGGTAACATAATGGCAGGAATTCAACCGAATTCACTTGCGGCAATCTCGGAGATCCTCAATGGCTATTACTGGCATGGGTCAGACGATAACAGAGGTGCAGGCGCTGGAATAGATATTGGACAAAAGCAGTCCCGCATTCACGCGGGCGCTGGTGCAGTCGGTGCGATCACCAAAAGCGGCCCGGCATATCCGTTCCTTGTCGGAAGCACCAACTCAGCGAATGTAGCGTTCTCGACCGATACGCAGGTTTTTGAAACAATCGGAAGTGCGTTGGTCGCATGGTGTGTCGATGAAGTTGTCCAAGATGAGCTGATTGCATTCACATGGGCAAACTGGGCGGATCGTGCGCTTGCTAATAAAAGTCAGACAGATTTGCTAGTAAATCGGGGTGCTGATTGGGAGTGGGGACTCCCCGCATTCAATGCGATTGGCTGTGCAAGGGTGAGTGTTGGTACGCACTTCTTTGAGCGGTTTAGCGCTAAGCGACTTGCTCGTGATGCGGCATCTTATATTGCGGGCTATCACATGGAAAGCGACGAAGCCAAGTCAATTATGGCTCAGACGGGAGTTGTCGATCCCGAGCTGACGGCTGAACGAATTGCCGGAGACAAGATGACATGGTTCCTGAAGGAAACTAGACTCCGCGAACGTGGTACTGACGAGAACGACATTATCGACTCGCTCCGTCCGGTGGAATACGTAGGCAAGTGGGAAAGTGCAGTTGGTTCCGCACGTCAGCTTGCCGACATCCAGAGAGGTCCTGCTTCGCAATGGCTCGAATCGATCGCTTCAGCAGTACGAGAAGCGACGGTTCAATTCGATACGGAGATGCGTCCCTTCCTTGAGGCTCGTGTCCGCAACTGGGTTGAAACGAAGCCGGGAGAAGTCATTCGAGTCATTGAAGAGTCGATTGCAAACTACGGATTAAAGATAACCGTCAAGATTCTTGACAAGCTTTCAACATATTTGACCGACCCAATTGAAGGTGTTACGACTGAGTTGATGGGTGCAACAGAACATCAGGCGTACTCCCAGTGGGCATCAGAGGCGGAGTGGTTGACGCAGGCGTCAGCGGCTCTTGGTACCAGTAAAGGTAACTTCACGATGCAGTCAAATGAGAAAGTTGGTGCGGCGATCAGAGATGCAATGCATTATTCCTGCTTTATCGTGGAGGCGCAGATTCGTGAGTATGCATCGGTCCTACTCAAGGAGTTCGTAGAAGGATTTGTCCTTCCACTGCGACGCAAGCTCGCCGATGAGTCAGTTCTTCTCGAGACGAACATTAATGTCATCACGGCTTGGCCACCCTGGGCTCCAGGCGAGCCCACCGGTGACTGCAGGCCGCCATCTAGTGAGTTCACGCTGATTGAGCCTGCGAACTTTCACGATTTGTTTCTTGAGCTCTTGTCATCGAGCGTTGGCGATGTCGACAAGCTGGAGCGCACGACGCATCGCAGTCTCGCTCGAACAGACATCTTGTCTGGAGCATTCCTTCGTAAAATGGAAGCCGAAGCCGGCGCAAATGACAATCTCGTGCGTCCGATACAGGCGATTCAAGTATCGCAGACATGGGTCCCGTCGGTAGCCGTATTGCGTGACACGAACAAGCCGCGTGCCAGCATTGTCGTTGATCTGAAGTTCAAACCAGAACACCTGGAACGTCGTGCCGAAGTTTGGTTGCGACGTGACGGAACGGCTTTCAAGGATCTACTTTCGTCTACGTTACGTACATACACGACCGGAAATGCTGTTTATTCGGGGAACGTCCACGTCTCGGAAGTTGAGTATGAGCAGCGACGAACTCGATTCGTTGGTCAGCTGAGAGCCGCAATCGAAGCGTCGGCACCACTTGTGCAGCTCGACCTCGCACTACATCCGACCATTCATCCAGTTAAAGAACTGAAGCGGCAATTCACGAAGTTGCCCTTCAATAGTCACCCGCTCCAGTCAGCGGTTGAAGACCTCGTTAGACCCCACATTATTGGTCAAACTGGTGACCCAAACGACGAAAAGCTGAAAGGCTACTTCGTGAATGATGGCACAATTGAGAGTGTGCAAATCATGTCGACACTCAATGGGGCACACCATCCTGTTCTATTTAAGTCGTTGCTATCACCAATTGCGCAACGGTGGAATTCAGAGAAGAACGTTGTTTCAAGTCGGGATGCATTCTGGAGCAAGCGGCGGGCACGACTGGCCGGAGAGGCGATTCCGGCGCCACAAGAACACATCATCTGTATGATTCGCGGCTGGTTTACTGGTCGGGTGTTGGGACTTATCGATGTGCCGAGAAAAGGTGAGAAGCGTCCAATACTTATCTCCCAACCGTGGTCACTCGACCGTGCCGCGGCTGCTTTTCCATACCCGATGCTATCCACACCCACGAAGCAGGCTGGAGATGAGTTGTTCGCAGTGCTTGAGGCTCTCGGATTGGCGCTCGTCAATGTGGGCGTGATGAACAATACGACTCCACTTCTCCCGTACATCTCGTTGCGTGAGATGGGCCGCATGCACGATGATGAACGAATACTTGCATACGAGCGACCTAATCCGCTGATTGTTTCGTGGATCGAAACTGGTAAGTTGACCGTGGACTGGGAGGGCGGATCGAAAGACGCTAGGGCTCTGCAAGCCGGACTACAGACGTCGATTGATCCAAAGTTGACGTCAACCTCCGATGATCCAAATGCTCGTAGAAAGGCTCTGTCGGAGCTGTTCACGTCGATTCTTGAGGATTATGCCTCTCGCCGCGACAAGCACTTCAGTGACGCAGTTCTCTTAAGAAATCGACTCAGCTCACCCCCTTGGTGGCCGTCGCTAAGGACCACATCGGATCGGCCAGATCTAATCGCACGGGCACTTCGGGAACTTGTTGACGCCATCGAAATGCCCAGTACCGATGAGATGACTGGCTATTAGTTGAACATAGACAGTTCAATGCTGCCTCGCGAGTTCCTCATAGTAATTGGAGATGTTGACGACACAGAACTTGGTGACGCAATGGCGCTATTGGGCTCATATGGCGATTCGTCACTTCATGACTTCGCATTTATTGCATCACGGGATCTAGAAGGGGCATGGGAGGATCCTCGGGCCGTCCTGTGGTCGAGCTCAACTGCGTCGCCGAACAGCAAGTCCATTGCATTGTTCAGTTGGCTCGCTGAGCACCGACCGGAATTGACTCGAATCCGTCTCGCAGCGATGTCGACAAAAATGATGGATCAAGACGCACACCTCAAGCTGACTCGGGGGGGCACGAAACTCGCACGTGCAGTTGGTCAGTATGCGATTCAAGTGGAATGCAGTCGCTACTGCGTGGCGTTCCCATCTGTCAACGACGGTCCCCCGACGGAGCAGTTCATGAGGCCAGGAGTTCGAGCAAACCTGGTTGTCATTCCCCGCGACTCGTCTTCTTTCGAAGCTGTCGCTAGGCCCATTCGTCGTATTGAGCGGGCAGAATTTGTCGCGCATGTTGCGATTGAAGCTGCCACCCTGTTCTCGCTATGGCGAGAGATGTCAGACCCACCCGCGATTGATGAACTACCGCAGATTCCCCCAGGTGACAACGAAATCATCGTCTATTTTGCTTCATCTCGAATCAGTGTCCTAAATTGCCCTCCGTTACCCATTGCAAAACTGATGTCAGGCGACGGGGAACTACCTTGTCCTCACGAGTATTACCCATTGCCCGATGCTGAGTTGAGAGCGGGAATGATTGCGAGCATCCTCTACCCGAGTCATCTTGTCTTTAAGTCGACGGTGCAGGCGAATCACACAATGTCAGTATCAGTTAGAGGTTTTTGGCGTCGCTATTTCAAAGAGCTGATTGGGATTGTCGGAGCCCTCCCGCGAATTGTTGGACGTGGCATTCAGGCGGAGATTGATCAAATTGCGGGCACCGCACTTCAGGAAGCGCTCGGTGGATCGGAGAGTGTTGTGCGAATCATCGGGTCCGATCCCGGTGGTGAAGTGACGCCAGTATCTCGGGCGTACGTTGACGAGGTAATAGAAGAAGTCACAGCGCTGAGTACCGAACCGCTATTGTCTGCAATCGGATCGGAAACGTGGATTCAACTCGTCGACCAATTCCTGGGTGTATCTGATGGAGGAAAGAGCTCAGAGGAATTGCGTCGTCAAATTAGTGATGAGAGGTATCTCACGGTGCTTCAGGATGCACTAGGTCCCGAAGTTCTAGACATCAGATTGGCCATGGAGGAGATATACAAAGGCAGACTGGGATCCGTCTCACCAGAGTCGAACTTTGTTACCACTGGAGATTTGAGAACTGATCCTGCTGCTGATCAAAATTTCTCTTCGGCACCGGGCTTCACTTCGGCGCTCTCAGTCGGATCAGATCCCGAGGCAACGGGAACCGAGAAGTTGCTCGAGCCACCTCGAATTGAAGACGTCCCACACGGCGGAACAGGCGACGGGTACGGTCCAGAGCAGTCTTCGTTGTCGAGCGAGACTCTGGCAGCCGAAGTTCTCGACAACGAATCTGCACCTTCGCTTGCTCCAGAGGCGGCTCTGACGGAAACGAAAGAACCAGTTGAAATCACAGAACCACCTCGAATTCGAGTCAGCATCCTCGCAAAAATAGGTGAATTGCTTGAAGAAAATGCGGGCGCAGCCTCCACGAGAGTTGCACAAGTGATTGACCTTTTGCGGGAGATGCCGACAAGATTTCAAGCCAAACGCTCGTACGGGTACTCAACGGCAGCAAAGATTGCGGTGGCTCTCGGATTCTCAGTGATTTACTTGGTGACGGGTGCCTTGACGGAGCGTCGCTACTTCCTCAGCGGTGAGGCACTCGGTTCCATTGGCCAAGACTACGTGTGGGTCCTACTGTCAACTCTTCTACTTCTCTTTTCTCTACTTGGTCTGACGTTCAAGAATTCGAATAACTCTCAGGCTCGAGCAATCACATTTGGCACATTCTCATTAGTACTTGTCGCCGCAGAGTATGTTTTCTTCGCACGATTACGTCGAGTCATCCTGTCGTCATCGATAGTTCGAGAGTCTGCAATCGTTGGGTTTGCAATCTTAGCGCTGACTGTGGCACTGGTCGGTACCGCTTATGTGCGAAACCGATTGAGTTCAGTCCCGCTGAGGCGTCGATACTCAGCAACATTGCGCACGGCAGCGTGGGTATATGTTGCCATCGGAGTCACCGCATATCTCGGTTCAGATCGTTCTCCGCTACGAGAGCTGTCAGTGGGTACTTCACTACGACTGATGATCGTTGGTTACGTCTTGGGGATTGCGCTAGTTCTGACCTCTGCACTAGTTACTGCATTCGTGATGATGCAGGAGCGATACAGAATGAATCGAGCCCAAGCTGAGTTAACTTGGGCGATTGAGGAGCTAAAGGACTCCGCAGAAGCCAGTCGCAGACTCAACCTGGCTCGCGGCCAATGGGTCGGCACAGCATTACCGCTTGCTCGACTCATTCGATACCCGCTCGGCGAGTCAATTGCACACTCTGCCGATACTGCAATTCCTGATCGGCCTAGACTCGGTGTTCTCAAGGTGAATGAGGACGTGCTCAACTTGAAGAAGCCGGGAGAGCAGAGCCTGTCAGCCCGACTTAGGGCACTCTTCATCAGAGAGGGGTGGCTCTCGCGCCAGTATCAGCAGCTGATAACGCGATATCGAGTCGACAGAGCCCTTTCACTCGGACTTCGACCTGACGCGGTCTCTAGTGATCGACCCGAGCGTTGCCCAGCGACTCCGCCCATGTCCGACATTGAGGCAGGAAAAGTTCGCGGAGCCCGATGGGACTTCCTGGGCAGCGTCATGTCAGGAGAATACGACGATTCGTTGCTCTCAATAGCGGGTGAAGTTCCGCTTGAAGAGGCTTATGAGACCATAATTGACGATCCCGAAGCCCACAGCGTTGGAGATTCCAACCTCATAGCCCCCACGTTCTTTGCGAGACTCCTGCCGACTAAACCCGTTGCATTGCCGGGTGGATTAGTAAAAACGCTGTTTACTGGTAATGACGAGCGCAGATACCTTGCTGCTTCCGTCTGGTGGCCCGATGAGTTAGTCGCGAGGCCGAATGTCCAGGTAGGTGTAGAGCTTCACAAGTCCGAGGTCTTGACCCCCGATCGCCTTACCAGCTGGATCAGACTGTTTGGTGCGTGTGTTCTCACATCTCGGCCCTTCCGACTCTCTGATGTAACTCTGCGTAACTTTCCAGACGACTCCGCTGAATCTGGAGCCGAGGCCCTCAATCTTGAAGCTTTCGACCCCACCACAAATTATTAATGGCTGAGAAACAGCGACCCTGGTCCAGACCCAAGCCAACGCTGCGGCCCGCGACTCCAACACCAAACGCAGCCCGACCTCCACAGCGTCCCCCTGGATCGCCTGCACTCCCACCAAACTCTCAGGGTGCGGGTGTGCCTGGTGTAGTGGCCCCAACAACGCCTCGCAGCACGACCACTGAGTCGCTTGTGGCAGGAAGAAACGAAAATAGAAAGATGAGGTCTGAAACCGGTTCTGGTCGCAGACGGCTTGCAATCACCGGAATCAGCTCAGCCACAATTGCGCTACTCGTTTGGGTCGCGTCCACAACTTCCAACAGTGGTGAGTCGGGATCTCAGAGCGAAGTCGTGACCGTAGTTTCCTCTCCCGACACCTCGGTGTTGAGGAATGTGACCGCTACAAGCGCAGTGACATCATCGGATGACCAAAGTGCAAACTGGGAGCAGGTCATTCGATCAGTTGCCGCGATCGAGGCAGAGTGCCCTGATCGCATTTGGGGAGGTAGCGGAGTTGTTGTCCTTGACGGCTCCTATATTCTCACGAACTATCACGTTGCCAAGAGAACGTCGTGCAGATATCGGGTTTGCTTTACCGACAGCTTTGAACAAGAGCCCCTATGCGAATTCAACGCAGAGTTCGTAGTCGGAAATGTAGAACACGACCTAGCCGTGTTGCGGCTCTTGGACGAGGCTGGTCGATCGGTATCGTCGGGAAGAGCTTCTGTGCCAGTGAAGGATCAAACTCCTCCTCTGGGCAGTGAGCTAACGCATATCGGCTACCCGGGCCTTGCGGGATTGACGTTGACCCTGACAGTGGGTCGGCTTGCGGGCCTTACCGATAGGTGTGACGACAGGCTACTTGGCGGTTCATATTTCAAAACGGACGCAACAGGAGGTCCAGGTATGAGCGGTGGCGGCGTCTTCAATTCGCGGGGGGAGTATGTGGGAACCCATACTCAGGGCTGTGATAGCGAAAGCGAACGAGGTGACTACAGCCTTGTGCAACCCGCAAAGTTTGCGGTTGCCCTCCTTGGTCAGGTTGACTCGTAACTGTCTCGTTACTTATCCCGGGAGTCATGTCCTGCTGGATGGACCAAGGCGTAGCAATTGCAAGCGTCACCAAACACAAGCTGTCTAGCTGCGATGCAGCGACTTTCTGCGGTGGTGATAGTTGCGCTGCTAGCCACAGATTCCGATGGCGTCAGGTTGAACAACCGTCAGAATGCGTGTGGAGTGGACCCCAGCCGCAATTTTCCTGCGTTGTGGAAGAAACAAGTATGTCTGTCAACACCAACAACTTGCGAACTCGCAGCGTGGCAACCTCCGGCATGAGCGAGCAGGCTAATTGCGAGGCTCGAGCGGGACGTCTCGCCCGCAGGCGCCGGTGTCAGCTCGACGTATCGTCGTTCTTCCCGTCGTCTTCGATGTCGCCCATCAGGTTGTCGAAGATGAACTGGGCGAACTCGTCGAGCTCTTCCTCGGTCATCTTGTCGACCGGTTTCTTCGGCTTGAAGTACTTCTTCTTGGGGTTCTTTTTGGTCATGATGTCTCCTTGGTGTTGGTGGAGACGCGACGAGCACCATTGGTTTTGCGCTCGTAGCGCCGCATCCCTCTTGCGGGAGGCACCGTGGCTTGGTTGCTCGGTTGCCGACACCTCTATTGAGGCATCTCTTGATGCTGTGGTCAGGTTAGGGGAGGGGTGCACGGATCACGGACCACATCCCCGACACAGGTGAGGTCACGACTACAGTCTCCCCATGGCTGACGTTGCCGCTGGCGGTGCTACCAAGGCCGCTCGCCCCGCCACCACTGCAGCCGACATTCCGCGCTTCTCTGCTGATGCGGCGGCGGCCGATGTTGCTGCGGCGCTCACCACGGCGGGTGTGGCGATCATCGAGCGTCTGGTGCCCGAGCCCACGGTGGATGCGCTGCTGGCCGAGATGCAGCCCTACATCGACGCCACGCCGCACGGGGCCGACGATTTCGTCGGGCGCAACACCAAGCGCACCGGGGCGTTGCTGGCCCGCTCGACGACCAGCCAGCAGTTCATCGCGCATCCGCTGGTGCTCGGTGCGGTGCAGGCGGTGCTGGGGCCCAACGCCACCAACTTCCAGCTGCATCTCACGCAGATCATCGGCATCGGGCCCGGGTCGC
>Ga0194132_10009070_pt1 | contig 13922 bp, 13 predicted proteins | sample TA2KigOf80mmetaG_FD_148612 | JGI IMG/M metagenome (GOLD analysis project Ga0194132, IMG submission 148612) | Freshwater microbial communities from Lake Tanganyika, Tanzania - TA2015054 Kigoma Offshore 80m | ecosystem: Environmental > Aquatic > Freshwater > Lake | place: Tanzania: Lake... | reverse complement strand
CAGACCCCAATCAGCGATGGTCCGCGAGACGCGGTGAATTAACTGGCGGACGCTCCGCTCCCGCTGCGGTGTGTTGATCTCGCCGTAGAAATACTTGCTGACCACGACGTTGGTGGCCAATTGAGTCCAACTAGAGGGGACTTCGCAGTCCGTCTGCTCGAAGAGGACATCACCCCCTTCTCCCTTGATGGCGGCGGTGCGGAGCGACCACTCGACCGTGGAGAACGGGTCTTGGACCGACGCAGCGCAAAAAACTGGATCGAACGTTAATCCCATGCGGCCTGGGATGGTTTTGTCGGACGCAGCACGAGAAGCGGAAACACCTAGTTCGGCAGTGGCCATAAGAGGGATTCTCCTCCGTAAGTGGACTCGGGCATCCGTACCGTTAGTATACTTCCGTATACCAACTCACCTTCAAGGTCGGCAACCACGCCGGCCCTGGATTAATGCACCTTGGCAGTGGTTTGAAGCCGCTTAGGCCAAAAGTGGGGAAAACGCACATTAACCACCATATATTGTATCCGACGCCCTGGAACACACAATACATGGTGAAAGGTTAGGAGTTTACTCGGATCTTCAGGGGCGTCAACTGGAGTGCGAAAAGATTTTTCTAACCCGTTTCTTCATAACAACTTAACGAAAATGGCCGGGTTTCGGGTGCCAGCAGCGCGGCAGGCCTCCCTGAGCGGCGCGGCTGGTTTTCTTCGGGGGAAACTGCGAGTTGGGATTTTTTGGGATCCGCGAGTGAAAGTTCGGGAGCCAAAATTCCCCTGAGAAAGTGGGGTCTTGCGACATGAACCGCAGCGCGCATTTGAAAAACAACAGCTCGGATTTGCTACGTTGAACGCATGGGTGGCAACGGTTCACAGCGTGGTTTCGAATTGCAGTTAGGTATGACGACGGAATCAGAAAACCCGTACGCTTCGCCCGCGATTGTGGTAACGCCGGATGTTCCACCTCCGAAGGTGGAGGCACTGGAGACGGAGGAGGAGCGCATTCGACGTTTGCATCTGAGCGTGGAGACGTCCATTCGCACGCTCGGGGCAGTCGGCTACATCCTGGGTGTCTTGTGGGGTGTGCTTGCGCTTAGTTTCGTTCTGCAGCCAAGAGCCTATCAATTTTTGGTCGATGCTGCACTTTGGAGTATGGCAGCGGTTGGATTCTTTGCGGAAGGGCATGCACTGCGCAAGCTGAGCCAACTGGCCGGCAACATCCTGGCTATTGCTGCCTGTTTGGCGATCATCGCAATTCTGTGCGTGATCTTGTGGACAGGCGCCACGCCCCTGTTGATTTCAGTGCCGATTGCGGCTTATCCAATTTACTTGGTTCGCAGCAAGAAGGGGCAGTTCGTGTTTTCGCAAGAGTATGCGAAAATCCGCCAGCAGACACCCTACATGGTCTATCGCCCACAGGCTGTGCAGTGGACGCCGGGTGGCGCACTACTGATTTTGTTTTTTATCCTGACGGTGATACTGGTGATGTTGCTGCGGTATTAGACCAAGCAAACATGACTTCACCCTGATGACGATTTCGTTGCGACTCGGCTTCAGCCCCGACCGCTCCGCCGCTGCATCACGCAGAGCGTGATGGGTGCCTTATGAATCGAGCGTCCCCTTAGTGCTCGGCACGCCGGGCATCCGGGGGTCGGGCTCGATGGCCATCCGCAGGGCGCGGGCGGTTCCTTTGAAGATCGCCTCGGCAATGTGATGGCTGTTGCGGCCGTAGTGGACCTGGACGTGTAGGTTGCAGAGCGCGTTGGCCGCCGCGGCCTGCCAGAAATCTTCCACCAGCTCGCTGTCAAACTCGCCGATCTTTGGCGACGGAAAGGTCGCGTCGAAGTGGAGCACGTAGCGGCCACTTAGGTCGATTGCCACGGTGACCAGCGATTCCTCCATCGGCAGCGTGAAGTGGCCGTAGCGGCGGATGCCCGCCTTGTCACCCAGGGCTTTTTTCAGCGCCTGGCCAAAGGCAATACCCGTGTCCTCCACCGTGTGATGCTGATCCACGTGCAGGTCTCCCTTGGCGGCGACCGTCAGGTCGATCACTGCATGCTTGGCCAGCAACGTGAGCATGTGGTCGAAGAAGCCGACGCCGGTGTCAATGTCCGACGTGCCAGCACCGTCGAGATCCAGTTCCAGCCGGATATCGGTCTCGGCAGTCTTGCGGTGGATGGAAGCGGTGCGGGGCATGGGGAAAGTGTTCAGGTCTCAGGGATCAGGTGTCAGAAGTTGCGTATTTGAGGAATCTGGTTCAAGCCAGAAATCTGACTTCTGAAACCTGACCCCTGAATCCTCGATTATACCATCGGCTTAAGCAGCCCTAGCAGCGCATCGATCTGTTCGTCGGTGCCGATGCTGATCCGCAGGCCGTCCCCCCAGCCGGAATAATCCATGTATCGCACGAGCACCCGCTGCGCCCTCAGTTGCTCGTAAATCGGTCGTAACGGCTTTGACGGGTGGGTTGCCCAGACGAAATTAGCTTCGGAGGGGACCACGTTCAGCCCCAGACTTCTCAAATCTGTCGTCAGTCGCTCCCGGGTGGCAATAATCTTGGCCCGCGTTTCCGCCAGCCATGTCTGATCGTCAATCGCCGCAGTCGCACCGGCAATCGAAAGCGCATCGCAGTTGTACGAATCTTTCACTTTGACCAGTTGTTCGATGAGATGCGGCTGCGCGACCAGGAAGCCGAACCGCAGGCCGGCCAACGCATACGATTTGCTCAGCGTGCGCGAGACCATGATCTTGTCGCTGCGCCTCACCAGGTCCAGGCAGCTCGTGCGGGCGAAATCGACATAGGCTTCATCGACCAGCAATGCGCAGGGCAACCGTTCCGCCAGTTCCAGCACGCGAGCCGGTTCGATCATGGTGCCAGACGGACTGTTGGGGTTCGGCAGCATCGCCAGCTTGAGGCCAGGCGCCGGCGCGGTGAAAGCATCGGAAAGCGACCAATCCGCCGCGAACTTGACTTGCTCGGCGCTGGCCCCCTGCAATTCGGCCAGCGTACCGTAAAGAACATAGCTGGGGCGCGGAAACCGGAGCCGCTCCCCTGCCCCGACAAAAGCCCGGGTGACGATCGTCAGAATGTCGTCGCTCCCGTTGCCGCAGAGAATCCAATCCGGCTTTACGCCAAACAGTTCCGCCGCCCGGGTGCGAAAGGCTGTAGCCAGGGGATCCGGATAGCGCGCCAAGCCACGCTCGACTGCCGCGGCGATCGCCCGCCCCACGGCCGAGGATGGGGGATACGGATTTTCGTTGGTGTTGAGCTTGATGAACTTGCCACCCTGGGGCTGCTCGCCCGGGGTGTAGCCGGCCATCGCTTCAATTTCAGGTCGGAAGTAGGTCATGCTTAGGGCCACCGTCAATCAGCCGCAGGGCGCTAGCCCACGGTTATGCTCGGGGTACTGGGCTTGAACCGGACGCTAGTGCGTGCCGGCTGATGGATTTAACTAAGTTTCAATCTGACGTCCACGCTTGCCCTGTGGGCGGTCAATCCTTCGTTGTCGGCCAGTCGCCGCACGTCGTCGGCCGCTTGTACGAGCGACTCTTGCGTGAAGTGAATCACGCTGCCAGCCCGCAAGAAACTGTTCGCGGACAAGCCGGAAGCAAACCGGGCCGTGCCGCCGGTGGGAAGCACGTGCGAGGGACCGGCCACGTAATCACCGACTGCCACGGGTGAGTATGGCCCCAGAAAAATCGCCCCGGCGTTGGTGTAGTCCTTCAGCCTCGTTTCCGCATCGGCCGTGGCAAGGTGGAGATGTTCCGGCGCGATCTCATTGGTCAGTTCGGCCGCGGCAGCCGCGTTGGGGACCAGAATCAGCGCGCCGAACTGTTCCAGACTTTGACGTGCCAGATCGCCTCGTTCCAGGTGGACCAATTGGCGCGTCAGCGCCGCCGCTGTTTTGCTCCACACGCGCTCGCTGTCGGTCACCAGCAAACTGGCCCCCGGTGCGTGTTCCGCCTGGGCAATCAGGTCCGCGGCAGCAAACTCTGGCGACGTCGCTTCATCCGCGATCACCACCACTTCGCTCGGCCCGGCAATCGAGTCGATATCGACGGCGCCAAAAACATGCTGTTTGGCCAGAGCCACGAAGAGATTGCCTGGGCCAACAATCTTATCCACGCGCGGCAAGCCGTCGATGCCATAGGCGAGCGCCGCCACGGCCTGGGCGCCACCAATGCGATACACCTCAGTGATGCCCAATTCATGGCAGGTCGCCAGCAGATCGGCATTGTAAGCGCCGAATTTCGTCGGCGGAGCGACGACCGCCAACTCTTTCACCCCGGCCGCCAGCGCCGGGACGGCCGTCATCAGCACCGTGGATGGATACGCCGCCGCCCCACCGGGGACGCAGATGCCGACGCGCCTCAGTGGCAAATAACGCTGAATCAGATATCCGCCCCCGTCGATCTCCACTCGAACCTCGCGCTGCAGAATGGCCTGCTGAAAGCGGTGAATGTTGGCTCGCACCCGGCGGACGGTTTGCAACAGGGCCGGATCGGCCGCGGCATGGGCAGCGGCCAATTCGGCTGCCGAAACGCGCAGCGTTTCGGATGTCAGATCCGCCTTGTCGATGCGCCGTGAATAGTCGAGCACCGCCTTAGGGCCGTGCTGACGGACATCGCTGCAAATCTGCTCGACCACTTGCCGGGGCGTTAGCGGCCGGCCGAACACTTCTTCCGTTTTCTGGCGGCCGGCATCACTCACGACGTCACCCTGGAGGCTGAGCCGCTGTCGAACCGCAGCCAACCGGGCGACGAGATCGCCCCGCCGGTAGTCGATCATTTCGATATTGAGTCTTTCCTGAGCCATCCGATGGACAACGCGTATTCGGCTTGTGGTGCAACCGCGCTGAGCGGGAATTCTGCTAGAATTCGTGGTTGAAGTATTGTGGCTGTGAAATGCCTCCAGGAAAAGCCCAGAGACCACGACACACCGCACCCCATTGCAGGTTCGCCAATACCATGAGTTCTCCTATTCTCGACTATCGCAGTGACACATTCACGCGTCCCACGCCCGCTATGCGGTCCGCCATGGCGGCGGCGGAGGTGGGGGACGACGTGTTCGATGAAGATCCGACCGTCCATCGCCTCCAGGACACCGTGGCGGAGATGCTCGGCAAGGAGGCGGCGCTGTTTGTTCCGTCCGGCTCGATGTCCAACCAGATTGCCGTTCGATTGCACTCCGACCCGGGGGACGAGTTTCTCTGCGAAGCGGGCTGCCACATCTATAACTATGAGCAAGGGACGTTTGCCCAGTGGGGAGGCGTGGTGGCGCGGACGATCGAAGGTCAGTTCGGCGTCCTGCGGCCGGAGCAGTTGCTGGATAAGATCCGGCCGGAGAACGACCACTGCGTCCGCACCCGGCTGGTGACGCTGGAGAACACGCACAACCGCGGCGCCGGGCGGATCCAGCCGCTCGAGTACGTCACTGCGATTTGCGATTGGGCACACGAGCATGGCTTGCGTACGCACCTGGACGGCGCCCGGCTGTGGAACGCGGCGGTGGCCACGGGTATCACACCAGCCCGCTGGTCGGCGCCGTTTGACACCGTGAGCGTCTGCTTCTCAAAAGGCCTGGGGGCGCCGATCGGCTCCGCCCTGGCCGGCCCGCGAGACATGATCCGCCGCGCCCGGCGGCTGCGAAAGTGTCTCGGCGGCGGCATGCGGCAGGCCGGGATCATCGCCGCCGGGGCACTTTATGCCCTTCAGCATCACATCGACCGGCTGGCGGAAGATCATGCGCACGCGCGGCAATTGGCGGAGATCATCCACGACGTGCCAGGATTGAAACTGACACCGCCGGAGATCGACACGAACATGGTCATCTTCCGCGTGGCGGCAGAACTGGGGACGGCGGCAGAGTTTTGTGCGCGACTGAAGGCGAGCGGCGTCTTGATGCTTCCGGTGGGGCCGCAACTCGTGCGGGCGGTGACGCATTTGGATGTGACCGCAGCCGATATCGACAGGGTACGGGAGGCTATCCCGGCGGCACCGTATGGCGCGTCGCGTTACCGCTCATAGTACTCAAAGCGATAGCGAAGTCCTGACATCGCATCGAGTATTTCTGGACTGGCCTCGACTTTTCGCCATTGGTTGGCGTCGAACGCGGGAAAAAACGTGTCTCCTTCCACGCTGGCCAGCACGCGCGTCATGTAGAGGCGATCGGCCTTGGGAAGAGCTGCTTCATACAGGCTGGCGCCGCCGATGACGAACGCTTCACTGTTAGCGGAGGCAAGTTGCAACGCCGCATCAAGCGATGGAGCCACTTCGGCGCCCGTGGCAGTAAAGTTGGGATTGCGGCTTACCACGATGGAGCGCCGGCCAGGAAGCGGCCGCCCCAGCGACTCCCAGGTCCTGCGCCCCATGATGATGGCGTGCCCCATCGTCAGTTGCTTGAACCGCTTCAGGTCGGCGGAAATGTGCCAGGGGAGCGTGCCCTCTCGGCCAATCACTCCGTTTTCAGCAACGGCAACAATGAGGGAGAGAGGCATATCACACGGCCACCGGCGCCTTGATGTGGGGATGCGGATCGTAACCGGTCAGCGTGAAGTCTTCAAACTGGAATTGAAAAATGTCTTGCACGGCCGGGTTCAACTCCATCCGCGGCAACGCGCGTGGCTCGCGCGAGAGCTGCAGCCGGGCTTCGTCCAGGTGGTTGTTATAGAGATGCGCATCACCGAACGTGTGGACAAACTCACCAGGCTGCAATCCCGCCACCTGGGCCATCATCATCGTCAACAGCGCGTAGGAGGCAATGTTGAAAGGTACACCAAGGAAAACGTCGGCGCTGCGCTGATACATCTGGCACGAAAGCCGGCCATCGAGTACGTAAAACTGAAACAACAGATGACACGGGGCCAGGGCCATCCGGGGCACATCGGCCACGTTCCAGGCAGACACAATCAACCGGCGCGAGTCGGGATCTTTGCGAATCCGCTCGACCACTTCAGCCATCTGATCGATGTGGCCGCCGTCACGCGTTGGCCACGATCGCCATTGATAGCCATAGACGGGGCCCAGTTCGCCGTCCGGCCCCGCCCACTCGTCCCAGATCGTCACTTTGTTCTCGTGCAGTGAGGCCACGTTCGTCTCGCCGCGCAGGAACCACAGCAGCTCGTGGATGATCGACCGCAGATGAAGCTTCTTGGTCGTCACCAGCGGAAACCCCTCGGCCAGATCAAACCGCATCTGGTAGCCAAAGACGCTGAGCGTACCCGTGCCGGTGCGGTCCGCCTTGGGCCGACCGTGGTCGAGAATGTGTTGCACGAGGTCCAGGTACTGTTTCATGGCGGGGCAGGCTACTTTTGCTTCGCCAACAATTCTTCCAGCAGCTTGGCCAGCAGTTCCGGCTTGTCCTGCTTCCGCAGATGGGCGATCTGGTCCGGCTTGATTTCCAGCTTTTCCAGGGCACCGATGACCTGCTTCCAGACCTTTTCGCGGGCCTTTCCCTCGGCCAGATAGAGCTCCGTAATCAGCTCCCCCAGGCGCTGCAGGCCAATGGCCTCTTTGTTCTGGTAGAAGTTGCGAATGATGTTCTGCTGGTACTTGCTGTGCTTGGCCATACGCTCCGTCTCGCCTGGGGGAACCGCCTTCCGATCTATCCTGGGTGGTGAAAGGCCAGTAAAACCTATTCGATTCACGGCCATCCGGCAAGCTGGCCGTGGGGCAGGCATTCCTGTCTGCCGTTTTTCGCAGTCGTCGCTGTGCAGCGGTCGTCGCCGTGCAGCGGTCGTCGCTGTGCAGCGGCTTCCCAGCCTCGTTGTGCAGCGGTCTCCCGACCGTCGTTGTGCGGCGGTCTCCCGACCGCTGCACGCAATGGACCGCAGGTCTTCAGAATTCGGCGACGGGGAGACCTGCGGTCAAAACTGGTGGCACGGTCAGGAGACCGTGCCACAACTGATGATTCCACAACTGATGATGCCACAACTGAGGTACAATGTCCCAAACACGCCAGCAATTCTTCGCTTCGATCCGAGTCACCACACTGTGGACCATGCTCAGCCGCGTGCTGGGTTTGGTGCGCGACATGGTGGTGGCAGCGCTGCTGGGTCTGGTCACTGGTGGAGTGGCCGACGCGCTGGTGATCGCCATGAGCGTGCCGAACCTGTTTCGGCAGCTATTTGGCGAAGGAGCCCTGACCGCCGCGTTTCTGCCCCTGATGGCCCGCCGCCTGGAGACAAATCGGGCCGCTGCCTGGCGATTGGCCAGTGTCGTTTTCACTTGGCTGGCGATCGGACTGTCCGGACTGGTGCTGCTGATCGAAGCCCTGTTTGGAGCCGCTTGGCTGATCTGGGGAGACGATCCATCCCTAACGCTGTTGCTGTGGCTCACGTCCATCACACTTCCGTATATGGTGCTGATTTGCCTGGCGGCGCAAATCAACGCGGTGCTTAATGCGCTGGGGCGTTTTGGTATTGGAGCCGCCATGCCGGCGGCCATGAACCTGGTGCTGATCGCGGGCGCGCTGGCAGCACCCTGGCTGGCGGCCGATCCGGTAACGCAGGCGACGATCGTGGCCGCAAGCGTCCTGCTGGGTGGTCTCGTTCAACTCGGCGCGTTGTGGCCGGCGCTGCGGAGCCTCGGTTTTCGGTTCGAATATCAGCCCGGGGAGCATTGGGGGGAAATCAGAACGATTGCCATCACCATGCTGCCCATGGTGCTCGGCCTGGCGGCCACCCAGATCAACGTGCTGTTGGATCGCTTGATCGCGTTTGGCTTCTCCGGACCGGCGGACGATCCGGGAGGCATCGCGTGGCTCGGGGGCATTGCCTATCCGATGCAACAGGGGGCTACCGCGGCGGTTTATTACGGCGAACGCCTCTATCAGTTGCCCATCGGCATCCTGGGTGTGGCCGTGGCGACCGTGGTCTTTCCCCGCCTCGCGCGGCACGCCGCCCGCGGCAGCAACATGCAATTGCGAGCCGACCTGACATTGGGACTACGGCTGGTCACATTCTTTGCGTTGCCCGCGTCGGTCGGATTGTTCCTGTTGGCGGAACCGTTGGCGAAGCTGTTATTTCAGCGCGGACGATTTACACCGGACGATGCGGCACGGACGGCACGGTTGATCGCCATTTTTGGGCTGGGCGTCTGGGCTTACTGCGCCAATCCGACGCTGATTCGCGGCTTCTATGCGCTGGGACGCCACGCCGCCGCGGTGCGAATCAGCCTGTTTTCAGTGGGGTTGAACATCGTGCTGAACTTGGCGTTGATCTGGCCCATGGCGGAGGGAGGGTTGGCGCTGGCCACGGCCATTTCAGCCGCCGTCCAATCCATCGTTCTTGCGGTCGGACTGAAACGGCTGGGTGCCGGTGTCATGCTGCGGCCGTTGGCGGACACGGCGGCCCGTAGCGCGGCAGCGACGGTGGCGATGGGCGTTTGCTGCTATGGCACTTTGCATTGGCTCCGATCCACAAGTTCAGAAGGGCTGCAAACCACGTTCTTATCGTGGACATCGAGCATCATGACAGAACGGGTTCGCGAGCGCTTGCTACCCAATCCGGAAGTCCTTCTCCTGGTGTCTGTGCCCCTGTTCGTCTCCATTGCGGCCTACCTGGGTGTGGCTATGTTGCTGCGGTGCAGCGAGCTGCGGTTGGTGTGGGGGCCAGCAGGCGAGCGGACAGGTGCTACTAGCCCCCGGTGAACGAAACGGTGCTGGCCACCGGGAACCAAGCCAATATTGCCAAGGCAAAATGGGCCACAAAAATCACCCAATGGAAGACGGAACGGGCAGCGGAGTGTGCGTGCGGGCTTTGTGTCTTGTTGTAGCGGCCGTTGAAGCCTTGAGCGGTTCGGCTCACCCTTTGCCGAGGGCGTGGATTGAGATAAACTAACACCAACCCGAAACGTCAGCGAGGTTCGGTGCCCGCCGGTAGCTGACAATGTGTAATTCCTCGCTCATGCTTCGGGTAGGTGAAACAAGCACCCCCACTTTGTGCAGGCTTCAAGGCTGCACTCCAACCGACATGCCCACCGTCAAGTTCATCAATGAAAAGAAGGAAATCGAAGTCCCCGAGGGAACCGATATCCGCCACGCCGCGCTCATGGCCGGAGTGAACCTATACCAGGGGATCAACGGCTTCGGCGCCACAATCAACAAGTATTTCAATTGCCACGGCCTGGGTTGCTGCGGCACCTGCTCCGTCAACGTGGTCAAAGGGATGGAGAACACGACCAAGCCGGGTTTGATGGAGCGGATGAAATATCGCGGACTTCCCTTGCCGGACCTGGCCTGCATGCAATACATCGGCAACGAGGCCACGATGCGGCTGTCCTGCAAGACCAAGATCACTGGCGACATCGAAGTCGAAACAGGGCCGCAACTGAACCTGTTTGGCGAGAACTTTTTCAGTTAGGATCGGTTTGCAGCATCAGCCGGCACGCGCTAGCGTCTGGTTCTGCTGGCACAACGCAGCATGTAATTCAACCGTCACCACGTGAACCGGGGGCCAGCGCCCTGCGGCTGATTTACTTGGACAACTTCGTGAAGCAGATTATCGCCATCGTCCGCCCCTTTCTGGCGGAGAAAGTCCTGGAGGCCCTGAGGCTCTCGCCCCTGCAGGCCTGCACGGTGCGGGAAGTCAAAGGCTACGGCCGCCAGAAGAGCTATCTGGATCAATACGGAGATAGCGAGTATTCGTTGGCCTATCTCCCCAAGGTGGAAATCACACTCTGGGTGGATGACGCCCGGGCAGAAGAAACGCTCCGCCGGGTTGTGGAAGTGGCCCGCACCGGCCGGATGGGGGACGGCAAGATTTTTGTATTGCCGGCCGCGACTGTCCCTGAATCGCGCGAGTTCTAACCGTAGGGTAGGTGCCTGCACCCACCGAAAATCATCAACAACAGCGTGGGTGCAACCACGCACCCTACAAGGACTTATCGACAGCTTCCGCAATCCTCCGGCAGCGGCGCATGACCTGGGCAAACTGCTCGAAGTTGAGTGTCTGATAGCCGTCGGACAGCGCGTGCTCCGGATCTTCGTGGACTTCCACGATAATGCCGTCCGCCCCGGCGGCGACGGAGGCCGTACACATGTCCGGAACCAGGTAGGCATGACCGGTCCCGTGACTGGGATCGACCACCACCGGTAGGTGCGTCTTTTGGTGCAAATACGGCACCGTGGCCAGCGGCAGCGTGAACCGGGTGTGTGTCTCAAACGTCCGGATTCCGCGTTCGCAGAGTATGACATTGGGGTTCCCGGCGTCGAGGATATACTCCGCCGCCAGCAGCAATTCCTCCACGGTGGCGCTCGGTCCGCGCTTGAGCAACACGGCCCGGTCGGTCCGGCCGACCGCTTCCAGCAAGCGGTAATTCTGCATGTTGCGGGCGCCGATCTGCAACACGTCCGCGTAGCGGGCCACCAGTTCCACATCCTCGCTCGCTACCACCTCCGTTACGATGGCCAGGCCCGTGGCCTCGCGGGCGGCGGCCAGCATCTTCAGTCCTTCTTCCTTCAAACCCTGGAAGCTGTAGGGACTGGTCCGCGGCTTGAACGCGCCGCCGCGCAGCGCGGTGGCTCCCGCTTCGCGCACCGCCTGGGCACAGGAAAGAATCTGCTCCGCGGATTCCACACTGCACGGGCCGGCGATCACGCCGACACGGTTACCGCCCACCGAAAGGCTGCCTGCGGTCACTACGGTGCGGTCCGGCTTCACTTCGCGGCTGGCGACTTTATACGGGGCCGAGATGGGGACAACTTCAGCCACGCCCGATCCACTTTCGAGCGACTCCTTGGCTCCGTCCCGCTTGATGCCGACGGCGGCGATGACCGTCCGCTCGGCGCCGACGATGACGTGGGCTTTCAGCCCCAGCGCTTCAACCTGTTTGACCATGTGCTGCACCTGCTGCGGGGTGGCTCCGGGCTTCATGACAACGATCATTGCAAAAACTCCTGAATCGAGCATTGCGTGGGGTAGACATTCCTGTCTGCACCCACGGGGCAACAAAAAACCCCGCCGACCTTCACGGTCGCGGGGCCATCTTTTGTCGCGTCTGAGGGGTGAAACTACAAACCACCTCCGGCCCAGCGACCCGCAGGGCTAAAGTAAAACCAGAAGCCAAACCAACGGAGGACGGTTTCCATGTTGTTCTATTGTTGTCAAAGCCGCGGGGGAAATCAAGCAAGGAGAAAAATTGTGGTCGGAAACCAGCGAAAATACCCGCGCCAGCAAGGCTGGCACTTCCCTATCCGAGTGGGATATATTAGCGGAATGACGTTTTCCGCCGGCTTGCCTTATCTCCGGCGGATAGTCGTTCGCACGGTTACTAGGCAATCGAGAGGAACCAATCAAATGATGGCACGGCGGACATTTGGAATTGCATGTTTGGCTTTGGCCCTCACCGGCTGCGAACAGCCCACCGGCGCAGGCCCCCAGGCGGGGCGCGCTGCGGCAGGCGGGGAAAAGGTAATCGGGGTTTCGCTGCTGACGCTGGACAATCCGTTTTTCAAGGTGATTGGAGACAACATCGCCTCGGAAGGGGAAAAGCATGGCTACCGAACCGTTGTCGTCAGTGCCGACAAAGATTCGCCCAAGCAACACAGCCAGATGAAGGAGTTTATCGTTCAGAAAGTGTCGGCCATTGTGATCAGCCCGTGCGAGTCGCGGGCCATCGTCCCGGCCATTCAGGAAGCCAATGCCGCGGGCATCCCGGTTTTTACCGTGGATATCCCGTGCCTGGAGCCGGGTGTAGAAATCGTCAGCCAGATTGCCACCGATAATGAAGGAGGAGGGAGAGAGGCCGCCCAGGCCATGATTGAAGCGCTGAGAGAAAAGGGGGGCAAAGTGGCCATCCTGCATGCCAAGAAATTCGAATCGTGCCGGCTGCGCGTCAAGGGATTTCGGGCTGTGATCGAAGAGCACAACGCCAAAGGTGGCAATCCGATTGAAATCGTGGCGGAGTACGAAAGCAACGGCGCAAAGGAGACGGGCTTTAGCGCCGGCCTGGACGCGGTGCAAAAAGATCCGGATCTGGCCGGCATCTTTGCCATCAACGACCCCGCGGCACTGGGAGCGTATAACGCCCTGGAGCAATCCAAAATGGCGGGCAAGGTGGTGCTGATCGGTTTCGACGGACAGCCCGAGGGCAAACAGGCCATCAAGGAAGGCAAAATCTATGCGGATCCGATCCAGTTCCCCGACAAAATGGGGGTGAAAGTGGTCGCTGCAATCGTGGATCATGCCGCAGGCAAGAAGCCGCCAGCGGAACAGTTGATTCCCACGGCGCTGTACCGCAAGGCAGACGCGGAAAAAGATACGGAATTGAAGTAGGACTCCATGCAGAATTAATGTCCAGCACGCTTGCGCCATCGCCGCTGCTGTCGATGCGCGGCATCGACAAACGCTTTCCCGGAGTGCATGCCTTGCGCGGCGTGGATCTGACGCTGGCGCGCGGAGAAGTTCTGGCGTTGTTGGGTGAAAACGGGGCCGGCAAGAGTACCCTGATCAAGATCCTCGCCGGGGCACACCACCCTGACGAAGGCACGATCGCCATGGATGGCGTTGAGATCCGTCTGCGCACGCCGCAGCAGGCTCAGCAGGCCGGCATCGCGGTGATCCACCAGGAATTGAACCTCATCCCCGGTCTGACGGCCACCGAGAATATTTTTCTGGGCCAGGAAAGCGGACGCGGGGGATTCCTCTCGCAGAGCAATGAGCGGCGCGCGGCCGCCGAGTTGCTGCAGCGTCTGGGTCTGAGCGTGGCCCTGAACATTCCGTGTCGACTGCTGACAGTCGCGCAACAACAGATCGTCGAGATTGCCAAGGCGATGCTGCACGATGCCAAGATCATCGTGATGGACGAGCCGACCGCGTCACTCACTCCAATCGAGACCCAGCAGCTATTCCGCCTCATCACCGAGCTTAAGGCGCGGGGCCTAGGCGTCATTTACATCAGCCATCGGCTGGAGGAAATTTTTCAGATCGC
>Ga0194132_10009068_pt1 | contig 13923 bp, 11 predicted proteins | sample TA2KigOf80mmetaG_FD_148612 | JGI IMG/M metagenome (GOLD analysis project Ga0194132, IMG submission 148612) | Freshwater microbial communities from Lake Tanganyika, Tanzania - TA2015054 Kigoma Offshore 80m | ecosystem: Environmental > Aquatic > Freshwater > Lake | place: Tanzania: Lake... | reverse complement strand
GTCTATTCCGATTGCTGGAAGGGCTACAACGTGCTCGACGTATCCGACTTCAAGCACTTCCGGATCAATCACTCCGAGCTCTTCGCTGATCGGCAGAATCACATCAACGGCATCGAGAACTTCTGGAACCAGGCCAAGCGCCACATGCGCAAGTTCAACGGTGTCCCGAAGGCCCATTTCGGGCTATTCTTGAAAGAGTGCGAGTGGCGCTTCAACACCAGTGACCCATCCAAGCAACTAACCCAGATCAAACAATGGGTTAAGCGTCATCTCAGGTAGTTATCTGGGACAGCCCCTTTCGTATTCTTGGTGTAGACGACCTTGGAACCCGGCACCCACTGCTTCTCCTCGAAGACGAACGGGCCGGAGCCGATGTGTTCCTGGATCTGCTGGAAGGCGTCGGTCTTGGCGATCCGCTCCTTCATGATGAAGGGCATGTTGCTGTTCATGCGCGCCAGCGACTCCAGCACCTGGCCGTAAGGTTCCTTGAGCGTCATCCTGACCGTGCGGTCGTCGACCTTCTCGACCTTGGCAACCTTGGCATAGAGCGCGACGCCCATGATGTCGCGCTTCGACCAGCGCTCTAGCGACTGGATCACGTCCTCGGCCTTGACCGGCTCGCTGTCGCTGAAGGCGACACCGGGGCGGAGCTTGAAGGTGTATGTCAGCTTGTCGGCCGACTGGTTCCAGCTCTCGACCATCTGCGGCTGCGGCGCCAAGTTGAGGTCGAGGGCGAAGGGCTGGTCGTAGATCATCGCGCCGTGATTGCGGATGATCGTGCCGCCGCCGAAGATCGGATCGAGCACGCGGAGGTCGGATTGCGGCACCACCTTGAGCACGGTCTGAGCCGAAGCCGTTGGGACGACGGCCATCACGGCCGCCGCGACGAGTACGCCGAGCGATGTTCGCATGGGACGCTCCTGTCGATTTCCGATGTGAAACCGGTAGCGAACCGACTATTCCCTGTCCAGTTGCGCCGATCGTCCGAGGAACAGCCATGCTGACGCGAAGACAGACCGAAGCCGCCTCCACGCTGTTGTGGATGCACTGGCAGGAAGGAAAGCGTCTGGCGGCGCTGCCGGAGCAGATTCGGCCGGCGACGCGCGCCGAGGGATATGCGATCCAGGCCGAGCTGGAGAAGCGCAGCACGTCGCCGCTGTTCGGCTGGAAGATTGCGGCGACCAGCGTTGCCGGCCAGAAGCACATCAACGTCGACGGCCCGCTCGCCGGGCGCATCCTCGCCGAGCGGGTACGGGATGCGACGGCGCCGCTTCCCTTCGGCGCCAACGCCATGCGCGTGGCCGAGGCCGAATTCGCCTTCCGCTTCGCACGCGACCTCCCGCCAAAGTCAAAGCCCTACACGGTCCCCGAGGTACTGGACGCGGTCGAGAGCCTGCATCCGGCGATCGAGGTGCCGGACTCACGCTTCGACGACTTCGTCGCCGTCGGCGCGGCGCAGCTGATCGCCGACAATGCCTGCGCTCATGACTTCGTCCTCGGTCCGGCAACCGCGGCGCCCTGGCGTTCGATGGATCTCATCGAGCATTCGGTGAAAGCCACCGTCACCGGTAAGCTCGAGCGCGACGGTAAGGGCGCGAACGTGCTGGGCGATCCGCGGGTAGCGCTGACCTGGATCGCGAACGAGCTGTCCGGCCTCGGCATCCCGCTGAAGCAAGGACAGGTCGTGACCACCGGCACCTGCGTGGTCCCGCTGCCGATCGAGCCCGGCGACGAGGTTGTTTGCGACTTCGGTCCGATCGGCCGGCTTGCCATCCGCTTTGCGGCAAGTTGAGCCGGCGCTTGCCTTTGTACGCTGGCCCGACTAACGTCGCGGCCATGTCGAAGACGCAGCCGGCCGCCGGCGCTCTGTATTTTGCGCGATACTTTACCCGCTGGTACGGACCGGCGGCTTAAGGATCGCGTTCCCGCGCAAACCGGAAGCCGCCCATCCGAGGCGGCTTTTGTGTTTCCAGGGGTACTCCCAGCACGACTCCCGCGGACGATGAGCGGCCTCCACGCAAGGAGGTCAGGATGACACCGCTCGATTGGACGCCGGAAAGCTGGAGGTCGATGCCGATCCGGCAGGCCCCGGCCTATCCGGACACGGCGGCGCTGAGCCGCGCCGAAGAGGATCTGCGACGATCGCCGCCCCTGGTCTTCGCCGGCGAGGTGCGCGAGCTCAAGGCAGCGCTCGCCCGGGTCGCCACCGGCGAGGCTTTCCTGCTCCAGGGAGGAGATTGCGCCGAGTCCTTCGATGCCTTCTCGGCCGATGCGATCCGCGACAGCTTCAAGGTGCTGCTGCAGATGGCCGTGGCGCTGACCTTCGGCGGCGCCTGTCCGGTGGTGAAGGTCGGGCGCGTCGCCGGACAGTTCGCCAAGCCTCGCTCCGAGGCGATGGAAACCGTCGGCGACCGCGCGCTACCGAGCTATCGCGGCGACATCATCAACGGCCATGCCTTCGAGGCGGCGGCGCGCATACCCGATCCGAAGCGCATGCTGAAGGCCTACAGCCAGTCGGCGGCCACGCTCAACCTGCTCCGCGCCTTCGCCCAGGGCGGCTTCGCCGGCCTGGAGCGCATGCATCAGTGGAACCTCGCCTTCGTCGCGGCTTCGCCGCAGGGAGTCCGCTACGAGCGCCTGGCGCAACGTATCGACGAGGCACTCGCCTTCATGGCGGCGTGCGGTCTCTCCTCCAAGTCGGTGGCGAGCCTCGGCCAGACGGCCTTCTACACCAGCCACGAGGCGCTGCTGCTGCCCTATGAAGCGGCCCTGACCCGCGTCGATAGCCTGACCGGCGACTGGTACGACTGCTCGACGCATCTTCCGTGGATCGGCGAGCGCACGCGCCAGCGTGACGGTGCCCATGTCGCGTTCTGCCGCGGCATCAAGAACCCGATCGGCGTAAAGATCGGCCCGACGACGACGCCCGACGAGCTGCTGGAGCTGATCGATGCGCTCAGCCCTGAGAACGAGGCCGGTCGGCTGACGCTGATCGTTAGGATGGGCGCGGACAGGATCGGCACCGCCCTGCCGTCGCTTCTGCGGGCGGTCGAGCGCGAGGGGCGCACCGTCGTCTGGTCCTCCGACCCGATGCACTGCAACACCTTGAAGACCGCGTCTGGCTACAAGACGCGGCGCTTCGACCGTGTCCTCGCCGAGGTCCGCAGCTTCTTCGACATTCACCGCGCCGAAGGCACCTATGCCGGCGGCATCCATATCGAGATGACCGGCCTCGACGTCACCGAGTGCATCGGCGGGGCCCAGGCGATCAGCGAGGAGCGCTTGAGCGAGCGCTATCACACGCAATGCGACCCTCGTCTCAACGGCTCGCAGGCCCTGGAGCTCGCTTTTCTGCTCGCCGAGGAGATGAAGGCTGAACGCGACATGCGGCGGTCGGCGCTCGCAGCGGTAGCCGACTAGGCATACCGCCACGGGCGGAAGCCGCTTGAATTGCGTCCGCATCCGTGGAGGCTCAAAGGCCTCGACGGGGAGATGCACATGACCGGATCGAATCGCACCGACCAGCCCTTCCGCCTGATGCTGCATCGGAAAATCCCGATGCGCGACGGCGTGAACCTGTCGGCCGACATCTATCTGCCGAACGGCGAAGGCCGGCATCCGGTGCTGCTGATCCGCACCATCTATCACAGCAAGGACCCGCGCTACGTCCGCTGGGCGGTCGGATTCGTCAAGGCCGGCTATGCCGTCGTTCTGCAGGATTGCCGCGGCCGGCACGATTCCGACGGCTATTGGGACCCTTACGTCTGCGAGATCCCGGACGGCTACGATACGCATGAGTGGATCGGCAAGCAGCCGTGGAGCAACGGCAGGATCGGCACCTTCGGCGTGTCCTATCCCGGCTTCACCCAGAGCTGCCCGGCACCCGACGGCAGCAAGCACCTGCAGGCGCTGGTGCCGATCGCATCCCAGCAGGACAATTACGGCCACCACCGCTGCGACGGGCTGATCGCCTGGGCCAACACCGTTTTCTTCCCGAACATGATCGGCCGCACCATGCAGGGCGAGGCCATGGCGCAGCTCAGCCTGCAGACCATCCAGTCGCGCCTGCCGCTCTACGATGTCTGGGGCGAGACGGCCGACAGCCCCTATCTCACGGGCGTCGTCGAGCACGAGGCCTATGACGCGTTCTGGTCCAGCTATTCGCTCCGCCACCGCTACAACCAAGTCGAGGTGCCGTCCTACTTCATGACCGGCTGGTACGACTCCCTGCTCAACGAGACGATCAAGGTCTTCCAGGGATGGCGGAAGAAGGCGCGCTCGGAGGCCGCACGGAAGCTGACCAAGCTCATCATCGGGCCGTGGAGCCATCAGGTGGCCCCGTGGGGACGCAGCCAGGCGGGATATCTGTGGGAGAAGGAAGGCGTCTTCGACGACCGCACCTTCGGCCCCGCCTCCCACATAGACATCGTTCAAGAACATCTGCGCTGGTACGACGCGCGGCTCAAGGATGTGAAGAACGGCATGGACGAGGAGCCGCCGCTGCATCTCTTCGTCATGGGCGAGAACGTCTGGCGCTTCGAGAAGGAGTGGCCGCTGACGCGGACGCGCTGGACCGACTACTATCTGCATGCCGGCAGCAAGCTCAGCGAGCAGAAGGCCGCCGCCACCGAGGCTCCGGACACGTTCCGCTACGACCCCGCCGATCCGGTGCCGACCTGGGGCGGCAGTTATCAGATGAAGGAGCTTGGCGGCCCGCGCGACCGGCGCAAGATTGAGGAGCGGAAGGACGTGCTGGTCTATACGACCGCGCCGCTCGAGCGTGACATCGAGGTCACCGGGCCGGTGAGCGCCACGATCTGGGCCGCCTCGTCGGCGAAGGACACCGACTTCACGGCGAGCCTGATCGATGTTCACCCCGACGGTCGGGCTATTCTGCTGACCGACGGCATCTGCCGTGCGCGTTTCCGCAAGGCTGCCGATGGGTGGACCTCGGAGGATTGGCACAAGGGCATCGCGCCTTACGAGAAGCTCTACGATCCGGCGTTCAAGCCGGAGCTGCTGACGCCGAACACGCCGGCCGAGCTCAAGATCGATCTCTGGTCGACCTCGAATCTGGTCAAGAAGGGCCATCGCATCCGGGTCGAGATCTCATCGAGCAACTTCCCGCGCTACGACCGCAACCTGAACACCGGCGGCCGGGTCGGCTACGAGGCGCAGGGCAAGGCGGCCGACCAGACCATCTTCCACGATGCCGAGCGTCCATCGCACATCACGCTTCCGGTGATCCCGCGATAGCGGCATGAGCCAGACCAGGATTATATCGGTTCGGGCGATCCTCGTTCGGCACGCGCTCGCCCGACCGATGGGCGGGCCTTTCGGCCAGCTTGCGGCGCGGCACAACCTCATCGCGGTCGTCGAGACGGACCGAGGCTCACGCGGCATCGGCGAGGTGTGGGCCAACTTCCCGCCCTGGGGTTGCGGCGAGCGCAAGAACATCGTCGAGCAATGCCTCGTACCGCTGCTGACGGGACAGCCGCTTGATGATCCTCGCCGCCTCTATCGCATGATGATGGAGCGCACGCGACTCCTCGCGCTGCAATGGGGTGCGCCCGGGCCGGTGCATCAGGCCGTCGCTGGCGTCGACATCGCACTCTGGGACGCGCATGCGCGAGACCTTGGCGTGCCGCTCCGGCAATTGCTTGCGCCGGGGAGGACGCCGTCCGATCGCGTGCCGGTCTATGCCAGCGGTATCGGTCCTGACGATACCATCGAGCGTATCGAGGCTGGTCGCGCCGCGGGTCACACTCGGTTCAAGATCCGCATTCCCTTCGGCGTCGAGATCGCTCGCAGGATGCTGCGCGACGCGCGAGATGCTTGCGGCGACGCCCCGTTGATGGCCGATGCGAACCAGGCACTCAAGGAAGAAGAGGCCGAGGCTCTAATTCCCGACCTCGCCGCGGCCCGCCTGCAATGGCTGGAGGAGCCCTTCCCGGTCGATGAGGTCGAAACTTATGGGCGGTTCGCCAAACGATGTCCGGCGCCTTTGGCCTGGGGCGAGAATGCGCGCGGTCTCGACGGGCTGCGAGCGTGCATCGACTCAGATGCCGGCGTGATCCAGCCCGACATCACCAAGACGCTCGGCATCAGCGACGGGCTGATCGTCGGCGAGCGCGTGCTGGCTGCCGGCAAGCGGCTCTGTTTTCACATGTATGGTGGGCCGGTCGGCCTCGCTGCCTCGGCGCAGCTCTCGGCCGCGCTTGGCGCCGACTGGCTGGAAATGGATGGCAATCCCAATCCCCTCTACGAGCGCGTGATCTCCTCCCCGCCTCGGATCGATAACGGCGATCTGCTCCTCGATCCGTCGCCGGGACTTGGCGTGACGCTGGCCCCCAGCTTGATCTAGCATCGCGCCGATGCCGGCCCCCAACCTCCTTTACCTGCTTTCCGATCAGCACGCGCGCCATGTGCTCGGCTGCTACGGCGACAAGCTGGTGCAGACGCCCAATCTCGACCGGCTGGCCACGAGCGGCGTCACTTTCGACAATGCCTATTGCCCGTCGCCGATCTGCGTGCCGAGCCGCATGTCGATGCTGACCGCGCGCCACCCCTCGGCGCAGGACTGCTGGACCAACGACGACTTCCTCGCTTCCGACCGGCCGACCTGGCTGCACGCGCTCGGCGCCGCCGGCTATCGCCCGCACCTCGCCGGCCGCCTGCATGCGATGGGCCCCGACCAGCTCCATGGCTATGTCACGCGCGACGTCGGCGACCACTCGGCCAACTATGCCGGCATCCCACGCCACGACATGGGACCGCTGCACCAGACGAACGACCCATGGCGCGTCAGCGTCGACGTCTCCGGTCCCGGCCAGAGCGCGTATCAGATGAAGGACGCGGAGACCGTAGAGGCCGCCTGCGCCGAGCTCGAGCGCATCGCCGCGCGACGCCGCGGCGGCGACACTTCTCCGTTCTGCCTGTCGGTCGGCTTGATGCTACCGCATCCGCCCTACATCGCGTGGCCTGAGGACTACGCGCTCTATGCCGGCCGAATCGGACCGCCGAAGCTGAACGCGCCCGCGGAGGAGCATCCGTGGCTCGCCTGGTGGCGCCGGGATCGCGGCATTGGCGATGTCGATTCCGATTCCAGCCTGCGCGCCCGCGCCGCCTATTGGGGCCTGGTGACACGCCTCGACCTGATGGTCGGCCAGGTTCTCTCGACGATGGATCGCCTCGGCCTTTCCGAGAACACCTTGATCACCTACACCTCCGACCACGGCGATCAGCTCGGCGAGCGAGGGCTCTGGTGGAAGCACACCTTCTATGAAGAGTCGGTGTCGGTGCCCTTGATCCTGAGTTGGCCCGGCCGTCTGCCCGCAGGTGTCCGGCGGGCGCAAGTGGTCAACCTGATCGACCTGACCGCGACCGTGCTCGACGCGCTCGGCGCCGCACCGCTGCCGCATGCGCAAGGCCGAAGCTTCCTCGCCGTCGCTCGCGACGCGAAGGCACCATGGACCGACGAGACCTTCTCGGAGTACTGCACCGACGAGACGCCTGCCTGGACCGGCGGCATGGCCGTGCGCCAGCGCATGATCAGGTCCGGCGCCTGGAAGCTGATCTACTACCACGGCTACCGGCCACAGCTCTTCGACCTCGCCAGCGATCCGCACGAGCTCCGTGATCTCGCGGAAGACCCTCGCCACCGCGATACGCGCGCCCAGCTGGAGAAGAAGCTGCTCGCCGGCTGGGACCCGGCGGCGATCGACGCACGGATGAAGGAGCGACGGCGCGACAAGGATGTCATCGGCGCCTGGACACGCAAGGTGATGCCGGCGGACCAGTATCGCTGGCACATTCAACCAGAGCACAACCGCGTCGATGGCCGCTCGCCCAAGTAGCACCGCATGACCCGGCCGATCGAGCGACGCCCGCTCATCGGCGTGACGGTGATGCCCGAGTACTTCCAGGTCGAAGGGGTCGATGCGGTGCTCGACAACCTCGCCCGCCGCGCCGGCGTCACCGCAATCGCCACCTCGCCCTACGTCATGGGGCCGGCACTCGACGGAAAGGGATCGCGTGAGCCGCCGATAGACGCCGGCGCCGGCTCGGTCAGGCTCCTCGACCGACCGCTCTGGGGCCGCCGCGAGCTGTTCGTACGAACCGCGCCGAGCTGGACGCCCGACCAGGCGCTCTATCGTGGCCTTCGCTATCAGCCGGCTGACGCGAACGATCTGACGGCACGCGAGGGCGCGGTCGTCGCCCGAACGATCAAGGCCGCAAAAGCGCGAGGCCTCCTGGTGTTGCTGCAGGTGCAGACAGCGATTCCGCCCGGCTATCGCGTGCAATTCGGCGGGCCAGTCGAGGAGGATCGCCCGCGCCTGCCGGACGGCTCGACGCCGGCGATCCGCGTTGACAACAACGCCTCGCTCGCGAGCCCTCACATCCATGACTATGCGCGTGTGCTGGTCGCCGACCTCATGCGCGCCTATCCCGATGCGGACGGAATCCGCATTGACTGGCCCGAGTACCCGCCCTACTCGCTGGATAGCGCCTTCTTCGACTTCGGGCCGCATGCCGCCGCCGCGGCATCGGCACGCGGTTACGACTTCGACGCCATGCGGAACGCCGTATCTTCTTTGCGCTCCTTCGTGCTCGGGCAGCTCGGTGCCCCGCACCTCGCGGCTCTCAACGCCTCTGACGGCGGCCGATTCCGGCTGACGCAGGCTTTGATCGACCGGCCCGCGCTGGCGCAATGGCTCGCCTTCAAGGCGGATCTCTCGGTGGGAATCGTGCGGTGCTTCCGCGACGCTCTCGATCAGGCAGCACCTGGAAAGCTTCTGGTGCCTGGCGCCTTTCCGCCGCCCTGGACTGCCCTCTCAGGCTTCTCTTTCGCGCGGGCCGCGTCTTACGCGGACGCGATCATGGTCAAGCTGTTTACCATGCATTGGCCGATGATGATCCGCGCGTGGGGCGACGCGATCGTTGCGGCCAATCCATCGCTCGCCGGTCGGCCGGAGGTTCCGCGCATTCTCGCGGCCCTTTTCGACATCGTCGACGGAGCAGGCTTCGATCGGCTTCAGGACTGGCGCTATCCGGAGCCAGAAGAACCGCATCCGGTCGGCGTCGAAGCGCAGATGCGCAAGATCGCGCTTGCCCAGGTGGAGGCTGGATCGACACCGATCATCGCGCTTGCCCACGGCTACGGGCCGGTCGGCGACTTCGAGGACCGTTTCCGAACCGCGTGGAACGCCTCGGACCGACGCGTTTGGGTGAACCGGTACGGCTATCTCGCCGATGCGAAGCTGGATGCGATCGGACGTATCGTCCGCAAGGGAGGTTCCGCTTGACGGGGCCCGGGCCGGGCGCGAGGCTGCCGCCAACGAAACGATGGGGGAGACGATGCTTCGACCGATTCTGGCTGGCCTCGCCGCCGCCTTCCTCTTCGCCGCGCCGGGCATAGCAGCCTGGCCCGAGAAGCCGGTGCGTGTCGTCGTTCCCTTCGGCCCCGGTGGGACCACCGACATCCTCGCCCGCAGCCTGCAGAAGGTGATGGACGAGAAGAAGATCCTCCCGCAGCCGCTCGTCATACAGAACGTCGGCGGCCACTTCTCGGTCGGCGCGCGCCAGGTGATGACCGCTGCACCGGATGGCTATACCTTCCTCGTCATCCATCTGGCGCTGCTTTCCGGCGAGATCGTCGATCCGCGGCGCGGCGTCGGCTATCGCGACTTTGAGCCCGTGGCGCTCACCGGCGGCTTCTGCCTGCATCCGATCGTCCGACAGGACTCGCCCTATAAGACGCTGAAAGATCTGCTCGAGGCGGCCAAGGAGAAGCCGAACACGATCGTCACCGGCGTCAACATCGGCGCGCTCAATCACATGCTGGGCGTCTTCCTCGAACGGGGCTATCCCGGCGCCAAGTTCCGCTTCGTCCAGATCGGCGGCGGTGGCGAAAACTTCGCTGCGATCACCGGCGGCCACACCCAGGCCACGGTCCTGTCGAGCTCGGAGTACCAGACCTACAAGGCCAACGGCATTCGAGCGCTCGCCTATTCAGGGCCCGAGCGCCTCAAGCTCGAGCCTGAGATCCCGACGACGCGAGAGCTCGGACTCGGCTTCGAGTTCTGCATCGAGAACTTCTGGTTCGCACCGAAAGGCACACTCAAGGAAGCCGTCGACGGCCTTGCCAATGCGCTCGAGAAGGCGACCGTCACCGACGAGCTCAGGACCTTCTTCGATAAGCAGGCGCAGACCGGCCAGTTCATGAAGGGCGAGGCCTATCGCCAGCGGCTCGACGCCGTCTTCAAGGCGATCGAGCCGGTGGCCAAAGCCGCTGCGCCGCAGAATTAGGAGCCTATCTCGGCAATGGCGACGGCCTGTATTGCGGCGCGTTGCGGCGAAGGCGCGAAGCGGGCGCGAAGTCGATGCTGGACGCATCGCCGAGTGCCTGCGACAAAGCCGTCGCCGCAGCGCGCCGCAATCCAGGCCGTCGCCATTGCCGAGATGGGCTCCTAAGGTATGGAAACCGCGGAGGCGGGCCGTCGCCGAGTCGACGCGCTCGCCGCCATCATCGTCCTCGTCTTCGCCGTGGTCGTCTTCCTCGCCGCACGGCGAGAGCCGCCGCCGCTCTACGACCCCTTTGGGCCGGGCACGGCGCCGATGGCGGTTTCTGCCGTGCTGGCGTTCCTCGCCGTCATCCTCCTGGTCCGCGCACTGCTCGGCCTTCGCATCGGCCAGTCGGCGCAGAGCCTGATTCTCGGCCTCGACGGCTCGGCACCGGCCGACTACCGCCTGCGGCCCGACCTCGCGGCCATCACCTTCGCGACCAGCCTGACATTCATCGGCGCGATGGGCCTCGGCCTGCCGTTCCTTTGGTCGACAATGGCCTTCCTGTTCGTGCTCGGAGCCTGCCTGAGCGACCGGAAGCCGCGCTCGCTTGCGATTGCAGCCGCCGTCGCCGTGGTCGGCGCGGTCGCGGTCGACGCGCTCTTCCGTCGTATCCTCCTCGTGCAGCTGCCGTGACTCTCGTCGACGCCTTCCTGCATCTGCTGTCGCCGCTTCCCTTCGCGATCATGACGGGCGGCGTGCTGATCGGCATAGCGGTCGGTGTCATGCCCGGCATCACTGCCGGCATGCTGATGGCACTCGCGCTGCCCTTCACCTACGGGATGAAGAGCGTCGATGCCATCATCATGCTAGTCGCCATGTTCGTCGGCGGTGTTTCCGGCGGCCTCGTTACCGCGACGCTCATGCGCATTCCCGGCGAGCCGAACGCGATCATGACCACGCTCGACGGCTATCCGCTGGCCAAGCGGGGCTTTCCCGGACGCGCGCTCGGACTCGGCAACGCCGCTTCGATCGTCGGCGGCACCCTCTCCTGGGCCGCGCTCGTGTTGCTGACGCAGCCCTTGGCGAAGGTCGCGGTTCTATTCGGACCTTGGGAGAATTTCGCGTTGGTCACGACGGCACTCGTGCTGATCGCGTCCTTGAGCCGCGGCTCCTTCCTCAAGGGCATGATCGCCGCCCTTCTCGGCGTTCTTCTGGCCATGCCCGGCGTCGACGAGACGTCAGGCCTCGTGAGGCTGACCTTCGGCCTCAACGCGCTCACCAACGGCTTCCAGCTTCTGCCCGTGGTCGTCGGGCTCTTCGCGCTGTCTCAGATCGTCGCCGATACCCTCCACATCGAGCAGGGAAACGATCATGTTCGGGCCAATATGCGAGGCATCGTGATCTCCCTTCGCGACTACGCGGTGCATGGCTGGAACATGCTGCGGTCCTCGATCATCGGGATCTGGATCGGCATCCTGCCCGGCGTCGGCGCCACGGTCGCCTCGATCGCCGCCTATACGACCGCAAAAAACGTCTCGAAGCAGCCGGAGCTGTTCGGAAACGGCAGCGAGGAGGCGATCGTTGCGGCCGAGAGCGCCAACAACGCGACGACTGGCGGCACGCTGATACCGCTCCTGGCGCTCGGGATCCCAGGCGGACTCGCCGATGCCATCCTGCTCGCCGCCCTGATTATCCACGATCTCCGCCCCGGCCCGCTGCTCTACTCGACGAGCCCGGAGATCGTGAACGCGATCATGGCGACGCACCTCGCCGCGCATATCCTTATGTTCCTGTTGATGACGCTCGGCTGTCTTCTCTTTGCGCGGCTCATGCTGATTCCCCGCGCATTCCTGTTCCCGATCGTCATCGTCTTCTGTATCCTCGGCGCCTATGCGCCTGACACCCAGATGTCCGATGTCTGGATCATGCTGGTCTTCGGCGCGGCCGGACTCGCCATGGAGTATGCGCGCTTCCCGCTGGCACCCTTCGTCGTCGGTTTCGTCTTGGCGCCGCTTGCGGAAGGAAAGCTCCGGTCCGGCCTTATGATGTCGGCGGGTTCGATCGAGCCGCTGTTCACCCGGCCGATCTCGCTCGCGTTGATCTGCGTGGCGCTGGTTTCCTGCGTGTGGTCGATCAGAAGCGAGCTCAAAGGACGCAGGGCGTGAGGAGGAGGAGCCGATGCTGACCCAAGCGAATCTCGCCCACTATGCCGAAGACGGCTACGTCATCCCGGATTTCCGGCTGCCGATGCCGGTGATCGAGGACATCAGGCGCGACCATGACCGGCTGATCGAGCGCCACCCGCGATTCGTCGACTACTGCCCGACCGTGCTCGCCTACGACACGGCCTTCCTCAACTATGCGCGGATTCCGGCGATCCTCGACATGGTCGAGCAGATCCTGGGGTCGGACTTCGCGCTCTGGAATTCGAGCTTCTTTGCCAAGCCGGCCTTCAAGGGCCGGAAGACGCCCTGGCACCAGGACGGCGAGTATTGGCCGATCCGGCCGATCGCGACCTGCACGGTGTGGATCGCCGTCGACTCCTCGACCCGAGAGAACGGCTGCCTCCGCATCATTCGCGGCTCGCACAAGGAGCGGCGCCTGTTCAGGCATGCGCGCAACGATGCGAAGAACCTGACGCTGAACCAGGAGCTCCAGCCCGAGGAGTACGATGAGAAGGAGGCGGTCGATCTCGTGCTCGATGTCGGCCAGGTCTCGCTCCACGACGTCTTCCTGGTGCACGGCTCCGAGGCGAACACCTCGCCGAATCCCCGCCGCGGCATGACGCTCCGCTACATGCCGACGGACTCGGTGTTCGATCGCGAGCTCGCGCGCCGGCAGACCGAGGAGAAGAAGCTCGCCGCCGGCCATGCCGACCGCACGCTCTACCTCATGCGCGGTGCCGATAGGAGCGGTCGCAACGATTTCCGCGTCAGGCTGTAGCCGTCACTGCGTCGGCGGCGGCTTGGTCTGCACGCGCATGATCCGGTTGGTGCTGCTCTGGTGGATGAGCAGGTCGCCGTTCCTCGCCGGGCGCATGTGACGGATGATCCCGGCGAAGACCTCGCCGGAGGGGATCGGCCAGCTCTGGAAGCTCTGCGCCTTGGGATCGAAGCGCACCAGCATGTCAGGGCGCATGCCGGATTCGTTATACCAGGCGACGCCGTCGACCACCGCGATCGCGTAGGGGTGCGAGTCCGGACCGCTCGGCGAGTCCCATTCCCTGATCTCGCCGGTCTTCGGGTTGTAGCGGCCGATCTTTCCTTTTCCGGAGTTCACGTACCAGATCATCCCATCCTCGGCGATGTCGAGGCGGCGGACCGTCGTCCCCGGCGTCGGCAGCTTGACCTCGGTGAGGTCCATCGTCGCCGGATCGATCTTGGCGAGGCAGGCGGCGCCGTTGCACGCATACCAGGGGGTGCCTTCGGCATCGATCTTGATGCCGTAGGGCTTCGCCCCTGGCGTCTTGGTCCTGGCGAGCTTGACATCGCCTGTCGCCGGGTCGAGACGGCCGACCATGTTGCTCTGCTGGAGCGTGAACCAGAAGATGCCCTTCTTGTCGAACTCGCCGGTGTGCGGATCCTTCGCCGCCGGGTCCGGCATCTTGTATTCGGTGATCTGGCCGGTCTTCGGATC
>Ga0194132_10009066_pt1 | contig 13924 bp, 11 predicted proteins | sample TA2KigOf80mmetaG_FD_148612 | JGI IMG/M metagenome (GOLD analysis project Ga0194132, IMG submission 148612) | Freshwater microbial communities from Lake Tanganyika, Tanzania - TA2015054 Kigoma Offshore 80m | ecosystem: Environmental > Aquatic > Freshwater > Lake | place: Tanzania: Lake... | reverse complement strand
GTGGGGAGTGCGGCGGATGAGTTGTCGAGCGCGCGCACGCCGTCCGTTGGCGGCGGGAGGAGGTAGCCGAGGTTTGGCTCGAGTGCGGTGCGGTCATCGGCCGCGAGTTTGGCGACCCACGCCTTTTCGGGCGCGGCGCAGTCGACGCGCGCGGGTGGTGCCGCGGGTGCGGTGGGAGCAGCGGGGGCAGCAGGGGACTCGGGCGTATCCGCGTCCATTGGATCGGTCTCCGCTGGTGGCGGGTTGGCAGGCGGATTCTCGCTCGGCGGCGGCGCCGGCGGCGCTGCCGGTGGCGGCCCGTACCCGCCGCCGTACTGCTGCGGAACTGCAACGGCAGCGGTAGCCGCGAGGGTCAGGGTCAGTAGGAACGCCACACCCAAGCACACGCCCGATCGATTGCTTCGCTGCCGCATACGGGAATGGTAACCCGCGCGGCGGGGGGGACCTAGTGCCCTACGCGGATGTCGGTTGTTGGCTGCCAGCATCACCGCCTCGTAACAGAGTCTTGAGGCCGCGAGAAACCAAGTGTGGGGCTGCGATCCGTCAATTGCGGCGTTTCAACTCAATAACGATCGCTCTCGTTGGCATGGAAGTTGTGATCTTCGTGCATGGATGCTTCTGGTACAGGCACGCTGGTTGCCGTTTCACAACCACCCCTAAGAGCAATCGAAAGTTCTGGACAGAGAAGTTCGCCCGCAATGTGGCAAGAGATCGGCGAGTTGCGCGACGGCTTCGGGCGCTCGGTTGGAGCGTCATCATGATCTGGGAGTGTGCCACGCGCGACAGCGATCGGCTCCAGCGAGCCGCATTGGGTCGAATCGTCCGCATTCAGGAAGGGTCCAAACTCCGCAACAATCATCGCTGATGCCTCACCACAAGTCGAGCATCTGCACCGCCAACGCGATCTTCCCCGCAAGTATTGGGGGAACAGCGTTGCCTACCTGACGGTACTGTTCGGTCCTTGGCCCGCAAAACAGGTAGTTGTCCGGGAAGCTCTGAAGACGCGCTGCTTCTCGAACGGTGAGACTTCGGCACTGTCTCGGATCCGGGTGGATGAAGTAGTGGCCGTCCTTGGCGATGTGGGAGGTGATCGTGGTCGAGGGTTCGTCTGCCAGCTGCACACGGAAACGATCGGAGAAGGCGACCTGCTCGAGTTTCTCCGCTCTCGCCGCCTCCCGAACGTTCCTGTGGTCCGGCAGAAGGCGGCTCGGCAGATCCCCGAGGCAAGGGGAGATTGATCGCGCCTTACCCCAAGCCGAGTAGAAGAGGTATCGCTCGAGGTCTGCGGGGATGTGACCACGAGTCTCGTGGTTCGCGATGAACGCCTTGCCAACATCGCCCTTGACCGGTTCTGCGTGACGTTGACTAGGCAGCCTCGAGGCAGAACGCGCGATCTTCTCAAGAATGGTCGCCACATCCCCGCATGACGTTGACAACTCTCGAGCAAGCCGACTCGACGCCGCACGGACGCAGTCGCGCCACGCAGCCGTGGAATCGTTGGCAGACAGACCACTGCGAAGGGGCGGAAGGTTCCCGATGGCGTCGTGAACCGTGGAAGGCTTGAGCGATCGTGCCTTGGCACTCAGTTGAAGGTGCCTGATCTTCAAATCCTTGCGCGTACCCACGATGAACACACGTGCCCGTCGCTGAGGCACGCCAAAGTCGCTAGCCAGGAGAAGGTAGCTGCGGGGGTCGTTGTCGTCGCCGAATAGTGAGACCGCTTCGCGTTCACCAAGCGCATGAAGGTCGTAGCCCGCATCCGAAAGGTCCGACAGGATCTGGCCGAAGATGGGCCGGCCGTTGTAGGTTGACGACAGGATCCCGCGCACATTCTCCATCACGAACACGGCCGGCTGCAGCTCTCCGAGCAGCCGCAGGTACTGCTTGTAGAGCACGTGTCGGCCGTCGTTCTCCTCTTGATAGTCGCCGCAGGCCTTGGCGCGGGCGAGGCGTGAGCGACCGACAAGCGAGTAGGCCTGGCACGGTGGGCCGCCAATCATCACGCCACGGCGGAAGTCGACGCCAGCTCGGTGCAGGTGTCGGATCCGATCCGCGATGAGGGCGTCTCCTTCGGGTTCTCCAAGACGTGCGAGGCAAGCTTCCTGCACCGCTGCCTCGGCCTCCTTCGGATGCAGAGCGAACAGCTCGGTCCTCGAGAGGTCGCCGCGGAGGTGGTTCAGATAGCTGATAGGCAGTCGCTTGCCGTTGCCGGTGAATTCGCGACAGAAGGCCCGGAGCGTGAGTGTCTGGTGCGCGAAAGGATCGCACTCGATCGATAATTGCAGCCGGAATCGCGGCTTGCCTCGATGGGCTGCGGAGGAGAAACCTTCGCCGAGACCGCCAGGACCGGCGAAGAGGTCGATGACGGGAATTGACTTATCGTTGCGGAAGCCGGGCATCTTCGTCGTCCGAGGGATCGGACTGGTTAAACTGTTTTGCGGGACTCTCAAGAGGTAACTGTTTCTAGCATCGGGGAAGCAGCGACATGAGCATAGAGCTTGCATTCATGACCAATGAAGGCAGTGAAGAGGAAGGGCTGAACCACTCAGGCGTGGAGACGTTCAGAAACTCCCTCTTTAAGAGTCTTGCCCGGGAGTGTGGTCAAAACTCGGCGGATGCGGTCAAGAAGCGACCGGTCAAGCTCCAGTTTGAGTTGTTCAATGTTCAAAAATGCGAGCTGCCTAGCCACGGGGATTTGAGAGAAGCTCTGGGAGCCTGCATCAAGAAGATGGAACGTGTGTCAGGCAAGAGTCGGGAGATGACCTTCCTCATGACGGGCGACGCGAGGGCTGGCTGGTCAACCACAAGCACACGGAGCGGCTGTATCGAATGGAAGGCCTGAATCTCAGGCGAATTTGCCCGCGCCGCCGGAAGGCGGTGCTGACTCGCGGACCAACGGCTGTGCCGACGCGCCGGGACGAGCGGTGGAGCATGGACTTAATGCACGACCAGCTGCATGACGGTCGCAGGCTTCGCGTGCTGACCGTGGTCGATCAGTACACGCGCGAGGCGTTGGCGACCGAGGCCCGGGGATCGTTCTCCGCGCACGACGTGATCGACGTGCTCACCCGGCTCTCGGGGTCTCATCGGAAGCCAGCCATGATCCAGGTGGACAACGGCACGGAGTTCGCTTCGCGCGCGCTGGATGCGTGAGCCTATCGAGAGGATGTGAGGCTCGACTTCCGCCGTCCCGGGGAGCCGACGGACAACACGCACATCGAGTCGTTCAACGCGCGTCTACGCGCGGAGTGCCTAGACGCGCATGTCTTCGAATCGCTTGAAGACGCCGAGGAAACCTTGCCCTCGTGGCGGAGCGACTACGATGCGGCGCGTCCACACAGCGCCCTAGGCATGCTGCCCCCAAGGAATTCATTGAACTCGGTCAGAGGAATGCAGGCCGCTGATGGCCCGAATTCCTCGCAGCTCGAGTGGCATCAAGTCGGGGTGAAGACCAAGACCAACGACTACTGGGTAGACTGTGGACTCAACAGCGGGGGACGGGCAGGCAGGTAACACGCATGGAGTTTTCTGAAGCAGAAAATCCTGAAGCAGAAAATCATTGGCGCGCTATCCCCGAGTGGGCATCTTTCCTCATCGAGTTCGGATATGCCTGGCTGGGACAACCGCGCGATTCCCGCAGGATCGCGGTGATCTCCATGCCGTCCGACTCGGCGGCAGCGGGATTGGTCACTCTCGGTGCTATGCGCCGGTGCCTCGAACTTGATGACGCCAACGACACAAGTTCACACTACGAGAAGCTGCTCGCATTGGCGAGGGAGCGGCCGGACGGGGTCACGCTACGACACAACAAGCGGCCCGGCATGTTCGCGTTCGATGGATTTGACCGCGACGGCCTGTGGGTCAAGCAGCTTAAATCCAAATCTGGTTTTCGCACCAACATATCCAAGTCTTCGGCTGCCGATCCCTCTTCGGCACTGAATTGGCGCATCGACGGCGAGCCCCCGGTCGTTCTCGTGTTTGGTCAACAGGTGCCGCACGCGCAACTTTACACTCATCTGGTCACCCGGGGCGGCGAGATCAGATCGTCGAATCTTTCCGAGTCGTATTCACAGGTCTGCCTCGCAGGCCGAGGCACCGGTGAGGTTCCAACAAGAGAAGGCATGGAGGCCATCCGTTTCCGTGAAGATGGAGTGGAGGCGGACTTGAGCCAACTTCTCACGGTGCAGAGCTGGATGCCGGGGACCATTTCGCGGGTCATGTTCTATAACTCTCGGACCGAAGCGTTTGACCGTCAGTCGGGCAGACCGCAGGTTGTGATTTCGGATGGCGACACGTCATTTCTCAAGGTCATGGATGGAGATGTCTTTCAGGAAAGCGACGTGGTTGGGGTCGTCCACAGAACCATGGAGCGTGACAGGCTTGAGGCGGTCGGCACGAAACTCGAGAACCTTCGGCAATGGTATGACCATTCGGTGCCTGAAGGGCTGCCGCAGACACCTCGCGGCATAGGCATCTGCGTCCTGAAAAGGAGGCACACATGCCAGTGACCGCATCAAGGCTCTTCGACTTTTTCGCGGAGCGGACAACGGGCTCCATTGAACGCCATGAGATCGCTTCAGCAACATTTGGCGATCTGCGCCGAAGCCTGCGGTTCATGATCGTAGAACTTACTGAGGGGGGTGACTGGGAAGCAAAGGAAGTTGCTGATCGGCTCCGCTCAGTGATCTCAGAATGGCTGACAGTTCCCGTGCGATTTGACGACGCTGTACTCCGTGTGCTGAGGGAAATGGGCGAACCACCAGCTATCGCAAAGCGCTGGGGCCGTGACATCCGCAGTCACTTCGACGATGCGTGCCGGGCGGCCGAAGACTTGATGACACGACCGAGCCCGAGCCCAGTAAGGGAGGCCCTTTCTCGCCGTATCCGCACGTTGTGTGCGGAAGGGAGAGTTTTTCGCATCTTCTGCCCTAGGCGGTCACGCGAACACTTTGACTCTTTGTCTGGGGAGTTCGGAATTGCGGAGTTGGCTGGGGATACCTTCATTCACTCTGTCGCTAACTATCGGGAGACAGAACCCTTCGATTCCCTATTGATGGTCGGTCCGCTTCGTTCTCGTGGCTGGGGCTCAGCGCCCGATGCGATTCTTACTGCTCCGCGTTTCGACACCCTTATTCAGGTGGTCTGGTCTGGCTGTAGTGACGAGCCGGGTTTCGGGTATGACCCCGTCGCTTCGCCCGCTCAGGACGCAAGCGGCCAAAGCGAGAACTCGCCTGCAGATCGCTCCAACCGGAGCCTTGACCTCAGATGGGAGGTGAGAGAGACTCGATCGCGCGATGATTCCGTCGGCACACACGTTGAGGATCCGGACGTCAATGATCTTGACATTTTCACTCGACTCGCTCAACCGGTCGATGTACAGCGAGCCACACTTGTCCAAGTCGACGATGCCCATGGCATCCTGTATCCGCCTCATTCGCGGGTCCTGTCATTTGACAGCGGTCCGGAGTCGATTGGCTATCGTCTGCCGGCGGAGACGCTTCAGAGGGGAATGTGCCTGATACTTCCAGTTGTGGATGACGTGCGCTTGGCAGGACTTCAAGCGGAGGAGGGTCGCTTCAGCCGTCTTTGGAAGGAACGGCTGAACGAGGAGTTCCGTCGCGATGCGACCGCCTTGGTCAAGCGCCTACAGGATGCTGGCCTGCCCCTGCTCCACTTGCGTTCACGCATAGAACATTGGTGCAGAGCGCCTTCGACGGTCATTCATGCCCCTCAGCAGATGAGCCATTTCGAGATCTTGATCAGGGTGCTAGGCCTGGATTTTGACGCGAATCAGAGTACACGCCGGCCCCGTGCCGCTTGGTGGCAGTTTGCTTGGGATGAAATCCGACGTGCGCGAGGAGAGGCTATACAGATCGGCTTTCAGGATCAGCAGATCGTCGATGAACAACTGCTCGCCGTGGTTCGCACTCTGGATGCGGAGATTCAGTCCCAACTAGGCCAGGAAGCATTCCAGATCGCGATTCCTCCGTCCCAACCCCTTAGTGGTTTGTTTCGATTCTACCGGGTGCGGGCGATTGAAGAAGGGTTTCAGGTACCCCGGAATGAACTGAAGATGCTGTGCGAGCTCAGCAGGATTGACCAATGGCGCGCATGATTCCATCGTTCGTTGACGAGCATGCACCGCCGGGCGAGCGTGATGTCTTCAACATGCTTGCCGCCGCCCCGGCCGATTGGGTAGTGCTCCACTCGCTTGATCTTGCGCCGTGGAACCGTGGACTGCGAACAGAGGTCGATTTCGTTCTCATTGTTCCGGATACGGGTGTTCTCTGCATCGAAGTCAAGTCCCAGTTGGATATCTCTTTCGACGGGGAGAGATGGCATCCGCCGGAGATCAAGCGGTCCCCATTTAAACAAGCGACAGACGCGCGGTTCACGTTCTACCGACGCATCCGCGAACTTGCCCCTCGGTACTCGAGCGTTCCCGTCGTGCATTGCTGCATTTTTCCGCGGGCGACATTCGACCTGAGCCCCAACTTGTCCGTGCAGCCATGGGAGCTGGTGGATAAGAAATCGTTTGGACTCTTTCGTGATGCGTCGGCATTCAGCGCCGACCTCAGGGCACGTCTCCGTCGGAGTATCGAGGCCGATGCGAACCTGAGCCCCTTGATGAATACGTTGTCGGCAGGGGATCTCGCCGCCTTGGTCGAAGCATGTGTGCCCATACAGAAACGACGCCCCGATGCACGCGAGGAAGTCCGCCGACGCGAGGAACAAGCGGCTGCCATCCTTCGCGAGCAGCAGAAGCCCGTTCTTCAACTTGCAGAACAGAACCAGCGCCTTGTGGTCTCCGGCGGTGCTGGTACAGGCAAGACGCTGATCGCGATGGAGATCGCTAGACGGGCGGCGGCGAAGGGTTGGCGCGTGGCGTTGCTGTGCTATAATCAACTCATTGGAGACTGGATGCGGCAGCGAGTCGCAGAGGGGGGGCAGATCCCACCCAACCTGATCATCGGACGGGCCATTCGCATCATGGCGGAAATGACTGGGGTGGCAATTCCGGAGTCGCCGTCGCCTTCGTTTTGGGAAGCCAATCTCCCCGAACAGCTTGAGGACCGCCTGACCGATCCCGACCTTAAGGCTACAGCATCGTTCGATTACCTCGTTCTGGACGAGGCGCAGGACATCCTAGCCCGACCGCGTCTCTGGGGCTGCCTATTGCAGTTCCTTCGCGGCGGCATCGATGGCGGTGCATTTGCGCTTCTTGGCGACTTCGATCATCAGGTGCTTCAAAATCACGAACCGATGCGCAAGACGCTCGACGAAGTCGACGCGGCGGCGCGGCCGGTCAGATGGCGTCTCGCGGAGAACTGCCGCAACTACCGCATCGTCGGTGAAACGGCCCTGCGGCTCGGCGGCTTACCCGCGACAGTGTACTCAGGTTATCTCCGATCGGGTGGCGGACTCCATAACTACAACATCTACTTCTACGAGAAGCCCGAAAGCCAGTTGGTGCAGTTGGCGCAGTGGCTGCGCGACATGAAGGCGCAAGGCTACAGAGCGTCAGACATCACTCTGCTCTCATTTCGCAATGATGAGTCGAGCGCGGCAGCCGGCTTGAAGCGCACGGGATACAAGCTGCGCCCGGCGTGGCAGTCCGGGGAGGGCACGTCTTACGCTAGCGTCCATGCGTTCAAGGGCATGGAGAACAAAGTGATCATTCTCACAGACGTCATGCTCATGGACCATGACTTCCAGCGCGATGTGTTCTACACCGGAATGACCCGCGCGACAGAGTGTGTACGTGTGCTTTGTGATAAACAGTCAGAAGCAGTTCTTTGCGGCTGGCTTGCTGGAAAGGTGTAAACATGAGCGAACGATCTGAAATGATTGAGTGGCTCCGTGGAGAGATCGTCGGCCCTGCCAGGCGACTGTCGGAGCCAACCATCGCCACATTCACCAACGGCGACTTCGTCGACATCACCGCAGCACGTCGTGGGCCGCTGGCATGGCAGCCCGACGCGCAGGCCGACTTGGAAGAAGTCTTGTACTATGATCGTGAATCGCCACACCGCAAGTACGGCGCGGGTCTGCTGCACCCCGGGGCTGCAGTCATGGCCGCCACTGCTGCCGGCGCGTCACCCGACATGGTTGCTCTACAGGCCACCGACACCATCGGTGCCGAACTTGAGCAGGAGGAGGTGGAGGCTGTTGCAGAGGACGGCGTGGACGGCACGAGCGTCGCTGATACAGCAGGCGCGGATATGTCAGAAGACTTTGAAGTCACCAGTCCCGATGTCCGCCATCCATCAACGATCGGCATCTCCTTCTGTGCCAGGCTGAGTGCCGATGGACGTATTGTCGTCCGCCTCCCACGTGCCCGCCGGTTCACTTGGCAGGACGAGTTATCTCCCCCATTTCCCTTGAATGGCAGGTATGAGTCGTGCAAACGCCGGTGGACCGATGAGTCGGGGCGGGCGCAGGAAGGTCCTATGTGGAGGCGGCTGCCTGCGGTCCTGCACGACTGTAAGGTCGCAATCGTTCGTAGCGAGTTGGTGCATGGCAAAGCGATCCGCCGGGACGTCGCGATGGCGCAGGGCTCCCCGCTCAAGCTGCGTGTTGAGGTGTTCCCTCGATATCGAAAGATTGGAGACACATGGCTTCTAACTGTGGTGTTACGAAACGCGACCACCACTGCTGCACACGAGAACATTCTCTATCAGTGCTACTTCGAGGTGCAGGCGCAGGGAGGGACGATTGAGAAGTACCCGGAGAGTCAGCGTCCATTCGAACAGCTTGATGCGGAAGAGCAGTCACTGGCCCTGCTGTACCGGGAATCTGCGACTTGGGGCATTGGTCATGGCTGCGCTGCCGGATGGGATGCGGAGCTAGGCCAGTCGCCCACACTGCTCTTCGCTGACATCCTCCCGGCTGTCCAACTGCCGAGCATGACGCCGGACATTACTGACGCGCAGGGCAACCGCCTGCAACTCTCCATGCGGGCACTGGCATCACTTTCGGACGATGGCGTGGGGCCGGGGTGGCAGTCGTTAGACAGCCTTGCTTCCGAGTATGCAGCATGGATTCAGCGGGGACGGCAGCAGGTCGCGGAAACGCCCGATGCGCAGTTCGGGCGTGTGGCGACGCGCCACCTCGACGCGTGTGCGATATGCCTCGAGCGGATCAATGCCGGCATTGCGCTGCTGCGAGAAAATTCACGGGTCCGCCGCGCCTTTCGTCTCACCAATCTGGCGATGTTGCTCCAGCAGATCGCAACAAAGCAGCTCGAGAAACGGCCTTTCTACTGGGATGGTGCGGCTCGTCTCGTTCGCCCACGGGGTCCTCACCAGTCGCCATGGGACATCTATGTTGCCGCCCAGGAAAGCAGCCGCTTGGGGGCGTGGCGAGCCTTCCAGATTGCGTTCCTCCTGATGTCGCTGGACGGAGTCAGGGATGGTCGGTCGCTGGATCGAGAAATCGTGGACCTGATCTGGTTTCCCACGGGTGGCGGCAAGACGGAAGCTTATCTGGCCGTCATGGCCTTCTACATGTTCCACGAGCGTCTTCTCATGACCGATGGGGGCGAAGGGCCACAACGGGATGGGACGAATGTTCTGATGCGCTACACCCTCAGGATGCTGACGACACAGCAGTTCCAGCGTGCCGCGAGCCTGATCTGTGCGATGGAGTTTCTGCGGCGAAATCCCGCCCAGCATGGCATCGCACCGGCGATCCCTGGCCAGCGGTTCTCGCTTGGACTTTGGATCGGCGGCGACGGTTCGCCTAACCAGATTGCCGGGGCAAGGACTGAGCTCAATGAGTACCGCAGAGGCCATACCGCCGGCAACCCGCTGATCATCACCGAATGCCCTTGGTGCCGAGCGGAGATCGGCCGATTTGATTGGCCGCAGCCCAACGGCTATCGGACGAACGAGTGGAATGCCGCTCGAACAAAGGGCATCACGGAAGTCCCCAATGAAGGGCCATTGCTGCACTGCACTGACGCGGCATGTTCATTTGGGCAGGAACTCCCTCAACACTGGCTTCCGGTGGAGGTCATTGACGAGAGAATCTATCGCTTACCGCCATCGCTCGTCATTGGAACGGCCGACAAACTCGCGATCATCGCGTATCGACCGGCCGCTGGTGCCCTGTTTGGCCGGAGATTCAATGGGCAGCACGCGTATCAACACGCATTCCCTCCAGGAATGGTAATCCAGGACGAATTGCACCTCATCTCTGGACCCTTGGGGACCGTGTATGCACTCTATGAGGGCATCTTTGAGCGGCTGTGTTCGTTCCAGTCAGAAGACGGCCGGTGGATCAAGCCAAAGCTCATCGCATCCACTGCGACCATCCGTGGCGCGTCCGATCAGATCAAGGCCCTCTACGCCCGTCAGACCATGCGCTTGTTCCCGTCGCCTGGCCTGTTGATGGGCGATTCCTTCTTTGGCACTTACGCACGCGATGATTCGGGACGCCTCCGCGAGGGGCGGCTTTACCTAGGGATTCACGCTAGTGACTTTGGCTCTCTCCTCACAACCCAAGTCCGGTCCTTCTCGGCAGCGCTGTTCCGACCCTATGCATTCGCGGCGGATCGCCGCGATCCGTGGTGGACCCTGCTGGTGTTCTACAACAGCCTTCGTGAACTGGGTGGGGCAAAGACGCTGTTCGATTCAGACATCCGCTCGCGCTTAAAGTTCATGTTCAACCGCGAGGGGTTTACGCATGATCACCGCCGCAAAGTGCGGATCGTCGAAGAACTTACCGGTCGGCTGTCGCAGTCCGAGATCGTGGGCATGATGGATCGGCTATCCACTCCATACACTGCAGCCGAAGGCTCACACAGTCTAGACGCATGCCTAGCCTCGAACATCATTGAGGTGGGTGTTGATATTGATCGACTTTCGCTGATGGGTGTGGTTGGACAGCCCAAGACAACCGCGACCTACATTCAGGTGACAGGGCGAGTGGGCCGCCGCTGGTGGGAGCGTGCTGGCCTGATTCTCATGCTCTACAGCCCTAGCAAAAGCCGCGACCGCTCACACTTCGAGCAGTTTCACAGTTATCACCGCAGGTTGTATGAGCGAGTCGAACCCACTTCGGCGACGCCCTTCGCGCTGTCGGCTATTCAGCGCGCTCTGCCAGGAGCGTTAATCACTTGGGCTCGACAGCAGAGCGACGCATCCGTTCAGAACGTAACCGCCTACGCCGATGCGGTGGATACGGCCTTTCAGTTGCTGCGGGATCGGTGCCAGGCCATTCAGGCCCCTGAGGACATCGAGCGATCGCTAGATGAGATGAACCGCGTTCGCAATGAACTCGCACACAAGTGGAACCAGAACCCACAAGTTTGGGAGGAGTTTCCCCAGACTGTCGACGGGGAGTACCTGATGCTCTGGCCGGGACAGTTTGCGACGAAGCCGCAGCAGCAACGTGGTGTGTTTGTGCCCAGCAGCATGCGTCAGGTAGATAAGAGCGCTGAGCTGGGTATTGACCAAGGTTACATCCCAGCAGTGGCATCTGCTGCTACAGCGCCGGCAGCAGCACCCAACCAGCCCGGCAATCCCTAAGAGGAATGGATCATGGCAAGCAAACAAGTTCGCATCGGCCAGTTGATTGCGCCCTTTGGCTCGGGGAGCATCTACACGGATCGACGTGGTACGCCCCATGTCGTTTGCGGGCTCGATCATTGGTTCCTGCGGTGGGAGCAAACGCGCGGGCTGGTGCCGTGCGAGTGCCGAGCGGACTTCGAACTGATTGAACCACGCTTGTCCGCGCTCCTCCAAGTGGATCGCTTCTGTACTCCACCGGACTACCGATATGTGCGTCAGGGCACGACCGCGCCGCCGAACGCCAAACTCAATGTGCCAGCGCAGAGATTCCCCCGCTGGTATCGACATACTCGCACTGGCGAGATGCGGCGGTTTAACCTCCACACCTCACGGATTGAGAACCCCGAGGGGGGAGGCCGATGGCAGCCGGTGCGGTTTGTCGCTGTCTGCGCCGGCGGTCACCTGTGCGAGTTCCCTTGGAAGGAATGGATCGGTTGTCAGTGTGCGGGGGACGGCGGGCTGTGCCTGACAGATCGCGGCGGCTCGGAGCTGACCAGCATTCGCGTTGAATGCAAGACGTGTCCGGCCGATTCGCCCGGTCGCAAGGGCAGGACCTTGGCCGGAACTACCTTCCGACCGGACGTCGCGCAAGGCAAGCAAAGCGCTTTTCAGAAGGCCGGCATCTTCTGCCCTGGCGACCGGCCATGGTTGGGGGAGGGTGCGAGTGAGCAGGGCTGTGCGCATCCGCTGATCGGCGCTCTGATCAATCAGACCAACCTCTACTTCCCGCGCACGATTTCAGCCATCGCTTTGCCCGATCCTCAGCCTCAGTCGCCGCAGATCGCAGCACTCAGGAATGCGGTGGAGGGTGAGTCGTCGCTGGGTGTTGCAAGGACCCTGTGGAACATGGGTAATCGCATCCAAACCGTTGCCATGGTGAAAGCAGGCCTAAATAGTCGCGGCATCCAGAGCATGGAGAAGCAGGTGGAGGAGGTCCTCGAGGGGCTATTCGATCCGTCAGCGGCCGCGCTGCCGCCGGGTGCCCAGCCGCCTGCCGATCCCGAGTCAGATCTTCTGGCCTTTCGTCGTGCCGAGTTCAATATTATTCGCAATGGTCCTACGAATGTTCCAAATCTGCGAGTCATTCGCACCGCCGTTCCGCCCCTCTTGTCACCTTGGTTTGCACGCGTAAACCTTGTCGAGAGGCTGAGGGAGACGAGGGTGTTCTATGGCTTCGACCGCCTTGAGCAGAGCAGCAGTTCGCTCGCAGGCATGCCAGACACAGCGATGCAGCAGTTGTTCCGTCACCCGCCGACCCAACCCCAAAATCGGTGGCTTCCCGCGGTAGAGGTGTTTGGTGAGGGGATTTACATCGAACTCCACGAGGAGCGGATCGTTGGATGGCAGAACGAGCACGACAACTGGATCGCCGATCGCATCGACGATGGCTTCTGCACGCGGCTGGCAGGCGTTTCCCAGACGCTGCCTCCTCTGAGCGCTGTGAATCGTGGTTGGGCTTCGCGGTATCTGATGGTCCACAGTCTTGCGCACATTCTGATAAACCAGCTCGTCTTCGAATGCGGCTACAGCACCGCATCGTTACGAGAGCGCCTCTACATCTCGGCCGATGCCTCGTCTCCCATGGCGGCGTTTCTAATCTACACGGCTGCCGGAGACTCTGAGGGTACTCTGGGCGGTCTAGTCCGGCTCGGGCGACCCGAGAGACTTGGTCCGGTTGTTCAGCGAGCCTTAGGGCGCGCCTCCTGGTGCTCAGCCGACCCCGTCTGCTCAGAGCGACTAGGGGGACAGGGTTCGAAACTTGCCAACCTTGCTGCTTGCCATGCGTGCGTCCTACTACCGGAGACGTCATGCGAAACCATCAACCACGGCCTTGATCGTGCCATGGTTGTCGGGACGCCCGAGGCAAGAGATCCCGGATTTCTAGCGGCCATCATGGAGCAGGCATATGCGCTCGGCTGAGAATCGAACGCTGTTTCTACAGCGGAAGTCGGTTGACCCGCCCGCGTTCAGCGGAGGTCGATCACTTCATCCCGTGGGCGCGGTACCCATGCGATTCGCCGTTCAACTTGGTGCTGTCGAGTCGCGCCGAGAACAATCGGATGCGCGACATGCTGAAGCCGCCGGGCATGCGGCAGCGGTGGGAGCAGCGGAACGAGTCGGACTTTGACCGCCTCGTTGCGCCTGAAACTGAGGGTGGCTTCGGTGCGTCCGCGAGTGACCGCGAGTTGGTCCGCGCCGTCGCAGGTTGGTTGTACGGGAACGCCCTTCGCCGCACCGGCTGACACGCCTCACGCGTTGTCGATGAGTCGCACCGCGCCCAGGCGCGCGGCGATCAGCGCACGAAGCGCGGGCGGCTGCCGCGGCGGGGCGTTCAACTGCACTGGTTCGAG
>Ga0194132_10009064_pt1 | contig 13924 bp, 19 predicted proteins | sample TA2KigOf80mmetaG_FD_148612 | JGI IMG/M metagenome (GOLD analysis project Ga0194132, IMG submission 148612) | Freshwater microbial communities from Lake Tanganyika, Tanzania - TA2015054 Kigoma Offshore 80m | ecosystem: Environmental > Aquatic > Freshwater > Lake | place: Tanzania: Lake... | reverse complement strand
TTTCTAGCAGCCGCTGCATCTAAAAGTACAACTGCAAGCGGAGATATTACTTCACCTACAACAAATAAGCGTGGCTTTATAGCTCAAAATTATGATAGCTCTGACTCTGAATGCTACGCACTGATTGCTACGGCCCTAGGAAATGCAAATAACATTGGAATTACTGTATACGGAAGTCTTCAATGGAGTGAAACTAGATAGAATACAATATTATATTGATTGGACCTAAACTATCATGGGCGTTTATCTCGTTACAAACACTACAAATTTAAGTGGTAATCCAACTCAGATAGCAATTGCAGATATACCAAATTGTGCAATTTTTTATATTGAGCCTGGAGAAACTATAGATCTTGAGTTAGCTTGCACTCGCAACCAAATACTTGAAAGCAGACACCTTCGTGAGCACGTTCTTGCTGGTAGAGCAACCGTTGACACACAAGGAACCTCTCCTACCAATAGAATTTTTGTTGATGCAAGCATCTCTGGATTGAGTATTGAAGATGTGACCATCTCTGGCCCTATCTCCTCTAGCAACTTTCCAAATACTGTAGATACAAACTATGGTTCAGTAGGAAACAGCACTCTTAGAACCGCTGCACAGCTAGGAAATACTACTGGACAAGCAGATTTTAATGCTGGAGCTACTGGAGCTCAAACACTAAGAACCACCAGTAACCTTAGTGATGGATACGGGAATAAAATAACTTCATCGACCTCTAGCGATGGTCTAAAAACACCAGTAGACGTCTCTCCAGTTAGAGGTAGCATACAACACTTCAACGGTACAGTTGGAACCGCAGCTATAACAATCACCCCTAGCTCTACTACAACCGCTATTCTAATCAGTAATCCTGTCTCTAATGCCTCAGGTGTAGTGTTGAGTGTAAGCTTCGATGGTGGTACAAGCTTTTTTGACTTAGAATATAGAGCAGCTTTAGAGTTAGAAGCAGAAGTATCGTCGTTTCAAATTAAAGCTTCGGCCGCATCAAGTAATTATCAAATTTTAGTCACTCGTAGGTAACAATGGCTATTAAGATTACAACACCACCTAGTGTTATTGTCCAAACCGATGGAACAACCCTATCCTCTGGTATAGGTACATTAAACTTTGGTACTGGGATTTCCACTACTGTAGATGGAAGCGGAAGAGTTACTATTTCTAGCTCTGGAGGTGGACTAGCCTTTAATGATCTTAGCGCTACTAATGTTAGTCCTAGCAATGGTGGCTCACTATCTTATAATAACCTAGGCGTATTTACCTATACTCCTCCATATTTAGATGGATATGCACTTACAGCAAGCCTAGCTACAGTTGCAACCACTGGTAGCTATAACGATCTTAGCAATCAGCCTACAATACTCACATTGAGTAATTTTAGCACAGCTAGAGCAACACCTAGCGACGGTGGCGCACTAGCCTACAACAACGGCACAGGCGTATTTACCTATACTCCTCCTCAATTAGACGGGTACCTTACTGGTATTACAAGTACACAAATTGTAAATGCTTTAGGTTATACTCCTTACAACAGCACAAACCCTAATGGCTATACAAATAATACTGGCACAGTAACTAGCGTTGGAGGAACCGGAACCGTCAACGGCATAACCCTTACAGGTACCGTAACAACTTCAGGAAATCTTACTCTAGGCGGTACTTTAGGGAATATAACAAACAGTCAACTGAGCAATTCCACAATCAGTGGCATAGCTTTAGGACAAAATCTAGCCACCCTTACAATAGGCACCGGTCTTAGCGGTACTAGCTACAATGGAAGTTCAGCTGTAACCATTGCAAATACTGGTGTAACTAGTCTTACTGCAGGCTCAGGAATTTCTGTTAGTGCTTCAACTGGTAGTGTAACTATATCTAATACAGGTCCTACCCTTACAAGCTTTAGCGCCTCAACCTCATCTAACAGCGGTAATGGCAGTTTAACCTATAATAATGCAACTGGAGCCTTTACCTACACTCCCGCAGCCACAATTAACAGCTACTCTATAGGATATCTCGAAATTCCTCAGGTAGTTTTAACAACAAGTACCACACTAGCTCTGTCAGATAGTGGCAAACATTATTACTCAACTCTAAGTTCAACTTCAACAATCACTATTCCAACCAATGCTACAGTAGGATTTAATGTAGGTACTGCCATCAATATTGTGAATCAAGGGACAGCTAGCATCACCATTAGCGCTGCAAGCGGAGTCCTACTATATCTAGCTGGAGACTCTACTGCCGGCAATAGAGCTCTAGCTAGTTACGGTGTCGCTACGCTAACAAAAGTAGCTACAAATACTTGGTTCCTTACTGGTGTAGGAATAACATAATATGGGTGGGATATTACTACCTCAATTTGGAACTGCTGCAAGCATGGGTTATGTCTCCATCAACAGCATACCGAGCTTAACGCTTTGGTATAATGCTTCCGCTTCGAGCACACTTGTATCTGGTACTAGCACCGCTAACTTTGACACTACAGCAGTAGACGGAACCGCTATAGGTACCTGGAACGACCTATCTGGAACCGGTCATCCTAGCAATGCTCAAGGTGGAGCTGCTAAGAAGCCGATTTACAAAACACCAATACAGAATAATCTTGGAGCTATCTTCTATAATTCTACGATAGCTAATAATCTTGATATTAACCCTGCTTCTTGGTCTCACAACTTGTCAGGAATTACAGTATATGTTATTGCGCGTCCAACAATTTTGCCCAATACAGTTTTCCCGTTGGTTGTTAGTGATAGCTTTCTAGGAATCTGGTGGAACGGAGCTAACTGGACTCTAGGACACAGTTCTGGTAACTTTGGGGTAGCCTCTCCTAATCCTAATATTAATAAAGATCAATTCCATATTTATGGATTTGTCTTCGATGGAACTGCTACTGGCAATGCAAATCGTTTACAATTTAGATACGATAAGACCATTCAAACTTTAAATTTCACTGGAACCATAGGAGCCACTACTGGAACCCCATCTTACTGGTTCTTCGGCGGAGACAATAGAGGATCTGCAATAAATAGTACCTTCACTAGTAAATATATGGATGGCTACATGGGTGAAGTTATGATATGGACTCGTGCTTTAGCTAGAACCGAACTCTCTCTAGTAGAAAACTATCTCACCCAAAAATGGGGACTAACTTCAAATACTACAATTACGTCACCAAGTACAGCTACTAATGTTACTATTTCAGCTCTTACTCCATTCTCAACAGGACAAAGCTATACTTTAAGTTCAACATCACCTTCAACGCTCACCTTTGATGCTAGCCCAAATTGGGCATTAGGTACAGGCGACTTTACCATTGAGTGGTTTCAGTATCAAACAGATAGCAACGCTTGGCCTAGAATTTTTGCAATCGGTAGCGTTCCCTCGACCACAATAGGTTGCAGCATAGAAGGAGGCATCTTTTATGTATGGTGTAGCAGCGCAATTAGTTTTGGATCTGTAGGATCCTATAAGAATCAGTGGGTACACTTTGCAATTGTTCGTCTAAACAATACCCTAAGAGTATACAAAAATGGTATCCAATTAGGTTCAGATCAGGCCAATACCACTAACATCAATAATACTACTGAAGTCTTAACGATAGGTAACGAGACTGCCTCTCATTCTGGTGCACAATTCGGTGGTCAAATTACCAACTTCCGCTGGACAACAGGGCTTGCTGTGTATACAGGTAATTTCACTACTCCTACCTCAGCATTGCAAAACACTCAAAGTGCTAATCCGTACGGAGGCTCTAATACTGTAGCAATTCCAAGAGGCTATGCTAAACTACTTCTAGTTCCGTAAGGGTTGACTTACCAATTACATTTTCTATACAGATTATATTCTCACACAACGGAACCAATTATGCTACTTTCTTCAGTTGAACTCGATAAATTATCCACCTTCCTAAATAAGGCTATAAAAATTCCCGCAAATGAATCTAGCGTTGAAAGCTATGTTTTCGGTCCAGGTAAAGATTTTTATGATCTTTACTCAATTCTCAATCAACTTGGCATAGGGCATTTTGCAACCTTCTGCTCGGAGCCCAAACTTATCGGACAAGCTTATGTCTACATCTTAAATAGACAAGCCGAGAAATTCTCACAAGCCCTCGCTAGTTTAAACATTGATAAATTTAAATCGTAGTTTTGACTTACTACTCCTCTCCCCTATCTCTCATAAAGAGTCTATCTATGTCAAATAGAGTTAAACTTACTGCTGGCGGTTCCAAGAAGGTGGCTGAATGGAAAAGATACACCTGTCCAAATTGCAAGAGCAACTATTATATCCATCCTACTAGATGGCGCCCTCACCTAGAGGAATGTCTTAAAAAACTTAGCATAGTTACTAAGCTAACTCTCTGCCAACAAGCAGAAGACTTAGAAACAAAAGAGCATATTGCCAGTATTGTGCTAGAAGCTGAAAAGAATGGAGTACTTCACTGAATGAGTGATAAATCACAGAAAGCATCAACCAAAAGAGAAGCTTTTGAAATTCTTTATAGAAACCTTACTGCTCTGCAGAGCTCCTATCAACACTTAATTCACGAATGTGCTAAACAGCTGGGTGTTCTAGAATCTTTAGATGAGTCATCTAAATATGATGACTTGAACAAAAACATGCAAATTTCGAAGGAAGCTTGCACTCGTCTAGAGCGATTAAAGTATCATTGCGCTCTCGCTATCCTTAGTGAAGGATCTTCCATTTCTGAGGATGAAATATCCAGATCTATTGAAGAAGCTTCCTACTTACTCGAAGTCGCAGAGATCGAAATCACATCTTCCGATGAAGATATCCGTACATGGGCCCTTACTAAGAAAGACTATCTACAAGAAGCCAAAGAAGTTTTACTTGAAATTTTAAGTTTTAAAATTGATACTAAAGTTAGAAGAGGATTAACTTTATGGCAGTAAAGCTGTAAGGTAGTAATTATGTCTCAGATAGAAGCAAAACTTAAAGCAAACGGTTCCTACAAATGTTCTCATTTAGGGCTGCAGCAAACACCTCAATTTCCTGGACAAAAAAAAACTTGCTGTGGGGGCGTTAGATCTCCAGAAGATACTTTAGTTCCAGTATGCACACTAATTAACGGCCTTTGTCCAGGATTGGTCAATTGCCCTCGTCTAGATTTAAAAACCAAAAGTGAACTAATACAGCAATGGCGTCAAGATCTACAACTCAATAGATCAGTAGATTTGAGATCCCTCCTGAAATAGGACTTACAAAGCTTTTATCGTAATACCAATGCTATGACTTCAAATCAAGAAACATTACAAAAACTAGCAGTAGAATTTACTCAAGTGTACGAAGAGCTACAGCTTCACTCTACCCTAATGAAGCAAGCACTATCTTCTTTAGAAGATAGTAAAGACAGAGTATCTGTTTTAACACACAAACTCGCTGAACTACAACAACAATATAATTCTCTAGTAAAGGAAACCTCAAATGAACAAGGTGAGCAAGAAAAAATCTAATAAGACTAATACTCCACCATCTGCTCTTGGCTCATTTGAGCTCGATAATGGAGTAGTTGTGGTTCGACCTCCAGTAGATACTTCTACCGATACATCTCCCGCAGCCAAGTCTGATAAGACAGTAGTAAATACTAAAAAAGGCACTGTGATGGTCGAAGTCCAAGACGCTACTCCTCAAGTGTGGGATCAAGAAAGTGAAGTTACTGCTCATCAAGAAACTGTTACTGCTCGTCAGGAAAACATGGCTCGTGCAAAAGAAGCCCATGTAGCCACAACTGCCAAAAAACTTAAGACTGGAAGCATAGTCAGCTCCGGCACCATCTCTGATATTGATATATCAGAATATGATAGTGAAGAAACAGCTCGTTCACGAGCCTCTACTAAAAATGAAAATTAAAAACATATCATCTAGCCAGATCGATATACCTGAATTCCAACTTTCTCTTAAGCCAGGAGATACTGCAGATATCTCTTCGTTTGATCCCGCCGTAATTAGAGCACATAAGCTTTTAGCTATTATGTTTCAAAAAGGTCTCCTTATTAATTTAGGGAGACTTTCTCCTTCTGGAAGTTCCGGAGCTTTAAATTCCGCCCGCGATCGTATTGCAAAAATGAATATCTTAGGAGATAAGAACGATTATGTTCTTAAACCTGCTAGTAACAAAAAACTTTCTACGCGCAACTCAATCGAGCACGCCCTAAAAGACTCCAATCGGAGAGCTCCTTTAGCTAGTCATAATATTGACGCTGAAGAGCGCTACAACGATGACTACTACAACAATATGTATCCAGGAGAACTGGAACCACAAGAACACTACGATGGCCCTCAAATTAAGATCGACCAAAACTTTAGAGCTGCAGAAATTGCATGGGATGGAAGCGTTACTTTTGGCCAAAATGGACAAATTCAAACTGATATCGTTCTAGGTAAGACCACTTTTATCACCCCAGATCCAGACGAACTAATTGTCAAAGATAAGGGAGGACATGAATATAAAGTGTCCATCGAACGTATTAAAGAAAAGATGCTGCGTAGATGCATTGCCACTAATGCTCAAGGTAAGCCCTGTAAAAAATATGCTATCTATGGCTTTCAATCCTGCCTCACCCACATGAGCGCCATTGAAAAGCAAGAATATGAATCTACAAAAAAATTATTACCTAAAGAGATCTAGGTTTTTTATAAGTAATCCTACCAAATTCTTATCTTCTGAATGGACAGTATATGATTAAGTAATATATTAAATATTATTTAATATGAAAGGGGAATGATATGAAAACTGTAGGAGATAAGCTAGAATCGTTTGTAATTACTGGTGTATTACCTAAGCATACCGATAACCCCACCTCTGCATTCTACACTATCACTGATAAATCCTTTGAAGGTAAGTGGAAGGTTATTGTGTTTTATCCAAAAGACTTTACCTTTGTATGTCCTACCGAAATTGTAGCGTACGATAAGTTCACTCAAGATTTTGAAGATCGCGATGCTGTCTTATTGACTGGATCTACAGATAATGAGTTTTGCAAGCTTGCTTGGCAAAAAAATCATCCTGATTTAGCTAAACTTTCACATTCACAGTTTGCAGATACTCAACGTGGACAATTAAGTCTTGTAGAACAGCTTGGTGTCTTCTTCGCTCCAGCCGGTGCAGCTCTTCGTGCTACCTTCATTATAGATCCAGAGAATGTTATTCAGCACGTCTCAGTTAACAACCTTAATGTGGGTCGTAGTCCAGAAGAAACTCTACGAGTCTTAGATGCTCTACAGACTGGCGAACTATGTGCCTGTAACCGCTCAGTTGGAGGAGCAACTCTTAAATGACCTTTACAGAAATACTCAAGCAGCAGCTACCCGAAGCAGCCAAAGATACTAAATTAAATCTCGATGCAGTTTTATTGCGCAGCTCTCTAGAGCTAGATGTAGCGATAGGTTGTGCGCTAGCTGCCGCAATAGCTACTGGAAATTCGCAGTTAGTAGCATTAATTTCGGCCGATAAGCCAATCTACCTCACTGCCGCAACTACTGCTGCAGCCCTTATGGCACAGAACAACATCTGGTATCCATATGTAGATATGACTGAGGATCCCAATCTAAAACAACTTCCTCCTCAGCTCCGTATGAACTCTATAGCTTCACATGGAGGAACCACTAAGGCAAACTTTGAAGCATTTAGTCTAAGCGCTAGTATTATAGGTCGCTGCCATTTTTGCGTCAAAGCTCACTACGAAGCTCTCAAGACTGAACAATACACTGTTCAGCAACTAAGAGATATAGGTAGAATAGCTAGTGTTATTAATAGTGTAGCCAAAGTTTGGACCTCTTCTCATTAAGTTATCCCTCCCTTAGTAAGGGATCTCCTATCCCTTACTTCTTTTACTCAAAAATAGTCATCGCTCTATTGATTATCCTAGCTAAGATAGTAATAAAAATGTATGTAAAGTGTAACCTATACATAGGAACATTATGACAACATCTACTAACCCACGCGTCATTTTTATAGATCACAAAGAGAACGGAACTTACGTTAACGCTCTCTCTGTAACCCTTCAAGATCCTACCGGATCATTTGGTATTCGTGAATCTATCTCTGGCACAATTATAGTCCCTCCTGGTACTCCAGTTTCTAAAATAGGAACAGGACAGTACGAGTACGATATCGATAGTTTAAATATAGCTATAAGCTACGAGTTTTACTTTAAGGTTATTACCCAAGCAGGAGCTGTACAATATGTATACGGTGTTATTCCTGTTGTAGAAACCACATCTTCAGTTGACGGCATACCTATTCCTCCTGAACTAATTGGTACTGGCACACCAGTAGATATAGACGGCAATGGCACCATTGACGGCTATGCGTATGATATTTATGGAGACGGCTACAGTCGAGGATTCGACCTTACTAACTCTGGCGTTATAACAGCGCTAGATGTTGGCACAGTTCAATCAGGTAGTTCTGATCTTTTTGATGCAAGAGGTGTAAGAATTGGCTTAGGTGCTAATGCCTCTGGTGCATCTAGCATCATTAACCCCACTCCAGACGGCAAACCAGATGTTCCTGCCCCTAAAGGATCTGCTGCAAGAGATGGAACTTTTGGAGGAACTTTTGGATACGACGGAACTAGCGGTTTTGTTCCTGCCACTGGCGGTCAACGAACCAACAGATCTAAAGAAGGCGCAGGATACTGGGAAGGTGTAAGTTTTGGAAATCTTTGTAATATTCCAATTGGTCCTAGAGGTCAGTTCTTTAAGGATAAAGCTCATGCCTACGTCAGAACTCTACTTAGAGATACCGACACCAACTGTCCAGCCTTTACAGATGACGAGATAGACATGTATCTGGAAGGTAGCTTATGGGCCTTTAATGCTCAACCCACATTCACTGCATTTTTGTGGGATCATATGCAGGATAGGTGGTTAGATGTTATTGGTAAAGGCGCCGTAGTATGGGCCCTCTACTCTCAATCCTTGATAGAATCCGGGAGAGAGTTCACCATCAACGACAACGGAATTAGCTACACTCCCCCTCCAGTATCTGACAAGATGCAAAACTACGCATCTACTCTACTAACACACTATACTGAAACCCTAAAAGAAATTAAATTTAATTTCAAACCACTCCCTGCTGCGGTTGGTGTCTTCTCAGTTCTCGACATCAGTCCATCTCTTCGCCGTCTACGCCACCTAAGAGAAAAAAGAATCTTCTAAACTTCTACTATCCCATAACCATCAGTGAGATCACAGGACTAACATACATTTTTTTGTATTAAAATGTAGTTATGTATTACAATCTAACAAAAGAACAATTCGAAACTTTAAGAGCGCAATATCCTCATTATTCCAATGAAACTTTATCTAGCAAGTTTGGATTGAAGCCTACTCAACTGCGCCGCATAGCTCACCTCCAAAATCAACTAATTCCAGGAAGCTGGAAAAAATCTAAAGAGTGCAAAGCTCAAATCGCACTAGAGGCAAATAACCAAAAAGATTGGTCTAAAATCGACACAACGATCAAGTTTAATGAAGAGCATGATCAACTGATCGCAAAGCTATACCCATCTGCATCCAAAGAAGAGATTCTAGCTGCCCTTCCTTCACATATTACTTGGTCAGCAGTCACTCGCCGCGCCGCTAAAAATAACATAAAAAGAGAATTATCTGCAATACATACAAAAAATTATCTAAGCTCTGGAGAGAGCGTCCAAGACTACGCCATTAGAAATAGTATTCCTCTCTCAACAGCCAATCAACTCTTCAATCAAGACTCAGAGGAAAATCTTTTATTATATACAACTTCTGATATGAATAGATTAGAGATTAAATTTTTTAAGTTATTTCGAGAGTTACCAATAGCTAGATGGAATAAGTTTATTCTCGAAGCGGATCTACACTACAAGCCGGATTTTCGCATTGAATTTAATAATAAAATTTTATATCTAAATATAGATGGATTGTTCTACCATAATAACTCAAGGTCCCGTCCTAATAATTATGATTTAATTATGCATGATCAATTTAGAAATAAAAACATAAGACTTATGCAATTTCGTTCAGATGAATTAGATGATTACCCAGAAGTTATCCTATCTATGGTGTATAATTATTTTGATTTTAATATATCAAAGCTAAGAGCTAGTAAATGTACAATCAGACCAATAGAATCTACAGTTTCTCAAGAGTTCTTTCGTACCAATCATCTAATGTCCGCAATCCAACGTCCTACAGTGGGATTGTTTTATAATAATGAGTTAGTTTCTGCTCTTAGCTATACTATTCAAGGTAAAGAATTAGAAATAGCTCGATTTGCAAATAAAAAATTTCATAGAATACATGGCGCTTTTAGTAAGTTATTGTCTTTTGTTACAAAGAAGGAAGCTCCTAGCGTTATTAAATCTTTTTGTGATCTAAGATATGCCTCCGGCACCAGTTATCGAGCAATAGGTTTCGATTTGGTAGGTGTAACTTTAAGCTGGCGTTGGACTAACGGTATACGATCCTACAATCGTCGCTATTGTCGAGCAAACATGGATGATAGACATCTTTCAGAAAAAGAACACGCAAACGAACTAAGGCTCCATAAAATTTTCGATGCAGGACAAGCCAAATATCTAAAGGTTTTAGACCCCAATTATTCTATTGCTGACCTAGATTTCATTAGCGATGAATCGATATCCATCACCCCTTCTGAAAGTAAAAAAGTTTTCTATACTATAGAGCAAAAAGCCCTCCTCAAGAGACTTTTTGAGCAAAAACTAACTCGAAGCGAAATAATCAAAACCTTTAATCTCACTTTTCCAGATAAGACTCGCAATTCTATTATAAGGCAACTATTCAACTTAGGATTCACCAATAAAAAATAGACAAGAACCATTATGAAAATATTAGACCTTATCGTTCCCAATAGAAATAAAAAGTTCCCTGATTGGGTCTATTTACTAACTATAGCAATAATCGCAGCCTTAACCATCCTTCAATGCAACTCTTAACCTCGAATGTCTATGATCAATCTTACCCTTCCCGCTAGTTGGCAATCTCATCTCGACATTAGCAATTATGTTCTTGGAAAATTTTTAGAAACCGAGTATGCTATTCATACTATATATCCTCCCAAACATCTAATCTTTAAGGCTCTTGAGTTAGTAAGTTATGATCAAGTTAAAGTTGTGATTATAGGTCAAGATCCTTACCACCAATCTAGCCAAGCCACTGGCCTCGCATTTGCAGTGCCAGACGAGATCTATCCTAAGCCTCCCTCTTTGCGTAGAATTTTAGATGAAGTAGAAAGAGATTGTCTATGTAAAATTGATCGCAATCATTCATCACTCATTGGATGGGCAAATCAAGGAGTTCTACTTCTCAACACTATTCTGACAGTTAGAGCTTCAAGTCCTCTATCTCACTCTAGAAAGGGTTGGGAGGTATTTACTGATAATATACTTCAAACACTATCCAAACATCCAGATCCAATAGTTTTCTTACTTTGGGGAAGCCGCGCACAATCCAAACAGCACTTAATAATCGGTCCCAATCATTTCATCCTTACAGCTCCTCATCCTTCTCCTCTTGCTCGCGGATTTATAGGCTGCTCTCACTTCAGCGAAACTAATAGGATTTTGACTTCAATCGGAAAAACCCCTATAGATTGGTCAAGAGTACAGCTATAAAGGTTTAATTATGCAAACTATTCCTGTTATAGATATGGACAATCTTCAGGATCCATTCCTTAGAGACACAACCATCGCTGAAATCGGAGACGCACTTGTAAATATTGGTTTTTTTGCGATTACCAATCATCGTGTCGATTTAGCTTTAATACAAAAAGCCTACAATATTGCTGGAGAATTCTTTAATCTTACAGATGAGCAAAAAAAGAAATACGAAGATGTTACATTAAAAGGTCAACGAGGATATACCTCTTTTGGTAGAGAGCATGCTAAAGATCATAAATATCCAGATCTCAAAGAATTTTGGCATGTTGGTAGAGATAGCATTATAACAAATAAGTGGCCTTCTGAAATTGTAGATTTTAAGTCAGTCTTCGAACAACTATACTCTCAACTAGAAAGTTGCTCTAATGAACTACTTAAGGCATGTTCTATATATCTAAATTTAGAAGAAAATACTTTACCTTCCACAACAGTTGAAGGTAATAATATCCTTCGAGTTATTCATTATCCCCCCATTCCTGATAGTGCTCATCCATCAAGCTTGCGCGCCGCTCCACATGAAGATATAAATCTGATAACACTCCTTCCAGCAGCTACCGATGCAGGACTAGAGCTTCTCCAAAAAAACGGAGAGTGGCTTCCTATTCATTCTGTAGAGGGACAAATTATTGTTGACGCGGGAGATATGTTGCAAGAACTTACAAATGGCCATTTTAAAAGCACTACTCATAGAGTGGTTAACCCCAACAATAGTCGCTCTCGCCGTTTTTCAATGCCTTATTTTGTACATCCTCGCTCAGAGATTAGATTATCCAATCGATATCTTGCTGGAGAGTTTTTAACTCAAAGACTTCGAGAGCTAGGTCTCTAGTGATCAGTTAATCAGTTAATTTTCGAAGACAGATCGAATCTAACTTATGTTTTCGCCACTCCGTATGGAACGCTTCTTGTTCATATGGAATGCCTAGATAAGCTAATCTAGCAGTTTCTCGCACAGACCTTTGTCCATCCCAAATAGAAAAATAATTGTAGACATAGTATCCCAAATACTTGAAGTAAAAGAAAACACCTTCTCGTTTTTGTTGAATAATATGCGTACTTTCATGTGTTAGGTCTGTCAAATCCATTTGATAAGACGACTGAACAAATATATAAGGACTAATAGTGAGCATGAGAGGTATTGAGTGAGTTACGTTAGCTTTTTGTAAAAAGCGTAAATAGTTAAAATCAACTTTCACAATACTAAAATCGCGACAGTCCAGTTGATATTTTGGACGAGGGAGGCCCCAAATCAATACAACAATGCAAAAATATACAATATATTTCACTATTGATTATCCAACCTTATTACGATAGAAGAAACATACCAGCTTTTAAGCTTGAGTCGTCACTAAGGAGAAATACTATGGAAACACTACAAAAGATGAAAGAACTAATGGATCAAATAATGATTGATTCTCAGAAGTGCTTTGAAAAAGGTACATTTTCTCGTGGCCGTGCCGCTCGTCTTCAACTCTCTGAACTAGCTAAGCTTTCTAAGTTAGCAAGAGCAGAAATTTTAGAACAAATGAAAAAAAATCAAGGAGATTAAAATTGTGTCGTCATGTTAGGTTCCACTAAAAATTTCGTTAAAGCCCTACCAGGGAATCTCGCCATAGTTAGAAATCAGAATGATTCTATTTTAGAAGTTATTTATATAAATCATATTTATCAAATAACTTCTTCCTACCTACTACAAACTGAATCTTTAGATGTTGATCACGAAGTAGAACTAGAAACAGATGCAATATCCTATTTCTTACAAAACAATCGCATTACTAAGACAAAACAGCAGAACATACTATTTAGTATTAATAATACGGAAATTCTACCGCTCTCTGAGAATACAGTAGTAGGCCTTCTTACAGATGACAATAAATTAATTCGACATGTAGCTAGAGACTGGTATAAGAAGCTTTGCTAATACAATATGGTTAATTTGAAGCAATTAAAAAAGCTAGCATCCTTCCCCTTAGAGAAGGTGGCAGAGACTCTTAAAATCTCCCATCAGCAAGCTCTCGAACTATTAATTGAGCATAATCTCTATCGTGGCAAGGTTTACAAGGCAAGCTGTCCCAGTTGTCAGGTCACTTCAACCACCCTAGATAAAACATCAAGCATCTGCACTATTAATCACACACCTACCACTACTTTTATCGAAGGCATCTTTACTTTACCTAATAATGATACCATTAGGTATAATCAAAATTCTATCCTTGAAAAGGAGTGGTTGTCTTCAATC
>Ga0194132_10009061_pt1 | contig 13929 bp, 10 predicted proteins | sample TA2KigOf80mmetaG_FD_148612 | JGI IMG/M metagenome (GOLD analysis project Ga0194132, IMG submission 148612) | Freshwater microbial communities from Lake Tanganyika, Tanzania - TA2015054 Kigoma Offshore 80m | ecosystem: Environmental > Aquatic > Freshwater > Lake | place: Tanzania: Lake... | reverse complement strand
CGATCAACCTCCTCAAGAAAGAACAAACCCCCAAGCAAGGCGTCAAAGGAAAGCGCCTCAGAGCGGGCGGGGACAACGATTACCTCCTCCAGCTCCTATTGGGCTAAATTTAGATGCGTTTGCCCTGGCAGGTAGGATCCCAGCGTCGGACTGCCACCTTTTTGAAGGAAGCCTCGGAGTATGACCAAACCACGCTGATCTATCACTGACTGCTCTGCTCCGGAAATGGCGATCAAGGCTGAAACCCACAACCAAGCCGGCTTGGGCAGGGACACCTGACAGTTCCTCCGAAGCGCGCGACAACCACCGGCTTCTGAATCCGGCGCGTTCTCCTTAGCTGAAAGACTGCGTCCCGAGCTCGCGACAAGGATTGAAAGGGTTTCGCCAGGGTTCCAGGGTCGCTGTCGTTTCCTTCAGGGGAGACATAGAAGTCGGCGGATACACCCTTGCCCACAACGTCAGCTTTCGGTTTCCTGCTCGAACTTGTTTGAGCTCCCGCTGTAGCCGGGAGGCTTACGGCAACGGCCGTTGCACTCATCGTCTTGATGAAGCCTCGTCGCGTCTTGTTCATGGTCTTCCTCGCATCGCCGTGCTTTCACTTGGGCTGCTATTTTCTCCTATCGCCAACCCAGATCCGCAACAACGCAAGCACAATGGCGAACATTTCGTCACTTACTGTGGCAAAAATCATCGCCGACTGGCGGGTGAATTTGCCACTCATACCACCGTGCGAACGATTGTTTGGTAGAGAACTCGGCCAGCGGTTCTTCATCCTATCCCCCTGACTCCCTGTCGGACAGGGCGCTGGTGTTTCCGCGAGACAATCGTTTTGGCCAAACGCCGAAAACGAGCTTAGAGGTATTGCAACGGTTGAGAATCGCCCGAGCCGCCGACCTAGCGTGCACGCCAGCTTTCAGTGGGACGGCGGGCCGGTTGCCCCTTCCGAAGAGGCTGGGCTATACTCCAGCGGGTTCGCAAAGCATCTCGAAGGGCGCGGAAGAACAACCAGCCGCTGGCTCTGAACACAGGAAGACCCTTGGATGGATGAGCCTCAAAAGATCATTTACTTTTCGGATGCCATTTTTCTTGGCGGGGCCGAGGAGTATCTGAAGCTTTTGGTTCCAGAGATCGATCGCGAGCGCTACCCAGCCAGAGTGGCTCTTTGTGACCGTCCGTCGACGCGGCTGCTGGCGGAGTTCTTTCAGCAGCTGAACATCCCGGTCGATTTCGTCGAATCACACGGGACACCGCTGCGCAATTTCTTTGTCGCGTTGCGCTACTTCCTTCGGCAACGACCTTTCATCGTTCACTTCAATCTGAACAATTCGTTCGGTTGTTTCTTCCCGATCCTGGCTGCCTTCGTCGCCCGGGTGCGGTGGCGGCTGGCTACAGAACATCTGGCGTTCGAACTGGCCACCGGCAAGCGCGCTGGCGTTGGGACCAAGAAAGTGGTGAAGAGGATCATGACGTTCTGCCTGCACTACACCATCGCTGTGTCGCAGGCAAACAAGCGATTGCTGGTGAGAGACTACAAGATCGACCCGATTCGCATCAAACTGATCCGCAATTGCATCGACGCCGGAAGATTTCGATTCTCGGCAGAAGGCCGCCGCCGTTTGCGCGAGGAATTCGGACTGAGCGACGAGCAGCTCTTGGTAGGCTCCGTGGCCCGCTTTAGCTTTCAGAAAGGGCACGAGTATCTGATTGAAGCGATTCCCGCCATCTTGAAATCATTTCCCGAAGCCCGGTTTCTTCTGGTCGGCGACGGACCGGAACGTGGGAAGATCATCCAGAAGGCGAAAGATCTCGGATTGCAAGGTAAAGTCCTTTTCCCGGGAGAGCGGCAAGATGTGACCGATGTCCTCTCGGCCATGGATTTGTTCCTGCTGAGCTCGATCTTCGAGGGATTGCCACTGAGCGTCTTGGAAGCGATGGCGGTGGGCTTGCCCGTCATCGCCACGCGAGTCAGCGGTACGCCTGAGGCCGTGCTGCACGAAATGACGGGCCTTCTGGTTCCTCCGGCCGACACAGGAGCCATCGCTGCCGCCGCAATCGCGCTGTTGGGCGATCCGGAGCGTCGCCGCCGCATGGGGCAGCAGGGCAGGCTGCTGGTTCTGCACCACTTCCACAAGAGCTTGCTGGTAACCCAGCTGCATGACTTCTACGACCAATTAGGCAGTATCCAACGAAAACGCGCAACCATCTCGCTTTCGATTGGTTCTCTGCGCCCGAAGGCTTCGATCATCATTCTTTCCTGGAACAAGAAAGAGCTGCTGGGCGAATGCCTGGACGCGGTGCTTCGCGCGGTAGCGGTCGAAGGTGGCGACCACGAGGTCATCTTAGTCGACAACGGCAGCACGGATGGAACGCAAGACCATGTTCGAGTCCACTACCCTCAGGTCCGCTTGATTGAACTCGATCGCAACTATCGCTTTTGCCGGGCCAACAACATTGGTGTGAGGGGCGCCCGCAATGAAGTGGTCGTGTTGCTGAACAACGACGTCATCGTGGAACCCGGGTTCCTGGCTCCGCTGCTGGACGGATTCAAGCAGCCGGATGTTTTTGCCGTGACCTCACAGATCTTCAACTACGATCAGTCAAAGAGCCGTGAGGAGACTGGAAAGACCTTTGGGACACTGGTGTTCGGCTGTATGCATGTCGGTCACACTCCCCCGAACGATCTGGACCATCGCCGGGGTTATGTGCCTGTTTTCTACGCGGGCGGAGGCTCGAGCGCCTATCATCGCGAAAAATTTCTGGGCTTGGGTGGATTCGATGAAATCTACTACCCAGGCTATGTGGAGGACGCAGACCTGTCTTATCGTGCCTGGAAGTCGGGTTTTCGGGTGTTGTTCTGCCCTGCCAGCAAAGTTGTCCACAAGCATCGGAGCACTAATGTGACCAAACTCGGCAACCGAAAGATCGACTATCTGATTGCGCGGAACCTGTTCGTGCTTTTTTGGCAGAACGTGACATCGCCACGCCTTTTTCTCAAACACCTTGTGCAGCTGCCCCTTCGCATTTCGCTCGACCTGAGCCGCGGCCGCTTCGCCATCCTGTGGGCCTTTTTGGGTGCCGTTGTGAAGCTTCCCCGCATTCTGTGGCATCGTGTGGCCGCTGGCAAATCTGCGCGCCTGTCCGACGAGGAAACCCTGGCGGCCATCGACACCTGGTTTCTCTATCGCCACAAGTACGTCATGAACGGCCATGCGGGCCGTCCACCCCGCAAGATCTTGCTCATCTCGAAGCGCCTGCCAAAGCTGGGCTTCGACGGGTCGTGGATCCTGGTCAATCTGATTCAGGGCCTGTCGGTGAAGCACGACATCACCTTGCTGTCTTTCATGGAAACGGAGGAGGAGAAACCGCACGCCGAGTACTTGAAGCGATTTTGCAAGGAAGTGCGAACGGTGACGCTGTACCCTTATAGCGACCAGCTGAAGAGCTCTTTTTTGTTCTCGAAGATCCTGGCGGCCATCCATGCGTGCCTGCTGATGCGAAAGGAAGTGCTAAGCCAGTTGAAGAAGGAAGATTTCGACCTCATTCAGTGCGAGTACCTGCATACACTGAACTTCATCCCGAACTTGCGAATGTTTCCGAGCCTGCTGACGCACCACGAGGTGCTGAGCCTGGCGCGCGAACGGAGCTTTCGCAATGCTCGCGGCGTACTACAACGCCTCTCCCGACTCGTCAAGTGGAAGGCGACAGCGGTCTACGAGAAGCGTATCTGCCGCAAAGTGAAAAGCATTGTGGCGCTGTCGACGGTGGATCAAGCCTACCTCAGACTACGGCTGAAGGTGCCCGAACCCCGGCTGGCGAGAACGGGCGTCGACACGCGATACTTTCAGCCCAGTCCGGGGGTAGAAGAGATTTCGGGCAGCATGGTCTTTGTCGGGTACTTCAAGCATCCCCCCAATGTCGAGGCGTTGCACTATTTCTTTCGCCGCATCTGGCCTCGCATCCAGGAGGCAGTCCCGGGGGCCAACATCACGATCATCGGGCGATTCGCACCTCCGGAAGTGCTGGTGTACAGCCAGAGAGATGTCGTGACCTTTGCGGACTTCGTGCCAGATTTGCGGCCCTATCTGCAGCGGCATGCCGTCTTTGTGTCGCCGATCGTCAGTGGCGCCGGCCTGCGCGGAAAGATTCTCGAAGCACTGGCGATGGGCCGGGCAACGGTCGCCACTCGGCGGTCGGTGGAGGGTTATCCGTTCGTCCATGGCCAGGAACTCATGATTGCCGAGAACGCGCAAGAGTTCAGCCAGCACGCGATCGAGTTGCTGCGAGATCCCGCGCGCCGCGCGCTTCTTGGGCAGCGCGGGCGTGCCAAGGTGGAAGCGGAATTCGACTGTACCGGTATTGCCGAGACGTATGAGCTTTTGCATTCCGAGCTTTTTCAATCATGACGCCTCTCTCGGTGGCGATCGTCAACTACCGGTCCGGAGAGCTGTTGCCTGCTTGCCTGGATGCGCTGTCCCGGCACAGCGGCTCGATCCGCTTTGAAGTGCTTCTCGTCAACAACGATCGCGAAGCCGATCTTGCTTCGCTTCGATGGGCGGCTGGGCCAGAGGTGCGAACGATCCAGAGCGCTTCGAATGTAGGATTCGGCGCCGCGGCGAACCTGGCCTGCCAGGAGGCCCGGGGTGAGTTCCTGCTGTTGCTGAATCCTGATGTCCTGGTAGGAGCTGGAGCCGTGGAATCGCTGCTGGAGTCGATGCGATTGCATCCTGAGGCAGCGATCGGTCTTCCGCAGCTTCGAAACCCAGACGGCAGCCTGCAATACTCTTGCCGTCGATTTTACACCTGGCAGACCTTGTGGATGCGGCGCGGGCCTTGGCGGCGGCGCTGGGCCGCACATCCAACGGTTCGGCAGCATTTAATGCAAGGATGGGATCATGCCAGCCTTGCAGAAGTGGACTGGGGACTGGGCGCCGCCATGCTCATTCGCAGGAGCGCCCTGGCTGGGGCAGAACTCTTCGACAAGCGCTTTTTTCTGTATTTCGAGGACGTCGATTTGTGCTTGCGTCTGCGCCGGGCCGGCTGGAAGGTCATTTATGTTCCGCAAGCGATCATGACCCACGAGCACCGTCGTGAGAGCTCCCGGGCAGGAGCGTTGTTGGCGAAGTGGCATCATCTCTCCAGTCTCCTCAAGTTCCTCTGGAAGCATCGTTTTCGACTTCAAGCTTGACTCGGGGCGGTGAGCAGGCCAGATGGAGCAGGTTCTGCTGAACCTGCCTCAGCAACAAGGCGCTTCGAACAGACCTTGCGCTACTGGCTGGAGTATCAAGGGAGGCGGTGTTTGCTCAGTCACACTCATTGAGTGAGGGCATCTTTGCTCTCTCATGTTGGCGTATGGGAAGACCTCCAGGGCTTTGTAGATCTGGCGGCAAAGGTGAGGGGTGGAAGTGATCGATTGCATGAGCAGCGCAGCGCTGGAGCAGGACGCTTTTGTCGCTGTGGCCGGGTCGAGGAGAAGCTATGAAAGAGTATGACGTCGTGGTCATTGGAAGTGGACCGGCCGGGCACTATGCGGCAATCCAGGCTGCAAAGCTGGGGAAGAAAGTCGCGATCGCGGAGAAGCGGCAAGTGCTGGGCGGTGTTTGCTTGAACACGGGAACGATACCGAGCAAGACATTGCGCGAGGCGGTGATCTATCTCACCGGGTTGCGGCAGAAGGCGGTTTATGGAATGAGCTACGCGGTCAAGCGCGACATCACGATGGGCGACTTGCGTTTGCGCACGAGCCACGTGATCAAGACCGAAACCGAGGTATTCCGCGCGCAATTGCAGCGCAACCACGTCGACCTGCTCGTCGGAACGGCGTCTTTCCAGGATGCTCACCGGCTCGTTGTCGAGAACGGCACGGAGAAGGAGGAGTGCTCGGCAGCCGTCGTTGTCATTGCCACCGGCGCCTCGCCAGCGCACTCGGATCGAATTCCTCTGGACGGGAGTACCATCGTCGACTCGGACATGTTTCTGGACATTGCCAGTCTTCCCCGGTCACTGACGATTGTGGGTGCCGGCGTGATTGGTGTGGAGTACGCCTGCATGACTGCAGCGCTCGGCATCAATACAACGCTAGTTGAAGCGCGCGACACGATGCTGGAGTTTCTCGATGCCGAAATCGTCGAAGCGCTGCGCTACCACATGCGGGACATGGGCATTACGCTGCGGCTGCGCGAAGAAGTGGTTAGCGTGCGCAAGACAGCGGAAGGCACGGTTGTCGCGGATCTCAAGAGCCGGAAGGAAATTCATTCCCAAGCGCTGCTCTATACCGTCGGCAGGCAAGGGAACACGCGGGGTCTGAATCTGTCTGCAGCCAGCCTGGAGGCAGACGACCGTGGGCGCATCAAGGTGAATGAGCGCTACCAGACGAGCGTCCCCCATATCTATGCGGTTGGCGATGTGATTGGCTTTCCCAGCCTGGCCTCGGTGTCCATGATGCAGGGACGGCTGGCGGTTTGTCACGCTTTTGGCGTTCCCTTCACCAGCGTGACGAATCTCTTTCCCTACGGCATCTACACGATTCCAGAGATCTCGTACGTGGGCCAGAACGAAGACCAGCTCACCGAGCAGGGAATTCCCTATGAAGTGGGCATTGCGCGCTATCGTGAGATCGCTCGCGGCAACATCATCGGCGATCAGGACGGCCTGCTAAAACTCCTGTTCCATCGGCAGACGCGAGAACTCATGGGTGTCCATATCATCGGCGAAGGAGCGGCCGAGCTGATTCACATAGGGCAAGCCGTGCTCACCTTTGGAGGAGGCCTGGATTATTTTCTCAACAGTGTCTTCAACTACCCGACGCTGGCTGAGTGTTACAAGGTGGCTGCGCACGCAGGCGCCAACAAGATCTCCCAGGCGGCGCCGTGAACGAGAGTCCGAAGCTTCGGAACTCTGAGCCCTCTTGACCATCGATCGACAGCCGCTGGGATTTCGGGCGGAATCATTGATTCTTTGGATTTGAACGCAGTCCGGCACTCACCATCCTCCATTGCTTCGTTCGACCGACTTCAGACGGAAAACCTGAAGCCGTCTGCGCGACAAGGCCGGAGTCTGCTACGTTGCCTTCGCAGCGGCTCGCAGTCCACCTGCTTCTCGAGAGCGAGCCGAAACGACGTAGGACGCCGAGACCAAGAACAGGAAGATCATCAAGACTTCCGAATCGCCGAAGTTGAATTCGAACAAACCCGCGAGGAAAAGGGCAATCGTTGCAGCGAAGCCGATCGCGGCGACCTGTCGGCGATTGTCTGTGGTTGCCGTCTGCCTGAAGTGGGTCCAGTGATCGGCTGCCACCTTCACCATGAGCCAAAGCCAAGCCAGAGCACAGGGAATGCCCCGTTCAGCCGCAAACTGCAGCAGATTGTTATGCATGTGGACCGGGTAGAATCCGGAGCGATTCCGGTCGGTCGCTATTGGGTGGTAGTCGTAAAAAACAGTCGAGATCCTTTGAGGGCCGACTCCAACCCAAGGATGGGCCTCGACCATGCGCCATCCCGCTCTCCAAATCGCCAGGCGTGCATAGTTCGATGGGTCCCTAGCATCCCACATGCTGGAAAAGCGCTTTTGAATGATGTCAGGCGCAGCCAACGCCAGCACCCCAGTGGCAAGGCCGGCCGCAACCAGAGTTTTCCAGTGCCAATGGCGCATCAGGAGCAACAGAATGACACCTGCCAAGGTCGCCAGCCAGACGCTGCGCGTCAAGGTCATCGAAAGAGCGACTCCTACTAGCGCCAGTCCGGCGAGCCAGAGCCATGGGCGTCGGGGGTGGTGGAACAGAATCCAGCCAGCTCCGGCGATGAAGACCAACAGAAGCTCGCCGCTCAGCGTCATCCAGTGTCCCATGAAACCCGTCAGCCGAGTTTCCACGTTCACTTGGCCAATGATCAGGAACTGGCCAATCACAAGCAGACTTGATAGAGACCCGAGGCCAAAGAGCGTGAGGTACGACTGCGTGACCAGCCGTGGGGTGAACAGATTGGTGACGAGCAGAACGATCGCGAAGAGCCAGAACTTGCTGATGGCAGCCCGCCCGAGCCATGGTTCCGGCGACCAGGCCAGCGATATTGCCGTGAACAGCATCAACAGAAGCAAAGGCGCGGCGATGGGAGGAAACCAAAGCGTGCGGCGCGTGCAGAACCACTCGAGGGCAAACGCAAGAATCGCGCAAGCGAGGAATATCTGAGAGAGCGCAATGCTGACCATGGGCAGGGTGACACCCAGGAGGGTCAAAGCGCGAGCTGCGATGTTGAGTTTGGCCGCTAACGATTGCGTGAACCCGGGACCGCGAGCATTCGCCAGAGACATGGTCACTCCACACAAGACGGCTGTTGGCGATGCCAATTCCTGCCAGCCGGCTCACGATGGTTTCATTTTCGTAGCTGAAAGACTATAGTAGGTTGCGTTGGTGCCAAACATTCTCTCAGATGGAAGGAGATACTGCTTTGTTTCTTTCAAGCCGACGCAATATCGTCTGGGCAGTCTGTGGCTGCCTCTCTCTCCTGCCGGTCTCGCCTGTTAGACTTCTCAGCCAAACCGCTTCGCCTGGAGCGGTCGTGATAACGATCGGCGATTTGAAACTGACAGCCGGCGAGGTCGAGAAAATCGTGGCGAGCCTGCCCCCCCAGAACAGACAATTTTTTTCCAGCCCATCCGGACGTGCCCAGCTCGCAGACTTTCTGGTTCGGACAAAGCTCTTTGTTCGAGAAGCCGAGAAGCGCGGTCTGGAGGGACGAGAAGACATCAAGCTCAGCATGGCTCTATTTCGAGAAAGTCTGTTGTCGAGAGAAGTCGAAAAGGAGCTGGTAAAAGAAATCCAGGTAACTGGAGAAGAAGCTAAACAATTTCTGGATGCCAATTCGAGGTCCTTCGAACAAGCCCGGGTCCGGCGCATCGTCATCCGCTCGGCTTCGTCGAACCAATTCTATGCCGACGGGAAGTCGTCTGACCAGCTGCCGACCGACGAACAAGCCAAGGCAAAAGCCGAAGACATCCGCAAGAAAGTCCTGGAGGGCTCCGATTTCGAAGAGATGGCGGCCAAGTTTTCCGACGACCCCATGACTTCGGGAAAAGGCGGCGACCTGGGGTACGTTCGCCGCGTGAATCAGGATCCTCGAGTGCTTCTCACGCCTCCCATGCTCGAGACCATGTTCGCATTGAAGGTCGGAGAGACGAGCCAGGCGATCCCGACACCTCTCGGATTTGAATTGTTCAGGCTGGAAGAGCTGAAAACACCCAAACTCGAAGAGGTGCGTCAGGAAGTAGACAACGCTATCCGCCAGAGGAAATACGAGACCTTGTACCAAGAGATGAAAGCTCGCAGTTCGGTGAAGGTCGACGAAGGCTTTTTCGGCATCGCTCCGACTGCAGCTCAACAGGGAAGGAAGAACTGATCTTGGTTCAAACTGCCATGCCAGCAGTTGTGTTCTGGCGGTAGCCCTTGTCCGCCTTGTCGCATTGTGGCCGAGACCTTCCGGTCAACCCCCACCGGCAACCTTGTCACAACAGCTTTTTGATTCGCTCTTCCAGAAGACTGGCGTCGGTTGCTTCCTTGTCATGTCCCTGCTCGAATCGGCCAGCGATATTGCCCTCGCGATCGATGAGAACGATATAAGGGATGTTGAACTTGGGTGACTGTGGCGTGATGCCCGGAATGTAGTTAAGAGCGACAGAGACATCCCCCAGCAGTACCGGGTAGGTGAGGTTGTACCTCTTCAGATAGGGAGCAACAACGGCGGCTTTTTCTTTGTCGTGCGAGATGCCAACGATGACCAGCCCTCGACCCTTGTACTTCTGGTAGAGCTTCTCCAACTCGACGCCACTCTTCTGGCAGTCGGGACACCAAGTCTGGAAAAAATCGAGGACCACGACCTTGCCTTTCAAGCTGGATGAGCGCAAGGTGTTTCCGTCCCAGGTTGGCAGGATGAAGTAAGGCGCCGGTTGCTTCACCTCCACGATCGTTCCCTGCCCAGCCACCTCACGGGCGCAGAATAGAAGGGCGCACATCAATAGGACTTGCGACGTTTTGAGCATAGCCTGGAATGACTCTTCTTTTCGGTGACAGATCTGCGGTATTGAACCCGATCCCGCTCCGAACGCGACGGAGGAAGTCGATAAGGGGTTGACCCGTCTGGGCTGAAAGACTACAATTCAATCCTCACTTGCTGTCTAGAGGTCCGGTAACGAACCCCCAAAACGGTAGCAGAACTTGACGGCACCAACAAGCGATTTGAAGATCGATTCCCCGCTGCCGCTCCCCTCCGTTCAAGACCGTTCGCGCAGGCTGTTCTTCGACGACTATCGAGGGGCTAGCGTCAGCGTCGTTGTTCCAGTGCACAATGAAGAAGAGGCGATTGCCAGGCTCATTCAACAGATCATCGCTGTCCTGAAAGCACTCGGCAGGCCTTGGGAGGTGGTCATTGTCGACGATGGTTCCACCGACCAAACGCTAAAACGCGTTGAACCGTTCGAGGTGAAAGTTGTCGTGCACCCATACAACATCGGGAACGGCGCGGCTGTGAAGACGGGCATTCGCCATGCCTGCGGCGAGATCATTCTGATGATGGATGGCGATGGGCAGCACGACCCCGCTGACATCCCGAAGCTTGTTGCGCAGATTGGGCCTTACGACATGGTTGTGGGAGCCCGTAGCAGCGGTTCGCAAAACGCACACCGCATGGTCGCTAACCAGGGCTACAATTTCTTTGCTTCTTACGTGGCGAACTTTCCCGTTCGCGACCTCACTTCCGGTTTCCGAGCTGTGAAAGCCGGTGTGCTAAAGCGATTCACCTATTTGTTGCCGAACACGTTCTCGTATCCGACGACTTTGACGCTGTCGCTGCTGAGAGCCGGCCACAGCTTGCGGTACGAACCCATTGTCGCGGCCGAACGCAAGAGCAAGAGCAAGATCAGACCGATGCAGGATGGCCTGCGTTTCCTGTTGATCATTTTCAAGATCGCCACTTTCTTTGCGCCCCTCAAGATCTTTCTTCCGTTTAGTCTAATGTTCTTGGCTTTCGGGGCCAGCAACTACGCGTACACCTATGTCACCATGCATCGGCTGACGAACATGTCAGTTTTGTGCTTCATCGCGTCGTTCCTGTTCTTTCTTCTCGGCCTGATTTCCGAACAAATCGCCCAACTGCGCTTTGATCGTTCTGAGGAAGAGCAATGAGCCGGTGCCCAACAGAAACTCCTGACCTCGCCTCTTCGAGTCCGTTTGCGCGAGAGAGCATGCGCTGGAGTTGGGTGTGCAAAGGTTCTCCTCGGACGTGATCACTCAGGCACCCCCCACACGGCAATCTTCCAGCATCCTGCAGCAACTTAACCCGCTGGCATTCATCTTAAATCTTTGGAATCACAGGGATTTGATCGCTCAGTTTGCGGTCCGAGATGTGCAAGGACGATATCGAGGATCATTGCTGGGTTTGGCGTGGTCCTTCGCAAATCCAATGTTGATGCTGGTAACTTACACCTTTGTGTTTGGCATTGTCTTCCGTTCGCGTTGGCGTGGCTCCAATCCGGAGAACCTTGGCGAGGTTGCTTTGATCGTTTTCTCTGGTCTGATTGCCTTCAACATCTTCAGCGAATGCGTGGGGCGAGCGAGCGGATTGATTGTGGCGGTGCCGAACTATGTCAAGAAGGTCGTCTTCCCGTTGGAAGTACTGGCAGTCAGCAGTCTTGGTTCAGCACTGTTCCACTGCCTCGTCAGCCTCACCGTCTTGATTGTCGGAATGCTGCTGAGCCTGGGCAAATTGCCGCCAACTCTGGCTCTTTTGCCACTGACGGCGATGCCGTTGATCTTCCTGACCCTCGGACTGACGTGGTTTCTCTCCGGATTAGGGGTGTTTGTGCGGGACCTGGAACACTTGGTTGCCCTCGCTCTGCAAATTCTGTTCTTCGGCACGCCGATCTTTTACTCCCTGGAGATTGTGCCCGGTCCGCTGAAAGCACTGGTGAAACTTAATCCCCTGACAACCTTGGTAGAAAACTTTCGGCGAGTCACCCTTTGGGGACTCACCCCTGAGTGGAGTGAGCTCGGCATCTGGTGGTTAGCCTCGGGTGTCATCATGCTTTTGGGGTATGCGTGGTTTATGACGACCAAGAGAGCTTTTGCTGACGTCATCTGAGTCGCAAGTGTTCGTTGAGTTTCTGTCATGACGACTTCTTCTCAAACCGACGTTGCGGCCCGCGTTCGCAACGTGGGTAAGGTCTATCGCATCTACGACAAACCTCAAGACCGGCTGAAGCAGATGCTCCTCGCCCGATTCGGAAGGCGTTACGGGAGGGATTTCTGTGCACTGCACGGAATCTCGCTGGAGATCAAACGGGGCGAGGCTTTGGGCATCATCGGCCGTAATGGGAGCGGAAAGAGCACACTATTGCAGATCCTGGCGGGCACGCTGTCGCCCTCATGGGGCGAGGCCGAAGTTTATGGACGTGTGGGAGCGCTGCTGGAACTCGGCAGCGGGTTTAACCCTGAGTTTACAGGACGGGAAAATGTTTACTTGGCTGCTACGATTGCAGGCTTGAATCGAAAGCAGACCGAAGAACGCTTCGATGCGATTGCGGCTTTTGCCGAAATCGGGGAATACCTCGAGCAACCAGTCAAGACCTATTCCAGTGGCATGATGATGCGCCTAGCCTTCGCTGTGCAGACAGCCATTGAACCCGACGTCCTCATAGTTGATGAGGCTCTGAGCGTGGGTGATTTCTTTTTCCAACAGAAGTGCACCCGACGCATGCACGAGTTGAGGACGAAGGGTACGACTTTGCTTTTTGTGTCGCATGATATGGGAGTGGTCCGCGATCTCTGCCAGCGAGTGGTCTACCTGCGTCGTGGAGAACTGGTGTTTCACGGCAACAGTGCACAGGGAATCAGACTCTACTTTCAGGACGGCGTTCCACAAAACCCTTCGAAGAAGGCGGCTCTCAATCTTTCTTCGCCGAGCGCTATGGAAGAGATCTTGGAACGCTTTCGTCCGCTTGCATGCTGGATGGGTGAAGCAACCGACGAAGGGCACGATCAAGATGCCCACATCTTGGGGTTGGCCTTGCTCGATAAAGACGGGAGGCCGACGACGAAAGTCATCATGGGAGGAGAACTGGTATTCTGGATATTGATTCGGCATTTCTCCAGCACTCCGATGAACGTGTCAGTCGCGCTCAAAAATCGTTTCGACCAAGTCATTAGTTCATTCGGTTCCTACACGTTAGGCCTGGATTTGCGCCAGCCCCGGCCCGCCAGCCTTTCTCTGTTCGAGCTGAAAATGTCGGTCATGATTGAGGCGGGTGAGTACAGCATTCAGGTCACCATCGGCCCGCAGAGTCCCTTGCCGAATCGCGGAACGAGCAACGAGGAAACCCCCTGGCTAGGACCCTTCTCGGTTTCCTGGGAGTACGAAAGAGATCCCGCACCGTTCCTGGGGATGTTTGGCGTTCCCGTAACAGGCAGCTTCCGGGACTTGAACGAAGCGTTGAGTTAGATAGGCCCACTGATGATGCAGACGTCCCCTGCCAAGTCCCAATTTGGAACCAAAGCCGAGGCCATCGAGCGTATTGCCCCGCTGCTGACATACTGCAAAGTACTCCCTTGGTACAGTTTCTGTGCTGGCGAATGGGCCAAAGACAGTACGCGGATCGTAGAAACCATTCTCGATCGGTTTGGCGGTCGATCTCTGATTATTAGAAGCAGCAGCCTTGAGGAAGATTCGGACCAGCACTCCATGGCCGGGGCATTTGCTAGTGTAGTGTCCAAGAATTAGATGGACAGTTGGTTTTGAGGTTTTCTGGTTCTGGGTTGAGTACAACCGGGCTGAATTTGCTCAAGAGTCTGACGACACCGCGAGAGTTTTGCCACGATGGATTCGACCGTGGCTGTCCAAACAAAGGGTTTCGGCTTTTCATTCCACACCTGTAAAAACTCCTCCATCG
>Ga0194132_10009060_pt1 | contig 13931 bp, 15 predicted proteins | sample TA2KigOf80mmetaG_FD_148612 | JGI IMG/M metagenome (GOLD analysis project Ga0194132, IMG submission 148612) | Freshwater microbial communities from Lake Tanganyika, Tanzania - TA2015054 Kigoma Offshore 80m | ecosystem: Environmental > Aquatic > Freshwater > Lake | place: Tanzania: Lake... | reverse complement strand
CGCCTTCCGCGCACGGCTCGGACAGGCGCCGGGCGAGTCGCCGTTCGTGACGGCGAGCGTCCCCGGCGGGATCGAGCGCCTGCGCGCGGCCGGCGTGTCGGCGTCCGCGCGAGCCGGCGCGGTGCGCATGTCGTTCCACGTCCACAACACGGTGGCGGACGTGGACGCGGTCGCCCGCGCGCTCGGCGTCTAGAGCCGGGCCGCGCGACGAGATACTATCCCGTCATGGCCACCACCATCACCGCCCCGCAGACCGCGTCCACGTCCGACCGCCGGCAGCTCGAAGACATCGGCTTCATGACCTGCATGACCCTCACGCTGCTCGGCAACTACGCGCAGACGGGGCACTTCGGTGGTCCGCTCGCGTACACGCCGTTCAACGTCGCCGCGCACCTGGCCGGGCCCGAGCGGGGCGGCCTGCGCTACGACTACCGGCGCCCCAAGCATCCGTACGGCGACAAGTTCATGCTCGCCGCCGGGCACTGCGCGCCCACGTGCTACGCGCTGTGGATGATCATGGGCCAGGCGCTCTATCGGAAGTTCGAGGCGACCGGCGACCGCACGTATCAGGTGGCGCCGGACATCGCGATGCTGCCGGTCGACGCGCTCGGCTTTCGCCGCGGCGCCGGCGCGCTGGCGACGCTGCTCGCCGACCAGGGCCTGACCGACCATCCGCTGTTCGCGCAGGCGAAGGGCCGCGGCATCCGCGCGCTCTCCGGCCACATCGAGTCCACCGACGTCACCAACGACGTGAACGGCGGGCCGTCGGGGGTGGGCGTGGCCACGGCGGCGGGCAAGGCGGCGTTCTGGGACATCCTCGGCGCGCCGATGGGCACCCCGAAGATCATGGCGCTCGAAGGCGAGTTCGCCATGACCGAGGGCCACGCGCAGGAGCTCAAGACCCAGGCGATCGCGCTCCAGGTGGGCAAGCGCCTGCGGATCTTCCTCTCCGACAACAACGCGGGCATCGACGACGCGCTGATCGGGGGCGTGGTCTCCGAGAAGTTCAAGGACTACCGCCTGGTCGACCAGTGGACGTCCTACGGCTGGAACGTCTTCGAGCTGGCGGACGGTCACGACTACGCGCAGATCGTCGACGTGCTGAAGACGATGGAGGGTTGGGACCCGGCGGACCGGCGGCCGATGATCGTGATCGGCAAGACGACCAAGGGCTACTGGCCCTCCGCGAAGAACGGCAGGATCTCGGAGAGCCTGGCGCAGGTGGTGAGCTACGCCAGCCATCCGTACGGCATGAAGATGAACTCGGAGTACTTCGTCGCGCTCGCGCGCACGTTCGAGGCGCACTACGGCGTGAGGTTCGCCGGCATCGACCAGGGGCCGGTGACCGACCCGCGCGAGCGGCTGATCCAGTTCAAGACCAACATCGACGTCGTCATGTCGGTGCTGGAGCAGAAGGGCCTGGGCGACTGGCTGGCCGACCGCCTCGTCGCCATCGGCGACACCGTGAAGGACACGATCCCGCTGCGCGTCGACGTGCGGCGCGATCCGTTCCTCGACGAGCGGCTCCGCGTCGCCAATCTCCCCGAGGAGACGCAGACCCTCACGGTGAAGAACGCGGTCTCCGGCAAGGAGAAAGAGGTCAAGATCGCGCTCTTCCGGAAGTACGGTGAGGTCGCGGGCGCGCGCCGCGGCGTGTCCGAGATCGTGAAGTGGCTGAACTACGTCACCGACAACCGCGTGCTCACGGTGGCCGCGGACCTCTCCGAGTCGGTGAACCTCGAGCACGGCAACATCTGGGGCCACTACGATCCCGAGCAGAACCCGCTGGGGACGCGGCTCAAGGCCGCGATCCAGGAAGCGGGCAACGTGTCGACCGCGATCGGGCTCGTGAGCCAGAGCGCGTCGGTCGATCCCGACAGGTTCGCGGGCGTGTGGGCGTTCAGCGGCACGTACGGCGCGTTCACGCCGCTGATGTATCTCCCGGCCCGCGTGTGGAGCCAGCAGAACCAGGACAGCAAGTTCGCGATGGGCGTGCTGCACATCCTCGCCGGGCACTCGGGGCCGGAGACCGCGGCGGACGCGCGCACGCACTTCGGCATCTTCTCGCCGCAGGTGTGGAAGCTGTTCCCGCGCGACCAGACGATCACCCTGAGCTTCTGGGACTACAACGACGTGGCGCCCGGCTATTTCGCCGCCGCGGAGATCGCCGCGCGCGAGAAGAAGGTCGGCATCATCGTGATCGAGGTGGCGCGGCCGGACTTCAAGGTGGCCGATCGCAACTCATTCGCGGACACCGACATTCGCGCGGCGGCGAAGGGACTCTACGTGATCCGCGACTTCGCGCCCGGCCCGCGCCACGGCTACGTGGTGGCGCAGGGATCGAGCGCGACGTTCAACCTGGTGAGCGTGGTGCCGCGCCTCGCGCAGGCCGGTCTCAACGTGAAGGTCATCGCGGCGATCAGCGAGGAGCTGTTCGACCGCCAGCCCGAGGCGTACCGGAACGCGGTGCTGCCGCCGGAGGCGCGCCAGGACCTGATGTTCGTGATGAGCGGCACGCGCCGGATGTGGCCGCTGCGCAACGTGGGCGCGCTCACTGACGATTATTCGCTCACGGCCGACTGGGGCAACCACTGGCTCACCGGCGGGCTGGAGGCCGACGTGATCGCCGAGGCGCACCTGGACCCGGAGTCGATCTTCGCCGGCGTGCGGCGGTTCGCGCAGGAGCGCCCGCGGCGCCTGGCCTCGCAGCGCGCGCTGCTGGAGAAGCTGGGGTAGCCGACGCCGGACTCTCAGCGTCCGTTCGCGGGCGACCCGCCGCTCTCGTGGTACGTGACGCGGCCGGTCGAGCTGCCGACCCCCGCCGCGGATCGCCGCGCGGGCCGGCGCCGACGCCTGCTCGATGCGCTCGCGTGCCTCACGCTGGCCGCGCTCTGCTTCAGCCTCGCGATCAGCGAGGCGCTGTACCGCCCCGACTTCGAGTTCTACAGTCGCCTGCCGCTGAATGCGGCCACGTTGCGGGCGCTCGTGCTCAACATCTTCACGCTCGCCGCCGTGGGGTTTGTCGTGGTGCAGGTCGTGCGGCGCGCCCGGCGGCCGCTCTGGCGCCGTCTCGCGGCGCTCGCCGCCACGGCGATGCTCGTCGTCGCGCTCAACGCCGTCCGCACGGCGTATCCAGCGCTCGGCGGGTGGACCGAACGGATCGCGGGGCCGGTGCTCCTGGCGACCGTCCTCGTGGCGCTCGTCCTGGCCCTCGCGTGGCCACGACCCGCGCTGCGCGCGATCCGCAGCGTGGGCGTGGTCGTCTCGGTGTGGGCGGCGCTCGCGGTGCTCAGCACGCTGTGGATGTTCCTCGAGGTCGCGCGCATTCCGTCGTGGCGTCGCGCCGCTGCGCCGCCATCGCTCAACGCGACCGCGCCCAGCCTTCGCCGCGTCGTGTGGGTCGTGCTCGAGGATCTCGACCAGCGCCTGACGTTCGAGGCACGCCCCGCCGGGCTCGCGCTGCCGGAGCTCGACCGCCTCCGGGACGAGTCGCTCTACGCGGACGCGGCCTACGCACCGGCGCCGACGACCGACGTGTCACTGCCGGCGTTGATCACGGGCCGTCGGATCGTGTCGGTGGCCCCGGCGAGCGTGGACGATCTCGAGCTCCGGTTCGCCGACGGCAAGCCCGTGCGATGGAGCACGCAGCCGCACGTCTTCTCCCGCGCGCGCGCGCTCGGGTACAACACCGCGCTGGTCGGGTGGCATCTGCCGTACGCGCGCGTGCTCGCGGGTTCGCTCAACGTGGCGGAGTGGCAGCCGTCGGTGGCGTACGACCAGACGCGCGGCGACACGTGCGGCGAGGCGATGCGGCGCCAGTGGCAGAGCCTCGCGCCGCCCCTGCACGTCCGGCGGTTGTTCGCCGAGCGGCTCTCCGCCGTCGGCGACACGGCGCTGCGCACCGCGACCGACGGCCGCTTCGGCCTCGTCCTGCTCCACCTCCCGCTGCCCGGGGCGCCGGGTGTCTACGATCCCGCCGCCGGCCGCCTCACGACGTGGAGTTTCGCGGGCCCGGAGGCGGAGTCTCTCGCCAACCTCGAGCTCGTCGACCGCTTCGTCGGCGAGCTGCGCCGCGGTCTCGAGCGCGCGCGCCTCGACGACCGGACGTGGATCGTGCTCAGTGCCGCGCGGCCGCGCCCGGGCGCCGAGGGCCGGGTGCCGTTCCTCGTGCGCGCGCCGGAGGGCGAGGGCCCGCATCTCGACGATGCGTTCGACACGCGGGCGACGCAGGACCTCGTCGTGGGAATCCTGCGCGGTTCCGTGCTCGATGCGGAGGGGGCGGCGCGCCTGCTCGTACGCCATCCGGCCGCGCAGCCGGGCGTTCAGCGCGCGCGTTGACCGGGCCGCTGCCTGCCTAACGGCGGGCTATTGCCACAGGCGTGCGGCGTCGATCCGGAGGCCGGGGAACGGAGGCAGATCGTTGAGGTCGTCGGCACGCCGGTCGGCTGGCCGGTACGCGCCGTCCGTCGCGCGGTACACGTCGATCGTCTGCGCATCCGGGTCGACGATCCAGTAGAAGGGCACGCCGTACCGCTCGAAGAGCTGCTTCTTCGTCTGTCGGTCGATCCGAGCGGTGGAGGGCGACAGGATCTCGATCGCGAGCGTGGGAGCGCCGTCGATCGTGCCGCGCGGGCCGACGAGGCTCATGCGGCTCTTTTCGATGTAGACGAGGTCTGGCTCGACGATCGAGTCATTCGCGAGTACGACGGTGATGGGTGATGGGACAACGGCGCCGAGATCGTGAGCCATGACGTGGGCGTCCAGCGCGACCAGGAGGCGCGTCACGATCCACTGATGCCGGAACGTCGGCGTGGGAGTCACCGACAGCTCACCATCGTGAATCTCGTAGCGCCGCCCGTTGTTCGGCAGCGTCACGTAGTCCTCGTACGTCAGCACGGTTCTCACGGGAATCATTGTAGCCTCCGTCCTCCACAGCCCGCAGCGTGCGGCACTCATCACGTCCGTGTCAGCGTGCGATGTTCGATACGCCGGCCTGAGATCCAGCGCCCGTCTTTCGACCGTAGTGACGGTAGCGATCACGGTAGGAGGACGCGGATGAGCGCACACGCGGTGGCGGTGGTGGAGCAGGCGTATCAGGCGTTCGGGCGCGGCGACGTCCCCGCGCTCCTGGCGTTGCTGGCGGAGCCGGTGGACTGGCGGTTCGTCGGCGCCAGGGGATTGCCGTACACGGGCTCGTTCACGACGAAGGCCGATATCCGCGGATGGTTCGCCGCGGTGGCCGCGGTGGACGACATCCAGGGCTTCGAGCCGCGTTCACGGTGCGCGGCGGGAAGATCACGCGCTTCTGGGGGATCTACGACACGGAGGCGTCCGCCGCCGCGCGCGGCTCAGCGACGCGAAGCTAGCGGGCGGGCGGCGGCACGCGCGACAGTCCGAAGTGGTCGCGCAGCGTCGTGCCCGTGTACTCGCGCCGGAAGAGGCCGCGCGCCTGGAGCTCCGGCACCACGAGGTCGACGAAGTCGGCCAGTGCGCCGGGGAAGTGCGCCGGCAGCACGTTGAAGCCGTCCGCCGCGTCCTCGGTGAACCATTCCTCGAGCGTGTCGGCGATGCGCTTCGGCGTGCCGCACAGCACCCAGTGGCCGCGCGCGGCGGCCGTGAGGTTGTAGAGGTCGCGCAGCGTCATGTGCTCGCGCCGCGCGTGCTCGTAGAGCACGTGTGAGAACGCGTAGCTGACGTCGCCCGGCGGCGGCGCGGGCACCGGGCCGTCGAGGTCGTGGCCGCTGACGTCGTAGCCGAGGCGGCTGGTGACCAGCGTCAGCGCGTTGGCCGGCGTGAGCCAGCTCTGGAGCTTCGAGAGCTGCTCGCGCGCCTCCGCCTCGCTCTTGCCGATGATCGGCATCACGCCCGGCAGGATCGCGACCTGCTCCGGCGTGCGGCCATATTTCGCGAGGCGCGCCTTGAGACTCTTGTAGGCGGTCTTCGCGCTCGACAGCTCCTGCACGACCGAGAACACGACGTCGGCCGTGCGCGCGGCGAGCTCCAGGCCCGCGTCCGAGCCGCCGGCCTGAATGATCACCGGATGGCCCTGCGGACACCGTGTGCTGTTGAGCGGGCCCTTCACCTGGAAGAAGCGGCCCTTGTGATCGAGCGTGCGCACCTTCGTGGTGTCGAGGTAGACGCCCGTCGCCTTGTCCGCCACGACGGCGCCGTCGTCCCACGTGTCCCAGAGCCCCTTCACGACGTCGACGAACTCCTGCGCGCGCTCGTAGCGCAGGTCGTGCTCCGCGTTGCCGTCGCGGCTGTAGTTGAGCGGCGCGCCCGGGTTGTAGCTCGTCACCACGTTCCACGCGACGCGACCGTTGGAGATGTGGTCGAGCGACGCGAACGTGCGGGCGACGGTGTAGGGCTCGCTGTAGCTCGTCGAGACGGTGGCGCCGAGGCCGATGTGCGTGGTGGTGAGGCTGAGCGCCGCGATCAGCGTGGTCGGCTCGAAGCGGCAGATGAACGACGGGTGGTCGTCCGGCTTCATCGCGAGCGCGTCCGAGATGAAGACGAAGTCGAACTTCCCGCGCTCCGCGTGGCGCGCGATCTCCTGGATGGCCGCGAGGTCGTTGTTGCTGGTGGCCGCGCCGTCCCAGCGCCAGCCGGCCGTGTGGTTGCCGGTGCCGAGGACGAACACGCCGAAATGCATCTCGCGGCGACTCATGGCTCGATCATGCCAGAATCCCGCGTACCGCATCTCCGGGAGGGACCATGCGATCGATCGACCGGCGTGTCTGTGCGCTACTCCTGTTGCTCCTCACGGGCTGCGCGAGCATCGGCCAGGCGCCCGCACCACCCGAGGCGCGCGCAGCCCTGGCGCCGACCGGCAAGCTCCGCGTCGGTCTGTACCTCGGGAACCCGTTGTCCGTCGTTCGCGATCCCGTGTCGCAGGACATGAAGGGCATGGCGTTCGAGCTCGGCCGGGAGATGGCGCGGCGGCTGGGTGTCCCGTTCGAGCCGGTGGTCTACCCGTCCGTCGGCGCCCTCATCGACGCGACGAAGTCCGGGCAATGGGACGTCGCTTTTTTCCTGGCGAATCCCGCGCGGGCGAAGGACGTGGACTTCACTCCGGCCATCGTGGAGCTCGAGCTCGGGTACCTGGTGCCGCAGGGCTCGTCGATCGCGACCGCGGGCGACGTCGACCGGCGGGGAGTACGAGTGGCCGTGGCGGTGAAGGGCCAGGCCGACGTGCTCCTTTCGACGAGCCTGAAGCAGGCCACCCTCGTGCGCGCGCCGGGCCTCGCGGCCGTGGTCCAACGCGTCAAATCGGGCGACGCCGACGCGATCGCGGCGAACAAGACCATCCTGCACGAGCTGTCGTCGCAGCTTCCGGGATCCCGCATTCTCGACGGGCGGTTCGCGGCGGAGCGTCTCGCGATGGCGATCCAGAAGGGGCGCGACGCCGGGTCGGCGTACGCGCGCCGATTCGTGCAGCGAGCGAAATCCGAAGGCCTGGTGCGCGCCGCGCTCGAGAGGGCCGGCGCCCGGGGCGCAGTGGTGGCTCCGATGGAGTGAACCGAGCGCGCGACCACTGTATCCTTCTCGGGACTTCCGCGTGACGCAGCAGACGCGCTATATGCTGATCGATGAGGAGGACGGCATGGTGGTCGAGGCGCCCGCGGCGCGGCGTAAGTTCACGCGCGAGGAGTACCACCGCATGGCCGAGGTGGGCATCCTCAAGCCGACCGACCGGGTCGAGCTGATCCGCGGCGAGATCCTCGAGATGTCACCCGCCGGTCGTCGCCATCGCGCGTTCGTGGACAACCTGAACGGGTTGCTCGCGGTGCGGCTCGCCGGGCGCGCGCTCGTGTCGGTTCAGAACTCAGTCGTCCTCTCGGACGACACGGAGCCGGAGCCGGATCTCCAGATCCTTCGCCGTCGCGACATTCCCTACAAGGAGCGCGAGGCGTTCGCCGACGACACGCTGCTGCTCATCGAAGTGGCTGAGACGTCGCTGCGCTACGACCGCTCCACCAAGGTCCGTCTCTACGCCGAGGCCGGGATTGCCGAGTACTGGATCGTGGAGTGCGCGACGGAGGCGGTGGAGATCCACCGGTCTCCGCAAGCCGGCGGCTATCGGGAGGTCGTGCGCGTGACCGAGCCCGGTGCGACGATCAGCCCGAGCGCGTTTCCCGACGTCACGCTGAGGCTCGCGGAGATCTTCGCCTAGCTCAGCCGCTCACGCGCCGGGGTACGCGGCGCCCCAGTGGTCCAGGTAGACGATGTCCTTCAGCGGGCCGCGCCCGACCGGGCCGAACTTCCCCATCGGGTAGCCGATCGGGATGATCGCGTAGGAGTGGACGCCGGGCGGGAGCCCGAGCGCCGCCTCTGACTCCCTCTCGTACAGCAGGTGCCGCGTCGTCAGCGTGGCGCCCAGGCCGAGCGCGCGCGCCGCGAGCAGCATGTTCTGCACGGCGGGATAGATCGAGGCGCCGGCCATGCGTCCGGGCGGGACGGCGCTCTGCACGCCGCCGTGCGAGTGGTCGAGGCACGCGACGATCCAGACGGGCGCCTCGTGGAAGTGCTCGGTGAGGTACTCGACCGCGGCGTGCTGCCGATCGTACTGCTCGCGGCTCACGCCGGGCGGCGGCGCGCTGGTGCGATAGCGCGGGCCGATCACTTCGTCGAGCGCGCGCTTGTAGTAGACCTGCACCTTCTTCTTGATCGCCGCGTCCTTCACGACGAGGAAGCGCCACGTCTGCGAGTTGCCGCCGTTGGCGGCGCACACGCCGGCCTGGAGGATCTTCGTGATGAGCTCGTCGGGCACGGGGTCGGGCTTGAGCCGACGCATCGCGCGGGTGGTCTCGATGATCTCGAAGAGGTCGGGCATGGGGCGATCATGCCAGAATCCCGCGTACCGAAGCTCGCAAGGAGACGAGATGAGCGACACCGTGCTCGTGGAAGACCAGGGCGCCGTCCGCGTCCTGACGCTGAACCGGCCCACTAAGCTGAACGCGATGAACGTCGAGCTGGTCGACACGCTGCTCGGCGCGGTGCGCGCGGCGGACCAGGACGACGCGGTGGCGGTGGTGATCCTGACCGGCGCCGGCGAGCGCGCGTTCAGCGCCGGCGCCGACATCCGCGCCGGCGGCGATCCGACGCCCCGGCAGGTCATCAGCCGGGCACGGCGCATGACCGAGCTGTTCGGCGCGCTGTCGGAATGTGCGAAGCCGATCGTGGGGGCGGTGCACGGCTACGCGCTGGGCGGCGGCTGCAGCCTGGCGATGAGCTGCGATCTGGTGGTGGCGTCGGAGGACGCGGTGTTCGGCTACCCGGAGCTGAAGGCGGGCCTGGCGGCGACGGCGGTGGCGCCGGTGCTGGTGCAGCAGATCGGGCGCAAGGCGGCGTTCGAGCTGCTCACACTCTGCGAGAACATCAACGCCGAGCGTGCGATGGCGCTCGGCATGGTGAACCGGGTGGTCCCGCGCGACGGGCTCATGAGCGAGGCGCGCCGCATCGCCGACCAGCTCGCCGGTTTCCCGCACGACGCGGTGTGGATGACGAAGCGCACGATCGAGCGCGCGGCGTCGATGTCCGCGGCGGAGGCGCTGGAGATGGCGGCCGACGCATCGCTGGTCATGCGCCTGCACGCGCAGCGCGGCGTACAACCGTGACGCCCGAGGAAAGGAATCGAACGATGGCCACGCTCCACCCTCTCGACCCTCTCACCGCGGATGAGATCCGCGCGGCCGTCTCCGTCGTCCGGGCCTCCGCGCGGCTGGGCAGCGACGTGCTCTTCATCCGTGTCTGCCTCCACGAGCCGGCCAAGGCCGTCGTGCTCGCCTTCCGGGAAGGCGACGCCATCGAGCGCCAGGCGTTCGTGCTGATACGCGATCGGCGGGCGCGCACCACGGCGGAGGTGATCGTTTCGCTGTCGCGGCGCGAGATCGTGTCCTGGAAGGAGCTGCGCGACGTCCAGCCGCCGATCACGATCGACGAGTTTCTCGAGTGCGAGCGCGCGGTGCAGGCGAGCGCCGCGTGGCAAGCCGCGATGAGGAAGCGCGGCGTGACCGACTTCTCGCTCGCCATGGTCGATCCGTGGTCCGCCGGGCACTATGGGCCGGCCGACGATCCCGTCCGCCGGCTCGTCCGGGCCCTGACCTGGATCCGCACCGACGAGCACGACAACGGCTACGCCCGCCCCATCGAGGGACTGATCACGCTCGTCGATCTCGACCGGATGGAAGTGGTCGACGTGGAAGATCATCCCGCCGTGCCGGTGCCGACGCACGACGGCAACTACACCGCGGCGGCGCTCACGAATCCGCGCAATGTCCCCCACGTTCCGGCCGGGCCGCGCACCGACCTTCGCGCGCTCGAGATCGCTCAGCCCGAAGGCCCCAGCTTCGAAGTGTCCGGGTACCGGGTGAGCTGGCAGAAATGGCGCCTGCGTATCGGCTTCACGCCGCGCGAGGGGCTGGTGCTCCATACCGTCGGTTACGAGGATGGCGGACGCGTCCGCCCGATCCTGTACCGCGCGTCGCTCGCCGAGATGGTGGTTCCGTACGGCGATCCCGCCCCCACGCACTGGAGAAAGAACGCCTTCGACGAGGGCGAGTACGGCGTCGGCATGCTGGCCAACAGTCTCCGGCTCGGCTGCGACTGTCTCGGTGAGATCCGGTATCTCGACGCCGTGATTGCCGACGGCAAGGGCGAGCCGGTCGTGGTCGAGAACGCGATCTGCATGCACGAGGAGGACTTCGGCATCCTCTGGAAGCACACGAACTTCCGCACCGGCGACGTCGAGGTCCGGCGCTCACGGCGCTTCGTCATCTCGTCGATCGCCACCGTCGGCAACTACGAGTACGGCTTCTTCTGGTACTTCTACCAGGACGGCACCATCGAGCTGCAGGTGAAGCTCACGGGGATCCTGTCGACCGGGGCGATCCGCCCGGGCACGGAGCCGGAGCACGGCGTGCTCATCGCGCCCGGTCTCTACGCGCCGAATCACCAGCACTGGTTCAACTTCCGGCTCGACATGATGGTCGACGGTCCCGAGAACTCCGTCTACGAGGTCAACAGCGAGGCGGTGCCGCTGGGCCCCGCCAATCCGCAGGGCAACGCATGGATCGCGCGACGGACGCTGCTCGCGCGCGAGTCCGAGGCGCAACGGCTGGTCGATCCGCTCGCCGGCCGGTACTGGATCGTGACCAACCCGCGCGTCACCAACGCGCTCGGTCAACCGGTCGGCTACAAGCTGATGCCCGGCGACAACGTGCGCGCCCTCGCGCACCCGGAGTCGTCGATCGCGCGTCGCGCCGGCTTCATCACGCGGCATCTCTGGGTGACGCGTTACGATCCGGCCGAGCTGTTCGCCGCCGGCGACTATCCCAACCAGCATCCCGGAGGCGCCGGGCTGCCGTCGTACGTGAAGGCCGATCGTGCCCTCGAAAGCGCCGACGTCGTGCTGTGGTACAGCGTGGGGTCGCATCACGTCGCGCGCTCCGAGGAATGGCCGGTGATGCCCGTCGGGTACGCGGGGTTTCACCTCAAGCCCGTCGGCTTCTTCGTCGGCAGCCCCGCGCTCGATGTGCCGGCGTCGGCGCACAACGGCCACGGCGGCGCGGCGCACTGTCACTAGTCTGGGGAGGCCCACAGGAGGACTCGTCATGCCGCACCCACTCGTCGCCCAGCTCCGCTTCACCCGCTCCGAGTTCGGCCGCGCCGTCGACGGCGTGACGGCCGAGGACGCCGCGCGCCGCTTCGGGACGATGAACCCGATCGCGTGGATCACCGGGCACCTCGCGTGGCACGAGCAAGTGTTGTGGCTGGAGCGCGCGCAGAAACGCGTCGTCGCGCCCGAGGTCAAGCCGTGCGGCTTCGGCCAGCCCGCGTGCGATCCGTCCTTCGACGAAATGCGACTGGCGTGGCGGCGCATCACGGAGGCCACCGAGCCCTATCTGGACGGGCTCACGACGGCGACCCTGGACACGATGTTCGACGGCGGACGGATGCGCGAGAGCGTCGGCACGAGCCTGCGGCGCCTCACGTATCACTACTGGTTCCACATCGGCGAGTCGCAGGCGATCCGCCAGATGCTCGGGCACAAGGACCTTCCGACGTTCGTGGGGAACATCGGCGTCGAGGCGCCGTACGTCGCAGAGGCCGGCTAGGCCCGGCGAAAGGATCACGCGATGCCGATCATCGACGCGCAGGTGCACGCATACGAGCGGGATCATCCCGGGCGGCCGTGGGCGGCGGTGCTGCACGGGCCGCCGGAGGTGACGGGCGACGAGATGGTGCGGGCGATGGATGCGGTGGGCGTGGACGGCGCGCTGCTGGTCTCGCCGTTCACGATGTACCGCTACGACGCGAGCTACGCGATCGAGGTGCGGAACAAGTTCCCGGGCCGGTTCGCGCTGATCAAGCCGGTCGATCCGTCCGCGCAGGACGTCGGGGACACGATCGCGCAGTGGAAGGCGACGCCGGGGACGGTGGCGATCCGCATCATGATGACCCGCGGCGTATCGGAGGACCCGGCGGATCCAGGCATCACGCGCGTGCTGACGTCGGCGGCGCGGCACGGCTTCCCGGTGAACCTGCTGTGCTGGGGCCGTCTCGATCAGGCGCGAGAGATGGCGGTGCGCAATCCGGACACGGTGCTCGTGATCGACCATCTGGGGCTGCAGCAGCCGTTCGAGCCGCCGGCGCCGGCGCAGCCGTGGGCCGACCTGCCTGGCGTGTTGGCGCTCGCCGCGCATCCGAACGTTACGATCAAGATCACGGGCGCGTGCACGCTCTCGCACGAGCCGTTCCCGTACCGCGACATCTGGGACCCGCTCGCGCGCATCTTCGACGCGTTCGGTCTCGACCGCTGCATGTGGGGCACGGACTGGACGCGTGCGGTGGGGCTGCTTACCTACGCGCAGGGCGTGGACGCGTTCCGTGAGACCGACCGGCTATCGGCGGCGGACAAGGCCAAGCTGATGGGCGGGACGCTGGCGCGCGTGTACGGGTGGTCGCCGGCCGCGCCGTGAAGTCGGTTATGCCGCTCCGGGACGACGGCGTCCCGATTCGAGAACGACCCTCGTACGCACGCCTAGTTTAGCCAGCATTTCGATGAGTGTTTCGGCGTTGAAGAGATCGATGCGCCCCCGCATCAAGGCACTCACGCGAGGTTGGGTCACGCCGAGAAGTGCCGCCGCCTCCGCCTGCTTCACCTCGCGCGCCGTGATCACCGTCTGGAGCTTCGCCATGAGTTCGGAACGAACGCGCAGATGCTCGGCCTCAGGCGCCGAGAACCCAAGGTCGCGAAAAACGTTCGTGCTGGCTCGCGTACCGCGTTGCTGTTTCATCCAGGTGCTCGTCCTTTCCGCCGATAGAAGGACGGCCGCACCTTGGCCACTTCAAGCGCGAACGCGGTCTTGCCGGCCTGCCGCGGCCCGAGCAGCGCGACTGTCGGGGCTTCGGCGAGCGCGGCAGTCAGGGTGGGGAGCAGCCGGCGCGGAATCATCCGTGCAATTATGGAGCTGCGCTCCAGAATTGCACGGATGGTTGTATAGCTACCTCGAAAGGCTCGGTGCTGGAGCCGTGGTGAAGGCATGTCTAGCTCCGCAGGTTGGAGCGACATGTGTGGCTTTCTGCCGGTGATGGACTCGGCAATCGTGGCAAGCGCCATTAACGTGGCGAGAATGCTGGTTGTCATATGCGTCCAATGCGCCGGGACGATCGGCCTATTAGGAAATTCGACGCGCCTGAATTTCAAGCTACGGTTTCGCGTGCCCGATGTGCGGTGATCGTCATTGACCTCGGCGGGGCGAGACCTCATCCGACGCCGTCCCTCGTGACAGTCGGAGCTTGGTTTCAAGCGAACCCGGGATCTCCGCGAGGAGGAACTCGATCGACGACGGGACCCGGCCGCCTTCGGCTTCTTTAAGACAGCGCTCGTACATATCCCTTTCGGTCAGGACGACGAGCCGACGGTCTGC
>Ga0194132_10009058_pt1 | contig 13933 bp, 13 predicted proteins | sample TA2KigOf80mmetaG_FD_148612 | JGI IMG/M metagenome (GOLD analysis project Ga0194132, IMG submission 148612) | Freshwater microbial communities from Lake Tanganyika, Tanzania - TA2015054 Kigoma Offshore 80m | ecosystem: Environmental > Aquatic > Freshwater > Lake | place: Tanzania: Lake... | reverse complement strand
CCAGCCCAGGTTGGACGCCGGCCACATGGTCGGCCGCTCGATTGAACGATTCGCCGAACGGGATGCGGCCGAGCCCAAGGCCAGCCCCGTCCCTCAACTTGGAGACCACCCGTGACGTCCCTGGCGCGCGAGTTCCGCGCGAGCTTTGCCTTCGTCGAACGCAACTTCTTCCTCTCCAGGCGCTACTGGGGCTGGGAGGTCGCGTTCCTCGTGTACTCGGCCGCCGGCGCTCTGTCGGTGTCGCTGATCGGCGCTGATCAGGGCAGTCCCGCTCTGATCCTCTATCTGATCATCGGCGCGATCTTCTGGAATTACCTGTCGGTGATCTTCTCCTGGATCGCGGAGACGATCGCCATCGAGCGCTGGGAAGGCACCCTGGAGTACGCGATGATGGCGCCCGTCCGGGCGCTACACCCACCTGCTCGGCGCGGCCGCGTACGCCGTCGTCTATGGGCTCATCCACACCGTCGCGATCCTCGTCGTCATGCTGCTGTTCTTTCCGCAGCTCAACCTGACCGGGGCCAACTTCCTGTCGGCGGCCATCGTGATGGCGGTCGGCTCGTTCAGCTTCGTCGGCATCGGGATGATGGCCGCCGTGCTTCCGCTCCTCTACGTGGAGCGCGGCGCCCAGATGACGTTCGTCATCCAGTCCGTGCTGTTGCTCGTCAGCGGCGTCTACTACTCGATCAGCGTCCTGCCATCCTGGATGCAGGTGCTCTCGCATCTCTCCCCGGCCACCTACGTCCTCGACGGCGTGCGCGGCGCGCTGATCCAGGGCAAGTCGATCGACGCACTCGTGGGCGACCTCGTCCCACTGGTCGTCATGGGCGTCGTCTTCATCCCGGTCGGCCTGTGGGCGTTCGGCAGGGCCGAGCGCTACGCCAAGCGGACCGGCAAGCTGAAGCGGGTCGGATGATGGAACTCACGCCTCGCCCCACCCCAGTTCCCGCCGTGGAGCTGGTCCCGATCACGCGCGATAACTGGCTCGAGGCAATCGCGCTCAAGGTCGCGACCGACCAGAACGCCTTCACGCCGTCCGTCGCCGTCTCGCTGGCGAAGGAGTCGATCAGGCCCGACGGGCCCGAGGATGAGTACCGCTCCTACGGCATCCGGGCCGACGGCGCGATGGTCGGCTTCGGCCAGCTCTGCAAGGACTTTCGAACGCCGGGGACGTGCTGGATCGGGGGCTTCCTGATCGATCGGCGATTCCAGCGCCGGGGGTACGGCCGGGCCGCCCTCCGGGCCCTCATCGCGCTCGCGCGCCGCGAGCCGACCACCACAGGCGTGGGGCTCACGCTCGAGCCACACAACGCGGTCGCGCGTCGCCTCTACGAATCCGAGGGCTTCGCGGCGACCGGCGACGTCTACGCGGGGGAGCTCGTGTTCGAGCTGCGATCCGGGGGAGCCGGATCATGATCGAGTCTCTTGCCCGGCTCGGCTGGGACGACGACCGCGAAGGGGCCTTCGAACCCGAGCGCCAGCGCGGACTCGAGCCGGCGCGCGTCGTCGCCCAGCACCGGGGCGCCTGGGAGGTCCGGACCGCGACCGACGAGCGGACCGCGACCCTGGGCGGCCGCCTCCGCTACGACTCGCTGGTCGCATCGGACCTCCCGGCCGTCGGCGACTGGGTCGGCGTTGCGGGCCCGCAGATCCAGGTGGTGCTGCCCCGGCGCCAGGTCCTGGTCCGGCGGGCACCCGACGCTGATGCGGTGGAGCAGGTGCTCGCGGCCAACGTCGAGACCGTCGTGATCGTCACCTCGGCCAACCGCGACTTCAACCTGCGGCGTCTCGAGCGCCTCGTCGCGCTTGCGTGGGAGAGCGGCGGCGAGCCCCTCGTCGTCGTGAGCAACGGGGACCTGGTGGCGGACGTCGACGGCTTCGTCGAGCACGTCGGATCGGTCGCTCCGGGCGTTCCCGTCCTGGGCGTGAGCGTGCCGGCCGGAATCGGTCTCGGGACGCTGCTGGCGCACCTCCGGCCCGGCAGAACGGTCGCGTTCGTCGGCTCGTCGGGGGTCGGCAAGTCCACACTCATCAACGCGCTCGCCGGCCGCGAGGTGATCCGGACCGCCGAGATCCGCGAGGACGACGCCCGCGGTCGGCACACCACGATCGGGCGCGAGCTGCACGTCCTCAACGGTGGCTGGCTGCTGATCGACACGCCCGGCATCCGCGAGGTCGGCCTGTGGGCGACCGAGGAGGGCCTCGAGCGCACGTTCGGCGACATCGCCGACGTGGCCGCAGGCTGCCGCTTCGGCGACTGCCGGCACGAACACGAGCCGGGATGTGCGGTGCGCCAGGCGATCCACGACGGCCGGCTGGACCGGGCACGTCTGAATGCACACCGGAAGCTGGAACGGGAGGTGGCGCGCGTCGAGCGTGCCCGTGACCCGCGCGCCCGGGCCGAGGAGGCGCGGCGCTGGCGGATGATCCAGAAGTCCGTGAACGCCCACATGACACGCAGGTACGGGCAGGACCGGTGACGACCGGCCACCCGAGAGCGCCACTGGGACTTCTGGCGGCGCCGCCGATCCCGGGCTTCCGATTCCGCCACTTCTCTGGCCCCGCCGATTACGCGGGCTTGGTCCGGGCGGACATGGCGGCCCGCCGCCACGACGGCGTCGTCGAAACCGTCACCGTCGAAGGGCTCGAGAGCGAGTACGCCCACCTGACCAATTCAGACCTCGAGCACGATCTGCTCATCGGCGAGGCCGACGGCGAGATCGTGGCCTATGGCCGGACCGCATGGACCGAACTCAACGAGGGCGGCCGCGGCTACTGGTCGAGCTGTTCGATCGATCCGGCCTGGCGGCGGCGGGGCATCGGTCGGGCGATGCTGCGCTGGCAGGAGGAACGCAGCCGGGTGGTCGCTTCCGCGCACCGCGACATCTCACCGCGCTGGCTCATCTCGTACTCGCCCGGAGCCGACCCGGGGGCGACGGCGCTGCTCTCATCCGAGGGCTACGCGGTCGTCCGGCGATACCACGAGATGCTGCGGGCAGCGCTCGATGACCTGCCGGAGCCCGTCGTTCCGGCCTGCCTTGAGTTGCGGCCCGGCCTCGCCGAGCAGGCACGCCCGGTCTGGGAGGCCATGGCTGAAGCGTTTCGCGACCATTTCGGCGAGCAGGACGAGTCCGAAGCGGCCTACCTGCGGTTCGTGAACGATCCCCAGTTCAACCCGGCGCTGTGGGTGGTGGCGTGGGACGGCGACCAGGTCGCAGGCGCGGTGATCAACCTGCTCGACGACCCCGAGGACGGATCGGACGGTCCGGAACGACTTGCCACGCTGGACGCGGTCAGCGTGCGACGGCCGTGGCGAAAGCGAGGCCTGGCTCGCGCGATGGTTGCCGAGAGTCTTCGTCGCGTTCGTGACGCCGGTGCGACCCGGGCCACCCTGGGCGTCGACGCGGAAGGCGAGCACGGCGCGCTGGACCTCTACACGAGCGCCGGCTTCGCCCCGGTCAACACGGAATTGGAGTGGCGCAGGCCGGTCGAGCTCTGAGTCCTTGAGACCTAGGCGAACAGGCGACCCTCGCGCGCCACAAGGTCCATCCAGGCCCGTTCGCGGCCGATCGTCGTTGCCTGTCCGTGGCCCGGCAGAACCCGCACGCCGTCGTCAAGCGAGCGCAGGCGGACGATGGATTCGGCCATCTGCTCCGGCGAACCGCCGGGCAGGTCGACGCGACCCCAGCCACCCGCGAACAGCGTGTCGCCGCTCAGCAGCAGCCCGCCGTCCTCGGCGTACAGGCAGACCGAGCCCTGGGTGTGGCCTGGCGTATGCAGCACGCGCAGCCGCACCTCGCCGAACCGGATCTCGCCCCCCTCGGCGAGGTCGACGGCGGGCACGGACGGCGGGATCTCGAACGGGGCCATGAACGCGATCGGGCTCGCCAGCCAGCCCCGATCCAGCGGGTGGACCGCGATGTCGGCGCCCGTGTGCGCCTGCAATTCGGCGTTGTCGCCGATGTGGTCCCAGTGGCCGTGGCTCGAGACGATCAGCTTGAGCGTCCAGCCCTGGGCGGCGAGTTCGCCGGCCAGCCACGCAGCGCATGGCCGGGCGGTATCGATCGCGATCGCCTCGCGGCTGGCCTCGTCGCCCAGGACATAGACGTTGGTCAGGACCGGGCCGATGGCGCGCTGGAGCAGGCGCATCGACGTGGCTTCCCCGACGGCTCCCCGCCTCAGCGCAGCAGCCGACCCGCGAGAACCTCGCCGATCCAGCGCCGCTCGCGACCGATGGTCGTGGCCGGGCCATGGGCCGGCAGCACCGTGACCTCGTCGCCGAGGTCGGCAAGCCGCCGCACGGTGTCGGCCATGCGCTCGGCCGAGCCGCCGGGCAGGTCCGTCCGCCCCCAGCCGCCGGCCAGGATCGAATCGCCGCCCAGGAGCAGGTTTGCGCCTCGCACGAAGAGCGCGATCGAACCCGGGGAGTGGCCCGGAGTGTGCAGGACCTCGAACTCGACGGCGCCGAGGCGCAGACGGGTCCCATCCACGAGGTCCAGCTCCGGCTGCGAGGCCGGGACGTCGAAGGGCGCGAAGGTCCGCGCCGGGTCCAGAAGGTGCGCCCGGTCCGACGGGTGCACGCCGATCGTCGGGCCACCCTCCTGGGATCCCGCTCTCGACGGGTCGCCGGACAGACGCTCCTGGGCGACGGCCCACGCTCGGACGGCCTCGTTGTCCCCGACGTGGTCCCAATCGCCCGAGGTCGAGATGATGTGGCGCAGACGCCAGCCGCGGTAGCGCAATTGGGTGGCCACCCACGCGAGCGATGGGTGCGCGACGTCCACGGCGAGAGCATCGCCGGTATCGGGGTTGCCGATCAGGTAGACGTTGGTCGCCGACGGGCCGAACGCTTCGGTCAGGTACTGGAGCCGAGCGGATGCCGAGGCCATCGCCGATTCGGGCGCCATCGCAGGAGCCTCGCCCACCTCGGCTGCGACGGCGGTCGGCTCGGCCGCAGCCCCGGCGCGGGCGGACTCGATCAACGGCTCGACCGCGTGCTCGGGCAGGCTCATCGCATGGGCCGGCGCCGCCTCGCGTTCGGGCTCGGGCCCTTCGGTCATGGCCGCGCCCGTTGCCGCGGCCGTTGCCGCGACGCCTGCGGCCGCCGCGCTCGCCCGCAGCTCGGCGCCCTCAACTTCCAGCTTGGACTTGATGCAGGTGAATGTCTGGCCGATCAGCTTGTTCGCGGTGCCCTCGATGAGGCGCGCGCCGACGCTGGCGATCGTGCCGTGGATGTTGACCTCGGTGGACCAATCCATGATCGTCCCGCCGGAGGGGTCGTCACGCAGGAGCATCTCGCCGTGCCCGTCGACGGCACTCCCGGGCGCCTGCCCACGGATGCCGATCTTGGCCCGCGCGCGCTCTTCACGCTCCAGGAACTCGGCGTGGATCGTGAACGTGGCCGTGATGAAGCCGACACCGACCTTGGCCCGGATGTTGAAGTGGTCCGCGTCCAGTTCCTCGATCGACTGGACACCGGGCCCACAGCTCCCCACCTGGTTGGGGTCCATCAGGAAGTCCCAGACACGCTGGCGCTGAGCTTCGATCTCGACGGTGCCTGAGAAGCGCATGGAGGGCCTCCGGACTGGGCTCGGGCTGGGCGCTCGGGTCGGATGACGAGGAAGGGTCGCGCGGTGGCGTCAACCCGCCGATGATACGGAGGCGGGCAGGTACGCGGCCGGATCCTTGATGAAGCGCGTCCGGCATCCGACAGAGCAGAACGCGTAGACCACGCCGCCATGCTCGGCGAGGTGCCGCGCGTGCTCGCGCTCCACGGTCATGCTGCAGACCGGGTCGAGCAGCACGAGATCGTCCACGACCGGCGCGATGTGCATCGACGCAACCTGGCCGGCTGCCCTGGCCGCCGGGCCAGGCGACGCCACGAACGGGGCTCGACCACGTCGGACCTGGATGAGTTCCGCAAGGATGGAGATCGCGATCTCCTCGGCCGTTTCGGCTTCGAGGTCGAGGCCGGCCGGCGCGCGCAGGGCGGCCAGCCGGTCGTCCGGGACGCCGGCTTCGTCGCGCAGCCAGGCCCGGACCACACCCGCGCGCCTGGGTGAGGCGACAAGCCCGACGTACGCGGCGTCTCGGGCAAGGGCGCCCGATAGGGCCTCCTCGTCCCACGTGCCCTGGCTCGCGACCACCACGTACGGCACGACGCCAGGGTCGACGCGGAACAGGTTCGTCTCGTTCGAGACCCGCTCCGCGCCGGCGAACGAATCCTCGTCCGCAACAGGGTCGAACACTGAGACGCGCCAGCCGGCAGCGGTTCCCAGCGCGGCGAGGGCACCGGCGATCGGGGTGGCACCAGCGATCCAGAGCACGGGTGCGGGCAGGTGCGGCTCCACGTAGATCTCCAGGGTGCCACCGGAGTGGCATGTCATGACGAGCTCGACGACGCCGTCCCCACGGCGGCCCTCGGCCGGCGCCCCCTCCACAGCCGTAGGAGCCTCGGCTGGCCGTCGCCGAGCGCCCGCAGCGCCTCGCGGATCACGACGGGCTGGGCACAGCTGCCGCCGACCCAGCCCTCGATCGATCCGTCAGGATGCACGATGCCCGTTGCGCCCGGGCGCGCAGATGTCGGCCGCTGGACCGCGACGACCGTTGCGACCGCGAACGACTTCCCGGCCGCCTCAAGTTCGGCCGCGCGTGCGAAGAGCGCATGTCGAGGCGCGGCGTTCACGTCATCCCACTCCCATGAGGTGCCGCCCGGACGGCCGCATCAGCGGTGCCTAGACGACGCCCTTCTCGTGGAGGATCGCCCAGACCTTCGGCGGCGTGATCGGGATGTCGATGTTGCGAACGCCCAGGTGCCAGAGCGCGTCGACGACCGCGTTGGCGATCGCCGGCGGCGCGCCGACCGTGGCCGACTCGCCCACGCCCTTGGCCCCGATCGGGTGGTGGGGCGACGGGGTGATCGTCTTGCCGAGCTCCCAGGCCGGAGTTTCGACGGCGGTCGGGAGCAGGTAGTCCATGAAGGTGCCGGCCATGTTGTTGCCGTTCTCGTCGTACGTGATCTCTTCGTACAGCGCCGGCGCGAGGCCCATCGTCAGGCCACCGTGGATCTGGCCGTCCACGATCATCGGGTTGATGATGTTGCCGCAGTCGTCCACCGCCACGAAGCGGCGGATGTGGACCTCGCCGGTGCCCTTGTCGATGTCGACGACGCAGATGTAGGAGCCGAAGGGGAAGGTCAGGTTCGGCGGGTCGTAGTAGTCGACGGCCTCGAGCCCCGCCTCCATCCCCTGCGGATGGTTGGTGTAGGCCGCGAAGGCGATCTCCTGGATCGTCTTGGTCTTCTCGGGCGAGCCCTTGACGCTGAACCGGCCGTTGGTCCATTCGAGGTCGTCCTCGCTGGCCTCGAGCAGGTGCGCCGCGAGCTTGCGGGCCTTGTCCCGGATCTTGCGCGATGCCATCGCGGTGGCAGCGCCGGCCACCGGCGTGGAGCGCGACGCGTACGTGCCGAGTCCGTAGGGCGCGGTGTCCGTATCGCCGTACTCGATCTTGATGTCGGCGACCGGGAAGCCGAGCTCCTCGGCGATGATCTGAGTGCGGGCTCCGCGAGCCGCAGCTTAAGGAGCGGCAGCAGGCTGTAGCCGCCCGAGAGAATCTTTGCCTCGCCCTCGCGCATCCGGAGGATCCGGAGCGCTTCGTCGAGGTCGCCGGGACGGACGTAGTCGAACTGGCCCGGGGTCATCCGGCTCCCCTCCTTCCCGCGCGCCGGCGGGTGAGCTTGCCCGTCACGCCGCGACGGGCATGAATGGCTGCCGCTTGTCACGAGGCCGGGCGGGCGTCCGTGGTCGGATCCCGACCCTGGCAACGAGGACGCTGTCGCTGGCAGTGTGGACCCGCACGGAGCCCCGGTCAATGCTGGGTACGCCACCGCAACGTGCTCGGTTTCGGGGCACGGCCCCGTTCCCCGGTCGGCCGCCGGAACACGCGTTCCGCCCGCGACCGGCACCCCTCGCAGACCCACACCGCAGCGGGCGCGACGGGTGGCCGCCGGTCGCCGGCGGCCACCCGTCGGGTTTCCCGGCAGTCAACGATTCTGTCGGAGACGCGGCCGCCGTTGCCTGGCAGGAAGGGGCGTCGGGGTCTTGACGCCCGGACGCCGGGCCGGACGACCGGTTCGCTGCCTGGAGGACAACGACGCGGCGCGTCGCAGCCGGTTTCGGTGCCTGACAGGCACAGGTACGCGATTCCCCGACGGATTCGTTGCCCTGCAGGAACACCTCGGCGCCGTGGCGGCGTCCTACGTTCCCGACGGATCCCAGCTGACCACGCCGATCCGCTGGCGGCGCCCGTCCACGATCGAGCCGTCGGGTTCGGCGGGGAGCGCGGCCACGGCCGCCTCCAGCGCCCGACCCTTGGCGCCCTCCGGGGACACCCACGTCTGGCGGTACAGGAACGAGCGCAGGTCGTCCCGCGACGGCCACCGGCGCGGCTCGGGCTCCGTGAGGATCACCTCGAAGAGCCGGCCGCGGTCCAGCAGGAGGCGCATGAACTCCGGCAGGCCCGGCAGCGAGACGCGGGGCTCGCCGTGGACCATGGCGAAGACGGGCTCCGCGGCGGATGCCGGGGCGCGCTCCATCAGCACCGCGACGCAGAGCCTGGTCGCCGCGGCCTCCATCGCGTCCAGGAACGGCCCGATCGCCTCCACGTCGTAGCCCACGTGAGCGATCAGCGCGACGTCTGCGCGGAGTGTTCCGCCGGCGAAGTCCTCCGGCCAGCGGCCCTGCACGGTCGAGATGTTGCCGATGCCGTGCTCTGTCATGCCCTCGCGGAGCGCGGCAATCATGGACGCCGATGGATCGATCGCGACCACGTCCCGCACGCGCCCTGCCAGCGGCAGCGCGTACCGCCCCGCACCCGCGCCGATGTCCAGCCACCGGTCTCCGGTACGGGCCAGCGCCAGCAGCCGCTCCAGCACCGGGTCGTCATCGCGGGCCGGGTCGGCGCGGAACAGGCGCGTCACCGGCGCGTAGAAATCCGCCCCGTCGGAGACCTCCCGCAGCCGGTCCACCTGCTCGCGGTTGGCCCGGACTCTGGCCGCCCAGTCGCTCACGACGGTACCGCGGGAGCGGGCTCGACGAACAGGAACCATGCGACCCCAGCGACGACGAGTCGCCAGGTCGGGCCATGGTTCACGGTCTCCCCTCGTCCGCGAGCCGGACAAGGTCGGCGGGCGTGTCGACGTCGGGATTGTCGCCCGCGACGGGCAGCCAGTGCACGAGGAGTTCCTGTTCGCGCAGCACGGGGCCCAGTCCGCGGTCGCCCTGGAGCGCATAGGCCAGCGGCCAGGCGGTGCGATCGATGACCACCGGGTTCGGAGCCGCGTCGCGCGAGTACCGGGGGGCCACGATCGGCCCGGCCCCCGCCTTCCAGGCGTCCACGAGGCGCCGGATCACGATGGACCGGACCCGCGGCTGGTCGGCGAGGAGGACGACCGCCGCCCCCGCTTCGCTGCTCACCGCGGACAGGCCGACCTGGAGCGACGACGCCAGGCCTCGCTCCGGGTGCGGGTTCACCACCCGGCGCTCCGTGCGCCACGAGATCCCCTCCTCGATCGCATCGGCCGCCGGCGGAATGACCACGATCACCTCGCGGACCGACGCCATCGCGACCGCGTCAAGGACGTGCTGGAGCAGGGGCCGGTCATCCAGGCGGGCCAGCACCTTGCTGCCTCCGAAGCGCGACGCGGCGCCTGCCGCGAGCACGATCGCCGCGGCCCGGCGCGGGGACGCCTCGAGGTCGATCACCCCGCGGCGCGCGAATCGTGCAGGGCACGCCGGATCACCTCGAGCGACCGGTCCACGTCGGCCTCCCGCGTCCACCAGTTGATGACCGAGATCCGCATCACGAAGTCGCCGTTCCAGGTCCCGCCGCCGAACCAGGCCGTTCCGTCGGCCTGGACTCGCGCGATGACGTCGCGCGTCCGGTCGTCGGAGTCATCGAAGCGGACGAGGACCTGGTTGAGCACCACGTCGTTGAGGATCTGCACGCCCGGTTCGGCCCGGAGGGCGTCGGCGAACCGACGTGCGAGATCGCAGCAGCGATCCACCATGTCGCGCACACCCGAGCGCCCCAGCGAGCGAAGCGCGGCGTAGACGGGGAACCCGCGCGCCCGGCGGGACAACTCCGGCACGAAGTCGCCTGGATCGCGCTGCCCCCCATCGAAGGGCAGGTAGGACGCAGTCATGCTCATGGCAGCCCGGTGCGAGGCGCCGTCCCGGACGAAGATCAGGCCGGTGTCGAACGGCACGTTGAGCCACTTGTGGGCGTCCGTTGACCAGGAATCCGCTCCGGCTGCGCCGGCGACCAGGTGGGTGCGCGATCGGGTTGCGGCCGCCCACAGCCCGAAGGCGCCGTCGACATGGATCCACGCGTCGGGCAGGCGCTCGCGGATCATCGGCACCGCGACCTCGAACGGATCGAACGCCCCGCTGTTCACGTTGCCGGCCTGCAGGCAGACGATCGCCGGTCCCGAGACGGCCGCGAGCGCCGGCTCGAGTGCGTCGATGCGCATGCGGCCCTCGCGGTCAACCGCGACCCGGCGAGCTGTCCCGGCGCCCAGGCCGGCCATCCGCAGCCCGGCAAACAAGGTCACGTGTGCGTCCGCCCCGGTGATGACGGTGACCCTGGGCGCCCCTTGCAGGCCGTTCTGCTCGACGTCCCAGCCCGCGGCCCGCAGGACAGCGTGGCGCCCGACCGCCATCGCGGCGAAGTTGGCCATGGTGCCGCCGGTCACGAAGCCGACGCTCGACTGTGCGGGCAGGCCGAACAGGTCGATCAGCCACTCGGCAGCGACGTGCTCGGCCGCAGCGGCCGCGGGCGTGACGTGCGCGCTCGGCGAGTTCTGGCCCCAGATCGACGTCAGCCAGTCCGCGGCGACCGCGGCTGGCAGCCCGCCACCGAGCACGAAGCCGAAGAAGCGCGGGCCGGGCATCGCCATCAGGCTAGCCGGGACGTCGCGGGCCATCCGCTCGATGACGGCAAGGGGCTCCTCGCCGGCGTCGGGCAATGGGCCGCCGAGGATCTCGTAGAGCTGCTGCTCGGTGGCCATCGGCTCAACCGGGCGATCCGCGAGGCGACCCCGATACTCGATCGCCAGGTCCGCCGTTCGCCGGAGGAGGTCGGCAGTGCCCTCGTCGGGGTTGGTCACGCGACGGACATCGCTGCCTCGGCCGCGCGCGCCTTCTCACGCATCGGTCCGCCCGAGGCACCATGTCGGGCGGAAACCACCTCGGCCATGATCGCGAGCGCGGTCTCGGCAGGCGACCGGCCACCGAGGTCGAGTCCGATGGGCCCGCGGAGCTCTGCCAGCTCGGCGTCCGTCAGGCCGGCTGCCCGCAGGCGCTCGCGGCGATCGACCTGGGTCTTGCGACTGCCCACCGCGCCCACGTAGCGCGCCCGCCGCCGCAGCGATTCCACGATCGCCGGCTCGTCGAACTTCACGTCGTGGGTGAGCACGGCCACTGCGTCCGTCGGCCCCAGGCCGATCTGCTCGGCCACCTCGTCCGGCCAACCGACGACCAGTTGGTCCGCGTCCGGGAAGCGCTCGCGCGTGGCGAACGCAGCGCGCCCGTCGACGACCACCGTCTCGTAGCCGAGTTGCTTCGCGATGGCGACGAGCGGGATGGCGACCTGCACGGCACCCACGATCACGAGGCGCGGCCGCAGCGGGTAGGCCTCGATGAACAGCTGCCGTCCACGGATCTCGACGGTGCGCGACGTGCCGTCGGCGAGGGCGGCGAGGCCATGGCGCACCAGTTCGGCGTCGGACGTCTCGTCGCCGAGCGTGCCCTGGAGGCGGCCGTCGTCGTGGACCACCAGCGTCGGAGCGGGAGGTTCGCCGTCCCCGGGCTGATGGGGTCCGAACTCCGCAGGGGGGGCGTCGACGGGCAACGGCGTGACAACCGCGCGCCCGCCGGTCGTTGCGGCCTCCCGGGCGGCGGCCGCAGCTTCCGGTCGGACGGTCGGCTCCACGAGCACGTCGATCGTGCCGCCGCAGGCCAGGCCCACGTCCCACGCCTGCTCGTCGCTGATCCCGTAGCGGATCACCCGGGCGTTGCCGTCGCGGCGCGCTCGCTCGATCTCCTCGAACGCGGCGCCCTCCACGCAGCCGCCGCTTACGGAACCGGCAAGGCGCCCGTCGTCGCTGACCAGCATGACGGCGCCCTCGGGGCGCGGCGCGGAGCCGAACGTGCGAACGACGACCGCCCGGCCCACCGCATGGCCCTCGGCCTGCCAGCCGTTCAGGGTGTCGATCAGTTCCTTCATCGGGGGTGCCTCCTGCCTGACGTCGTCCGTCAGGCGAGCCGGCGGGGTGCGGACGGCGTCCGGTCCGCGGCAAGCGGTTGCGCTCGAGTGGGTTCGGTGAAGCCGGTCGTGCGGCGGGCGTCGGGCCCTGCCCAGGCACCCTGGCGGTTGGCAAGGCGGGCGGGCGCCGCGTCGCTGCCACGGCGGATGCGAATCGCGGCGGCGTTCCGGGCGACCTCCTCGGTCGATGGCACGCGGCGCCCACCCGCGCGTCGGTGAGGCCGGCCACCCACGCGACCGGGGCTGTTGCCCGCGAGGATCTCGCCGAGGCGCTCCAGGTTGGCCACCGTGCCGGCCGGCAGGAAGTCGTCGATAAACGGGTACGCCGCCTGCATACCGCCGGCGAGCGGCTGGTAGCCGGGCGCGCCCGCGAGCGGATTCAGCCAGATCAACCGATGGCAGCTCCGCTGGAGGCGCTCCATCTCCTGGGCGACCAGCCGCGGGTCACCGCGGTCCCAGCCGTCGCTGACCACCACGACCACCGCGCCCGAGCGCAGCACGCGGCGCGCCCAGCGCTGGTTGAACTGGCGCAGCGATTCGCCGATGCGCGTGCCGCCGGCCCAGTCGTTCACGGTTGCCGACACCTTGGCGAGCGCGCGGTCGCGGTCGCGGTCGCGCAACAGGCGCGTCACACGGGTGAGATGCGTGCCGAACACGAAGGCCTCGGCGTGGACGGCCGAGCCCGACAGCGCCTGCACGAAGCGCAGCAGCAGCCGCGACTGGCGCTCCATGGAGCCGCTGATGTCACACACGACCACCAGCGGCCGCGGCCGCTTGACGCGCCGCTTCCAGATCCACTCCACCAGGTCCCCGCCGGCGGCGAGATTGGCGCGGAACATGGCGCGCGGGGCAAGCGTCCGGCCGTGGTGGTGCAGCTCTGACCGGCGCGTGCGGCGCAGCTCCAGGTTCGGCCTGAGCAGGTCCACCAGGCGCTCCGCCTCCCGCAGCTCTGCCGAGGTCATCCGCTCGAAATCCTTGTGGCGGATCACCTCGCCGCGGCTGTAGGCGTCGGGCGCCACGACCACGCCGTCGATCGGCTTCTCCTCGGCCTCGCCGTCGGCGGGCGTCGGCGCGAGGGGTGAGGGGCGCGGCTTCGAGGCGCGACGCTCGTCGTCCTCGGCCTGGCTACCGTCCATGCCCAGCTGCATGTCCGGGGTGGCGGGAATCAGTGAGGTGAGCTCGCTGGCGATCAGGGGCGAGCGGCGCGACGACCAGAACCGGTCGAAGACCGGCCCGTAGACCTCCAGGTCGTCACGGCGGCGGATGAACACCGTGGCACCGGCGGCCTTGACCTCGTCGCGGTCGCCGATATGGACGAGCGTCAGGGCGCGGGCGAAGTCGATCGCGGCGCCGAGGTCGATCTGGAGGCCTGCTGCGCGCAGTTCGCGTCCGAACGCGACGGCCGTCGCCAGGAGCTGCCGCCCATCGACGTCGTCGACGGTGGCGCGGCGCGGCGCCCCGGCCCCGAACCCCTGCCGCGCCGCCGCCTGGGGCGTCGCCTGCTGCGTCGCATGTTGCGGGCGCTGCGAGCGCTGCGGGCCCTGGTCCGTCACGGCGCTATCCCCGTGCTCCGACCTCGGCCAGGTAACTCTGGGCGGTCTCGCCGCGGACG
>Ga0194132_10009056_pt1 | contig 13942 bp, 26 predicted proteins | sample TA2KigOf80mmetaG_FD_148612 | JGI IMG/M metagenome (GOLD analysis project Ga0194132, IMG submission 148612) | Freshwater microbial communities from Lake Tanganyika, Tanzania - TA2015054 Kigoma Offshore 80m | ecosystem: Environmental > Aquatic > Freshwater > Lake | place: Tanzania: Lake... | reverse complement strand
CGCACAGGCTGGTTTTGACGGCATGGGACAGGATGACTTTGCGCTTCCGTTTCTACGCCTTCTGACCAACACTTCGCCAGAAGTCGGTGAGGTTGATGGCGCGATGCCCGGCATGATCTACAACAGTGTTACAGGCCAGCTCTTCGACGGCAAGAAGGGCATTTTGGTCGTCCCGTCAGCCTACGTACGGCAGTACATTGAGTGGGCACCGCGTGGCAGCGGTTCGGGTGCGCCGATTGGGATCTATCCGAGCACAAGCGATATTCTTAGCCGCACACACCGTGAACCAGGTGATAACAAAGATTACCTGGACAACGGCAACTACATCGAAAACACCGCAAATCACTATGTGATGGTGGTCGATGAGCAGGGCATACCCAGTCCTGCGCTGATCGTCATGAAGTCCACCCAGCTCAAAAAGAGTCGCAAGTGGAACAGCATGATGATGTCCGTGAAGCTGCAAGGCAAGAACGGACTCTTCACTCCAGCTATCTACAGCCAGATCTATCGCCTTACGACCGTTGGTGAGTCCAACGACAAGGGCAAATGGTTCGGTTGGGAGATCGAGCGAGTGGGGTCAGTCGAAGATCCGAACGTCTATTCAGCAGCCAAAGCCTTCGCAGAGCAAATCAACTCCGGCAAGGTGCAGGTGAAGCATGAGGGTGATGCTACCGAAACAGGTGGCGCACAACCGTTCTGATCTTAGCGGGGGGCCTTGTGCCCCCCGCTTTTTCGACCGAGAAAGCGAGAATGATGGATATAACCAGGTTCAAGGCGATCTTCTCAGGGCTCGACATCGCCTATGGAACCTACAAAATAGAGAAGGCAAAGGACAGCGGCAAACAGGCTGGGAAGGCCGTCGTCGTTCGCAAGCCTCCTACAGACGACCTATGGCATAAACACCTTGAAGGGGTGGAGCCCAGCTTGGGCATCATTCCAATCCGCGCTGACAACACATGCATCTGGGGATGCATCGACATCGACCAATACCCGCTCGATCATGCGGGACTCGTAGCCAAGCTGAAAAAGCTCAAGCTGCCTTTGATTGTATGTCGTAGTAAGTCTGGCGGCGCGCATGTATTTTTATTCGTCAAGGAGCCCATTGCTGCGGCCGAGATGCAACGCTATCTTAAGGCTTCAGCAAGCCTGCTAGGTGAAGCAGGACGTGAGATCTTCCCAAAACAATCGGAGATCTTGGTCGACCGAGGAGACACCGGCAACTTCTTGAACCTGCCGTATTTTGGTGGGGACGAGACGCTGCGCTATGCGATCAAGGACGACGGCACAAGCGCCACAATCGAAGAGTTTTATCAGCTCTACGACGCGAATGTGCAAGACCTGCCATTGACGTTTCCTGAAGAGCCTAAAGAGCCTGAACACCCCGTTAAAGACGGACCACCATGCCTACAGACGCTATGCGCCCAAGGCTTCCCAGAAGGGACCAGGAACAACGGATTGTTCAACATCGGCATTTACCTCAAGCGACAGACCGTCGTGGGATGGGAAGACAAGCTGATGGAGTACAACCAGAAGTACTTCGGGCCGCCATTGGGGATCAACGAGCTGCAGGTCATCATTAAGCAGCTCGCCAAGAAAGAGTACAAGTACAAGTGCAAGGACGCGCCGATCAATTCATTTTGCAACTCCGGCCTGTGCCGCACGCGCAAGTTTGGAATTGGTGGCGATGGTCCAGACTCCCCGCAGCTTGGAGCACTGTCCAAGTATAACAGTGAGCCGCCGCTATGGTTCCTCGACGTTAATGCCAAACGCATTGAGCTAGACACTGATCACCTCTTCAATCAGGCCTTCTTCCAAAAAGCGTGCATGGAGAAGCTGAATCTCCTGCCACCTACGCTGCGCAAACAAGACTGGGAACAGCTCCTGAACACGCTACTGCGTGAGATGGTTGAGCTTGAGCAGATTCAAGAGGCGTCTGAGGACACCAGCATCACCGGTCGCTTCACTGACCTGGTGGAGGAGTTCTGCACACACTTGCAGCAGGCGATGGACCGCGACGAAATTCTTATGGGCCGACCATGGACGCATGAAGAGGAAAGCAAGGTCTATTTCCGGATCAAGGACCTCGAAGCACACCTTAAGCGCAACAACTTTGGTGGCCTGTCCGCACCAAAGATGGCACAGCGACTTCGAGACCTTGGCGGTGAACCTCACAGCCTGTTCTTAAAGGGCCGCACCACAAGGGTCTGGAGAGTGCCCTGCTTCGCTGGTCAGGATGCGCCGTTCGACACGCCTGAGATGCAGAAAAGGAGTCCATTTTGATGATTAAGTATGACGGTTACGCAGACGCGGTCATCGGACCAGCAATAGTGCGGGGCCAGGACGGAAGTCTGAATGACGTGCTGGTGTACGACGGCGAGAAGATTCGAGAAATTCTCATGAAGCGCGATGGGATGACCTTGGAGGAGGCCCGAGAGTACATCGAGTTTAATCTTGAGGGGGCCTATCTAGGTCCCTGCACCCCAGTCATTGTTTGGCCTAATGATCTTTGGGAAGGTATGTATGAGCGTTAAAAAAGTATTTGGCCCTCCTGGCTCTGGCAAGACCACGTTCCTCCTGAACATGGTGGAGACGGAGCTTGAGCAAGGGGTTTCTCCAGCAAGAATGGGCTACTTTGCTTTCACCAGAAAGGCCGCGACCGAGGCGAAGGATCGGGCGATCGCCAAGTTCCCACAACTCAACGAGGCCACGGACTTCCCGTGGTTTCGTACGCTGCATAGCCTGGCCTATCGTTGCCTTGGAGTGGCCACCAAGGACATGATGAAACCAGAAAACTTCCGAGAGTTCGCCCGAGAGGCAGGCCTGGACCTGTCAATCGAAAGCGGCGAGGAAGATTTCATGGTGAAGGCAGACCACCCAATCCTGAACGAAATCAACATCGCCAGGATTCGAGGCGAGGATCTACGTGCGCATTACAACCGTAGCAAGATGAACATCGAGTGGTTTCACTTCGAGTACGTCGAGCGCGCCTACCGTCAGTACAAGCAGGCTCGTGATTTACTAGACTTCACCGACCTGCTTGAGCGGATCACTGAAGAGCCGGATCGGTTGCCCTCGCTTGAGGTGCTGATCATCGACGAAGCGCAGGACCTGTCCCGGCTGCAGTGGAAGATGGTGGCCGAGCTGGCGCAGCGATCGCAGCGGGCTTTTTTAGCGGGTGATGACGACCAGGCGGTTTACAACTGGGCAGGCGCTGATGTGAACAATTTTCTGAACTTTCCCGGCGACGTCATCATCCTGGAGCAGTCCTACCGCGTCCCTGCAAAAGTCCACGCTCTAGCGAATAGCGTAGTGCACCGGATAAAAACACGGCAGGAAAAGACCTGGCATCCACGCGAGTTCGAGGGGGACGTAAAGTTCTACAACGACTTCGAGCACGTCGACATCAGTAGTGGGGAATGGCTCATCATGGCGGCGACCAACTACATGCTCAACGACATGCACTCTTGGATCAAGAGCCAGGGCCTTCTGTTTGAGCGTCACGGACATCGAAGTATTCCTGAGACTGTACTTACTGCGGTCCTGGGCTGGGAGGCCTTGCGCAAAGGTAAAGAGCTTCCTTTCTCCGTGGTGCAACAGATCTATAAGTACATTGGAACAGAATTTGTGGCACGTGGCCACAAGATGTTGAAAGGGGTCGAAGAAGAGGGGCCCTTCACGCTTGACATCCTTAAAGAACGCCATGGCCTGCTGACCGATTCGATCTGGCACGAGGTGCTGACAAAGATTGGCGAAGACAAGCGCGACTACATCATTGCGTTACTGCGACGCGGCACAAAACTGTCCGGAAGGGTCTTTATCAAGCTTTCCACTATCCATGGAGCTAAGGGAGGGGAGGCGGACAACGTCTTACTGCTCACGGACCTATCGACCAAGTTTGCTGCGGAATATGAACGCAATGCCGACGACATCCATCGGCTGCTCTACGTGGGGATCACTCGCGCTCGGCAGTCACTGCATGTCGTTTTACCCAAGAATGAATACAAGGGATTTCGACTGTGAAACGTAATCTACCTCTTTTCCCCGCCCAGACTGAGTGGGTACCGCCAAGCCACTTCCCAGATCTATCCGACGCAAAGGAGATCGCAGTTGACCTTGAAACCTGTGATCCTCATATGGAAAACATGGGCCCTGGTTGGCCTCGCAATGACGGCTATATCGTGGGATATGCTGTCGCCGTGGACGGTTGGAGCGGCTACTTCCCTGTCGCTCATGGTGGCGGTGGCAACCTTGATCGCGGCGTGGTTGAACGCTGGATTAGAAAAGTCCTTGCAACCCCGGCCGACAAAATCATGCATAACGCCGCCTATGACTCCGGGTGGCTTCTGGCCAGTGGATTCACCATCTCAGGTCGCATCATTGACACTATGCTTGCCGCCCCGCTCATCGACGAGAACCGCTTTTCGTACAGCCTCAATACGCTCGGCTTCGATTACCTTAAAGAGGTTAAGTCAGAGCAGGGCCTTAAAGAAGCAGCGGGCGACTTCGGCGTCCACCCTAAGAAGGAGCTTTGGAAGCTTCCTGCTATGTACGTTGGAACATACGCAGAACAAGATGCTGCGCTTACCCTCAAACTTTGGAAGCACTTCAAGATCGTCCTACGCAATGAGGAGGTCGAGTCGATTTTCACTCTTGAGACCGACCTACTTCCTATCCTCGTCGCTCTTACGAAGCGAGGCATAAGGTTCGATCGCGATAAAGCGCAGCGGGTGATCAACGACTACCGCTCACGTGAAGAGAAGCTGTTGGCAGATTTGAAGAAAACTTGCGGACGAACTGTGGATATCTGGGCAGCGGCCAGTATCGCGACCGCGTTCGACGCGCTGAAGGTCATTTACCCGAAGACCAACACCGGCCTGCCGAGCTTTACGAAGACGTTCCTTGACGGCTGCGATCACCCTGTGGCCAAGATGATCGTGGAAGCCCGTGAGCTGAACAAGACCCACGGCACATTCCTGCAGCCCTACCTAGACTTCTCCAAACACGACGGCCGCATCCATCCGCACGTCAACCAACTACGCTCAGACGAGGGCGGCACGGTCACCGGACGCCTGTCCATGGCCAACCCGAACCTACAGCAGGTGCCTGCGCGCCATGAGATCATCGGACCCTTGGTGCGCTCGCTGTTTCTGCCAGAAGAGGGTGATCTGTGGGCGGCCAACGACTTCAGCTCCCAAGAGCCCCGGCTGCTGGTGCACTACGCCACGCTGCTGGACCTGCCTGGCGCAGAAAAGATGGCCATGGCGTATAGGGAAGACCCCGACACGGACTTCCACCAGATGGTCGCTGACATGGCCGGAATCAAGCGCAAGGCGGCCAAAACGATCGGTCTGGGGCTCATGTATGGTATGGGCAAGCAAAAGCTCGCTAACAGCCTGGATTTGCCCCTGGACGAGGCCAGCGAGCTGATCGCAACCTTCCACTCCAAGGTGTCCTTCCTGCGCGGCACAGTGGACGCTGTGATGCGCCGCATCGACCACCCCGCATCGGGCGGATCGATTCGTACCCTCTTAGGGCGTAAGTGTCGCTTCCCGCTGTGGGAGCCTACTGAATGGGGCGTTAACAAGGCCCTGCCTCGCGAAGAAGCGATCCTGAAATACGGACCACGGATCAAGCGTGCGATGACTTACAAAGGCCTGAACCGACTGATCCAGGGATCGGCTGCCGATCAGACCAAGGCAGGGATGATCGCGCTGCACAAAGCAGGGTTTCGCCTACTGCTACAAGTACACGATGAGGTGGCACTGAGTGTGCGCAATAAGGATGAGGCCCGTGAAGCTGCAGACACCATGGCAAAGGCAGTTCGTTTGGAAGTACCTAGCCGTGTGGACGTTGAGATCGGACCAAGTTGGGGCGAAGCGCAATAGGTTTACAAAGCGCCGACTTTAGGTTTAAAGTGGTGATGAAGTAACTTTGCAGAGGCCAATTTGCCCGGAGACCCCTCCGGGCTTTTTTTCGTCTGGGGGTTGTGCAGTAGGTATTTTTCAGATACAGTTGAGATGTCTTTTAGAAAGGAGAACGAGATGCCCGCTATCTATGGCAAACGACGAAAGCCGACGCCGCCGGGGAAGAAGACCCCGAAGTCCCCTTCTCGCCGCCTGACCCCCTGGACCACGCTGACGATTCGCTCTGAGCATTACGCCATGTTGCGTGAGTTAGCAAACCTGTATGAGACCACGATCGGACAAGCCGCAATGGATCTGATTGAACGTGAGTTCAAGAAGAAGCTCTGGGAACAGCAGCAAGCAGCGAGGCCACGTCATGCCCCACGTGCATAAAACCAATATTACGCTCGACGTTGACGTCGAATACCGCATCCTGCCTCCTGAAGGGGACTTGCCGCAGCAGATCGATATCACCGCTGTGTTCGCCCCACTGAGCGACGGCAGCGTTGGATCCCGCAGACCAAACATCCTCCATTCTCTAACGGAGTCTGACATCATCAACCTGGAGGACGAAATCCTTGAGGAGATGCAATGAAAGATCTGAGCAAGGCCGGGTTGGAGGCCAACCTGGAGCACTGGCAATGCCTGGCTGCGCGCTACATGCGCCAGCGGGACGCTGCAATGGAGGAGGTCCGTGCGTTGCAGGCCCTACTGTTAGAAAAAACGGGACGGGCTTATGATGGTCAGGACTACCTGCGCGTGATCAAGGAAACAAAGGTGAAACCAACCTGGCGTCATCGGTTGAACAATTTTATGGGAGCGATCCGTGACCTACGTTGAGCGCATGCGCACGTTGGCACTTATCGCCCAGGAACCCGAGGTGCGTGAGCTAATGTTGCATGCTGCTGATCGGATTGAACAGCTCACCCAGTGGAAGCTGCTATGGGCAAAGACCCATGAAGAGCTGGAACAGGTTCGTAAGGAGTTATCGGTTTACAAGGCCCAGAAAGGAGAATGAAGTTGGAAGAAAAGCAAGTTGAGCAGGGGCCTCCCCCGCTTTTTCCAAACGTCGACTGGGACAAGCTCAAAACACGATTAAAGACCGTGTGGGCGCGCGCGTTCTGGCCACTACTGTTCCTACTCATCGGGCTCAGTCTCGGTGAAAACCTAACGGAGAAGAGAATCGTCGACGACTGTCGATTCTCTTCCAACTTTCGTGTCGGTCATCAGGCCTTCGCCTGTCAACGACGGCCATGAAAGACCGACTGAAGCTGATCCTGTCTGGCGCGGTACTGTGCACATGCTTGACTACGCTTGCGTATCAAGTTGGGTACTCAAGTGGCCAGGAGGACGGCACGCAGCAGGCCTTGAAGACAAATCCTCCATCAGAAGAATTAGAGATAGCCTGCCTGGGCCTGTGGGTAGGTGAGCAAAATAAGAAGTGGTCGGCTGATGTAAGGTGATCCTGTTGTACGATAAAGATAAGTCCATCTAAAACCCATTTATTCCTGTTGACAAAGGAGACAGAAATGACTGAGCCCACCCCAAAGCCTATCTACCTGGGCGAAGCAATTAACACGCGGGTGTTGTGCCCGCACTGTGGCCTTATCCATGACATCGAACCACCGATCGTGCCTCCCGAACCCGTTAGCGCGGACCCCGCCGCAAACACACGGCAGTGGGCCACGTGCCCAACGATGCACGAGGATTACCTGGTGGGGATTGGGGGCTACTTGTTCCTGCCGCAACAGCCTGCCTTCATTCCGGTATGACCATGGAAGGCAAAAAATACGACCAGGGCAAGATGCGCTATGACCTCCTGCCCTTTCGCGGCCTGGATGATGTTGTGCGCGTCCTGACGTACGGAGCTGACAAATACGGCCCAGACAACTGGCGACAGGTGAAACGTGCCGAGGAGCGATACCCGGCCGCTGCACTGCGCCATCTCAGCGCCTACCTACAGGGCGAACCAGACGATCGAGAAAGTGGACTGCCGCACCTTGCACACGCCGTGTGTTCACTGTTGTTTATTCTTACGATGGACCAGGAGTGCTCTGATGAACTCATCGCAGAAAGAAAAGCTCGTGAAGCTGATAAAGCATGTAATGGATCGTGACAAGGTCCCGATGATGCAGATTGTGCTGATGAAGATCGACGGGGTGGAGTATGAGCTGTTCGGTCCCGTCATCTCTGACGCGAAGCGTGACCTGGGGGACTTACAGGAGATCACCTTTTCTGAAGCGGTGCCCCTGCCCGTGGTCATCAATTACCTGACCTCGATGCTGGTGGGTAGTGACCCGAAAATTAGGAAGAAAATGCAGTAGAATTTGTGGTAGATTTACGATACACTGTATCGCAAGAAAGGAGAAAGCAATGGTTAAATACGGGATTTTAGATGAATTGGGGCATGTGATTCGCTGGGTGTGGGACAAGCCTGGCGACGAATATCAGTACATCACGGTGAAGATCAAGCGTTCACGACTTGCCAAGCCTGGTATTGACTGGAGTAAGATCGAACCTGCACCATTTTAGAAAGGAGAAAGCAATGGACATCAATTTAGACGTGCGCGACGTAGTGCGCATTGAGATGGGTGAGACACACGAGAGCAGTAGCGGCGACTACTTCTGGCGTGAAATTACCATCAAGACAGACAAGGGCGAGGTCTGCATTAGCGTATACAGCAAGGACACGCTTGATGAGAACGCACTGAAGGTGATGGCATGAACACGAATCCCACACAAAGCTACATCGCCAAAATCGAAGCTCGCGTGTGCGGCATCCCCTGCATCATCGGCGTCATCAATTACGAAGCATATCTCCCGGCCTACGTGTCAGGGCCCCCGGACCGCTGCTACCCCGCCGAGGGCGGCTGCGGGTCCTGGGACATTCTTGATATGCGTGGCAGGCCCGCACCGTGGCTGGAGAATAAGATGAAGCTGACCGATCACAACAAGGTCGACGAGATCATCTTCAACTACATGGAGGAGGTTAAATGAGCAACGACGCCTACGAAAAGCGCATGCCCGAGATGGACAACGAGCCCGACGATCGCATTGCCGCGATGTTTGCGACATTCCACGCCGAGAATCCATGGGTGTACCGACGGCTGCGGGAGCTGGCGCTGGCCGTGCGCCGAGCCGGTGTGCACCACTACGGCATCGGTGGCCTTTACGAGACGCTGCGCTACGAAGTCTTCCTGGATGCACGCGACGCGGACGGGTTTAAGCTGAACAACAACTACCGCGCCTTGTATGCCCGTGAGTTGGCCAAGAACGAGCCTGAGCTTGAGAACTTCTTTAAGTTCAGGCAGCGCAAATCACGGAACACGCAACACCTGGCACCTGCAGTCGATGCATGGGACAGGCCTCTCGAATCACGGCACATGGTGAATGACGTATGACCCAAAAAAATCGTCTGCAATGCTGGGCCCTGCGCGCGAAAAACGGACGCCTGGTCGGGCGCGTCGACATGCACTGGTTTGAGTCCTACAAGGTCCTGACCTTTCGCACCCGAAAGGCGGCACTGCAATACGCAGCAGGTGGCGCGTTGCCCACACAATCCGAGCCCGTAAAGATACTTATCCAAACTTCCGAGAGAGGTTGCTGATGCGCAAGCGCAGCAAGTATCGCCCAAAACCTGTTCTGCAAAATCCCCTGGGCTACGTGCTGGAGAGCCTCATGCCCGTGGCCAAGCACGACGACTACTTGATCAACCTGAAGATCAGAAACCACATGGCTATGAACCGCCTGACCAAAGGCCAAGCGGACAAAGAGGACATGGACAAGCTGATCGCTATGAACAATATCGTCCACGCCCTCTTGCGCATGGGTTTCGGGACGCAATTCAAACAGTACATGGACGCAGGGCGCGAGGCGCTCTACGAAGTGTGTAGTCGCGGGGCCGCGACGAAACGATTCTTGTGCCGAGGCCCAGAGATCACGGCACTCAACGAACTGCTGGAGCTGCACGACGCGCAGATGGACGTCATCACCGTGCAAGACATGAAACGCGCCGTCGCGCTTGTGGAGCTTGAGCAGAGAACCGGGAAGATGATTCCCATTAAACCAAAGGAGCCAAAAAATGGCACGAGCAAAGAAAGCAGTTGAAGCCCCCAAGCGCCGAGGTCGGCCGCCAGGGAAGAAAGCACTACGGACCAGGGTTCAGAAAACCGCAGTCCCAATGCCCCCGGCACCCGAGCCAGGTCCTGGGTACAAGTATCGGTGGGTCCGCAAAGAAAACGCCGAGCAGGCAGGCCTGCTGTTTGCACATGAGCCAGTGCCCATGGAGCAGCAGGCGATCGAGCTGGCGCTGGTAAGATTGCGACGCATCGCTGCAATGCTGCGCTTATCCAGCACCGGCATGGATGTCGATCAGTCGGACGCCACCATCATGGCCACGGAGCTAATCGACGGGGCCCAGGCGGCCATCGCTGAAGCATTGGTAATGCTGCGGGAGCAGCGGTAAAAGAAAAGGGCCACGTGGCCCTTTTTTACGTCACCGTGCTGTAAATCATTTCTTTTCCTGCCATCACCAAACCTTTGTTGTTTTAAGGATTCCGTAAACCAAGGCTGAAATCAAAATAATTATCAACCACGTATTCCTAGAAGCCTTGCGCTCTGAGTCATATTCCTTTTGTAACTCTTTGCGTTCCCGCCGCAGTCTTACCTCTAAATCGTTGACTTCTTGTATTGCCTTACGCCCAAACTCTTTCTCTATTTGTTTAAACGCCTGATCTTTCTGAGCTTTGATACCGGCCAGAATCCTGTACTCGTTGATGGCGTCGATATACATCATGTCCCCGCGCCGCTGGACTTCTTGCTGTTTCTTGCGCCAGGCCACTTTCGCCCGAGCCTCTTCATCCAGGAACGCGTTGACCTCTTTGGCGGTCTCATGAATCTCCCGCCCGGCCTTGATGGCCTCCCGGATGCCCCCGAGTGCAGTCTGTACTACTTTGGATGGGTCGGCAGGTTCGGGGAGCATAGTAGGACTTTACAGGAATCTTGCCAAAAATTAAGGGGGACCCTGGTGGGGTCCCCCTGCGGAATTGGCCTTACTTGGCCAGGTAGTCTAGATTGAACCAGTGACCATGGTCCGAGGCCCAGACAAAGCTGCCTGCGGAATCTAGGACAAAGGCATAACGCCACTTTTTCTCGTCAAACCAGACAGGGCTGTAATGCTTACCTGTGTCTACCCCAAGTTTTCGCAGCATCTGACTGGCTGCAGCGGCCCGGCCATGCCCGAGCTGGGGTTCGTCACGCGAAGGTAGTTCGAGTTCGATCCAGACGCGATTGGTCTTTTTCATTGCTTTCTCCTGTATGTTAAAGAACAAAGTACCCCGATCAAAATGACCGAAGTACCTATATTATACCACACTCCAAATCTGGCCAAAAATTCGTGGTCCGCGAAACGAGGTGAATTACGGCCGGAACGGGGTACTTTTAGGGGGTTTCGTGGACGTAATAAAAGTACCTAAGAAAACGGGTTCATTACGTCGGCGGGGTGGTTATATAGAGGTATTTCCTGTAAAAAAAGTGATTTCAGTTTTTTTGTGTGAAAAGTACCGTAATAAGCGTAATGCCGTAAGAACGTAGACAGGACAAGGGTTCACGGATCACGGTACTTGTTGTATAAGCGTGAGGTGTAAGGAATTTACGGGGTGCGCGCGCGGCTCAAATTTTTTTTTTAAATTTTTTTTTTCGCAGGAAGTACCCTTATATAGAAACGCGAAATTGATGATGGCCAGGTGTTTACATGGGTACTTTATTGAGGTACACTGATCTGGGTACTTTGGAGGGCAAGATGCCGTTGAGAGACGAAGAGGTGAAGACGGCCGGGATCGAGCCCCGGGAGCATGCGGTGCGGCGCAACGCTCTGAGCGGTCGAGCGAAGTACCCGTTTAAGTACATGGTGCTGGGTGACTACTTTGTCCTGGTCACGCATCGGGATGCTATGGCCGCCAGGGACGCCCTGAAGTCGTTCTATCGCCGAGACCAGGCAAAGAAGTTTAGCGTGCGCCAGCGGACCGAGGGCGAATGGATCTGCCGGAGAGTTGCATGAGCAAGAAAGACGTTTTCAATACGCCCCCGATCCTGGGCAATAAGCTGCAGCAGCGCCTGACGACGAAGGTCGCGCCGTTGAAGCGGCAGCGGACACTGACCGGGCGCGAATGGAAGTTTGTGCAGGAGCTGGTATCAGGTGATGGCGAGATCACGATGAAGGAGGCCGCGATCCGCGCTGGGTATCCAGAGAAGTCTGCGAAAACGAAGGCTTGGAAGCTGACGAATGCGGAAATATCGCCGCACGTGGTCGCTGCGATTCAGTCTTATCGCGCCGAGCTGAATGCGAAGTACGGGACGACGTTCGAGCGGCATATGAAAGACCTGCAAAAAATTCGCGACGCTGCGCTGCAGGCCGGGGCATATGGTGCGGCCGTGCAGGCTGAGTACCGGCGAGGCCAGGCACTGGGCACGATCTACGTCGAGCGAAAAGAGGTTCGATTCGGTACGATCGATTCGATGTCGAAAGAAGAGGTTATGCGCAAGCTGGAGGAAATCAAAAAGCTGTACGGCGGGCCGCCACCGACGGCGATTATTGACCTGGACCCGGCGGACGCCGTGCGCACGATCGAGCACGATCCAGAATTCAACGCAGAAGAGGCATTAAAAAATGGCAGTGAAACCAGAGGCGGGACTGTATCGGCGGATTCGGGAGAACCTGGCGGACTGCCACATCACGCGGATCGAGTCGAGGGTGAATCTGGGAATACCTGACTGTCTGGTGGCATTTAAGGGGTCCGGGCATTTCGCCACGATCGAGCTGAAGGTGGTGAAACGCGGGCGAAAAATAAATCTGAGCCCGCACCAAGTCGCATTTCATGCGAAGCATGCGGACCTGGGTGCGCCGACGTTCGTCTTAGTGCAGTATCATCCGCCCGGGACCACGTCGGCATTGAAGGCCGAGCTGCTGCTATACCGTGGCGCGCAAGTGATGGACCTGCACCACCTGGGGATTGACACGCCCCCGGTGGACCGCTGGCCGCTTGCTCGCGTACGGTGGCATATGCTGCGCCACCGCCTGGTCGAGTGAAAAATCAGAAAGTGAGAAATTAAGGGAACCAATGCATTACAGGCAAAACCGGCGCACGATGCGCCAGAAAATCCAGCGGGGGGTTGTGTACGTGCCCCCGAAACCAAAGCGCGCCCCGTCCACGGCCGGGGACCTGCTGCGCCTGCTACGCATGGCCCTGATCGGCCGATTTTTTGGCGGGTGATTCGCGGGGGCTTGCGCGCCCGAGATTTTTTGCGATACACTACGCGGACCGGTCGGGATTTCCCCGTCGGCCATACAGTGAGAAAGCGAGAAAGATTATGCTGAAAACCGTCACCACGTCGAGCAATAGCAAAACCGGCCCCATCGCCGTCACGTACCGCGCGGGCGTACATGAGACGTTCGGGACCTGCCCGAAAACTTGCGCCCTGCATCCGAAAAGTGAGACCGGCACGCACCAGGTGGACGTCGCTTATTTGGACGCCCTGCGCGAGGCCGTGCCCCGTAATGGCCAGGCCTGGACTTATTCGCATTTCCCGGCCGAGGCCCTGCCGATCCCGAAAAAACGCGAGACCGTGATCAATGCGAGCTGCGACGATGTCCGCGAGGCCGTGCGCACCGTCGAGCTGGGCCGCCCGGCCGTATACGCTGCACCGGCCGACACCGCCGACACCTGGCCGAAAAAAATCCAGGGCGTCCGGTTCGTTCGCTGCCCGGCCGAAACCGTCGAGCACGTCACCTGCGCGAGCTGCGGCGGTGGCCGCCCATTGTGCGCACGTGGCGAGCGGGATTATGTGATCGTTTTCGTCGCGCACGGGGCCAGCGCGAAACGCGTCGGCACCGGGTCCGGCGGATGCTATGCGGCCGGGGGTAAAACAGCGATTCAGTGGCACAGGACGAAAAAAACCGGTGCGCCGAATGACGCCGAAACCCTGCGCGCATTCGCTCGTTCGCTGCCCCCTGGGTCCCTGCTGCGCCACCACGTGGCGGG
>Ga0194132_10009055_pt1 | contig 13943 bp, 9 predicted proteins | sample TA2KigOf80mmetaG_FD_148612 | JGI IMG/M metagenome (GOLD analysis project Ga0194132, IMG submission 148612) | Freshwater microbial communities from Lake Tanganyika, Tanzania - TA2015054 Kigoma Offshore 80m | ecosystem: Environmental > Aquatic > Freshwater > Lake | place: Tanzania: Lake Tanganyika... | reverse complement strand
ACGGTTGGCGAGGAATATCGCGAGATGCGGCTGGCCGAGGTGCAGTGCAGCCCAGGTAAATTCCCGTGCCGCTTCCGGGCCGAGATTGTCCACGCCGAACAACAGCTCGCGGCGCGCATTGATCTGCTGATTCAGTTTGTGGAATTCGAGCGCGCGAGCACCGTTCGGATACTGATACAGGCGATCGAGCACGTCTTTGCCGATATGTTCTGGCGGACTGCCGAGAACGGGATCCGCTCCAACCTTTGCGGCGGCGAGGAAGCCGTAGTAGTGCCGCTCGCCAGCGATACCCGAGTAGATCGCTGCGGTTTGTTCGGAAGTGCCGTGGATTTTTTCGTTCGCCCGGCCAAGCCAGTACTGCCACTCAATGCTGTTGCGCTCGGAATCCGGCATGAGGTTGATAAACCTCTCAACGGCGGCCCAGTCTTCCTGGTTGCGTGCCGCTGTGGCCAGCGTTGCGAGCAGAAGCGGATCGTTGCTCGTAAAGTCCTTGTCCGGAAATTTTCCGGTTGCTGCGGCCGCCTGCCAGATGGCGCGTTCGATACGATTGCGCTCCTCATCCGTCCAGGCTTTCCGATTGCGGTACTCCGGCCAGGCGCGTAGCGCATCCGCTGGATTGTTGCGCGCGAGGCGTTCGAATCCGTGCAGCACCACGCGGCGAATCAGCGGTGAATCACCCTTGTAGCGGCCAGGTATCAGAATCCGGCGGGGATCCTGGTGGGTTTGCCAGTATGCGTCTGCCCAGGTACGTCGTTCGCCGGTGAGGCGGGTGATGAGTGTACGGCCGAGCTGCGTCGAGCCTGCCGCAAACGCCAGCTCCATTCGTTCCCAATAGAGTTCAGGTGTGATGCCCCCCGCCTGGCGCAGTGTCGTGAACAGGGGATCACATGCGGTTGGTTGGCTCTTGCCGTTGAGCCAGAGCGCGCGTGCTGCAGCGAGGCCATCCTCTCGTTGTCCTTGGCCGGGTTGCGCAAGGTTGACCTGTGCGCGTGCCCGGTAGCACTGCAGCTCGACGGGCATCACTCGATCGTCGTTCGGATAACCGCGCAGCAGTGCAGACCACTGATTGCGTGCGGCAAGGTTCCTGAGCCATTCCTTGCGGATTTCTTCAGCCAGCGGCAGATCGGGGTGGGCTCCCTCGAATGTGTCGACCTCAGTGGCGGTGAGGTTTGGCAGGCGACGCTTGTGGGCGTGATAGTCAAGCCATGGCGTCAGCGGGTAGTGCTCGAGACTTTTTTTCGCGCGTTCGAACTCGGTCATCCGGCCGGCGTTCAAGAGCTCAAGTGCTGCCTGCCATTCGCGACGTTCGCGGCTGTAGTCCGGTGCCGTGTAGGTAACTGGCGCCGTTTCAGCAGCGAGTGGGGTTGGTGCCGCCTGAATCTGTGCGGCAAGACCGGCAGTGCTGCCGACCAGCACGCCGACGGTGACGATGATGCGAATCGTGATCCTGCAAACATGTCGAAAGAAGGCGGGGCGGGCATGAAGCCTGATTTTGCCCAGCAACTGGAGCCGGGCACGTCCATTCAGAAACACTGTCTCTCCGATCTTGCAGTTTGAACGTTGGCACGGTCGTCGAACCGCGCCTGGTGCTGCCTTCGTTCAGTGTGCCTTTGGTGTGTCTTGTCCGACACGCACGGCGAGCACGTCACAGGGCGCACCATGCAGTACGCCATTCGCGGTCGATCCCAGGAGCAGCGCGAGACCATGGCGACCATGACTGCCGACAACGATCAGATCAGCCTTGTTGGCCTCCGCCGCACGCTGGATCTCATTTTCCGGCCGCCCAAAGATCAGATGGCGCCGCGCTTCCGGAATACCGATCGCGTCAGCGAACTCGGCCAGGTGTGACCGCGCTTGCTCGTGAATCTGGTTCTGGACGGCGGAAAGATCCATCGGCACGTCACCGCCGTAGGCGAGACTCAGTGGCTCGATGACATGCACGACGTGCAACGCGGCGCCGGACGCCGCCGCCAGTGCCAGGGCACGATCGGCTACAGGTTGCGACTCTTCCGTCAGGTCGACTGCGAGCATGATACGGCGGTATGCGTTCATGTTGCCCCCTGTTCCGGTTTGCGGCCAACATAACACAGGCAGTGTTCGATCCAGAACACTCGATCCAGAACACTGATCCTTCGGAAAAAACAGAGGGTCGCATGGGCTCTGCAGGTGGCGTGGAATGACCTGGCTAATTGTGATCGTTGCCCTTCTCATCATCATCGGTCCGGTGATGTATCTGCTGCCGAACCGGCGCGAGAAGGACCAGCGCAGTTTTCGGGACGCGGCACGTACAGCTGGCCTCACTGTAGAGCTCGCGCAGCTGTACAAGATCGAGAGTGAACCTCATGAGCGTGTCTCCGCCGGTGGCGCAATCAGAGTTCCGAAACTGCCCTGTGCCCGTTACGGAATGGCCCAGTCGCAGCCCTTGAGCCGGTTTCCCGAGGTCCATCTGGTGCGCGGCCGCACACTCCCATGGCAGGCGAATCCTGAGTACCCGGGCAGCGGCAATGTGTCGCTGGAAGGAGTGATCACGCCATTTCTCGATCGCCTCCCCGCAACTTCCAGGGGCCTCTCCGTGACCGGTTCGATGCTGTGGCTTTATTGGACGGAAATGCCCGGCGAGGCCCGAAATGTCCCGGTTTCAGCGGCTGACGCCCGTGTTGAGGTCGAGACGATCCGCGATCTTTTAAGTGAGCTCCGCCTGGCGGTCGCCGAGTGGCATGGGCGCAGCGTTTCTTGACACCCCTTTCTGTCGCCCTTTATAACGGCGCGGCTTTTGCGGCAGGGCAGACCCGGATAGGGTGACTTCCACCACCGGCTGATGGACGTCCTTCCCCGTTGTTACTGCTGCAGTTGAGGCGCATGCCCGCCCGCGTCAGGCGCGCAAGAAACGGCGACTGGGGTGATTTGAATCACTCGCCTGGATTTGACTAGACATCGTCCAGAAAAACGGATCCGAGTATCCGATTCCAGTTCCCGCAGGTCCGCCCATCGATTTCGACGCCTTTACAGGATGTCTTGGCACAGGAGGTCTTGGCTGCCGAAATGGCACGTTCTCTGGTCATCGTAGAGTCCCCGGCGAAAGCCAAAACAATCAACAAATACCTCGGCAAAGACTTCGTTGTCCGGTCAAGTGTCGGCCATATCCGCGATTTACCCACCGGTGGTTCAACCACCGATGCCAAGGATCGTGCCAAGGAAGCCGCCCGAACCAAGGCCGTTCCACTGGCACAACGTGCGGAGTACAAGGCGCGGCGCGCTCGCGAGCAGCTCATTAAGCGGATGGGTGTCGACCCGGAAAATGGCTGGGCCGCGAACTATCAGGTGTTGCCTGGCAAAGAAAAGGTCGTGTCGGAGCTCAGCCGGTTGGCAAGCAGCGCCGACATGGTTTACCTCGCCACGGACATGGACCGCGAAGGCGAGGCGATTGCCTGGCATCTACGCGAAACCATCGGTGGTGATGCGTCGCGGTTTCGACGAGTGGTGTTCAACGAGATTACCCGCAAGGCGATCCAGGAGGCGTTTGCCGAGCCGGGAGAGCTAAACATGAACCGTGTGAATGCCCAGCAGGCACGGCGGTTTCTGGATCGGGTGGTTGGTTTTGAACTTTCGCCCTTGCTCTGGGCCAAGGTGGCCCGTGGTCTCTCCGCTGGCCGGGTGCAATCTGTCGCAGTACGTCTCGTCGTCGAACGGGAGCGGGAAATCCGCGCGTTCATACCGGAGGAATATTGGGAAGCATTCGTTGATCTGGCCCGACCAGGAACAGATGAGGTCTGCCGCTTCCAACTGGCGCGGCTTGATGGTGAGAACTTCCGACCCGATAACCGCGAAGCCGCCAATGTGGCCCTCGCAAAGTTGCAGCTCGGCGGTTTCAAGGTTTCTGAGCGCGAGGACAAGCCCACTCGCACACGGCCTAACGCACCGTTCATCACGTCGACGCTGCAACAGGCCGCGAGCACGCGACTTGGTTTCTCAGTGAAGAAAACCATGACGATGGCGCAGCGTCTCTATGAAGCCGGCCACATCACCTACATGCGCACCGATTCCACCAACCTGTCCGCTGAAGCCGTGGGTGCAGCGCGCGACTTCATCCAGAAGACACACGGTGATGCGTACCTGCCGGACAAGCCGCGCGTGTACGCCAGCAAGAAAGACGCGCAGGAAGCGCACGAAGCCATTCGCCCCTCCAATGTTGGTAGGTCGGCTGCTCACCTCTATGACATGGAAGCGGATGCGCAGCGTCTGTATGACCTGATCTGGCGGCAGTTCGTCGCCTGCCAGATGCCTGATGCGGAATACCTCTCCACAACGGTGACAGCACTCGCCAACCGCTGCGAGGTAAGACTGCGTGGCAGGATTCTCACGTTCGACGGCTATACCCGCGTATTGCCGCCGCAATCGCGCCGTGATGAAGAACTGGAGATCCCGAATTTTGCTGCGGGTGAAGCGCTCGATCTGCGAGGTGCGGAAACGATCCAGCACTTCACCAAGCCGCCGCCAAGATTCGGCGAGGCGAGCCTGGTGCGTGAACTCGAGAAGCGCGGTATTGGCCGACCTTCGACCTATGCAGCGATCATCAGCACGATTCAGGAACGCGGTTATGTGACTCTGCAGAACCGCCGGTTCTATGCGGAAAAAATCGGCGAGCTGGTCACGGACCGGCTGGTTGAGAAGTTTCAGAACCTCATGGACTATGGCTTTACCGCTGACATGGAAGCGGAGCTCGATCGGATTGCCGAGGGTGATCTGCCGTGGCGTGAAGTGCTCGACCAGTTCTACGGCGATTTTGAAAACAAACTGGATCACGCGCGCCTGGAGCAGGGCGGCATGCGTGCCAACGACCCGACCGATACGGACATCGCCTGTCCCGCCTGCGGGCGACACATGCAGATCCGTACCGGCTCGACGGGGGTGTTTCTTGGCTGTTCCGGTTATGCCTTGCCCCCCAAGGAGCGCTGCACCCACACCATCAATCTGATCCCGGGTGAAGAAGCCATCGATGTCGACGCCGATGAAGAAGGCGAGAGCCGCCTTCTGCGCTCGCGGCAGCGTTGCCCGGTGTGTTCAACCACGATGACGCCTTACCTCATCGATGAAGACCGCAAGCTGCATGTCTGTGACAATAATCCGGATTGCGGCGGATTCCGCATTGAAGCCGGCACCTACCGCATCAAGGGTTACGATGGGCCGTTGATCGCCTGTGAGAAGTGTGGTTCGGACATGCAACTGAAGTCCGGCCGGTTCGGCAAGTACTTTGGTTGCACGAACACCGAGTGCGGTAATACCCGGAAGCTCTTGCGTAACGGCGAGGCGGCGCCACCCAAGGCAGATCCGATACCCATGCCAGAGCTGCGCTGCGAAAAGGTGGATGACTTCTATCTGCTGCGGGATGGTGCGAGTGGGCTGTTCCTCGCCGCGAGCCAGTTTCCGAAACACCGCGAGACCCGGGCACCGTTGATTCGTGAGCTCAAGAGCCACACCAATGAGCTGGATCCGAAGTTTGGCTACCTGCTTTCCGCACCAGAAGCGGATCCCGAAGGGCGACCGGCAGTGCTCCGGTTTTCGCGCAAGACGCGGGAGCAGTACGTGCAGTCGGAAGTCGAGGGCAAACCGGCGGGCTGGCGAGCGTTTTTTGCAGACGGTCGCTGGGTCGAGGTGAATGGTGGCGCTGACACATCAGGTGATGGCGAAGGCCGGACCTCCCGGGGAAAGGCCAGTGCCGCCAAGACCCTGAAAGCGCCACCGAAGAAAAAAGCCAAGGTCGCGGCCAAGCCGAAGGCAAAGAGCAAGGTGACGACGACGTAGTCGCTGCTCTTGTTGGCAGATGCGTATTCGGTGGCAGTTCGAGCCGTGTCAATGGGCGACCGTTTTTCTGCCGCAGGAACAGAAGCCGCCCGTCATTACATCTGCCGAATGACACCAACACTCAGCCCTTCGATCACGAACGGCGTAGTTGAGAGGTCCACCGCGATCGGATCGTAGGCCGGGTTTTCAGCGATCAGTAGCACCCTGTTGCGATTGCGGGTGCGTTGCAGGCGTTTCACGGTCACCTCATCTTCGATTCGTGCCACCACGATTTGGCCGTTGGCCGCGTCCCGCGTTCGATGAACGGCGATCAGATCACCATCGAGGATGCCCGCATTGATCATGCTGTCGCCTTTGACCCGGAGCAGAAAATCCGCGTGTGGACGAAAGAAACCCGGCGGCAGTTCGACCCGGTCTTCGATATGCTCGGTGGCGAGGAGCGGGTGACCTGCAGCAACACGTCCCACGATGGGGATGCCGGTTTCACCCTCCGGCAAGCGGATGCCACGGCTGGTGCCCGGAATGACTTCGATGGCGCCTTTGCGTGCCAGCGCCTTGAGATGTTCTTCCGCAGCATTCGGTGATTTGAAACCGAGCTGTTCTGCGATATCGGCACGTGTCGGCGGATAACCCGTATCGGCAATGTGGGTACGGATGAGCTGGAGAATCTGTGCCTGGCGCGGAGTCAAAGGCTGCATGGATGATCCTGTGGTTTTATCCAGTCAGCTGGGATTATATACAGTGAATTTCACAAAGCTACCCTTCCTTCGGGTGCCAAACCTGTTCGTGCTGCTGTTGTCAGTCTTTACAACTGCACAGACGAGTGCGTTCAGTGCGGACCCGGAGCTTGGCGTCGAAGCACGAGTGTTTGCGCATGATGGCTTTGCCCATCAAGGCAACTTCGTACAAAGCGCTGTATTCCGAGGCGAATTCGTCTTCGAAACCAGTGAGTCATCCCAGCTGGTGGTCACGCCATTCGCTCGCGTCGACAGCGAAGATGACCAGCGCACCCATGCCGATGTGCGTGAGCTCTTCTGGTCAATGGTGGGGGACAACTGGGAGTTTTCGCTCGGCGCCAAACAGGTCTTCTGGGGCGTCACCGAGTTCAATCATCTGGTCGACATCATCAATCAGACCGATCTGGTGGAGAACATCGATAGTGAAGAAAAACTCGGTCAACCCATGGCACACCTTGCCTTCCACGGTGACTGGGGCGTGCTGGATCTCTTCTTGGTGTCAGGTTTCCGGGAACGCACCTTTCCAGGCGAGGATAGGCGCCTGCGGCTGCCGTTCGAAATTGATGATGATGACACCCGATTCGAAAGTAACGACAAGCGCTCCCACGTGGATGTGGCGCTGCGTTGGTCGCATCAGATCGGCGGGCTCGACATTGGCCTCTATCACTTCAATGGTACGGCGCGGGCACCCTTGTTTGCACTCGAAGAACGGCCGGAAACGTTGCCGGTACTGATACCGGAGTATGCGCTCATCGATCAGACGGGCTTAGATGCGCAGTACCTCACCAGCAACTGGGCGTTCAAGCTGGAAAGCACCCGCCGCAGCGGCGGCGGCGAGACGTTTCATGCGGTGACTGGCGGCGTGGAATACACCGTCGTCGGTCTCTTTGGTTCAACTGTGGATCTTGGCCTGGTTGCGGAGTATTTCCACGATGAACGGGGTGAAGCGGCCTACGACACGCTGCTCGAGGATGACTACGCTGTGGGTCTGCGATTCGGATTCAACGATGCTGACGATTCGCAGGCGTTGCTCGGTGTCATCCGTGATGTGGATTCCGGTGAAACGGCGATCAGCCTCGAGGCGAGCCGGCGTCTGGGCGAACACCTGAGTGTCAGTCTTGAAGCCCGGGTGTTCAGCGGCTCTGAAAGTCTGGATGGAGATGACCCGTCCACCTGGATACCTGATCGCGACAGCAAAGCGGCTTACCTGGACAGGGAAGATCACGTCCAGCTGGAACTGAAGTGGCACTTCTGAAGCACATGAAACGTGATGCTGCAAACAGGGCCCATCGGGAAAGGATGTCGATCCTTGAATCCTCACGGGTGGTACACGGCGCTGCTGAGGTTCGCAAGGCGATCGACCAGTTGGCCATCCGGATCGATCTCGCCTTGCACACCGCCGACCCCGTGCTGGTGACGGTGATGCAGGGCGGGCTTTATCTCGCGGGTCAGCTGCTTTCGAAACTGCGTTTTCCCCTGACGCAGGCGAGTCTTCAGGTCAGCCGATACGGCGATGTGACAACCGGGACGGGCCTCCGCTGGATCGTGCCGCTTAACGTGGATGTTAGTGGACGAACAGTATTGCTGGTGGATGATGTGCTTGATGAAGGGATCACGCTCAAAGCAGTTGTCAGGAACTTGCTCGAGGCAGGCGCAGGGCGGGTGCTGACAGCTGTTCTGGTGCGCAAGGCCGCAGCGCGTTCGGCCGGAGAAACCGCGGACTTCATTGGCCTTGAAAGCGGAACGTCCTATCTGTTCGGCTGTGGCATGGACTGTCGCGGCTATTGGCGAAACCTTCCCGAGATTCGCGCGCTGCGTGAACCGGAACAAGGATCATGATCGGCATCCTGAGTGGTAGTGCCGGGCTTGGAGCCCGCATCGGCGATGTGGTGACACAGGCCGAGACCCCTTGGGGCATGCCATCGACGTCGGTCCGCCGGGTTCACTTTGATCGGGGTGAGGCCCTTGTTCTCAATCGCCACGGAGAAGGTGTGCGCATTGCACCCCATGCGATCAACTATCGCGCCAATGTCCATGCGTTGAAGTCGGCGGGTGCTGAGGCGCTGATTGCGCTGCACACGGCGGGCGGAATAAACCTCGCTTTGCCGGCAGGCGCGCTGCTGTTGCCCGATCAGATCGTCGATTACACCTGGAGTCGACTGTCAACCTATGCGGACGATACGGCAGTCCATCACATCGAATTCGCGGAGCCATTTGATGCGGCGTTATGCCACAGGCTAGAGGCTGCTGCCGCCAAGCTGGGTATCATGCTGCACGTGGGCGGCGTGTACGGCTGCACGCAGGGACCGCGGCTCGAAACCGCCGCAGAAATCAATCGTCTCGAACGGGATGGCTGCGATGTGGTCGGGATGACCGCCATGCCGGAAGCTGCTTTGGCGCGGGAACTCGGCATGCCTTACGCAAGCCTCTGTGTGGTGGTGAACCCCGCCGCGGGGCGGGGTCGCATCGAGTTCGCAGAAATCCGCCGCCTTTCATCGGCGGCAGCGCATGACATGACGCTACTGCTGAACGCCTGTCTGTGATCCCGGGGGCGATGCGGTTGACTGCATCAGTTGCCAGGCGGTGACCAGCGAGTCGGGCAGCGCGACGGGTGCAAAACTGATCAGCATCCCGAAGTAGGGGTGATCGAAGTAATGCACCTCCCCTGGTTTGATGTTCCGAGATTCCGTAAGGACGTGGCGCATCAGGAACGGATCGGTGAGATCCCCAGCTACGATGGTTTCGCCAGACGCACGCGCCGGTAGCGGTTGCGGTATCTGGCCCTGGAAAGGTCCATGCAGCCACAGCCGTGCAGACGTGTTGAACGACTCGGTTCCGCGGATTGACAAGGTGCCCTCAAGCGTACGCATTCCCAGCACCGGATAACCTGCCTGGATGTAAACAGGTAGTGCCGCCGAGCCGCAGCCAAACGGTTGTGTCCAGCGGCGATGCCAGAGAATGCGTGCGCCGGCTTGTGAAACGAGCCTGTTGGCGGCCGCCTGGAGGCGGTGATTCTGGATTGGCTGCGCGGTCAGCGCCGTTTGGGCGAGACTCTTTTCGAATTCCGTAACCTCCGTTCGAAACAGCTCTTTCGGCGTTGGACGTGGTGGTGGCACATCGGTCGAGGAGACAGGGGGCGCACTTGGTGTGGCGGAAGTTGGATTAACAGCCGGAATCCGCGCGCGTTGAAACCCCGGCATGCCGACCGCGGCGCCCAGTTGAAAACGCTCGATGGCGGGACGTGTAAGGTCGTCGATGCCAAAGCCGGGTGCGTGGTCCGATGCATCGGTGATCGTCCAGAACGAAGCGGGCAGGGTGCGATCCCCGTGTTCCGGAACCCGGTCCTCTTCACCCAGTGTCTCCCGCACTCCGAGCCGTTCGAACACGACCACTTCGATGCTTTGCCAGTTGTAGCTGAACTCGCGCGCAATCTGCTCGGCATCGTCTTCCCGTTCCGCGGCAACAGAATAAGAAGCCAGGAAGATCAAGGCGCAAGCGCACACAGTTCGCAGGTTGGTTGATTTCATCGTGCGTTTCTTTGAATCGTGTAATTAACGCGATTTCCGCTTCATCCGGCGCGGATTGACGGGTGTCTTTCTGGCTGCCAGTGCTTTTTCAGCTGTCTTCGCTTCATCTGCCGCCGTATAGAGTGTTTTCACCGCCTGGTCCACGTCCGCGGATGCTCTGCGTTGATTGGTCGCGGGCGAGAGGAGACTCCGGCAGAGGTTTTCTGCGAACTGGGCACGTGCCTCGAACTCCGGCAGATTCTTGCGAATGCGGATCATGTTCGGCCCATCGAGCCGATACACGGAAGGTTCCTTCTGGATGAGCTGGATCAGCGCGAACGGATCCACGCCGGTGCGATCAGCGAACTCGATGCGGCCGGTTTCCGGGCCGAGGTCGAAACGGCGCACGCCGAGTTGCTGGGCCATGAGCTTGAGTCTCGTTACCGCGAACAGCCTGCGTGTCTGTGGTGGCAAAACGCCGAAGCGGTCCACCAGTTCCACTTGCAGGGTATCCAGCACCTCGTTGGTGGCAGCGCCTGAAATCCGTTTGTAGAGAATCAGCCTGGTGTGTGCATCCGGCAGATAGTCTTCGGGAATCAGCGCTGGCGCATGCAGGTTCACTTCCTGGTTGATGTAGGCGAGTGGTGCGCCAAGGTCCGGTGAACGGCCATCCTTGAGGGCCTGCACAGCGCGTTCGAGCATTTCCATGTAGAGCGTGAAGCCAACCGCTTCGATCTGACCGGACTGATCTTCACCGAGAAGTTCACCGGCGCCGCGGATTTCCAGGTCATGTGTGGCCAGTGTGAAACCGACACCTAGATCGCCTGCGGCTTCGATCGCTTCCAGGCGCTTCACCGCATCCGTGGTCATGGCCTTGCGATGGGGGGTCAGGAGATAGGCGTAGGCCTGGCGATGCGAGCGACCAACACGACCCCGTAGCTGGTGCAGCTGCGCCAGACCAAACCTGTCCGCGCGGTCAATGATGATGGTGTTGGCGTTCGGCACATCGATGCCGGTTTCGATGATGGTGGTGCAGAGGAGCACGTTCAGCTGCCGGTGATAGAAGTCGTTCATCACCCGCTCGAGTTGCCGCGCCGCCATCTGTCCATGGCCGATACCGATGCGTGCCTCCGGGACCATCGCCTGCAGTTCCCGGCCCACCTCTTCGATCATCTGAATTTCATTGTGAACGTAAAACACCTGGCCACCGCGCATCAGTTCGCGACTGATGGCCTCGCGGATAACGGCGCTGCGTTTTTCCTGCACGAAAGTCTTGATCGACAGTCGGCGAGCGGGTGGCGTGGTGATGATCGAGAGATCGCGCATGCCACTCATGGCCATGTTGAGCGTGCGCGGTATCGGGGTTGCGGTGAGCGTGAGTATGTCGACTTCGGCGCGCATCGCCTTGAGCCGCTCTTTCTGACGGACACCGAAACGATGTTCCTCATCGATGATGACGAGCCCCAGATCCTTGTAGCGAAAGTCGTCGGACAGCAGCTTGTGAGTGCCGATCACGATGTCGATGCGGCCCGCAGCCAGATCGTCTGCGGCCTTTCGCAGTTCACCTGCCGTGCGCAGCCGGGATAACACCTCGATACGTACAGGCCAGTCGGCAAAACGTTCGCGGAATGAATCGCCGTGCTGTTGTGCGAGGAGCGTCGTCGGCACGAGCACAGCCACCTGGGTGCCGTTCTGTACCGCCACAAAGGCGGCACGCATTGCCACTTCCGTTTTGCCGAAGCCGACGTCGCCGCAGATCAGGCGATCTGTGGCCTGGCTGCTGCGCAAATCTTCAAGGACGGCGTCGATCGCCGCGGCCTGGTCTGTCGTCAGTTCAAAAGCGAACTGCGCGACGAACCGCTGATAGTCCGCCTCGGTGAGCTGGAATGCTCGCGACTGGCGGGAGAGCCGGTGCGCGTGAATGTCGAGCAGTTCGGCTGCTACATCGGCAGCCTTTTCCGCGGCACGTTTCCTCGCCTTCTCCCACTGGTCGGAACCGAGCCGGTGCAGCGGCGCAGTTTCCGCGTCGGCGCCGCTGTAGCGGGAAATCAGATGCAGCGATGCAACCGGTACATAGAGTCTGGCGTCATCCGCATATATCAACATCAGGAACTCATGGGAGGCGCCATCGATCTCCAGTGTCGACAGTCCAAGGTAGCGCCCGACACCGTGTTCCAGATGGATGACCGGAGCACCGATGTGCAACTCCGTGAGGTTGCGGATGATCTCGCCGGGATCCACTACACGCCCGCCACGGGTCTGCACACTCTGGTCCGCCGCGGGCCGGGAGCCGAGCAGTTGGCTCTCCGAGAGAATGCAGAGGTCGCGGAACAGCGCGCTCGAATCCAGCTGCGCGATTGCGATGCCCCTTGGGGCCGATGACTTCATGAACGACTGCAGCCCGTCGGTTTCTTCGGTTTCGATGCCAGCGCGGCGCAGTTGTTCGGCAAGCAGTTGGCGGCGACCGGTGGTCTCCGCGGTAAAGAGAATCCGCTGGCCGCCGAGTTTGTTTAAGTAAGCCAGCAGGTCGGCGGCCTGGCGTTCGGCGTGAATGTTGAAGGTAATACCGTCGACCGGTGTGGCTGCGAACGCCACCTCGTGGCGATGACTTCTTTGCCCGTGTTCATCCCCGTGGTTGTTGCTAACTACACGAATCTGCGATGCCTGAGCCAGCAGTTCGCGTAGCACTTCCCGGTTGAGGTAGAGCGCATCCGGCGACAGGATCGGTCGTTCGACGTCATGGCGCAGGTTTTCGAAACGGGCAGTCACATCCTGCAGAAAGTGCGTGCCGGCGGTTTCAGTATCGCCGGCGAAAAAGAAGCGGCTGTCTGCCGGCAGGTAGTCGAACAACGTATCGAGCCGCTCAAAGAAAAAAGGCAGGTAGTACTCGATGCCTGCGGGGGGCAGGTTGTTGCTGACATCCTGGTAAACACTGCAACGGCGGACATCGGCGTTGAAGGTGTGGTGCCAGTTGTTGCGAAAACGAGCTATCGCTGCCGGGTCAAACGGAAACTCCCGTGCCGGCATGTAGTGAATGGACGTTACCGACTCGACGGTGCGCTGCGTTTCCGTATCGAAATAGCGCAGGCTCTCGATCTCATTGTCAAAGAGATCGATACGTACCGGCCGGTCGTGTCCGGTGGGAAAGAGGTCGAGCAAGGCACCTCGAACGGCAAACTGGCCGAGCCCGGTGACGGTATCCACGGCCTGGTAACCCGAGGCTTCGAGTTGTCTTCTGCAGGCATGGATGTCAAACCGGTCGCCTACGTTGAGGTTGAGTGTTGCAGTGGTCAGCCAGGCGCGTGGTGGCACTCGTTGCAGCAGCGTCTGCACCGGAACGATAAGCACACCGTGCTGGAGGTCCGGCAGCGTTCGCAGCACCTGCAACCGCTCCGCAACGATGTCTTCGTGTGGAGAAAACGGATCGTACGGCAGCGTCTCCCAGTCCGGCAGCAGGAACTGCGGGGAGTTTCCTTCGAGAAAAAATCTTAACGACGCCGCCAGATCCCGCGCCGCTACGGAGGATGGCGTGACCACAACCGAAACCGTGGAACTTGCCGCAACCGCCGTGGCGATGGCCCGTGCAGCTGAGAGGCCGGTGAGTCCGGTCCATTGCACACGCTGCCCGCGACCGGGCAGGTAGTCGGCTGCATTGAGCGGATCAGGCGAAGCTGCGGACGTGATGCTGTCGATTGGCATGAGGCGGTCGATTCTATTCGATTGCCTGAATGAGTAACCGGGCGATTGTCTGTTCGAGAAGCCCTGCTATCGATGGCGTTTAGGGCTCTGGACGGTTCTCCCACGGTCCGAGAGGTGATGCCTCGGGATGAGAAGACGCGCGCAAGTCCCTATTCCGGCAGCGTTCAGGGTAGTTTTGCCAGGGTTCAGGCGCTAGAGT